>Ga0207699_10000008_pt1 | contig 358402 bp, 313 predicted proteins | sample LARL51metaG_FD_184344 | JGI IMG/M metagenome (GOLD analysis project Ga0207699, IMG submission 184344) | Corn, switchgrass and miscanthus rhizosphere microbial communities from Kellogg Biological Station, Michigan, USA - LAR L5-1 metaG... | ecosystem: Host-associated > Plants > Roots >... | reverse complement strand
AAGCAAGCTCCGGTTATCAGCAGGTCCTCGAGCCCGTTACACGTCTGGGTCGATGGAGTTGCTGAGAAAACAACCGGCGCTCTATTTCCAAGAGCTAGCGAGCATACGGTCGTTCGCGTGAACGCCCCGAACACGTTGTTGTCTCCCTCTGTGAACGTCGTGGTGACGTTTATCGTCGCAGGTCCTCCACAGCACGCCGCCGGGAATCCTGTTCCTGGCAAGCTCGCTGTCACAGGAATCGTCGCGGTGATCAGGTTGCAGCTCACCGGCGTGACGTTGGTCAGCACCGTTGTCGAGTCCGCTATTCCGTCGCCGTTTGTGTCGCACGTCAACGTCGCAGCCGTTGTCACCGTCTTACCCGGACGCTGTAGCGGTACACCGGTCTCAGCTTCGAAGCCCTGACAGATGGTCGTCACTTCGTTCGGGAAGAATCCACATCCCACGAGGTTCAGTTGAACCTGGCAGATTGCATTCACCAGACCGGTCGTCGTCGGAGTCGTTACAAACGTCCCCGGTACAACAGCCAAGCAGTTCGGGTTTGCGGGTGGAGCGCATCCGATTCCAAGGAAGCATACCTTCCCTCGATTCGCATCACGCTGCCTTGACGATGTACATGTGGCAGGATCATTGCCTTCAAACCTCAAATCGAAATCGGGTTTGGCGAATGTGATCTCCCCTCCCGATCCGGTTCCTGCCTGCGAGCCTTCGTTGAACAACTCGAAGATCGTCGGCTCGGTTCCTTCCCCAATGCAGCAGTTGCATCCAACCGCCGCTATCTGATTGCCGGCAAGCACGCCAAACGTTCCCGCGTCTGCCGCCGCCGCCGCCACACTAAGGTTGGTCTCGCAGAGCCCTGGCGGATTCAACGGATCCAAACCGCCTATCGAGAAGCCCGCGATCACCGGGAAGTCAGCCGTACCGAGCAGATCCATTCGGCAATACTCAAATATGAATATGCCTGAGCCGTCTCGTCTCGGCGGGCAGCCTACTAGAGTTGAGCCGCCTACTGGATTCGTGAAGTTCACTCGTGTGAACCTCAGATCGGTCGGCCCTTCTTGCTGATCAAACGTGCTCGTTCCATCATTGATGTTATTGCCAACTCGAGGATCCGGGCTCTTTAGCTCGTTACTATTCTCATCAACACCCGTACCGTCGTCATAGAGAGTCACGGCAAAGGTATTGCTGGCGTTACCCGGTGACACGCTCGTACCCGTGCAGCCTTCTTCGCCAAACCGAGGAACGTTGATCCATCGAATCTTGAACGCATTGACGTTTACAAATCCCAACGCCTGCACCGGGAAGCTGGTAAGGTCTCCCGATCTTGCGCTCGGATTCAGGTCGGCCCACGCTGGAGCTATCCTCGGCAACCCTGCTCTGAATTCCGGAACCGTGGGCGTGTTGTCGGTATTCCCATTTCCGAACGTGATGTTGCCGTTCGAGTTCCAGAAGAACCCGTTCCACACACATCCGCACGTATCGGCGCTGCCGGTGCCTACCGGTCCGCCAAATAGGAACTCAAATCCACCGGAGTTTAGTCCGGGGACTGCTGGATTGCCTAACCCGTCACTGTCATCCCCTCTGAACGGTGTGTTCTGATCGTCACCGCCAGCTACTTGATGACCCGGATCCAAGGCCTCAAAGATGATGGCACCCTGGGGGTCACCGCACGGGCCTGTCGGCGTAGGATCAGTTGTCGCGTCATCGCCCAAAACCATCTGTCCACCAGTACCGCTGAGCCCCAGAAGCACTCCCGAGCCCATGGCAATCGGCGCCAGCCGATTCGTGTAGCGCAGGAACCCGAGGTTCAACCCTGAGAGACCGGTCGGCGTAAGCGTCACTTGATCGATCGGCGCCTGCCAGAAAATGTGATCGAACCGATCCGAATCCCCGTCTCCCACGTTTCCACCACTTGCCGGCGGATTGGGTAAGGTATCGCCTCGGAGGTCAACAAAGTCTGCTCGCCGGTCTGAAGGACAGGCATCCTCAAAACAAAGAACCTCTCCAACCATCGGAGACGGGCTCTTCCCAACGCCTGCCGGCTCACCGCCGCTGATTACAAAGACCGTGCCTTCACCGCTGACCGCGATGCCAGAGTGGATGGCATAGTCGATCTGCATGTCAAGCCTCAACACGCTGGCAAGCGTGCCGGGCACTATCGCGGTCCCACCGGTAGCAGGCCTAATGTCAGGACCATTGCCAAGCACGAATATCCGGTAGGTATTCACCCCAGGTACCGCCGCGCCAGCCGTTGAGGTCGAAACATCTGCAAAACCATCAGCCGCCGGCAGCGTGCCACCAACGTTAGTGGTCACCGACCCCGTTGCTATGCCAGAGCAAATGTCAAACGCTCCAGAGCAATCGGCGAAGCTGATGATCATCGAAGGCGTTCCTGAGGGGAACGCGCTCGGAGCCGGGAATAACCCTTGAGTCGGATCACCCGGAGCCACAAACGACGGTGAAACCGCTGCGTAAAGCACGTTACAAGGACCGCTGGTTATCGCAACGATGTCGCCATAAAGCGTCGACGAGCCTCGTCCGTAGTTCGTATTACGGACGCCGCCAGCCACAACAACCGGGTTGGCCGTAGTTCCTACCCAGCTACCCAAAGTTGGTGGATCAGGAATTGAAGGGATAAACCGGTTAACGCGAGGATTAGCAGGACCACAATTGCCAACCGTGCGTGTAATCTCGGTAGCCTTGAAGATTCCGCCGCCGGTGAACTGAATAAGGTCCACAAGCTGGTAATAGAGGCTACCGTCGCTGTCAACAGCAACACCCGCGACGTTCGCAAACTTGCTGCGCAAGACTTGCCGTACGCCGCCCAGGATAAACTCGGTTCCGCCAACTTCAAACACGGCGAACGCGAGAATCCGGGACCGAATCGGCTGATTGGCCGCGTTGGCCGCGCAACCTTCCGAATCAAAGATGGAGACGTAAATGATTTCGCCCGTCGTACCGCACAGGGCTGGAGAGAAATCACCCAAATCAGCAACCGGGTTTACTGCGATACCCGAAACCGTCACCTGGTCATCGGTGCAATCACCGGCCGTCGGATTCAAAATGAAGAAGCCCCCAAAGCCTCCCGGAGTGTTGATGATCGCAGGTATGTTCGCCTGAATCAAAGCGTCTACAAGCGAGTTGCCGACGAGGTCGAAACCAAACCAGAGATTACCAACCGAGTCACCGTAGTAATACGAGTTAAACAGGTGGCCGTTGGCAAACGTGTGCTCTGAAATAGCTGCACGCGTCAAGGTCACATCCGGCTCGGATTCCGCGAACGAGAAATCATCGATCTTCGCCCCGCGGTCAGCCGCGCAGTCTTCGCGGCCATCCCAATCCGAAATCAGCGCTACTTCAGAAAACTGTGTGTCGCGCCCGCCTTCGGTGATAATCAGAGCATCGCTTAGTGCGCTGAGCTCGTTGAGCACCAGTGGCTGCCCAGCCAGCGGAGGCCCCGCGCCGCCGCTAGGCTTTCGTCCGCCCGGAGCGTTAATAGGAGATGAGCCGCCCGGGCCAGTCCCCGGAGGTAAGGCCGACATCACTTGAAGATCCGGGTTACCCTGGCCAATCTTCTTTGAAGCCACTCTTACGACATCCTTGCCACTCACCCCTTTGGCCAAGCGCCTGATGCCGAGAGCATTTAATGTATCAGGAGAGATTTTGCCAGCAGCCGCCGTTTCTTGTCCTCCTGCGGCGTTCTCTCGCTCCACTTCCACCACTTTCGGGGAAGTCACCCCCGCAGCCGCCGCACTTGCCTTCACGGCAGCCACCGACGACTTCGCGTCGCCCGCAAAACCGCCAGCCTTAGCTCTGAGGCTTGCTAACGGAAAGGCTAGCGCAGCTATGGCCACCACAAGCACTGCCATGAAAACTGCTCTCTTTATGTTCATTTGTTTATCCCTCTCCAAAGTTTTTGGGAACTCCGTCAAATTGTACTAGTCCGGCGACCGCGCCGGACGCAAGAATTTGGGAAACGCTCGCTAACAGGACTCTCCGAATAAAGCTCCGGAAATTTTCGTACCCAACTGCTGCCTGATCGGTTGAACCCTGCGCTTCAATGTCGGGTGTCCACCCAGCGTCAATCAAGTGCGAACCGTCTGCTCGACGGACCTTCGCGACCATTTCAAGATCAGACTCTTGTTTGCCTTCGACACTGTCTTTGCTGCGCGTCAGTGCTGGGGCTCGAATTGAAACAGCGAGTTTAAACCTGCGAAAATGAAGGCGTATAATATATCCAACCCCACTCCGAAAGCAATAGAAAACTCGATAAACTCAAAACAATCTCGAAACGACTCTGAATAGAAAATAGCTATAGTTGGCAAACTAATGCCGCTAACGGTTCTGCATTCGTTGTGCCATATCACTGCAAAGCTGAAACTCCAGGAAGCCTTATCCCCTAACCTCCCGGATAATTGGAGGAAAAAAAAAGGTCATCGCTCCACGTCGGCGTAAATTCGCCACGTAGACTCTCTTGGGCGGATAGAAAGTTTCCGATTCGCCGCCCATTTATTATCCAACCGGTATTCATTATCCAGTCACTCCCATACGCCATCTTACTGTCGTTGAGGCCCCGAACCTGCTATTGCCAGCGCGGTTTACACTTGCAGCCTCAGCGCTTCGAGCATGTCGTATGCACGTCGGTTTGCTTATACACACTGCACCCCAGTATAATCCCGCCTTCGCGAATCGTCTCGAAACCAAAGGACTGAAAGTTGGAGAAACAAACTAATGCAATCTTATTCGACCTGGACGGCACACTGATCGACACTACAGATTTGATACTTCAGTGTTTCAAATTCTCCTGGACGAAGGTTTGCGGATTTGAGCATTCGCGCGAGACGCTCATTGAAACTTTCGGAACGCCGCTACGAGACGCAATGCATCGGTTGCTTGTTCTAAGCGCCTCTAAGGACTTCATCCGCGGTGCGCAAGCCCAAAACACAACCGTCGAAGAGTTGCTGGGGGCATATCGTACATTCAATGTATTGAATCACGACGCGTTAACGCGCCCATTTGACGGTACTCGCGAGGTGCTAACGGAGCTTCGAAGCCGCGGCTATTCGATTGCGGTAGTCACGTCTAAAGGGCGCGAGCTTGGGCTTCGCGGGCTCAAGTTGTGTGCACTCGACGATCTGCTGGACTCCGCGATTTTTCTTGAGGACACCACGGTTCACAAACCCCATCCAGAACCGATACTAATTGCGTTGGAACGCCTTAACACACCCGCCAACGCGGCTGTATATGTCGGCGACAGCAGGCACGACATCGTCGCGGCTCAGGCGGCGGGCGTTCGAACTGTTGGCGCGCTTTGGGGCCCATCGCCACGAACAAAACTCGAGCGAGAGAGGCCCAGCTTTGTCGCGGAGTCAATCACTGACCTCCTTGAGATTTTCAACTGAATTCCAGGTTAAAGAACGATGCAAGGAATTAGAGATCGATACAAGAAACTGCGGAGCAATGAGCGAGGACTCGTGAGTCACAAGCAGCGAGGGCTTGGTCTCGGTGTCGCTCTAGCGTATCCTAACACGTACTACATCGGGATGTCGAATCTCGGCTTCCAAGCTGTGTATCAGCTATTCAATTCCTACGCGGGCCTAAGTTGCGAGCGAGTCTTCGTTCCCGACCCGGACATCGAGCAGGAGATTGAGAGAACCGGAAAAGCGCTCCTTTCGCTCGAATCTCAAGCAGCGATCTCAGAATTCGATGTGTTGGCAATTTCGGTTTCATTTGAAACCGACTATCTCAACATTCCCAAGCTCCTCAGGCTGTCGAAGATTCCGATCAGGGCGGCTGAGCGTAATGATTGGCATCCGCTTGTGGTTATGGGCGGCGCGGCCGCATTTCTGAATCCGGAGCCGGTTGCCGAATTTGTGGACGTTGTGTGCGTCGGGGAGGGCGAAGTCCTCGTGCCTTCACTGGTAAAGGCACTCAAAGAAGAAACCTCACGTGTAGACCTTTTGTTGCGACTCGCGAGTGAGCCCGGCTTTTATGTGCCGAGTTTCTATGACGTAAGCTACAACGAGGACGGGGGCGTAAGCGAGATCGAGCCGCGCAACGGCGCTCCACGCCGAGTCTTTACGATGCGCAATCCAATGCGCAAGCAAGAGGGCGACGGTCGCTTTGCGGATGACTTTATTCCTGCGAGCGAGATTATTACGGACAACACCGAGATGAGCGGTCGGTACCTGATTGAGATCTCACGCGGATGTTCGATGGGCTGCCGTTTTTGCTGGGCCGGTTATTCCTATCTTGCGCCGCGAGTCTTTTCGGCTGAGAAGCTCCTGGCCCGCGCAGCCGCAATGCGCGGGGTCACCGATAAGATCGGGTTAGTCGCGACCGCCGTTTGCGATCATCCTGAAATCCACCAGCTCCTTGCGGGCCTTGAAGATCTGGATTATCAGGTGTCGGTTTCGTCGCTCCGTCTGGATCAGATCTCGCCTGAATTGCTGGACGCGCTTGTGCGGCGAAATGATCAGCAACTGGCCATCGCGCCTGAGACCGGCTCGGACAGATTGCGTCGCGTTATTAATAAGGACCTGACTAATGATCAAATCGTCGAGATAGCTGAGATGATCTTTCAGCGAGGCATACTCAATCTGAAACTCTACATGATGATTGGACTGCCGACCGAAGAAGACGAGGACATTGATGCAATTGTATCCTTAACCGAACAGATCCGTGACCGCATGATTGAGGCCGGGCGGCCGCGAGGGAGAGTCGGTTCCATTATTGTCTCGCTCAATGCGTTCGTGCCGAAGCCGCAAACACCTTTTCAGTGGGAGCCTATCCAACCCGAGCGAGTTCTTGACCAAAAGATCAAATACTTGACACGCGCCTTCAAACGCATACCCAACATTGAGGTGCGCGCAATGTCATCGCGCATTGCCCAGCTTCAGGCGCTGCTCTCGCTTGGAGATCGCCGTGTTTCAGAGTTTATTCTCGAAGCGGATCGCGCCGGTAATTGGCGGCAAGCGATGCGAGCGTGGACTGACTACTCCCTCCGACGCCGCTCTTTAGATGAGCCCTTACCGTGGGACGTCGTGGACATCGGATTAACGACCGAGTTCATGAAGCGGGAATATCAACGCGCGATGGCAGAGAAAACCACCAAACCATGTCCGGCCACTGATCCGTGCACTCGCTGCGGAGTTTGCGATCCGCGTCTGATCCCCGAGAATGCAATGGTTCAGTTGCAGTGGATGAAACCTGAGCCTGGGCTAACAGCAATCTCATCGGGTGACTAACTCTTTCTCCCTGAACGGTCGCAACACTTGCGAGATGTCGCATTTTCTTGCTTAAGCTTTGCAGATCACCATTCCTGCCGGGACGTCAACAAACCTGAACTTCTGGCTTAACGTCACCACCAGCGAAACGACAACAAAAACGGTGTTCGATAGATTGTTTATCGAGGTGCGCAATACGTAGGGCACATTGCTCGCCACGCTCGCGACATTCAGCAACCTCAACTCCGGCACAGCCGGAGTGTACGCGCTGCGCGGTCCGTTCAGCGTTTCGGCTTTCGCGGGACAGACAATACGCGTGCAGTTCCGCGCTATAGAAGACATCTCGCTGCCTACATCGTTCCGTGTTGACGATGTTTCGGTGCAGTGATTCTCCGGATAGAGCTGACAATTCTCCGCCGGGCCTTCCTGCCTTTCAAGCAAGGACGCTCGGCGTCTTATTTTCCAGAGTAGGCTTGGATCATTTGAAGTGAATGCCGCGGCGCTCAGGGCCAATCGCCGTGACCGCAGCAGCGATTGAAAACACGGTCAAGGCTGTAAGCGCCATCGCCTTCGCATAGCTCGTTCTCTCAGCGAATAGCGCCTCTATGTAAGCAACCGAGCCGGCGAGTAGCACCCCGCATTGATACGCAAAGCCAGGTAAGAAACCTCTCACCTGGTTTGGAGAAAGCTCGGCGAGGTGAGCGGGGATCACACCCCACGCTCCCTGCACCATGAACTGCATCAAGAACGCGCCGATTACTAGAAGGGTGACAGAAGGAGCGAAGGCCCAGAGAGGGATGGTTAGGATCGCGGTCAATAAGGCTGCGATCATTGCGCGACGCCGGCCGACACGATCCGACATCAATCCGAAAACAATTCCTCCGGCGATAGCACCGGTCATCGAAATCGCAGTGATCACCGCTCGCGACCCCGGGCTGAATCCCCATTGCCGCTGCAAGAACGTCGGATACATGTCCTGAGTGCCGTGCGAGACGAAGTTCATCATCATCATCATCAGCGTAAGGTAAAGAAAGAGCTTCCAGTGGGAAGCAATGGCGCGCCCGAGCTTGCCCCAGGTTTCGTGACGCGTCTCTTGCCAGACTTCGGATTCCTTCACGCGAAAGCGAACAAATAACGCGAGCAGCGCCGGGAGCCCGCCGATGAAGAACATAGGCCGCCAACCCCAGCGCTCGAACACAAAAAAATAGCAGATCGCGGCCAGCAGGTAGCCAGCTGCGTATCCCTCCTGAAGCAATCCGGAGAGCACTCCCCTTAGTCGCGCTGGAACCTTTTCCATCGCGAGCGACGCTCCTACTCCCCACTCCCCACCCATGCCTATACCGAACAGCGCACGAAGCACCATAAAACTGGTATAGCTTGGAGCAAGACCTGACAACACCTCGACTATCGAGTAAAACACCAGATCGATCATCAGAGGCAGCCGCCGCCCGTACCGATCCGCGATCAGGCCAAAGATGAAAGCGCCGACCGGCCGAAACGCGAGTGTGAGTGTAATCGAAAGCGCAATTTCTGCATCAGACTTGTTGAACTCCCTGGCGATCGCGGTTAATGAAAAGACCACCAGAAAAAAATCGAAGGCGTCGAGCGTCCATCCGAGAAATCCGGCAAACAAGGCAGCACGATGACCTTCTCCTGCCGCGCCCCCAGTGTCAGGCGCCGGGGAGCTGTCGACCGGTGCCCCGCTCATCTATAACCCCCTCGTTGAAGGTGAGATCCACTTACAATTTGCCACTGCACACGCGCCATTTGTCCGCGCATAGTAGCTCAGTAGCTGACCCTTAGTCCAAACAAAGACCGAGGGCGACTGACGATGAGCGGCATCTCAATCAACTCCGACACCCGCTCGCCTAACTGCGGAACTGGCCACACCACGCGGATCGGCGCAACAGGAATTCCAGTTCCAAAAACGTTTGCGAAATAGATCGATGCCGCTTTGAACAGCCCGCAAGCTGCGAGCACCGTTTTCCCTGTCCGACCAAAACGCTCTGTTGTGAGTTGCGTCTTCTCCGCGAAGCGGTCGATGGCACAGCCTCGTCCACTGCACCCATATCGACGCGCCGACAAGCAGCCCGTGATCGCGTTCCAAAGAACTAGGGACACGCTCTGGCGCAACTCAGCTCGCGGCTTTGCATTTCTGGTCAGTCAGGCGTTTGAGCGCTTGAGCGTCCTGGTCGTTTGGATCGATTTGAAGCGCCTTGTCGACTGACGCCTGGGCCGAGACACAGTCGCTTTTGAGAACTGCTATCCGTCCGAGCAAAACATGCGCCGGCACGAGTTTCGGGTTCCAAAACACCGCCGCCTTTAAGGCGTTGGTGGCTCGATCGAAGTCACCTCTTCGTTCATACACCCGGCCCATCAGCAGATGCGCATCGTAGTTCTGAGGCGCAATCTGCAGCAGTTTTCCGAGCGCCTGCAAAGCGTCCTCGTTGCGCCCGGCGACGAATGCGCTGCGCGCAGCATCGAGTAGCTGATCGGCTTGCGGCGTGAGGCTGGTAATTCGCGTTTGCGAGTTCAACCGCTCGTCCTGATCACGCTTGTAGCGATAGTAGTTGATCTTACTGAAGCTTGTTTTTACGCGGGCCAGTTGCGGAGGGCCTTTCGTCTCCCATTGCGCGAACGAAGTCAGAAGCTTCTTCGCCTGATCGGAAGCGGTGGTCGCGCCGGGCTGGTCGCCGCCCGCCGCCAGCACCTTGCCCAAAATGTAGAACGCTTCGCCGTCCGAAGAACGTTGTTTCGTTTCATCCTTGAGCGTCACCGCCGCGTTGGCGTTGTCCTTTGCCAGAAAGTACGCGTAGCCCAGATTGAATAGTGTGTCGGTATCTCGAGGGGCGGCGTCCGACGCGGGTTTGAGATGATCGATCGCCTCTTTGTACTGCTTCTGCTTTATCAGCAGGACGCCGATGTTGTTGTAGACTTCAAACAAAGGCAGGCGCGCCGCGAGCTTCTTCAGCGATCCCAGCGACTGATCAGTGTGGCCGAGCGCGTCTTCTGCTACGCCGATGTAAAACTGCGCTTCGTCGTATCGCGGGTTCTTATCATCGATAAGGACAAGCTGTTCGAGTGCCTCTTTGTATTCGCCCGCTTCAAACCGAATTCGACCCAGCTCGAAAATCGCCGCAACATACGACGTTTTCGTTTTGTCCGAATACTCCTTGATTGAACGTTCCAGGAAGCTAACGCGCGCGTCACGGTCACGCGTGAGCGTGCCTTTTATGAAGTTCTCGAAAGCGCCGATTGGAGCAACCGTTGCGTCGGTGGAGATCTGATCGCGCGAGAATGGTAACGCCGGATTGTGCTGATAGAGGATCTCGTAAGCGAGGTCACCCTGGAGTTTTTGAAGATCGACCATCGGACCGCCTCGATTGTATTCCTTGCCCGCGAGCCGGCCCTCGCGAATGTCGATCACTCGCGCGGTTATCGTTATCGTGCTGTCGCGACCTTCTCCGGCGATGCGATAGGTTCCCATCACCACAAGGTTAGCTCCGGCGCGTTCGGCGATCTTGATCATCGTAGCGCGAGTGAGTATCGCGGTCGGCGGAAGACCCTCTTGTTTATAAGCGACGTTGCGCTCATCCGGGCGGATCGCAACCAGACCCGGCTTGTCGAGCAAGTCCGCGAGAGTGGCGGCAAAGCTTTCACCGACCCAGTTGTACTCGGCGCGACCCGAAAGATTTTCGAACGGCATCGTGACGATCGTGTCGGTCGCCGCGGCTAGAACCGAGAGTGAAAGCGTGAGGATGGAGATAGAAATTAGTGCTGTTCGTTTGATCATGCTAAAAATATCGGGGCCGCCAGCTCGTTATCCGCTGAGCGGCCCCAAGTTGTTTCCCGCTAAGATGAATTATTGCTCGAAGTAATTGTCTCCGTGCCTCACGCCTGCTGTCAACGCGAGTGCCGACTGCCGCGCGTAGTCCACGATCGTTGAAGCCCGACACGCAGGGTTGGCCCCCACATCTCACAGGAACCAGCCCGCGCTCGACGTGGGGTTGAATGGCTATGAGAACGAGCGACGTGTTAGATTTCACAGTGAATGCAACGGTGGGCGGCTTCTCTGAGGGATTTCCGATGAAGCGAATGACTTCAACGCTGCGGGAGTTTGTCGAGAAACAGGAGCTCTTGCGGATAGCTTACGCGGACGGCGGTCAGCCTCGTGTCCTTCCAGTATGGTTCGTAATCATCGGTAGCAACTATTACATCGGGACGGGTGCCGACAGCCCAAAATGGAGGGCGATGCGGCGCGAGCAGAGGGTCGGTTGGGCAATCGACGGCGGGAAGCAGCATAAATACAAAGGTGTTTCGATCTATGGCAATGTTGAAGAAGTGACCGATAAGAAACTGAGGGCCAAAATCTACCGGGCGTTTGGACAGAAGTACTTCGGCTCGGCTGATCATCCCAGGCACGTCAAGATCTGGGGCGAGGTCGATGACCCTGCCTCTGTGTTCATTCATCTCAAAATGAAGGACGGTTTCTGGTGGGAATATTAGCATGAGTTCGCCGCTCGAAATTCATTGGAGCGAGCCGGGCAGGCTGGATGCCTTGCTGACGAAGATCGATCCCCCGGTTGCTAGCGTTCTTGATCGAGCGCTCAACGGCGAAGAACTGGATTTCGACGACGGGCTGCATCTAGCGCTTGCTGCCGGCCTGGAACTTGAAGCGGTGATTCTTGCGGCAGATCGTATTCGCCGCGAGCGCGCAGGCGACGTGATCACTTACGTCGTCAATCGCAACATCAACTTCACTAACGTCTGTTTTGTCGGGTGCCGTTTCTGCGCGTTCAGCCGCGCACCTCGCGAGAAGGACGCCTATTTTCACTCGTTCGAAGAGATTCAACGACGTTCGCTCGAAGCCTGGGAGCTCGGCGCACGTGAAGTCTGCGTGCAAGGAGGTCTCCCTCGCGATCTGGATCCGTTTTACTATCGCGATCTGCTTCGCTCTATCAAGCAGGCTACTCCCGAAATGCACATCCACGCATTCTCGCCGATGGAGGTAGTCTATGGAGTTGAGCTGACCGGAATGCCGCTGCGAGACTATCTCGCGATGTTGAAAGACGCGGGACTCGGAACATTGCCCGGCACCGCGGCTGAAATTCTAGATGACGATGTCCGCCATCAGATCGAACGCATCAAGCTGAACGTTTCTCAGTGGCTCGATGTAGTAAAGACCGCACACCGGCTCGGAATTCGGACTACATCCACGATGATGTACGGCCATCTTGAAAGCGAAGAGCACTGGGTGCGCCACCTGATGCTGTTGCGTGACGTTCAGAAAGAGACCGGCGGCTTTACAGAATTCGTCCCGCTTGGATTTGTCCATGAGTTCACGCAGTTATACAGATCAGGCGATGCGCGGCCTGGACCAACGCGCGACGAACACCTGAAGGTTCACGCATTGTCGCGGCTGATGCTGCAAGGCTGGATCGATAACATTCAGGTATCGTGGGTAAAGATGTCACGCGAGATGGCACAGGAGTGCTTTCTTGCCGGCGCTAACGACTACGGCGGAACGTTGATGGATGAAAACATCTCGCGGCTGGCAGGGGCTACATCGGGCGAGTATCTTTCGCCTGAAGAGTTTCACGCTCGCATTCGAGAACTTGGGCGCGTGCCAGCGGAACGCACAACCTTGTACAAGATTGTAAAGCGATATGACGGTCCGCATTCGATGCGCAAGGACATCTCGGATCGAGCAAGTGCCACCGAAATCGGCTAACCCTCGGCTTTTCTCACCGCAATGCGAAGACTAGGACTGTACCTCGGGCGACTTCCCGGATTCGACAAAGGTGGCTTCGACCGACAAGAGTTGATCGAATGCATTAGAACTGCTGATGCTTGCGGCTACGATTCCTTTTGGGTACCCGAGGCCTGGGAGCGCGACGCGTTCACCTCATTAGCAGAACTCGCGGTACAAACTGAGCGAATACATCTTGGAACTGGGATCATCAATATCTTCTCTCGTACTCCGGCGCTTATTGCCATGAGCGCTGCAACGCTAGACGAGCTATCCGGCGGCCGATTTCGATTGGGTCTTGGAACCAGCGGCGCGCGAGTGATCGAACACTTTCACGGGATGCCTTACAACAAGCCGCTCACGCGACTGTGTGAGACGATCCAAATTGTCCGAGCACTTCTATCGGGTGACGCGGTTGATTTCAAAGGCGAGTGCTTCGAGCTTCATAGCTTCAAACTCGGGTTCAAACCGGTGCGCGACAATATTCCGATATACGTTGCCGGGCTCAGCCCGAAAAGCCTGCAACAGATCGGAGAGGTAGCCGACGGGTGGCTACCGACACACTGGCCTCGAGCGAGGCTTGCGGACGGAGCCGCTCAAATTCGAGCGGGCGCTGAAAGCTCCAGGCGTGATCCCGGTCAAATTGAGATAGCGCCCTTTGTTAACGTCGTCGTGTCTGACGACCTGAAAAAGGCGCGCAATCAAGCCCGCTTGCCGCTGGCCTATTACGTCGGAGGCATGGGCGACTACTATCACGACTCACTCAGCCGTTTGGGATTTGCCGCCGAAGCAGATCGAATTCGCGAGTTCTGGCAAACGGGCCGACGCAAGAGCGCAATCGCCGCGGTAACTGATGAGATTGTGGATAGCATCGCGATCTGTGGATCGATCGAGCACTGCCGAGCGCGGCTTGATGAAATGTTTTCGGAAGGCGCGACGCTGACGCTGGTGCCGATTCCAGCGGAGGGCGGCTTGGCTGAAAAGTGTCGGACTATTGAAGCCCTGATCGGCTGAAACATAGGTTTGGGGCGAGCGTTCAGAGTACCGAGTTTAAGAACTGCTAAGCAATCTTCAATAACCTCGCCGCATTATCATGCAAGATCTTTTGTCGTACTTCCGCTGAAAACCCTTCCAGCGAGTCGAAGTCCGCGAGCCAGCGCTGCGGCATGATAAAAGGATAGTCGCTGCCAAACAGGATGCGATCCTGCAAGCGCGTTCGCGCTTCATCCATAATCGCCTTCGGCACATACTTGGGCGACCAGCCCGATAGATCCATAAACACATTTGATTTGTGACCGATGATCGCCAGCATCTCGTCGTGCCAGGGCCACGCCGGGTGCGCGCCGATAACTGTCAACTCGGGAAAATCGGCCGCGACATGATCGAGATAGATCGGCCGCGAGTAGTCGAGCCTCACACCCATTCCACCCGGCGTGCCCGCTCCCAATCCGTTAGTGCCGGTGTGAAACAGCGCGGGCACTCCAAGCTCGTTGATCTTTTCGTAGAGCGGATAGAACTGCTTGTCGTTCGGATAGAACGCCTGAATACCGGGATGGAACTTCGCGCCGATCAATCCAAGCTCGGTGATGGCACGCTGCATCTCATCCACCGCGCGGTGTCCCTTCCAGGGATCGACCGAAGCAAAGCCAACGAATTGCCCGGGGTATTTCTTTACGACATCAGCCACCTCGTCATTCGTCACCGGCGGTAATCCGGTAGCGGTCTCGGCATCCCATGCAAGCAACACAGCAACGATATCGAGCTCCTCATAGAGCCGCGCTACTTCGCCCATCTCACGCACGGGTACTTTATTTCGGAAGAACGCTTCGGCGGGTTCCTTGAATGGCTTGACGGCTCCATCGAGGAAGCTCGAGGTCGGCAAGTGAACGTGCATATCGATGGCTTTGGGCATTGCTCAACTCCAGGCGAATCCTAGCAGACAGATCAGCATCTAAGAAGTCGGGGTAGGAAACAGGTTGGGCAACCCAGTATTTTCTCCAACCGTCAATTTGGTCACGCTACTTCCAAATTGTTCTGCTGTTCGAGTTGTTCTGCTTGACCACACTCTCCGGCAGATGCTAATGGCTTAAATGTGGAGTGGGAAGACTATTGGATGAAGGCTAACGAGAATTTGGAGATGACTGCCTTGGCTCTGGAGGAGAAGAAGTACAACGCTTGCGCAAGTCGGGCTTACTACGCTGTGTTCCTGGCAGGCATCGCTGCGCTTCTCAAACTAACTGCGGTTCGAGCCAAAGACAATGAATGGCAACACAGTCAGGTTCAAGCAGAACTTAATCGTCAGTTGATAATGCGAAGTAAGGTGCTGCCAGCGGATGTTGGTCGTATCCCGATGGACTTGATGGAGCTGCGGCATTTGGCAGACTATAAGAGTCAGTCAGTAACGGCAACAGAAGCGAAGAAGGCAACCAGGCGAGCGGAGCGTTTCCTATATGCCATCGGAGAGGCGTTTGTACAAAATCCATGAGTAAAAAGTTCGAGAAGAACCTATCAGAGTCTGGGGGTGCAAAAGACGCTCTGTCTCAATATCTGAGAGCGCTTGAAGACGCTTACCCTGCTGCAAAGGGTAAGACCGGTGTCGTCGCGCGCCAGGACAACCGCATAATTGTTTCCGTGCCATTACCCAAGCGCGTCAAAGAACGTATGAGGCTCTTCGATCGAATGGCTGAAGTCGCGACGGACTTATTGCTCGAAACCGACCAGTACATAGTGCTCTCCGCTTTGTGAGCCTTCGTTCTTGTGGACAGCAGTCGCCTAGCACCCTCCGACGCAAGCTGGCGGGTTGCGCGCACCGGAGCGAGGTCGACATGCCAATAGCATCCATAAACCCTGCAACAGGCGAGACCGTCAAGACGTTTCACTCACATACTGATTCCGAAGTCCAGGACAAACTCGCTCAAGCTGCTGACACGTTCGGCGAATATCGGCACACAACGTTCGACGAACGGGCCGACAAGATGATCCGCGTCGCGGAGATTCTTTTGGACAAGGACAGGAAGAAACAACTAAGTGTGATGATGACCACCGAGATGGGTAAGCCCATCAAGGCCGCCATCGCCGAGGTTGAAAAGTGCGCGTGGGTTTGCCGCTACTACGCGGAAAACGCAAAGCGCTTTCTAGCGGACGAAATGGTCGAAACAGACGCCACCCGCAGTTACATTCACTATCAACCGCTCGGCCCGGTGCTTGCGGTGATGCCGTGGAACTTTCCCTTCTGGCAGGTCTTTCGATTCGCTGCGCCGGCGCTGATGGCTGGCAATGTAGCATTGCTCAAGCACGCCTCCAATGTTCCGGAATGCGCACTCGCCATCGAATATGTCTTTAGCGAGGCCGGGTTTCCCGCGGGCGCATTTCAAACTTTGCTGATCGGTTCGGACCAGGTCGAGGGTGTGATCGAGGACTACCGCGTGAAGGCTGTAACGCTCACAGGAAGCGAACCTGCCGGTCGCCAGGTCGCGAGCACGGCTGGAAGGCTGATCAAGAAGACGGTGCTCGAGCTTGGAGGCAGCGATCCGTTCATCGTGATGCCAAGCGCTGATATCGACGAAGCCGCCAGGACAGCAGTGACCGCGCGAACGATCAACAACGGCCAATCCTGTATCGCAGCCAAACGTTTCATTCTCGCCGAGGAGATTGCTAACGAATTTGAAGAGCGGTTCGTCAAGGAAATGGAAGCCTTAATCGTAGGGAATCCAATTGACGACACCGTTCAAGTGGGTCCGCTGGCGACGAGTCAAATACTTGCCGACCTGGAGGCGCAAGTGAACAAGTCGGTCGAGCTTGGAGCGCGTGTTTTGACCGGAGGAAAGCGCCTCGATTGCGACGGCTTTTATTACCTACCCACGGTGCTGACCGACATACCCAAAGACTCGCCGGCCTATGAAGAAGAACTGTTCGGGCCGGTCGCCTCGCTGTTCCGCGTGCGCGATCTGGATCACGCGATACAACTTGCGAACGATACGACGTTCGGCCTCGGGGCCAGCGCCTGGACGATCGATATAGAAGAGCAGGCCCGCTTCACTGAAGATCTTAAAGCCGGTTGCGTCTTCATCAACGGAATGGTGGCGAGCGATCCGCGTTTGCCTTTCGGCGGGGTGAAGCGATCGGGCTACGGCCGTGAGCTTGGAGCTCACGGCATCCGCGAGTTCGTGAACATCAAGACGGTGTGGGTGAAGTAATTGCCGAATGCCGATTGGCGATTGCCGGATTGAAATTCGCGAGCACTCGGAAATCGGCATTCGGCAATTGTCCTACTGTCCGGTTCTTGCGACCGGTTGCCCCGGCAGCGGCTTGCGCGGAAGCTTCTTGTCGCGCATCGCGGTGTTATACACAAACGCCGCCATGATCGTCGACGCCTGCTTCATGTCGTCTTCCTGTATTCGATCATACACATCCATGTTCGAGTGATGAGTCCTCGTCTCGTACTCGATCTGATCCTGTATGAACTGAAAACCCGGCAGTCCTACCGCATCGTACGAAAGATGATCCGTTCCGCCGGTGTTGGCGATCGACAGAGTCGCGTATGCGTTCTCCTTTGTCGTGCCCACCATATCTTTGAACGGACCAAACCACGCTCTGAAAATCGACCGCACCTCTTCGTTGCCCTGCATGTAAATGCCGCGAATCTTGCCTGTGCCGTTGTCGAGGTTGAAGTAGCCCGCGACCTTTTCGTGTTCCGGCTTCAGTTCGAACTGCGGAGGTGCTTGTGGTTCGGGCGGAGTCTGCGCGCCGGCTGGAGGCGGACCTCCTCCGAAGCGCTGCTCGCCGCCAAGCCGTTTCCCAAAGTGCTCCCCTACGTAAGCCCGCGAGCCAAGCAGACCTTCTTCTTCGCCGCTCCACAACCCGATTCGAATCGTTCTTCGCGGCTTGAGACCGAGTGACTGGAGTATCCGCACTGCTTCCATGCACACGGCGGAGCCGGCCGCGTTGTCCGTAGCCCCGGTTCCCGTGTGCCATGAATCGAAGTGCGCGCCGAGCATCACGACTTCGTCTTTTAAGTCCGTGCCCGGGATTTCGGCCACGACGTTGTAGCTCATCAGATCCTGGTCATAGAACTTCGATGCGACGTTGAATTCGAGCTGAACCGGCGCGCCTCGCTGAATCATTCTGATGATGCGATTGTAGTGTTCCACCGCGACTACGACTTGAGGAACGACCAGCGTCGCATCTTTGTCGCGAACATTCTTACGTTTGTCGGCCGGGGTGTCCTGCGGGTAAGCAAGATTTGCGGATTGAACAAACAGAGTTCCGCCGTCACCGCGACCGGGCTCGATCACGAGCGCCGCGCCTTCCTCCTGAAGCATCAGCCATTTTTTGAGAAGAAGCGCCTGTGCCGCGCGCTGCTCGTCAGTCATTCGAAATCGTCCGGGGCCGCCCGGGCCGCCCGCGCCTTGTGGCTCAGCATCCGCAAGACGGAGCAGCTCCTCGTCGGTTTGTCGATGGCTGAGCGCTTCGTAGTGAGGCTTGACCTCGCGAGCGTCGGTCAGCAGAACGATCGCGCCTTTGAGTTTGCCTTTGTACTTGTCGAGGTCGGCATCAGTTTTGGCGTCGAAGAAAACCGGCTGACCGCGAACCACGCCGTCGGTGGCAGGAGACCATGCTTTTGGATACGCGATCAGCGGCGCGTAGTTCGGTTTGATCAGATTGGCTGAAAAGCCTTCCAGTGACCAGCCCCGACCGAAGGGGCCCCAGGATTCGAGATGCGAGTTCTGCAAGCCCCAGGCGGCGAGCTTCTGCTTGGCCCACTCCTGAGCGACTCTTATATTGGGTGACCCGGTGAGCCGCGCTCCCGGGACGTCGGTTATGTAGCTAAGAGTGTCCATCACGTGAGAGTGATTCATTCCTTCTTCTTTGATCTTCGCTATCGCGTCTTGATCAAACTTTTCCTGTGGGCCTTGCGCGTTTACGCCGACGCCCGAGGCCAGCGAGATTAAAATCGTCAGCAAGATAGCAGTGTATCGTTTAAACATTTGTCCTCCGCGTGAGTCGTTTGGGGTGCAAGCTTGAAGCCTTCCACTGTGCGCCGGAAAGAATCGATATGCTATTGCGGCCGAGGCTTGACGTCAACCTTCCCCAACCCTGTATTCTTGCCGGGCTTTGCGAGAAAGCCGCCAAGTTCCCAAAAAGCCAATCGCAGGTCGAACAGGCATTGCCAGCTCGGATAGCGAGAGTATAATGCTCCCCACGACCTTCCTGGGGCATTGCTTAGTGTGAACATCGCAGCTTGACTGGCTGGAACGATGGAAGGCAAGCCCGACTACATCGATCATCGAAAGCGGCTTCGTGAGAAGTTCTTGAACGCGGGACCCGATGGTCTCCACGATTACGAACTGCTCGAGCTGTTTTTGACGTACGCAATCCCGCGCGTCGATGTGAAACCCCCGGCGAAAGCCTTGATGAAGCGCTTCGGTTCTCTCAACGCCGTGCTTGATGCAAGCCAATCCGAGCTTGAATCGGTGAGCGGCGTCGGCGCGGCGTCTGCTATTTGCATTCGACTGGTCAAGGAACTGTTTGCCGCTTATCTGGAAGAGCGTATGGAAGGAAAGGACGTGTTGTCATCTCCTGGCGCCGTGGTTGACTTCGCACGCGTAAAGCTCGCGGGGCTTCCACACGAAGCCTTCATGGTGGTCTACCTGAACGTGAAGAACCGGGTGATCGACCACGAGGTCTTGCAAGAAGGCACTGTCGATCGAGCGATAGTCTACCCTCGAGAAATAATCAAAGCCGCACTGACACACAAAGCGGCGGGATTGATCCTGAGTCACAATCATCCAAGTGGCGACGCTGAGCCATCGCAGGAAGACAAGCACCTGACGCGTTCAGTGATCGAAGCCGCCCGCACGGTCGAGATCAGAGTGCTGGATCACATCATTGTTGGGAAAAACGGGTATTTCAGTTTTCAGGAAAATCGATTGTTGTGAAGAAGAAGAGATAGGACCTATCGGACCTATATGATTTCTTGAAATAGTTACTCCAGCGCCAGACCAAGTTTGCCCAACCCAGCAACGCCGTGCTATAAGCGTTTCGCTCTTTTTCATAGTTCGCTCTTCCTGGACTAATAATTAATGAACCTGCGCTTACCGAAGATCTCTCTCACATGGAAAATAATGATAGGGCTGGTGCTCGGCATCCTGGTTGGGTATCTCAACCATGATTTGGGACAGGCGGTCAGGCCGCTTTCACTTCTCTTTCTCAACCTCATCAAGGCGATCATCGCGCCTCTGATCTTCTCAACCCTTGTAATCGGCATCGCCGGAACCGGTGATATCAAACAGGTCGGGCGCATCGGCATCAAGTCGCTTTTTTATTTTGAGATAGTCACGACCTTCGCGCTGTTCATCGGACTCGCGGCGGTGAACATTACGAAACCGGGGGCTGGCGTTTCCCTGGCGGGCATCACGAGGCCTGAAGACAAGGCGGTGCTGGCCGCGCGAGCCGTGGACCTTTCGGCTCAGGCACAAGAAGCTGCGAAGCGAGCCGCTGACTATGCGGCGCAAGCGCAAAACACGACGAACCCGCAAGCGGCGAGTCAAGCCGCTGCTGAAGCCGCTTCGGCGGCGCAGAAGTCTTCGGATGCAGCTGAGGCTGTTGCGAAGGGACTCAACGCGCCCGATCCTCCGCCGAAGCCGCAAACGTTCGGCGAGCTCATTCAGCATTTGTCTCCTCCGTCGATTATTAAGGCTATGGCTGAGGGAGACGTGCTTCAAATTGTCGTCTTCTCGGTGCTGTTTGCGTTGGCCGTCACGAGTATCGGTTCAAAAGCCGCGGCGGTCGTCAAGTGGTGCGAGTCGCTCGCCGATATCATGTTCCGCTTTACTGAATTCGTAATGAAGTTTGCGCCAATAGGTGTGGGAGCCGCAATGGCGTACACCGTAAGTCACAGCGGGCTTCGTGTGCTTCAGAATCTGGGCGTGCTTGTCGCTACGCTTTACGGCGCGTTGATCGTATTCGTGCTCGGCGTCCTTCTGCCGATCGCTCTGATCTTTCGAGTACCGCTAAAGGATTTCTTCCGCGCGGTCAGGACTCCCGCGACGATCGCGTTTGCAACGACTTCATCCGAGTCGGCGCTGCCGCGCGCGATGGAGAATATGGGACGGCTTGGAGTGCCCCGCCGTATTGTAGGCTTCGTACTCCCGACGGGCTACAGCTTCAATCTCGATGGGACTACTGTGTACTTGTCGCTGGCTTCGGTCTTCGTTGCGCAAGCGGCTGGCGTTCACCTGTCCTGGTGGCAGCAAATCACGATGGTGTTCACATTGATGCTCACGTCCAAGGGCGTGGCCGGGGTGCCGCGAGCGGCGCTTGTTATACTGATGGGCACAGTGAATTCTTTGGGTCTGCCTGCTGAGGGCGTGCTAATAATCCTGGGCGTAGATGAGCTCATGGACATGGGCCGCACTGCGCTGAACGTAGTCGGCAACTGCATGGCTACAGTGGTTGTAGCCAGATGGGAGGGCGCATTTCGCACCGCTGAATGGAAAGCCGAAGAGAAGGAGCTTGAAGCGATCACCGGCGAGAGCGCTCTCTCAGACTGAGAATGGTTTCTGGTTTCTAGTTTCCGGTTCCTGGTTTCGATACAAACCAGAAACTAGAAAGCAGAAACCAAACTGTCACCGAGTATCGTGCGTGCGACGGCGTGTTTCACGCATGCCGTTTCCGTAATTCTTGCCGGCCCACGTGACACCCGGAACCACGCGGCCAGTCACTCCGATGTAAGTATCTTTGGTGGGCACTCCGTATTTTTCTGTGGCGACCCAAATAGTGCCCGTGCCATCGTCGACTTCATAGACGCCAGCGCCCGCGCCGCCATATGAGCGAACGACGCGGCCGGCTACCGTAACCTCTTTGTCATGGTAGCGACCGGGATCGCGACTGATATCACCAATGCGAATTCGTTCAGGGCAGCCGGTCAGTGCAAGTGACAGCAACGCGATTGAAACGCCCAGGATTATGCTTGTCTTCTTCATCTTTCTTCTCCTGCGAACCGATGCGAAATGAGGTGGTAGGGCGAAAAAGGCGTGGCCGCACGAACCAAATCAGCCGAGCGCCCAGCCCTACCTCTCCTTTGACACTCAAAACCGCAGAAAGGATGCCAGAGAGTGATCGAGGATTGAGAATCGGCGATCGACCTTCAGACTCGATCTTGTATCCTCTATCTTCTAACTTCGATCTTCTAAGTTCCACCTTGCTATAATTCGTGCGTGATAAACGTCGAGATCCTGACGATTGGTAACGAGATCCTGCTTGGGCTGGTGGAGGACACAAATTCGAACTACCTCTGCCGTGTGGTTCGAGGAATGGGTGGTCGCGTCCGTCAAATATCCGTCGTACGAGATGAGATCGAAGCCATAGCAGATAACATCAGTGCTTCAATAGACCGCGGCGCAGCTTTGATCTTCACTTGCGGTGGCCTAGGGCCTACCGATGATGACCTGACACTCACAGCCATCGCGAAGTCGGCTGGCCTCGAGCTCGAAGTCAACGAAGAGGCGAAACAATTAGTCCAGAGTCGCTACCAGCGACTCGCGTTGCAAGGCTATGTATCCAGCGCGGAAATGAGCGATGCGCGGTTGAAAATGGCGCGACTGCCTGAAGGCGCTCGCCCGGTTGAGAACCCGGTGGGAGCCGCACCGGCGGTGGTGCTCGAACATCGCGGCGCTCGCATCGTTTCGTTGCCGGGTGTTCCCGCTGAGCTGAAAGGAATAGTCGAAGGTCCCCTCCAAACTCTGCTCACCGAAGTTTTCGGGCGCGGCAGCTATCGCGAGCGACAGATGACCGTTGAATGCGGAGATGAGTCCGAGCTTGCGCCGGCTCTCCGAAAAGTTGTTTCAGCACATCCGGAGGCCTACATCAAATCTCGAGCGAGTCGTTTCGGTTCCGACGTGAAGTTCCGGATACTAATCTCAGTTTCGGGCGCCAGCGCGGAAGAAACCGAACATATGATCGAAAGCACCTCCACGGACCTTACTGCGGCGCTTAACGATGCTGGGATCAAGCGGCAACGGTGATTGGCGCTGCTTTCTCTTTTTCTTGATCCACACTATTCACAACCGGGTCACCGGTGTCGCTCGTCTTCCACATGAGGAACAACACCGACCAAAACATCCCGAACACCAGGATCCGCTCGATGTGCAAGCCAAGCACAAAGAACGGGTTTCCCGCATAAGTGCCCGGGTCCAGCTTGAGTCTGTCGACCAACAACCCCGGTATACTGACCACCAGCAAACCAAGCGCCGCAAGCCAGAAGCGACTGAAAGCTACGAATCTCTTGTGAATCAGGAAGTCTATTAGCATGGCGGCGGCTATCAGGCAGAGGACTGAATCGTAGGTTCGATGATAAACCGACCACAGGCTAAACAAAGCCAGAGCAGCAAAGTGGGCTCTTTCCCATCGCGGGTTCCGCGAAAATATTATTGCCATTGCGACCAACGCAGTCGTCGAGAGTACCAATGTCAGAATCGCCGCAAACCATTCGTTACCGCCGCTCAAATCCAGGAACAGTAGTTTGATCTCGGTGGTTCCGGTGCGACCCGACAAACCTGAGAAAAGAATCTGGCTCGCCAGTGGAAAGTACTGCCTGATGACTTGAAACAAGGAGAGTCCCAGTCGCCAGGCGAAGACTTCTGTCAGTGCTAACGGCACCAGGATCGCCGCGGAGATGAGTTTCCATTCTCTCTTACAGCCAAAATAAAGGAAGAAGGGCAGCGTCAGAGTGTACTTGCACAAAGAAAGCCCCAGCAGTGCACCTGCAAGAAGATTTCCGTTTCTCTTCCTTGCCAACAACGCGCCCAACAACAACGCCATCACCATCACGCTGATTTGGCCATTGCGCAAGGTTACCCGGAAGGGAGCGGATGCAATGAAGAAGGCCGCGAGAGCGAGCCGAGTCTTGAGGGTCCAATGCTCTCCCCAAAGCTTGTTCACAAAGTGCAAGCTCAGCACGGCCGACCCGATGTTTAGCGCAAGCCATAACACGACGAGCGTATCGAACGGCACTAATGCCATTGGAGAAAGCAGCGGCAGCAGGAAAGGAGTGTACACACCCACAACGCCGGCACCGATCTGAAAGATCCCGTCAGCCCACTCCCGTGCTCCAGTCTGAAAGAACCTCAGATCGATTCCCACTCTCGGCGCTGTTACCACTGCGTAAGCCAGTGACGCTAACGCTAACGCAAACAAAAAGGCTCGCCCAAACCTTCGTGAGATCGCTCCTCGCATGTGCAGTCGGCTCAGCTGTCGCACAACGCTCAAATCAAAACCCTCCATGGCGAGTTGCTGCGTAAGCTGAAGAAGATTGCTGGATGGCGGTAGGCGTCACGCGCCCGCGGATTGACGGCGCTCGAAGTCTATGGGCGAGTCGCGGCGAAAAACTTAATGGCCGATAGGTATGGACGATAAGAGCGCGCATGGGCCTCCGCTCCGGAGAAGGAAGAGACAATACCCGGAGTTTCCAGCGCAGGCGCGCGCTTTACCTCGCCCAGTTAGTGGGAGGAAAACTTTTGGTGACTTTCCGCCGGAACCGAGCGTCTAAAGAATCAACCGTCGCACCTGCGTTATATTCGCGATGGTCTTCGAGAGCTCGCAGCGCACGACTGGCAAGGCTTGTGCTGCGAGCTTTCTCATTCTCGGAGACTGCGGCGTCGAGACGCCGCAGAACCCCTGAACCCAAATGATAGCTAACCCTTTTGAATCGGTACCTGGGGAACAGCTCCTACATCTTGCGAGGCCGAGGAGGCCGCGGGTCCAGATTCTACCACGTGATCCGAAGCTCACAAACGAATTCCGGACCTTCAACCGCATCGATGACCACTCCCCGCGAATGGCGTCTGCGAGCGGTACTGGTGCTGCCGTAGTCCGGTTGGTTCTCCCCAAGTCTTGCGACCCGGCGTCACTGATCAAGCGATAACTCAACATAGTGCGCCGGAGCGCCAGGAACGTCGACTCTTATTATCCGGCGGCAGGCATATCTAGCCAGCCACTCCGGATCAATGAGTTCGCTTGCGCCGCGGTTGAGCCAGACGCTGCCTCCCTCCCCGGAAGCGGACTCGATTTGATTCTCAATTTCTGCGAGCGACGTTTTTGAAATCCTCCGCCAGACAGTTCGATTGTTGAAATACTCGAAAGTAGTATCCGCTTCGTTGTGATTTGCAAAGTAAATGACCGTGCGTTCATTCCATACCTCGCGAGCCGCTTTGGCTGCAGCGATCATCTGATTTGAGTCCTGTTGCATGTTAGGAACTATGAAGAAGATCAGGTTGAACGCAGCCAGGATTACAACTGCGAGCGCACAGATTCCTGACGGAGTAAGACTCGCCGAGGATGTTCCATTGGAATTAGCGGTATTCATATCGTAATTGCTCAACACTAGTCCGAACAGCAGCGCGAGCGCAGGCATATAGAATAGCGGATAGTAGGGGTCCTCCGGCTCCCAAAACAGAAGGAAGATTGTATAGGTGACGATCCACGCGATAACCACCGTCGCTGACGCTTTCTTCTGCTCCCGCAGCGGCCCACGAGAGCGCACACTGTGGGCTAACCTGGAAAGGTCAATTGTCCGAGCTGCGTTGAAGGCAATCGCGAGCGCCAAAATGATCGTGGCCGACGCAACGACCGATGAAAACATTCCCGGCCGGCTGCGGAAGAGCGCGAAGTCGTGCCCGATGATCGCATCGATGTTCCTGCGCGGCGCAGCCAGTATGCCATGGATCGGATTCAGCGATGGAGCCGACCGGCTCGGATTACTGATTGCCCATCTTACAACCTCCATCGGACCAGTCATTCCGTGCAAAGTCGCTGCGCACGCATAGTAGACGACGATGACAACTGACCAGGCTAGCCCGCCCGTCCCGCACGCGAACCGCAGCTTTCGCGGGATCGTTTTGCTTGAGAAGATCGCCAGCATTGCTGCGAGACAGAACAGTGACGACAATTCGTGGATTAACATCGCCCCGGCAAGCGCCAGTCCGGCTAAGTACCAGCGGGGTGTTGGACCCAACAGGTTTTTCAGGCACAGGAGAATCAACAACACGGCAAGGATATAAGCATTGGCATCCGTCGAGAGTTTCCACCATACTGCCGACAACCCCAGCGCTATAGAACTCAACGCGGCCGCATATCCGTTGCGCGTCATCCTTTCCGCTATTTGAAAAAAAAGCGCGATCGCAAAAGCTCCGAATACGACGTTGGCTAGTTGCAGAACTGTGAGCGCCCGCATGCTTAGACCTGCTGCGCTGGCGCCGCGGTACAAGACAAAGCCAACCGCGTTATAGAGCAGGTGGTTCTGGTGAAACAAACGGTCCCCTCCGGCCTTCCCCATCGCCACCTTCTCGATGCAGGACGCAAAGGTGATCCCATCCCAAAAGTAATTCGCGGTCAGAGTCATTGCGTAGATCAAAGCGAGTGAGCCGCCGATGACGACAGGTGTCGTGACAACACGAGACACCCTCGAAACACCCGTGACAAGCCAAGCCTCCCGGTAACTCTCACCGCTGATTGTAGGCATACCTGTGTGACTCCTTCGCCAATACAGGTCAGTTGCGAGCTTGACCGGAGTTGGCACGTCAGCTGCCAGGTAGCGCCGAGGGTCGATGCGGGAGTCGCTACGTCCGGAAAAAACTTGTGACTCTTTTCCGAGCCGCGCGTCTTTATACAGCAGAGACCAATCGCACGTAACCTGTGTGCTGGTTTCAGGGGCCCGCAACGCACGCCTGCCAAAGCAGAGTTGCGGGCTTCCTTTTTTGAGTAACCACTGTTACAACATCAAGGTCTACGGAGTGGCTGCCGGACGTTGCTTATGTGGTCCTTGTACAAATTGCAATAAGGGTGTTGACCTCGCCGCTGTTAATACCGGACCCGGACGGCTTGCGATCTTCGTTGGCGGGCATAGAAGTGTGTGACTCCTATGAGTAAGCCGAGCGTCAATACATGCAGGCCGTCGCACCTGCGCTAGCTCCCTTATGGTCTTCCATTGTCTCGCAGCGCACGACTGGCAAGGCTTGTGCTGCGAACCCAGCTTATCTAAAAAGGCGCTCCTGAAAGTTCCTTACCTGATAATTTCCGCACATCAAAATGGAACGAGGATAAGTCAGCACTTCTGCCAACTGCCAAGCGACCACACCCTGGCTCGACATTTGGTTCTTGCGAATGATTCCCGAGGAAGTGGGAGTGGTTCCCCTGGCCCAACTGGAAACTGCGGGTGGCATTATAACGCAGCCCGGGCAGATTGTTGCAAGTCATTTGTGCATTCAACCCGTAATGCGTATTGTGATCCTGCTGGTGCTGGGTCAACACCCCGGCGAGGTGCAAGACGGTGCCGCTTCCTCTTACAAACATCACAGGCGCGGAACGGCACATTGTATTGAGTCACGCTAATGGACATCAGTCTGCGACTCGCGATTGTCTTAATGAAGTATGGCAATAAGCATTCGCGCTTCCGCGGCCACGATCTAAATACACCGGCTTCTATCCAGCCTCAAGATGACCAGCCAAGTATTGCGACCAGGCGCGCTTTCGATGACGGTCCCGGTTTCTTCCAAAGGTTCGAGGGAACTCTGTCGCCGCATGACTTCTCATCAGAAGATCTTCTGGATATAGGATCCGGGTGCGGCGGCAGAACGGCTTACTACTTTCGTTATGGAAATCCCCGATCCATCGTCGGGTTGGACATTTCTGAACTGAGGTCAAGCATTGCCCGGCGATCCACCCACCGGCTATGCGCAGATAACCGCATTTGTTTCACGGTTGGCGTCGGTGAGTACCTTCCATTCCAGGATGAGAGCTTTACCGCGATCGTCAGTTACGATGTATTCGAGCACGTCAACGATCTTGATTGCGTGCTGAAGGAATGCTTCCGGGTGCTCAAGCGTGGAGGCCGCTTGTATTCCTTATTCCCACCCTATTATGGTCCGCGGGCGCACCACCTCGACTTCATCACAACGCTACCTTTTCTACATCACGTCTTCGCGCCATCGGTCCTGGTGGACGCGGCCAACAGTATTCTGCAAGAACAGCCTTCGCTGAGAGATGTCCCTCTACCGCGATCCGGACGTTCCTATCTTGGACGGGAGGTGCTGCCGCGTCTCAACGGAACAACCGAGCGCGACTTCCGAAGAATTGTCGAACGATTACCCTTCGAGGTCGAACAGTTGAAACTGATTCCCTTTGGTTGGGGTCCGGGAGGGTTAGCAAGGCGGGCGGTTCGGTTGTTTTGCCAGGCGATGCTCTCTTTGCCGGTGCCCTTCACGCGGGACGTATTTACGAGCACCATACGTTGTGTCTTAAGGAAACCCGAGACAGCGCGCATCTGACGCTTTGAATTCTGCCGCTCGAACCGCTTCGTGCTTCCCTGCGCGCGTGCAATTGCGACGCCGGCAGCCGAACATCAACAGCCATTCAAGTCAGAGGATAAGCGGCCTGGTAGCTTCCTGCGGCCAGGGAGAAAACAGAGTGACATAGCGCACGTAGCTGCGAGATGCGTTTGCATCACCGGCCGCGCGCCGCGTGTGCGCCTTCACCGCTTCGCGCGTAAACGTCAGAGCCTTGAGCGTATCACTGCGTCGCGGGCGCGCCTCTGCCGGTATCTCTGCGGTCATCCTGTCGAGAGCCTCGCGTATTCGGCGACTCACCTCAGCGATGCGTGGCGAGGCGGCGCCGTGCTCATAAATCAGTCCGCTCTGTTCTGTCTCGGCATTCTTAATAGCGTTTTCGACCGCCGCGAATATTTCTTCATCAGTCAGGTCGCGAAGCGCCGTTCCTTCAACTCCGCGCTGCGTGTTAACGATGGCCTGCTCGATTATGTTAAGAGCCAACAGGCCTCGCTCGGTGAGGCTGAGATCGCGCGCGTTGGTAGCGGCCTCCTTTTGAAGGAGGAGCCTTTCCCGCTGACTCGCGCTCGAGCGAGCCTCTATCAAGTAAGAACAGGTCTCAGGGCAGGCGAGCTCGATCATACGCTCGCGCGCGCAGCAGACAGCGCAGATCTTTGTGCTGAGCGCCGGACAGAATCGCTTCGCTGGTCTCTTATTGCATCGCGGGCAGGCAGGCATCGTGAAAGAGGTTACAGGTGAGCAGCGAGCGGTGACAAGATGCGGTTTAACTTTACGCCTCGAGCTTGCTTAGAAAGTCCCGAATCGAACGCCCAAGGCTTGACGCGATTTGTAAGTTATCATCCATCGTTGAGTTTGAAACCACAAAAGCCAGATAGTCACGGGTCTCCAGGCCGGCAACTTGCACGTTCTGCCAGGCCCTCTCATAGATCGGCACGCCCGCAGCTTTTTCTACGGCCGTCGCGCCTCCTATGGCCGCTGCGGCGCCCGCTACCGCCACCGCCCCGTCGGGCGGAAACGTTTCACCATTCTTGCGTGTGATTACCAGTGAGACTTCATCGCTCTGGTTGAGCATGATCAGGTGAATGAACTCGCGGCCCCGGTAGTGACAGCGGTGTCCGACGACTACTTGGTAGTCTTGCGGCATTCGCTGCTTCAAAACCTCGACCAGACCGGCATACTCCGGGCCAAGCCGCTCGGACATTTGCTCGACCGTGAACTTCCTGTTTGCCATCCCGTGATCGATTGCACAGTAGACATGATCGTCAAATCCAATCTTTAAGAGCTGTCCGGTAACGTCGCCCGACGTGACTTCGGCGTGAAGCGATAACGATTCTTTGCTCGAGATGGACTTGAAGACAAATGGGACGCTAAGCGCAATCACCAGAAGCGCCGCAGCGGCAGCCATTACAATCGTAAGAGTGCTGAGCTTGAACCGGCGGCCCGCTCGGAGATTGTCGTTGATACGTTCACGCAGGGCGACCGGCGCGTAGTCCCGCATTACGGCGCTCTTCAACTGATCCTTCAGCCTCGCGCGATCCCTGAGCGAGCGAGAGCACGAATCGCAAATCTCCATATGCTTGAGCACTTCGTAGTTTGTTTCGACAAACAACTCGTTGTTCAGGTATGAGTCCAGGTAGGACCGTATTCGTCTGCAATAGCCGTCCTCAATGTTGACGATGTTCATGCGCTTTTCCCCTTATCCCTGATTCCGTTTTCGCATCTACCAATTCTCCTAAGAACATCTTTGTTGTGTATTCGATGGTCACGCCGTCATTCACAGGTTTAATACCCGAGATGCCTCTGATTATTCCCGCGCGCGACCGGCACCTGAGACTGTCCGGTCTGCGGGCTCTGTGAATTCAGTTATGAAACCATTTCAGCCTCAGACTGGACAGTCGATGGCACAGTCAGCCAGGGACCTGCAAAAAGCACGAACGAGATGATATATTCTTGTTTCATTGCCAGTGGTTCTCCTAAAGCCCGAACACAGCGGGCCGGAGTTACTCAAACCAAGTTCACGGAGCCTTGATGAAGATTGCGGTTCTGCGGGAAGGGGCGACGGGTGAGACTCGCGCGGCGCTCATGCCCGAATCTGTGCGCGGGCTCGTCGCGCAAGGTGTCGAAGTTCGCATTGAGAGCGGAGCCGGAGAACGAGCGAGCGCTGGTGATCAAAGTTATGGTGAAGCTGGCGCGATCGTCACGAACGACCGCCGCGAGCTTATTCGGAGCGCTGAGGTTCTCCTGTGTGTGAACCGGCCTTCGGATGACGATATTGCCGTGCTGCAACCGGGCGCGGTGGTCATTGGTTTCTTAAGACCACTCGACGACTCGGCATCGCTCATTCAACTGCTGGAGCGGCGCCTCACTGCATTTGCGATGGAATTGATTCCGCGCTCGACGCGAGCTCAAACGATGGATGCGCTCTCGTCGATGGCGACGATTGTCGGATACAAATCGGCGCTCCTGGCCGCCGAGCGTCTCCCGCGAATGTTCCCGTTACTAATGACTGCCGCGGGCACGATTGCGCCTGCGAAGGTGCTGGTGCTTGGAGCGGGAGTCGCGGGCCTGCAAGCCATCGCAACCGCGCGACGTCTGGGCGCGGTCGTAGAAGCCTACGATGTTCGCGGTGCCGCGGGCGAGCATGTTCGATCTTTGGGAGCGAAGTTTTTGGAGGTGGATCTCGGAGGAATAAAGACCGAGGACGCCGGAGGATATGCGGTCGAGCTTACAGAGGAGGCTCTCGCGCGCGGACGAGAGTTGATCACCAAACACGCGAGCGTTTCCGACGTGATCATAACTTCAGCGCAAGTACCAGGACGTCCTGCGCCACTGCTGGTGACGGAAGATGCCGTTGAAAAAATGAAACCCGGCTCGGTGATCGTAGATCTTGCGGGCTCGACGGGCGGGAATTGCGCGGCCAGTTCGCCGGGCGAAACCGTCGACCGAAACGGTGTAGTCATAATGTCACCGCTGAACCTCGCCGCCACGCTGCCGGTACATGCGAGCCAGCTGTACTCGCGAAACATCGCTGCGTTCTTGAAACTTTTGATCGACGACAATGGTGAGTTGAAGATCGACCTCAATGATGACGTCGTTGGCCCAACTTGCGTGCTTCACAACGGCGAGGTCGTCAATCAACGTGTCGCAGCAGCGCTCGAGACTGCTGCGCGAGTACCGTAGACTGTCCAGTCTGCGGATGAATTGCAGCCCTCGAATATGCAGGCCGCCGCAGACTGGACAGTCTACAGTACAGAGGGAACTCAAACTTGAATACTGAAGTAATCATCGCCGGGCTGTACGTTTTCGCGCTCGCGGCTTTTCTCGGCTATCAAGTCATCTCGCGAGTCCCGCCGCTCCTGCATACGCCGTTGATGTCGGCGACAAACGCGATATCCGGCATATCGCTGGTCGGCTCGCTCGTTACCGCAGGCGCGCACTACAACACGCTCAGCACCTGGCTTGGTTTCATCGCGGTGACCGCCTCGACCATAAACGTGGTCGGCGGCTTCATGATCACCGATCGAATGCTGAGGATGTTCAAGCGACAACCCGCGGTGAGCGCATCAAGGAAAGACTCTACAGAGGAGCAAGAGCGAGCCTGATGGGTCTTCTAATCGAACTCACTTACCTGGCGGCGTCCATTCTATTCATTCTCGGTCTCAAAGGCCTCAGCCATCCTGAGACCGCCCGCCGAGGCATGATCTACGCCGAAGTCGGTATGTTGCTGGCGATAGTCGGCACGCTGGTGCACAAGGACATCGTCCGCTACGAGTGGATCATCGCCGGCCTGATCATCGGCTCGATCATCGGAGGCGCAATTTCGATCTGGGTCCCGATGACTGCAATGCCGCAGCGGACTGCGCTGTCGCACGCATTTGGCGCGCTTGCCGCTTCGCTGGTCGGCGTATCTGAGTATTACCGGCACAACAGCGTCGAGCTTGGCACTTTCAAAATGACTGCGCTCAGCCTCGAGGTTCTGCTGGGTGGGATCACCGTCACCGGAAGCCTGATGGCTTTCATCAAACTTCAGGATTGGATTCGCGGCACACCAATCACTTATCGCGGGCAGAACATATTCAATATGTCGCTCTTCGCGGTAACGGTGGGGGTGTTCGGGTACTTGATCTACGATCCGTCGGCTCACTCACTTTTCTACGCGATGGCCGGGCTCGCTTTTCTGTTTGGCGTCTTGCTGGTGTTGCCAATCGGCGCGGCGGACATGCCGGTAGTAATGTCGCTGATGAACTCTTACGCGGGACTCGCGGCAGCGGCCACCGGCTTCGCCATTTCGAACAACGTGCTGATCATCGCCGGCACCCTTGACGGCTTTTCCGGTTTTATTCTTTCGATTCTGATGTGCAGGGCAATGAACCGCTCGATTACCAACGTTTTGTTTGGAGCGTTCGGCGCGGAGGTCGAAGCCAGCAGCGCGGGCACTCTTGGTTCGATGCGCGAAGTCAGGGCTGAAGACGTGGCAGTGCAGCTTGCGTATGCCAACCAGGTAATCTTCGTGCCGGGTTACGGAATGGCTACGGCGCAAGCGCAACACGCGGTGCGCGAGCTTGCGAACATACTCGAAGCTCGTGGCGTGACCGTGAAGTACGCGATCCATCCCGTAGCCGGCCGAATGCCGGGACACATGAACGTATTGCTCGCCGAAGCTAATGTTCCATATTCCTCCCTTTACGATCTCGAGCAGATAAACGCCGAATTCCCCGCAACCGACGTGGCGGTCGTGATCGGCGCTAACGATGTAGTGAATCCCGATGCGCGCGATAATCCAAAAAGTCCCATTGCTGGAATGCCAATTTTAGAAGTCGACAAATCACGCTGGGTGGTTGTGCTGAAGCGCGGAAAAGGGAAAGGCTTTGCAGGGATCGAGAACCCTCTGTTCTTCAAACCAAATTGCGGCATGCTCTACGGCGACGCCAAGGCTTCGCTGATAAAACTCGCCGATTCAGTGCAACACGCATAACCGAACGTTTAGTGTACCGACTTTAGTCGGGTAACCCATTACGAAACAGAAGCGTCGAAGGCACAAGCCACTACCCGACTGAAGTCGCTACTCTGAACGCTCGCTAATCGAGCTCGAGCAGAACGCGGCTCGTCACGAAAACGTGAGGTGCTCCGCGCGGCACAGTGAATGCGTCTAACAAATCTGCCCTCACTTGCGAACCAACACGACCCGCCAAGGTTAACAATATTTTAGACTGGCTTCTGGAATTTCTTACGCAGCAGCGCAGTACTCTTTACGCAATTCATATTCGACGCTGACTTGTAACTCGCCGCAACCAGTAACCTCCACAGACGCGCGGTTATGGCCCGCCGCTTGCGACGTTTTTCCCTTTTGAAAGGCCTCGGCCTCAGCCGTGTCGATTAGAGGAACGACAAAAACGTCAATTAATTCGCAGTGTTCTTTGAATAACTCCTTTCCAGGAACCGGGCCTCAGCTTGGCTGCCTCATATGCAGTTTGTCGCTGAGCGTCCGGATATCGAACCTGAAAGATCCAGTCAATCAGCATGCTGCCCGTGCCCGGTACTGCTGCGGCAGATGTTGAAGAACATTCAGAAAGGTCGGTGTTGATGGAACATCAAGCGGGCTCAGCCCCGATAAAGGTGTGCATTCTTAGCCCCGAGGCGGAGCAACTCGAGAGGCTTGCTCTCGACTCCGCGGCTGCGGGCTACCGAGTAGAACAGAAATTCAGTGAAGATCAACAGCTAATCGAATTCATCACGGCTTCCAGCGTCGATCACATCGTCTTGATTGACGTGCAGCATCAACGCGAGGAATGCCTCAAACTAATGAAGCAGCTTTCCGCCAAACGCCCGCTTGCGATTGTAGCCTTGACTGGCGAAGCTGACGCGACGCTCGGCGCGCGCGCGGTGCAAGCCGGCGCACAGGCTCTTTTGGTGAGCCCGGTTCGGGCGGAAGATATCTGCGCTGCTTTCTCAGTCGCCGCCAATCAGCAGGCGAAACATCTCTGGCTGGAAGGCGAGATCAATTGCCTGCGCGATAAGCTTGCCGAACGAAAGCTCATCGAAAAGGCCAAGGGAATCTTGATGGATTCAGCAAAGGTGAGCGAGGGGGAAGCGTTTCGCCTGATTCAAAAACAAAGCCAGGACAAACGCGCGCCGATGGTCGACATAGCGAAACTGATAATTTCGGCAAGTGAGATGGTGAAAGAAGCCTCGCGTTCTCGCGCGAATCAAAGCGCCTGATTATGAGGCCGTGATTTTACGAAATTCGATCAGGAGTCGTGTTTTCAACCACAAGGACAATGAGGCCGATTTTTTCGGTGAAGAGGTCTTAGCAAAAAAACGATCGAATCCACACGAGCTTCGTTTAAGTATAATGTGACCGAATGACAACGCTGTTTGTTGTCGTTCATCAGGCGATGGCGCCCGATTTACCTCGACAGAGGAGCGGGCGCTTTTCCATTGGTGCCTGACAATTAGTCCGGCGCACGGCGGCAATGCTTGCCGTCGATGCGCGAAGCGAAGGCGCTCATCATGGCCTCGGTTTCTGGAATCGAGACCGCGAGCGCTTTTTTGTTCTTGATTGGCAGTAGAAGAGAAAGGAGGTAGGGCATGGCAATGTATTCGTACGATCAGGTTTTGACGGATGTCCGGCAGGTCTACGAGCAGTTGACGGGGCTTCCCGCTCCAAAGATCGACGTCAAGAATCCGCGTTTTCCGCTTCCCGACACCACCGACCCGGCGACACTGGTTCAGAGTGAGATCAATTACCTGAATCTGTATTTGATCAACAGCGGTCTTTCGCTGCGGCTCTCGAAGGCGCCGACCTGGGCGCCACCCGCCGAGGTTTACGAAACACCGCAAGATTACGTCGTATGTCTTGAAGTCGCGGGGCTGAGCGAGGAAGAAATTTCCTGCCAGGTGATAAACAGCACGCTCTTCGTGCGCGGTGCACGACGGTTCCACCGCGTAAGTGAAGACTCAAAGTATCACGTTTCGGAACGTGTATACGGCGCGTTTGAGCGCCTCTTCCCGCTGCCGAGCGAGGTACGCTCCGACGAACTTCGAACGAAGTTTTCTGACGGGATACTGGAGATAGCCATCCCAAAAAAGGAAACGGCAAGCCGGGCCGAAGAAAGCCGGCAGTAGTTGGCACGCGGGAAGCGAAGCCAGGCAAGCGAAGAAACACCAGGAGGTCAAAATCATAATGACTGCATATGCACCATCAACGCACCACGGGCAGAGTCAAAACGAGATCAATACGCCGCAGCTCACATCGGAAGAGCGCGACAAGCTCCAGGAGATTCATGAGCTGATCAACCTGCTGCTAAGAGAGCTGCCGGCCACCGCGCAGACGCGGCCTACTGCGATGCCGATGCCGGCCGTGCCTTACACATATTCATTTCTCAGATTTCCTTGCGGGTAATAGAAATCTCGCAGGAGCTGGGAGATACTTTTCGCGCGCGAAGCGGCGCGCTGGCAATCGAGCGCCCCGTCGCCACACTCGTTGAAGCGTTGTGCGCACGGCGGCCAATCGCCTCGCGGCCGGACGGCACAATGTCCGGCTGCGTTGGTTTGGTAGTTGGATGTGTGTCTGATGCTTGATCAGCGTCAGGCCTTACGGAAACGTAAATTCAAGGAGGTAACTGATGATCAATTTTGCGAGACAAGGCTACGTCAATCCGTTCTTGTCCCCGGTGGGCGCGCCGTTTGGCGGCGTGAATCCGTTGACTCTCGGCCAGCAGACGGGCGGCTTCATTCCGACCCCCTTTGGGTATTTGCCGATGTCACAGTTCGGGCAGTACAACCCGCTCGCGGCTCAAGTTGGGGCGGGCATTGTGCCAGGCATTAACCCCGGCGTTAATCCAATGACCGCGCAGTTCGGTCAGTACAATCCGCTTCTAAATCAGATCGCGAGCGGGGTTACGCCAGGCATCAATCCGCAGACCGCGCAGCTTGGCCATTTCAATCCGTTCGTCTCTCAGCTCGCGAGCGGTTTCCCTCAGACAATCAATCCGTTCATCGCGCAGACTGCGACGAACTGGCCAGGTTCGACTCAATTCTCTCCGCAGGGCGTGGGTGACAGGACCAGCGCGTATGGAATTGATCCGCGAGTCGCTCTCGGCGTAACAAGCCAACAGTTCGGATTACCTGATCCACGAGTCGCTTCCGGCTGGAACACCCCCGGCTTCGCGGGCGACCCGATCGCTTTGCTCATGTCCCAGCAACTGAATCCGCTGGTCCATCAGCAACCGCCGATCAGATCGTTGATCAATACGCCGCAGAACGTGGGCTTCCAACCGAATTTCCAAGAGGGTTTCCAACAGGGTTTCCAAGTGGGGTACCCGGGCGTGGCGCAGCAAGCAGCACAGGCGCCAGTAACTCATTGGCCGTTCGCTCAGCCAATTGCTCATTTGGATCCTTACCGAGCGTTCATTGAAGCGCAGTTGATTTCTCAGCTCGCGACGAATCCGCTCTATCAACTGCATCAGCAACTGCAATCCCGCTTCCAACAGGGCTACGGCGCCCCGGAAGCGATCGGAATTGGCGTGCCCGGCCCCGGTCAGCAGTTCAACCCGCTCTACGGGAATGCATTCTGTGGATAAGTAAGAACAACTAGAATTCCGAACCGCAGGTTGGGTTCTGTCTTCACCAGCGGAGATGGACCCAGCCTGCTTTCTACTATGGTGTTCTCAAATCAGGTGATGCAGGTCTTGCAGGAGCAGACGGTGGGTCAGGAGTACGCCGTCGCCGCGTTGACGCGCGCAGTCACGCTCGCGCTGGCGGGGCTCCGGCGACCGAGCGATGTGCTGGGCGTGCTGTTGTTCTTCGGGCCGGCAAGCTCGGGTAAGACTCATATGGCGCGGTTGCTGTCGCGCCTGCTGACCGGCGGCGAACAATCGATGACCTATATAAATTGCCAGCAGCTTGATCAGACGGATTCGCTAGATGAATTGAATGGGCGATTGAACTCACCCGTCTGGGAGGCAATGCGGTCTCCTGTTATTTCGCCGAGCTGGTTTCGTGTAGTGGTGTTTGAACAAATCGATAAGGCTCCCCCTACCTTCCGCGACGACCTGGCTCTTGCGATTGACTGCGGAGCCATCACGATAAAAGGCCGGCTGTTACCGCTCCGCAATGCGTTCATCGTTCTAATAGGCGATCTGCCGCGCAAGAAGGCCGATCAGCTCAGTGGCAGAACCATCGGTTTCTTTCTCGATGGCGAAACCGCGGTCGAGATGTCGCGAAGACAAGCCATCGCGCTTGAAGAAGTCGACAATCGTCTCGGACCAAGGCTCGTAAGCCGCATCGATGAAATAGTCGTCTTCGATCGCTTGAACGAGCAGAACATAATAACGCTGCTCGAACGTCGTCTCGCACAGATCGAACGGTACCTAGCAACATTCTGCATCGGGTTCATCGTCGAGCAGGAGGCGAAGACGTTCCTGATCAAAGAAGGTCTCGAGGATCTGAATCACGGCGCCCGCCAGATAACCCGCGTCGTCCGGAACCATCTGGAATTCCCGCTCACCGATCTTATGCTCTCGCGGCGGTTACTGCCGGGCACAACCGTCACGGTCGGATTTAAACCGCACGCCACTTTTCTTGATTTCCTGATCATGGTCCCGGCGCTCGCAAAAGAAAGCTCAATGACCGCGACAACACACGTGTGACGGCCGTCACAACGCGCGGTGACGCCGGTCATAGCCCAATCCCCTTGAACCATCTAAATTGTGGATAGCGCGGGCAGTTCTTGCTCGTTCTATCGAGCCTTAAGGGCGTCCGTCCCTGGACGCCCTTTCCCAAAATTGGGGACAGCCCGATAGGCACGGAAGAACGGCAGCAAAACAAGGCTTGAGAGGGCCCTGAGAGGAATAGATGGCAAACAAGATACTCAACAAATCCGCGATAGCCGACGGCATCTGCCGCTTCACTATCGAAGCGCCCAAGATCGCCAGGAAACGAAGGGCCGGTAACTTCGTAGTCGTGCGAGCTAACGAATACTCCGAGCGCATCCCGCTCACGATAGTCGATTCAGACCTCGAGCGCGGTAGCATCACGCTAATCGTACAAGGAGTCGGAAAGAGCACTCGCCTGTTGAACTCGCTCCACCCCGGCGACGAGCTTGCCGACGTGATCGGTCCGCTTGGCCACCCGACGCCGATCGACAGCTTCGGCTCGGTCGCGTGCATCGGCGGAGGAGTCGGCGCCGCAGAAGTTCTGCCGATCGCAAGGGCTGCAAAAGCGGCAGGCAACGAAGTCATCTCAATAATCGGCGCCAGAACTCAGAGTCTCTTGATTCTCGAAGACGAGATGCGCGAAGCGAGCGATGAACTTTACGTAGTCACCGATGACGGAAGCTACGAGCGGCAGGGCCTGGTCATAGATCCGCTTGGTGAATTGATTTGCGAAGGCCGCTCGTTCGACGTGGTCTACGCGATTGGCCCGATGCCGATGATGCGCGCGGTAGCGGAGCTCACAGAGCCTTACAACATCAAGACCCTCGTCAGTCTGAACCCGGTAATGATCGACGGAACGGGCATGTGCGGCGGCTGCCGGGTTGTCGTCGGCGGCGAGACTCGCTTCGCGTGCGTGGACGGTCCGGAGTTCGATGCGCATCAAGTGGATTTCGACTCGCTGATCCGGCGCAACCGGGCTTACGCGGTCGAGGAGAAGATCGCGTTGGAACGATACGAGAACCAGCAAGTCGCGCAATTCGAAGGCCTGGTTTGAATTGGAGGTGGCTGTGACGTCTCATAAAAGAATTAACCGCCGATTATCGCTGCCCGACGGTTCGCAGATTGCCGCTGAGCCGCGAACATCAGCGAGACGTAGTCAGCGTAGATCAGCGGTTAAGCGACTTTCTTTGAAGCCGCGCGACTGAGGAACCTCAATTGGCAACCGAACAGATCAGAATCAAACGAACACCGAAAGCGCCCCGCCAGTCGATGCCTTGTCAGGAACCGGAACTCCGGCGCAGGAACTTTCGCGAAGTAGCGATCGGGTTCACCGAAGACCAGGCCTTCCTCGAAGCTCAACGCTGCATAAGCTGCAAGAACCCGACCTGCATAGCCGGCTGCCCGGTCGAGATAAACATTCCTCATTTCATCCTCTCTATTCTCAAACACGACTACGTTGCGGCCGCTGACATCATCCGCGAGAAGAACAGCCTGCCGGCGATTTGCGGCCGCGTCTGCCAGCAGGAAGACCAGTGCGAAGCTAAATGCGTTAACTCAATCAAAGGAACTTCGGTCGGCATCGGCCGTCTCGAACGTTTCGTTTCGGATTATCAAATAGATCGCGGAGAGTTCGCGGCTCCGTTCATAGCGCCCCCGACAGGGAAACGAGTTGCGTTGGTCGGGTCAGGTCCGGCTTCGCTTACCGCGGCGGGCGACCTCGCTAGGATGGGCCACAGGGTCACTGTGTTTGAAGCACTTCACAAGCTTGGCGGTGTGCTCACCTATGGCATTCCTGAATTCCGCTTGCCCAAGGACATTGTCGCAATCGAGATTCGCCAGCTCGAAAACATTGGCGTCGAGTTCGTCACGAGTTGTGTGGTCGGGAAGACCGAAACGGTGGACGAATTGTTTGACGAAGAAGGTTACGACGCGGTGTTTCTCGGGACGGGAGCGGGACTACCCTACTTCTTGAACCTGCCAGGTGAGAACTGCGCGGGCATTTATTCCGCGAATGAATTCCTTACCCGAGTGAATCTGATGAAGGGCTACAAGTTCCCCGAGTACGACACACCGGTGCGCGTAGGTAAGCGAGTTGCCGTGCTAGGCGCGGGCAACACCGCTATGGATGCGGCAAGAGTTGCGATGAGGCTCGGCCCTGAAAAAGTTTACATGGTGTATCGCCGTTCACGAGCCGAAGTCCCGGCTCGCTCGGAAGAAGTCGAGCACGCGATGGAAGAGGGCATCGAGTTCAAGTTCCTGACCGCGCCGACTCAATTCTTCGGCAACACCGGCGGCTGGGTTACCGGGATGGAGGTCATGAACATGGAACTGGGTGAGCCCGACGCAAGCGGCCGTCGCAGACCTGTTCCAATCAAAGGCACCGAGCACAGCTTCGATGTAGACACGGTGATCGTTGCGGTCGGCCAGGGCCCAAATCCGCTGGTTCAGTCAACGACTCCCGGCTTAAACACCACCAGGTGGGGCAACATTATTACGGATGACACGGGGCTCACGAGCCGTCCGGGTTTGTATGCCGGTGGAGACGTAGTCCGCGGCGGCTCTACAGTGATTCTCGCGATGGGTGATGGGAAGCGAGCTGCTCGATCGATTCACGAGTACTTGATGACCCGCGGGCAACACCACTAATAGTCCTCGGTCACACCCGTGAAAGGATCAAGGTCGTCACTCGAGCCGGTCATCGGGCAGATCGAGAGTTGCGGACTGACTCAGGCTAGCGTCTATTTCGCGCGCCCATCGAAGTGCCGGCGCTGGTTGTCAGTTCGTTCCCCAATGCGTGCTGTGCTTCACCGATGCCGCTGGAATGCGCGCGATCGAGAAAGTAAAGAAAAGCGGTGTCTTTCAATAGCTGCCTGTCGCTCTTTACCGTTTCAACGGTCATGTCGCAGCCACATTTCCTAATCATCTCTCTTATGATGATTTCAGATACCTGCGCATCATCGTCCCAAATAGCGTTGAAGGCTGCCCGAATCTGGGCGTCTTCAGTTTGTGTATCAACCTGTTCCGACAACACGCGAATGCTTTTGTCGTTGCCGGCATGGTAGCCCGGACCAGCCGAGCCGCTGAGATAAGCAACCGTGCCAATCACCCCGATCATCATCGCTACCTTTGGGTGTTGAGCTATCAAGTGCACGAGCGTTGAGCAACTTCCGAAACCACCTGCGATCATTCGTTGTTCTCCTTGAAACTATCAGTCCCTCTTTAGAGTTCGCGACCAGCCGCTCCAAAGGGTCACAAATGCAGCGACGCCACCTGAGTGAAGCCCTTGGCGGTGCTCGTCAGTGTATGCAATGCCGGCCTCGATGGTGGCGCTACGTCGGGGTACCACTATTTTGATTCCGGTACTTGTCAGTACTTTGTTATTCCAGTCATAACCTTTGGTGTCAAAGCCGGACTGCACCTTGACGAAGGGAACAGTTTGCCATTTTCCGGCGTCGATGAGGTTCACTCCTTGAGTGAGACTGAAGAGTCCGATTACGTTTCTTCTCTCGGCGGGAGATATGTTGCCGACTACTCCCCAGCTACTTCCGGGATAGCCGTTAAAATACCGCACCGAGTGCTCCGCCGTCTGGGGCGATTGCCACCCCGCCCAATAGGCGACTGAAGCGGTCGGCTGTGCGCTCAGGTTGCCGCTCTTGAATCGCTTTTCACCGGCGAGCCCTATGGCAGCCTCGATCAGTCCCCGGCTAAAGATGTGTCTCACCTTGATGCCGGCGTTCGCCAGCGCCTTGTTGTTCCAATCTTTCCCCCGGGTATCTACGACGAAATCAGTCGAGACGTAGGGTGTTATGAAATTTCGGCCCGAATGCCACAGCGTGATCCCCTGCTCCCAGTGGGTCTGAGTCACAACGTCATTTTGCTCTGCGGGACTCGTTTCGACGGACACCCAGAAATTGCCAACCAGGCTGGTTACAGACTTCGGCTTCTCTTGCCCAAACCCGGCAACTGAAACAACCAAAATGAAAAATATGATCGAGTAGATTTTCATCATTCCTTTCAACCTCTAGTACCGCGCCGGAGTGAACCAGTCAGGTCTGGGCACACGGCAAATGACCGCTCTGATAAACGTCCAACCGAACACCAGCGACGTTGTATATCGAAGCAGCGCGAACGCAGGAAAGTACAAAGCGATGTCCTTCCGCTTCGATTTGATAGCAAAGTACAGAGCAAAGACCGCCATCATTAGCTGATCCGCCAGGGCTATCGACAATGCAGTTCTTGGGAACAGCAGGATCATCAACGGCGAAACCGCGAATGCTGCTGAAAAGATCAATCCCTCAAGCACCAAAAGCGCCACTTCAAAATCCAATCGCTTGAAGCGAAACGGAAGCGAGTGCTTGCGAAGGACCTGCCAAAGCCCGAAATACCAGCGGTAGGACTGGCGGATGTAGCCCCGAAGAGTATTCGGATCCTGGGTGTAGACAATTGCTTTGGGCTCGTAAACAATATCGCCGAGTCGCTGACGGTGGATTTGAACGGTCATATCCATATCCTCGGTCAGCATAGCTGCATCGCATTCCAGCCTGACCAGCACATCGGCCCTCCACGTTGATGCGCACCCTGGCGCAACCAGCACAACTCCCATTTTGTTCTGGCCGTTTTTGTGCACGCTTTGTCCGAACAAATAGTCGAGCGCGCGTCCGGCAGTCGCCCAATTGCAGGGCAGGCTTTCAACTCTTCCACAGACTAAGGCAGCTTTAGGGTTTGCCTTGAATGAATCCAATAGAGAAGCGAAGTAATTTGTATGGACCTGCGTGTCCGCATCGACAACCGAGATGTATTCATAACGAGAGCAAAGTCCAAAGTACTCAACCGCCTTTCGGATGCTCGGCGCCTTTCCAAGGCTCGTATTATTTCGCAACAGGTTTACGCCTTGCTGTTTGGCGGTTTCGGGAGTTTCGTCAGAAGAGCCGTCATCGATAACGTAGACATCTTCAGCAGAACACCCGGCGTTCGTTACGCTAAGGATACTCTTTGGAAGGACACGCCCCTCATTCTTCGCTGGTATGACGACACATAGCTTATTCATACACTTGATTGCCAACTTGATTGACTAACTGAAATCAGATGAAAGATTGGATTTAACAGCGCGGGAACGTGTCCCGGACTTACTCGCCTCCATAGCGGCGGTTAGTTTGTACCCTCCGGCATAAGTGAGGAAAGAATCAACAACCACTTCTTTCCAGAAGTGTCTGATAAGTTTGGAGACATTCTAGATTCGGCCAAGTGGCGCCAGGAATGTGAGTTTGATTGAGGCGGGGCAACGTTGCGCGCGCGGCCTCGATCGCCGATTATGTGGGCAGCCCTTAGAGCCCTATGCGACGCCGCAGCACCGCATATCGAGGGTCCGACCGCACACTATCAAAGGCAGGGTCCACTTCGAGAGATACCAACTCCGAGTCGCGTTCCTTGAAGGCTCGCTCCAGCCACTCGAACTCGGCATCCGTCTTACCAACCTCAGCGTATTGAGCGGCAAATCTGTACGGAGATGTGCGACGATTGGGCTCGGACTCTTCACTCTTCTTTAGCCTCCAAAGCAGAACGTTTTTCATTCTTTCTTCGGAGTCTCCCTTTTCCAAACCGGCGAGTTCCCGCGGAGTCGCGCCCGAACGAATCATCGACTTTCGAGCCGACTCGACGGCTTCCTTATTCATCCCCTTGAGTCGATAAGCGCGCTCGAGACACGCCTGGGCCGAAGCGAATTCAGGCTCCAACTCGAGTGTCCTTTCAATCTGGCTTATCGCCTCATCGTAACGGCGAGCGCGCAGGTAGACCCATCCAACGTCTGAGTTCGCAAGCGGCGACAACGGGTCCAGCTCCCGCGCACGCTTTATCTCGTTTACTGCTTCATCGAATCTCTCGAGAGCCACAAGCAACCACGCATAGTCGTGATGAGCTCGGCCGTAGCTCGGGTTCAATTCGATCGCCCGTTTGAACTGGGCTTCGGCTTCCGGCCATGCCCAGTCAAACCGAAATTGAATCGTCCCAAGCGCGGTGTGCGCTTCGGCAAGTGCGTCGTCGAGTTCGAGCGCTCGAGTCGCCGCTTGCTTCGCCTTCGGATAAGCGTCCGTCGGCGGGATCGTGTAATACATCCCGAGCAGGATGTATGAATCCGCGAGTCCCGCAAGCGCCGGCGCATAATCGGGCGCCAGCTCGAGAGCCCGGTTGTAGAAGCCTATGCTCTTCTCGACGTCATCCGATCGTCCCTTGTTCCAGAGATAACGGCCTTTCAGAAATGCGTCGTAAGCATCTGCATTAGTCGAGAGATCCGCGGTTCTCGGGGTTCGCTCGCCGGGCAGCAGCTTCAGCGCGAGAACACTTGCGATGTTTCGGGCGACATCCGTTTGAACGCTAAGCGTGTTCTGTGTGGTTCGATCGTAGCTCTCGGACCACAGATGCGTCTGATCGCTGACCTGTATGAGCTGGGCGGTGATTCGCAAGCGTCCGTCTTCACGGCGAACGCTGCCTTCAAGCACGTAGTCGACTCTTAACTCGCCCCCGATTTGTCGAATGTCGCGGTTGCCGCGCTTGTAGGTCATCGCTGATGTGCGAGCGATGACTCCAAGCTTAGCGGGTTGCAAGCTGCCCAACTGCGCAATCAGTTCTTCAGTCATCCCGTCGCTGAAGTACTCCTGCTCGGGATCGCCGCTCAGATTCTCGAACGGCATAACGCCGAGCATCACTTTTCCGCGAGTTGGAACCGGGCTCTTCACGAGAAGTTTCCACGCGGCGTACCCGCCCGCAATCATCAGCACCACAATCGCGAGGGCCGCTCCTCGAGGAACTCGCGAGCGAGGACGCCTCGCAAGTGAGTGTTCTTCGATTGAGGTCTTCAGAGTCTGGGCTGTCGTTGGATCGTTCGGCACGAGAGTCGCCACGCGGTCTGATATGTTTTTGGATTTCTGATCGACCGGCGCGATGAACCTGTATCCGCGCCGCGGCAGTGTCTCGATAAAGCGCGGCGCCTGAGCGTCGTCTCCGAGGGCTGAGCGAATCTGTTTTATGCAGAAGTTCAGCCCGTGTTCGAAATCGACAAACGTCACGCCTTCCCAAATCGTCTGTTGAATCTCTTCTCGCGTGACCAGCTCACCAGGATTCGAGGCAAGGAGCACGAGCACTCGCAGCGGCTGAGGTTGAAGTTTTACCGGAACGCCCGCCTTGCGGAGCTCGCCGCTCTTTGGTTCGAGCTCGAACTCGCCAAAACGAATCGACCCGTTGTCTGAGCTGAATGCGTGCATGAAAGAATCCGTTCGCAGCGTAATTATAGTTGAGTTGCGGTCCTCGCCCAATGAGTCACGTATCGCGTAGTGGTTCAATCTTCTTCGACAGCGTTAACCACGGAGTAGGAACCGCTGATTTGCGCTGACGATGTTTCGCTGATCTGCGCCGATCACGCACCGAAGAGAGCGTGAATCAGCGGTTCCTTCGCCCCGAGATAAACTGAAACACTACTCGCATCGCACTTTCTATTTACTCACAGACGCCGTCCCTAAGTTGCACAAACTCAGCGCCCATACGTGAAACTCACCAAAAACTCACCTCCAGACAATTGATCCGGTGGCGGCGGACGCCTACTCTCGCGTCTGGCAGAATCCAGGTTGCGGAGGAACGTTGCGGAGGAACTATGAAGAAATACATCCGACTGCTCATTTTCGCGGTCGCATTCGGTTTGTTGGTGAGCGCGTATGAGCACCGCGCGGTCCTGGGGCAAGCGCAGGACTCGCCGACCGTGACGACAGTAACCATGAAGGGTGAGGTCGTGGACATGCACTGCTTCGTTACACGGCACGGCGGGGAAGGCCGGGGCGCTTCGCACGCGGGTTGTGCCAACGCATGTCTGGCTCGCAACGTTACCGCGGGCTTCGTAGCAAGCGATGGCAAGGTCTATCTGCTGTTCGACGAGAAGCCTTTCCCGGTGAAAGATAAGATAGCCGGGCTTGCAGGCCAATCGGTCACTCTAACCGGAGCCGTGGTCGAGAGGGACGGAGTGCGCGGCATTCTGCTCAAAAGCATCAACCCTGCACAGTGAACGCCGAGGAGATATGGAAATCGCGGATCAGACAAAGCTGCTTTCGGAATCGACTTCGACGAAAGAGGAACCGATCGCTCCCGGTTATGTAATCGAACGGCGGTTTTTCATAAGAGCCGCTTCGATCGCGGGGGCTGCGTTTGCGTTCGCTTCGCCTCGGGCCTTCGCGCGAGATGCGGAAACTCAAGGAATCGTCCCTGCCACGGAGCCATTACTTGATTTCGAAGGCTTCGTAAGAGAGTGCGCGGAGCTCGCGAAGACCGCGCAACAGGAAGCAGGTCTGAATGAAGAAGCGCACATCTTTCGCCTCTCCGCGGTGGCCAGTAGGCTGCGGCTGACTTCGGTGCCTAAGGGTAAGCTCGGGGCATTTGCAGGATTGAACCCGCCTGTAGAATTCGGGCCGCTCAAGATTGCTCCGCCGCTTGCGATCATTCAATGGCGGCTGGCTCCCAGCGCCACTCTACCGGCACACAACCACAACCCCGCGGATGTGATCTCGCTTTGCCTCGAGGGTGCGTGCACGGTTCGACATTTCGACGTTGTGGACCGAGCGCCGGACTATTCGTCGAAGGAAACATTCCTGATTCGCGAGTCTCGAAACGACCTTCTGACTCCCGGACGAATGTCGTCGCTTTCAACCAAGCGAGATAACATCCACACGTTCCATGCGGGAAACGATGGCGCGATGGGGATCGACATCAACTCGATTCTTCCCGGCGACAAGCCATTCAGCTTTTTGGATATCGCCGAAAAGCCGCGCGATCCTCAGAGCCGAATCTATGACGCGGCGTGGAAGAAGTTGTGAATCGAATTTGTTGAGCTAAGAGGTCGGCTCCGTATCGAGAATTTCAAAGGCACGTCGTTACCGGCGGCGACGTGCCTTGGCAGTTGGATCTATTTGAGAGTCTTCTTCTGAGAGCCCTTCGGCCCATGTCTATTCAGCCTGGTTCACTGCTCTTTTGACAATTCAGTCACTTCAACGGACATCACCTGTGGGCGTCCATCCTGTCCGACCATCGTTGTCGTTTGAGGTCGAGGCTGATTGCCCAGGTTTAGATCATTAACATGATCCGGGGAGAGTTCGACGAGATCTTACATCCTTCACGGATTGGTGATGACGCTATGCGCCGATGCACTCAAACTGTTGGCTGCGTATCGCGAGACTTTTTCTTATCGCGCGCGACTCCTGTGTCGAGTTGTCTGGTTGTATTCTCAGTGATGCTCGCCGGCTCGGCTGAGAGCAATGCAGGTGTCAGCCTGGACGTTTCTTCGATTTGAGGCGAAGGGTGCGATCCAGCCGAGGGACTAGGCGGGGTTATGACCAGCATCACTCCCTTGAAGCCAAGCAACCCAATACCCAGCAAAGCGACTATCATCCCGATGTCGGAGATCGTCTTTGTGTGAAGCACGTTGTCGCCAAAGAATGCGATGCCTATGCCGAGAAAAACCAAAAGCAGCGCGTAGATTAACGGGTTCTGCCAGAATCGCTGCGCGCCTTGAACGACGACGGTCGAGTTGGCGTTTGGGCTAACAGGCCCGTCGGCTGGCACGACTTCGCCCGCCAGCGCTTGAGATACCGGCTTCAGACTCAATCCACACGAACGGCAGAATTTCTGACCGGATGGATTCTCTTTTCCGCAATCGGGACAGTACACAGTCTTGCTCCCTGTCTCGGTTTCGAATGTGCAAAGTAACACCTTGCCATCAAAGCGGCAACTCAATAAGCTTTGTGCCATCTCACTCAATGATTCGAGGTCCTTATGACTTTGCTCTTGTTTTTCTGGCTTCTTCAAACGCAAGCCCCGGTGCTCGACAACGATTACGTTCGCGTGACGAGAGACGTAGCGCCGTGTGCGCAAGCCGGCTCGGGGTGTGGCGATCGCGTGATCGTCGCGCTTGGCGCAATCGAGCTCAGGTCTGGCAAGTCGCATCGCAAGATGACTCGTGGTGACGTTGCAGTGTTCAAATCCGGTGAGACTTATGAGCTTCCGACCGGTGGACCCTTCTTTGAAGTGAACATCAAGCCGAATCATCCACCTGTCCAGTCGCCTCGTGAGATCATTCGCCCAGAGAAGAACGCCATTCGTTACGATGGTCAGCATTTTTTTGTCTTCGAAGAGAGACTCGCGCCGGGGGACACCCGCGCCAGACACAGCCACAGCCAGCGCGTAGTGATGCAGTTGAACGCCACCCGGCTTCAGCAGTGGCCCGACGGAGGGCCCGAGGTCTTTGTGGATACAGTGCAGGATCGGCCTACATTCAACCCGCCGGTGATTCACAAAGTAAGGAACATCGGGGATACGCCGTTACGAGGCATCGTGATCGAGTTCAAACCTGAGCGAGTGAAAGGGCGACCAAGTTCATCGAATCAATCCGCGCAGCCCCGGTCCGATCTGAGCGGCAAATGAATTCTGGACCCTGGCAAAGCAAATTGGGCCGGGAAAGCTTGTGGCCGCTAGATCGGTCCGTCCCCGGCGAGCAGGAGCTGAGGCTCCGGATAGAACCAATAGCCGGTGCCTGGAGACTGCAGATCGAACACCCAAACTACGTCGTACCGTTCGCCCGGCCACGTAGCCGGAACCGGGTTCGGATTGTTCGGGCTTATCGGAAACCACTTGGTGATGTTCGGGATGTCTTGATGCTCCCAACAGATCAGCACGACTCCATTACATGCCATCGCTGACTTCGCGACATCATGCTCATTCTTCTTCCCCTTCTTAAAATTGAAGTTCACAGTAACGCTGGTTCCCAGTTTTTGGATCAACGGCGTCACCGTTTCCTGGGGCCGCTCGCTCGAGCTTCCCTTCTCTATCTTCGAGGCATAAACAAAGTTTGGCGTTGCGATCTGTGAGTTCTGAAGCGGTCCGACCGAAGGTGCGAAGAACACTGCCAATGCGCCGGCTCGTTGCCATCCCTGAACGATGAGCGACTCATTGTCTGGATTGCCATTGATGTTGACACCCTGGACGGGTGGTTTGGTTGTAGGCTTCTCCGCGTGCCGGATGAGCATGATTTTGGTAGCGACAGGCGCGATGCTCGAAGATGTTTGGCTCATAACTCCTCCGCGGAAGAAATATCTAAATAGTATGGCAGAGCTGACTTTGTAATATTGCTCATGTAGTGTCAAGCCGATGACTATTCGGGCTTAATCGAGGAGTAGCGTAGACTGTCCAGTCTGCGCATGGGCCCGGCTCTTGATTTCGGAACCATGCGCAGACTGGACAGTCTACGTTACATCTCCCCATCGTTGAGGCGCTGAATGGCTTTGTGATAGTTTGATGGCTCTTGCTATTCACCATCGACTACACGGAGAACAGTCTCAAATGTCGCAGTCCATTGATTCGATCCTGAAAGAGACCAGAGTCTTTCAACCTTCCCCGGAGTTCAGCCAGGAAGCGCACGTCAAATCTCTCGAAGAATACGAACAGCTCTATCGCCAAGCCGAAGAAGATCCCGAAAAGTTTTGGGGCGAGATCGCCGGCCAGCTTTACTGGTTTCGCAGGTGGGACCGTGTGCTCGACTGGGAAGCGCCGTGGGCGAAATGGTTCGTCGGCGGGCAGATCAATCTGTCTTACAACTGTCTCGACCGGCATGTCGCTACCTGGCGCAAAAACAAAGCCGCAATCATCTGGGAAGCCGAGCCCGGAGAAGTCCGGACACTTACCTATCAGCAACTGCTCATCGAAGTCTCGAAGTTCGCAAACGTTCTCAAGTCGCTCGGCGTCTCGAAGGGCGACACCGTGGCAATCTACATGGGCATGACTCCCGAGCTACCCGTTGCGATGCTCGCTTGCGCGCGAATCGGGGCCGCTCACTCGGTAGTGTTCGGGGGATTCTCGGCGAACGCGCTTGTCGATCGCATCAACGACGCGCAGTGCAAGGCGGTCATTACCCAGGATGGCTCTTATCGTCGCGGCTCAGAGGTTCCTCTAAAAGCTACGATCGATGAAGCGCTGCCATTGTGTCCTTCAGTCAAGTCGGTGGTCGTCTACAAACGCACCGGGTCTGAAGTGACAATGGAATGGGGTCGCGATCACTGGTGGCACGAGCTGATGACCGACGCTTCGGATCGCTGCGAAGCTGAACCGCTCGACGCGGAACATCCGCTCTACGTCCTTTACACCTCAGGCAGCACCGGTAAACCCAAAGGAGTTGTGCACACGACCGGTGGTTACTCGGTTGGCACTTATATTACCGCGAAATGGGTGTTCGATCTGAAGGACGAAGATGTTTACTGGTGTACCGCCGACATCGGGTGGGTGACCGGTCACAGCTACATTGTTTATGGTCCGCTACAGAATGGCGCGACTACCATAATGTACGAAGGCGCGCCCAACCATCCCGAGCCCGATCGCTTCTGGCGAATGATAGAGCGGCACAAAGTAAACATTTTTTACACCGCGCCGACGGCGATCCGCGCTTTCATGAAATGGGGCGAGCGATGGCCCCGCCGCTACGACATGAAGAGCCTGCGGCTTCTGGGCACGGTCGGCGAGCCCATCAACCCCGAAGCCTGGATGTGGTATCGGGAGGTGATCGGCCGTGAGCGCTGCCCAATCGTGGACACCTGGTGGCAGACCGAAACCGGAATGATAATGATCACTCCGTTGCCTGGTGCTATTGCGACTAAGCCCGGCTCTGCAACGAAACCGTTTCCCGGAATCATAGTCGATGTAGTGACCCGTCAGGGCGAACCGGTCGCCGCCGGGTCGGGCGGATACCTCGTCGTCAAGCGACCGTGGCCTTCAATGCTTCGGACGATTTTCAACGATCCCGACCGATACGTGAGTCAGTACTGGTCTGAAATACCCGGCGTCTATTTTGCCGGCGACGGAGCCAGAAAAGACGCCGACGGTTACTTCTGGATTATGGGTCGCGTTGACGACGTGATCAATGTATCCGGACATCGGCTGTCTACGATGGAGGTGGAATCGGCTCTGGTGGCCCATCCCAGGGTAGCCGAGGCCGCGGTAGTCGCAAGACCCGATGAAGTAAAGGGCCAGGCCATATCGGCGTTCGTGACACTCGAGTTGGGAAACGAGCCGTCGGACGCCTTGAAGGATGAGCTCCGAAGATGGGTTGCGAAGGAGATCGGCGCGCTTGCAAAGCCGGATGACATTCGCTTTAGCGATGCGCTGCCCAAGACTCGAAGCGGAAAAATCATGCGCCGCCTCTTGCGCGAGATCGCATCGGGCAACGAGGTTCGCGGAGACGTAACCACGCTTGAAGACTTCGCTGTGCTGGCCAAGCTGAAAGAAGAGGAAGAGTGAAACAACTGACGGTCACCTCGTTACTCTTCGACCTCGACGGCACTCTCATTGACTCAAAGACCGATCTGGCGAACTCGATAAACTTGATGCTCGCCGATCTCGGGCGATCCACCCTCAGCGAAGCTACGGTTGGCGGGTTTGTCGGCGACGGCGTTCGAGTGCTCGTCCGGCGCTGTCTAACTGAAACCGAACCGAACCACAAACCGCCTGATGAAGAGCTTCACTCAAGAGGCATCGCCCTAATGCACAGCCACTACGCGAATGAAATGCTTAAGACCACACGGCTTTATCCGCAAGTATCTGAGACGCTCGCGGCGTTCGATAAGAAGCCCAAGGCAGTTGTCACAAGCAAGGAAGGTCGCTTCACAAGAATCATTCTCGAGCACTTTGATATTGCGAAGTACTTCGATGCAATCATCGGCGGGGACACGACGCCCGCGCGCAAACCCGATCCCGGACCCGTCCTTGAAGCGATTAAACAGCTGGGCTGCGCGGCGAGCGAAACGGTAATGATTGGCGACAGCGAGAACGACGTGATCGCGGGCAAACGCGCAGGTACTTTTACCTGTGCAGTCTCCTACGGATTTCGCTCAGCCGAGGAACTGCGCCTCACCGAGCCGGATGTTCTGATCGAACGATTCGATCAACTCACGGAATTCTTTTCGTAGCGCACGCTGCCAGCTTGCGCATTGACACGCGCGCTTAAGACACATCGCAAGCTGGCAGCTTGCGCTACTGGAGCTGTCATTGACCGAGCACGCTGACAACATAGCCGAACGCGCTCGCAAGATCAGACTATTGATGCTTGATTGCGACGGAGTCCTCACCGACGGTCGAATAATCATGTTACCCGGCGGAGATGAAACCAAAGCGTTCGACGTGAAGGACGGTCACGCGATGGTGATGGCTCAGCGAGCCGGCTTGCGGATAGCCGTCATCTCGGGTCGCAAGTCTTCAGTCGTTCAGGCGAGAGCAAAGGAACTGGGCATCGCGCACCTGCACGAGATGGCATGGGTCAAGACCGAGCCCTACGAAAAGATCCTCGGCGAAGAAGGACTGTCCGATCAAGAAGTCTGCTATGTCGGAGATGATGTAGTAGATATACCTTTGCTGCGGCGCGCGGGCCTTGCGGTCTCAGTTGCCGACGGAGTTGAAGAAGCAAAACGGCATTCACATTTCGTGACTACGCGCCCGGGCGGTCGAGGCGCCGTGCGCGAGGTGATCGAGATCATCCTCAAAGCCCAGGACAAGTGGGACGAAGCGCTCGCGCGGTATTTGAGTTGAACTGGTTATTTTTATCACACGAAAGCTGATGAATTAGTGCGTCACCAACAAAGGAGTCCTCGCCGTCCTCCGCGGTTTTCCTGATCGAGATTAGAGAATCAACCGCCGAGGACGCTGAGGAGGAACAAACACACGATGCCCCACTACGCGGGTCCACGCCCTACTCTTTGAACGCTGTAATGCGCAGCCTCTTATAGTCCAGAAACCAATTCCCATCCCGGAAAAGTTCGGGCCTCAGTCGTTGCTCGACCGCGCGAATTACTTTGTGACGTTCCCCGACAGGCACTCCAGCAAGCTCGTTGTCCGCGAACACCTCGAGCCATTTCTGCAAGCCGCTTTCGCCCCCGTCGAGTTTTGTCGGCCGGTCGAAATGCGTGGCATACGTCACTCGAAATTCATGCGATTCAAGCAAGGTCGCGTACTCGCCTATCGACGCGTAGTAGCGCCTTGTAGCCTCCCGGTCCCACGTGTAGCCGCCGGCGTCAAGGACGTCACGAAGCGCGGAACGCAATTTCTGTATGTTGCCTTTGCCGCCGAACTCGGCCGCGAATCGCCCGCCAGGTTTCAATGCTCGCCAGATAGAGTCCGCAACACCATCCTGATCCTTCATCCAGTGAATCGCAGCGTTCGAGAAGACCGCATCGAACGGCTCGTCAAACCGGAAGCTCGTCGCGTCCGCGGCTTCGAATCGAAGATCGGGATAAAGCGTTCGGGCTCGCTCGATCATCGCAGGTGATTTGTCCAGACCGATCACGGTTGCGCCACTCGCTGCAATTTGGCTGGTCAGATGGCCGGTCCCACAGCCTAGATCGAGGATGAGTTCTCCCTCACGCGGCGACAAAAGGTCGAGGACTTCCCTGCCGTATTTCCACACGAACGAATGTTTGCTGTCGTACGCCGACGCGTCCCAGCGCTTTTCTGAAACGTTTTTCTCTTCGCTCATTTTGAACTCTCACCGATCCTGGCTCTTACCTGGCGATAGTAATTTCCTCAATTGTCTGTCGTGCAGTCCCGACAACAACAGCATTGATGTTATAGCTCCAACCAGCGCCATCGCCATGTCCTTCTGCGTATCGAAGACATCGCCTTGCGTTCCAAGAAACGCATCTCCCGCCGAGCCCGTCGCCTCCGACACGCCCCACTCGAACAATTCATACAGCGCGCTTATCGCCAGGCAAATGCTAACGACGATGAAGAACAACCATCCGCCGCGCTTGAGAGGAGACTTCCTGAGAAGAACTTCGCGCACGATCATTGCCGGAATGAAACCCTGAGCGAAGTGCCCAAGCCGATCGTAATGGTTGCGACTCAGCGCGAACTGATCTCTTATCCAGTTAAACAGCGGCACCTCGGCGTAGGTGTAGTGCCCGCCTATCATTAGTATGATCGCGTGTGCTCCGACCAGGATGTAAACCAGAGTCGTGAATCTGAAGTTGTGCCAGGTCGCGGCGAGCACGGCTATACCGATGATCGCGGGGAAGACTTCGAGGATCCAGGTAAAGTAGTCGTGCGGATTTATTGCCGACCAGATGAACACTCCGACGACAAGCAACAGGATCGCTGGTGCAGCTCTGTCTTTGATCGGATCATCAAGGCCGGCGCTAGTCATTTCTTCTCGCGATAGAAGACGGGGAAAGTATGGATCGTTTCGAAGCCGCAGGTCTGATACAAGTGAAGTGCGCCTGCGTTCGCCGTGGTTACGGCGAGGCTCGCCGACTTGAATCCTCGTTTACGAAACTCCGACACGGCGTTGGCAATCATTCGCCGGCCGATGCCCTTGCCTTGATGAGCTGGGTGCACGGAGATCTGCCCAATGTGTCCAACTCCTCTTGCGACCCGCGAGGCAATCAAAACACCAACAACAGAACCGGAAGGACGAACGGCAATACACGACACGAGCGGCAGAAAGTCGCCGCACCAAATGTGATCGGTCAGTATCGTCAGCAGCTCAGCGCAACCTTGCTCCGTCCGATACTGGCTGTTGATGTGGCTGTCGTGCGTGCCGTGATACGAACGGTGTATGACCCTGACCGCTTGTGAAAAGTCGGCGGTCTTCCAGGGCCTTATTGTGACGTCGGTCTTTGGAGCCGGAGGGGTGTCGTAGGGCGCAACCCCCGCCAGCATGTAACTTCGTTCCAGCCGCTCAAATCCACGCGCCTGGAATAGGCGATCCGCGTCGTGATTGTCTACGCCTAAGCACTGGCTTTCGATACGGCGGACTCGTCCAACCCGCTCAATTCTATCCAGAACGGCTTCCGTCATATCCCTATCGATGCCCGTTCCGCGCCATGGCCTGGAGACGTAGATGTCACCAATCGAACATCGCCGGCCTTCGATCAGGTAATAGGCGAATCCCACCGTAGCGTTGCCGCTGACCGCAACAAGGCCCGAAAGCTGGCGCTGGCGCGCGACCTCGCGTACGAGCATGCTCGCACCCTTGTAGTCCCACTTCAAAAGCTCCAGCCACTCGTCGCACTCCTCATCAAACAATTGCTCGAGCGCGGCAAGCTCGGTCTCCGCCATCGGAATCATTCTAACTTCTGGATTGATGAGCGTCGCCGTTGCCATATTCTGTCGCAGGCTGAAAGGACAAGGCCAACCAGGGAAGCCGACTCTATAGAAGTAACATAGCAGCGGATGATTGTTAAGCGATTACTCGAACCCGCGAAGCGGGTGACGGCCATTCATAAATCCCAAAGTCGCTTCTTTGACCGGCCCGACTATGTTCTCCGGACTCAGCGCCGTCACCCGCTTCGAGAGTTCGCGTCGAGCCTGCGTTTTCACCAGGGTTCGCGCTCACCGTGGGCTTAGGCCACAATCCTTTCGCGATTCGGATGCAGAACTTTTTCACTCACCCTTCGAGGCGTCGACCCCTTCCAGGCGTCGAGTTGCGCGACCAAACGACGCACTTTATGCTTTCCACATTCTTTAGCGTTTGGCGAGCGATCGGATAAAGGAGAGACTATGCCGCTATCAAGGAAGATCCAGGAATTAGTCGACAGAATCGCGCATAACAGAGAAACGATGCTTCAGTCGATCACAGGGTTGAGCGACGCGCAGCTCAACTACAAATCGGAGGATGATGCGTGGTCGATCTGCGACATCGTACATCATCTGGCGCTCACCGACGACGCTAATGCGAAACTTATGTCTAATCTGCTCAAGCGGGCGCGCGCCGAGAACCTGGCACCGGACCCGTTTCCCGATAATTCAGAACTTCATTCGGCCGACGAACTGTTCGCTCGCGTGGCCGAGCCCAAGTTCAAGGCGCCGGAGTTTGTTGCGCCGAATTCCCATTTGCCGGTCGAAGCCTCTCTCGCGCGCCTCAAGGCTTCCCGCGAGAGAATGCTCGAAGCAGTCGATCAACTGGCAAGCTTCGATCTCAACCAGCTCACTCACCCGCATCCGTTCGCCGGACCCTTGAACGCGCATCAGTGGATTCTAATGGCGGGAGGTCACGAACACAGACACACCCAACAAATTAAGAGGATGAAAGCGCGGACGGATTTTCCGAAGTGAGAGTAGCGTAGACTGTCCAGTCTGCGCGGGTTGCGAATCAAATTCGATTCGTTCGCCGCGCGCAGACTGGACAGTCTACGCTACATTTACGCTACGTGCGCGGTGTTACCTGCAGCCTTTGATCGTCAACCGTGAAGCCGACGAACCCGATCATCATCTCTTCCCAGGTCTGTGGTCCCCATCTCACCGTCTTCGCAGGATCTGGATTCCATTTGTTCTTATTCGAGTTGTCGAAGTGAGCCACGCACTCGAGACGGCTTCCCTTTGGAGCCGCGACCGGTTCCTTGAATTCGTACCGCGTCTGCCAGTTGAAGCTGTACCGCGGCACCGAAAGGATCACCTTCGACGACCCGTCCGGATAAATCAAACGGTACTCAAAGTCCTTGCCTCTAAGATGCATATGAGGCATCAGGTTCATGATGTGTGAATCTTCTTTGAACGCATACACCGACCTAACCGCGTAATTGTCATCACCGGGTGGGATGACGAACCATCGGTTCATCGCGGCGCCTCCGGACGCCGCTTTCTCGATGGGCTTTCTACTGAAGATGATCCCGACTGAAGTTCGATCCGTCTGAGCGGCTCCGTTTGGCGTGTAGTGCATCTGAAATACCAGGGTTGATCCTGCCTTGACCAATCTTCCGACGCCCTCCGGTAGAATCATCGGCTCTTCGCCCGGCGCGGTTCCGACCAGGCCTTCTAGTCCGCCCTCGCGCGAGAACAAACGTGCCCTTTGTTTCATCGCCTCAGGTCCAACGACAAATACGATCACGTGATGGACAACTGCTCGATTGCCCGGTCTGACTTCGGCGGCTTGTATCCACCTGTCTTCGGTGAAGCCAGTCGGCACAAGCATATACTGATAGTCCACGACGCCTTCCGCGGGTACGTTGTACTCCTTACCCATGCTCAGCACGACGTCGGGTTTGCCGATCTGCCAACCTTCGGTGAACTGCGGCGTGCGAGGCAAGTCTTTTGGATTACCTTCCCTGGCGCCACCGTCGACCCACGCGAGGATTGTGTCCACGTCTTGCTTCGACAGGCGGCGATCGTTCTTGAAGCTGCCGTAGTGAGGATCGGCGTGCCAGGGCGGCATCGTACCATCGAGCACTTTCTCGCGAATCGACTTCGCCCACGGCCGCGCGTCCTTATAGTTGATAAGCGACATCGGCGCGATCTCACCGGGCCGGTGACAATATGCGCAGTTTTTATAGAGAATTGGCGCGACGTCTTTCGTGAATGTCACCGAATCCGAACTGGCGCCCGAACCGCTTCCTGACAATCCGAACGCCACCAGCAATGCGACTAGCATTGCGCTTGCAAACAACCGAATGCTCATTCTCATAGATTCCTGGTCTCCCGAGTCTTCAGAAAGGGTTCTGACTATGTTTAAGACTCTCTCTGCGGCCCGGAGGTTTCAGTTTATTTCGCTGGCTCGATTACTCTTACTTGTGAGGAATCGGTTTCACTCTGCCGTCTGTCTTGTCGTAGTAATAGACAGGATTGGCCTCGCCGCTTTCAAGGCCATAAATCGCGCCGACAATCAGCAACTCACCGCTACGTACTCTTCTTTCCAGCGACGCACTCTTCAGCACAACGTTCTCCATCTGGGCCTTCAGATTCCTGTCAACATTCACGGCGACATCCTCTGGTTTCTCGGTGTCGAGCCTGTTGGGATCCAGAGCTGGCTTGATTGAAGTGACGATCGCCAAAAGATTTGGTGAGGGTGGGTATTTATTCTCTCTTACAGCATCCATAGTTGCTTTAACCGCTCCACACGATTCGTGCGCCATCACAAAAAGCAACCTGGAATAACCATGATCCGCCGCGTATTCAATGCTGCCCAGCTCGCTTCGATCGGTTACATTGCCCGCCACGCGAATGACGAATAGCTTTCCAAGTGTTTGCTCAAACACTATCGCAGGCGGCACGCGAGAGTCTGAGCAACTGAGAATGATGGCGTATGGATGCTGGCCACCCGCTAGCTCTCGGCGTTCTCGCTCATAATCCGGAGGGTTCTCGCTGTTGTGTTTCAAGTAGTTCGCGTTACCCTCGGCCAAACGCTCTAATGCCTCCTCGGGAGGAATTGGTATATCAGGGTCGTTCATAGGCGCTCCTTTGAAAGTGAATTTCTTGGGCAGACGTGCCCAGGGTGCACATCCTAGTTCCGACCAGCACAGAATGCAAATGAAAGTATCCTTACATTGCAGAGCCATTCAGATTGAAGCGCTGGATAGAACGAAACTTTCGCTGTGGTACAATCGAGCCGGTTAGAGTGTGCTTCGGAGATTCCGGCGAGTGAGCGACAGATTCATCAGCATCACCGACACAGTTAGAGCGGCGATTCAGGAGCATGCCCTGCGAGCGCGTCCATCTGAATGCTGCGGCGTGCTGAGCGGTGCTAACGGTTTGATCACCGATATTCATCCGCTTCACAATGACGCCGATAAACCTGAGACTCGGTACTTCGCCACACCCGAGGAATTGTTCGCGGCAATGCGGAGAATACGAGAGGCGGGGCAAGACTTGCTTGGCGTCTATCATTCTCATCCGCGCACGCAGGCTTATCCTTCGGCGTCCGATGTTGAGATGGCTTTCTACCCCGAAGCTTTCTACTTTATCATTTCACTCGAACCACAAGTCGAGTTGCGCGCTTTCAGGATAGAAGACTCGCGGATTGAGGACGTTCAGATAGTCCGTAGTCAGTAGTCCGTGGTCCGTAGTTGGAACAAACCGGTTATGAAGGACAAAATTCGAATCACCGCTTTGCTCTTCGGGCAGGCTCGCGAGTGGGCCGGGGCCTCAGATCTCGACATTGAATTAGAAGCGCCGGCGACCGTCGAGCGCGCCTTTGCGAAGCTGAAGTCATTACACCCGAAACTGGCGGAGATGGAACGAAGCCTGTTGTTCGCTGTCAACGAAGAGTATGCCTCGCTTTCGCACCCTCTTTCGGATAGCGATCGGCTTGCGATACTGCCTCCGGTGAGCGGCGGTGAAGCTGAGGGCCGCGACTTATTCGAGATCACGCGCGCGCCGATCGATATTGCCGGCCTGAGGGCCCGACTGCTCGAAGGAGACTCGGGCGCGGTGGTCATTTTTGACGGAGTCGCCCGGAACAATACGAAGGGACGCCGGACGCTTTATCTCGAATACGAAGGCTACGAATCGATGGCTCTTCGAACGATGGAACAGATCGGCAGCGAGGTTCACGAGAGATGGCCAATCAACCGGCTAGGCATTATTCATCGCCTGGGCCGCACCGACGTAACCGAGTCCAGCGTGGTCATTGTCGTGACTTCAGCTCATCGCAAGATCGCATTCGAAGCTTGCCACTACGCTATTGATCGCCTGAAGAAGATCGTCCCGATTTGGAAGAAAGAGTACTTTGAAGATGGCGCGGTGTGGGTAGAGAATGACGAAATGCGTTCTTGAGTTAACGACATTATCCTCTGCGAAGCCTCCACAACCTCACAACTGTCTTTCGCCTCAATATATTGGTAAGGGTTGAGAACCCTGTACGGGCGGCCCTCCTGAGAAACCACCCGAACACAATCGCTCAGACGAGGAGCAAAAAGAGCGAAGCTCTCATTCGTTCTCTCTCAAGCCACGGAGCTGATGAGCTTCTTTGCGAGCTTTGCGGTCCTTTGCGAGCTTAGCGCAAAAGGAATCCACTCGAGAAAGAGAGATACGTTAGCGCAATGCTCGCAAAGGACCGCAAAGCTCGCAAAGCTAACGTAACCCCATGACCTGGATACCGCCATCCGATTGGACTCGCATAAAGACCAAAGCCCCGTTAGCGGAGCTGCGAAACCGGTCGTTGCTCGGGAAAACCGTCCTCCGACAGCATGCCAGCGGTTTCTTCATGTTATCGGCCCGTTAATACGCGCATGGTCCCTCCGTGGCCGCCCCTCTCGTGAGCGCTAGCGATTGGAGGAGGGGCGGCCACGGCGGGCCGCCCGTACAGGGTTCCCAACCTGTCATTCCATCCCCGATCAATTTATCGATTTGCGTTAGCAGCTTTCTTGAGTTTGCTTTTCTTCGGCCCGTTGCTGTTTCCGGCTTGCGCGTTGTCCGTTCTTTTCGATCTGCTTCTCTTCACAACGTTGGAATTCCCGGGGGAATTTCCGGCGGCGTTTGCGACTTGTGCGTTGTCAGTTGTTCTCGATCTGCCTCTCTTCACTCCATGGGAATTTTGGGCGGAATTCTCGGCTTGCGTGTTCTCTGTTTTTCTCGATCTGCTGTTCCTTACCCTGTTGGAGTTTTCTGCGCTCGCGTTATCAGTCTTAGCCGGTTTGCTGTTCCTGGACTTGTCGGGCTTCCCTGCCTCGGGATTCATCGGCGGCGCCGCTTCGGTCTTGTTTGCTAAGGCGGCTTCTGGTTTGGCAGGTTCCGGCTTCTTTGCCGCTGCCTGCAATCCACCTCCTGCCTGGAGGGCTTCTCGTTTTTGAAGCTCGAGCTCCGCGACCCTCCGCAAAACGTCAGCCTGCTCGGAGTCCTCCTTTATCGTGCGCAACGTCTTGATCGCTTCGTCGAAACGATATAGACCGGCGTAACACTCAGCGGTACCATAAGCTGCGCGAAGGCGCACCTTCGGATCGGCACTCATCGATGTGAGTTTCTCGTAAACCGGCAGCGCTTGCTGATACTGGCCGCGTTCGATGTGATAGACCGAGGCCTCGCGCAAATAAGCCTGTTCGGTCAGTTCATCGTAAGGGACCTTCTCGATGACCTTCTCGTATTCGGTCAGCGCCTGACTGTAGTTTCTCTGCGCGAAATAGAGGTCGGCTATGCGCAGTCGAATTCGCCGGCGCTCGCCGGCGTCCTGCGGATTGAGGTTTTCATACTCGGCGATCGCCTCGAATGAGCGGCCCATCTCGGCAAGCACTTCGGCCAGTCGTTCGCGTGCAAGTTGCGCATTCGCGTTGGAAGGATTCTGCTCGATGAAAGAAGTGTAGTTAATGCGCGCCTGATCGTAGCGTTGAAGCTTAAAGTAATAAATGTTCGCGAGCTGAAACCGGGCTTCGGGCGCTTTATCGCCGGTTGGTCGTTGATAGAGATATCGCTCGTACTCTTCAGCTGCGAGCTTATAGTCTCCCGAGTCCCAGGCTTCAACAGCACGCGTGAGGGATTGATCCGCGTCGCGGCGACAAGCGCTGCCGGACAGAACTATCAAACCTGAGATCAGCAAGCAAACAACCAGGGGCAGCGCTCGCCCTGTCTCCCCGTCTCCCAATCTGCCTGTCGTCCCTCTCATCTCAGATCTCGGGCTCTTCAGTCGCGTCTTGCTGTCGTTCAATCAGCGAAGCCGAGGTCACCAAATCGTCGTCCGACGCGTCAATCAGTTTCACGCCCTGTGTCGAACGGCCCGACACGCGAATGCCCTTCGCTTCGACGCGGATCAACTTGCCCTGATTCGTGATAATCAAGACCTGACTCTCATTGGTCACCGGGAGCACGGCGACAACCAGACCGTTGCGATCGCTGGTCTTCATGTTGATCACGCCTTTTCCACCACGCGACGTTACTCGATATTCGCCGAGCTGGGTGCGCTTGCCGTACCCATGCTCGGAGATCGACAGCATCTCCGTGTCATCGGTGACCGCCGCGACACTTATTACATAGTCGTTCTTGTCCAGTGTGATTCCTCGCACGCCGGAGCCCTGCCGGCCCTGCGCTCGAAGCTTGGATTCCGGGAAGCAGATTGCCATTCCTTCGTGCGTGGCCAGGAAGATCTTCCGGTTCCCATCCGTGATCTCCGCAGCAATTAATTCGTCCCCATCATCGATTCCCATCGCGATGATGCCGCCGACGCGAATATTGGCGAATCGTGAAAGCTCGGTCTTCTTGATTGTCCCCTTACGGGTGGCCATCACCACGTACTTGCCTTCTTCAAAGTCACGAACCGTGGCGATACCCGCGAACTTCTCACCCGCAGGAATGTTCACGAGATTCACTATGGCCTTGCCTCGCGCCGCCGCTCCCGCGTCCGGGATCTCATGAACCTTTAGCCTGTAGACCTGGCCGTTGCTGGTAAAAATCATTACATAGCTGTGTGCCGACGCCACAAAGATATGATCGACAACGTCGTCCGTCTTGGTAGTCGCGCCTTTTCGGCCGGTCCCTCCACGCCGTTGCGCGCGATACACCGACACCGGGGTACGCTTGATGTAGCCCGAATGCGTGACGGTGATCGCCATGTCTTCGTCGGCAATGAGGTCCTCGAGAGTCAACTCGGCGCCCGACTCAATGATCTCGGTTCGCCGTTTGTCGCCGTACTCTTTTTGGACCTCGCGTAGTTCCTTGACGATCAAATTGCGGAGCACCGACTCGTTCCCGAGAATTTCTTCCAGCTCTGCGATTCGCTGAATCACTTCCTTGTACTCGTCGATAAGTTTTTGCCGCTCGAGTCCGGTGAGCTTCTGTAATTGCATCTCGAGTATGGCGCGGGCCTGGAGCTCGGAGAATTTGAATCGCTCCATCAAAGCGTCGCGAGCTTCGGGTGTGCTCTTCGACTTGCGAATCAGCGATATGACCGCGTCCAGATTGTCGAGCGCTTTCTTCAAGCCTTCCAAAATGTGCGCTCGCGCTTCAGCTTTTTTGAGCTCGTAACGTGAGCGGCGAATCACAACATCGCGGCGATGCTCGAAGAAGATGTTCAGGGCGTCGATCAGCTTCAGCTCGCGCGGCTGGCCGTTCACGATTGCAAGATTGATCACGCCGAACGATTGCTGCATCGGAGTAAGCTTGTACAGATTGTTCAGCACGATATCGGGTATCGCATCGCGCTTGAGCTCGATGACGATTCGCATGCCTTCCCGATCCGATTCGTCGCGCAGGTCCGAAATACCTTCGAGCTTCTTGTCATTAATCAACTCCGCAATGCGTTCCAGCAGCTTCGCCTTATTGACCTGATAAGGAATCTCGGTAACAACGATCGCCATTCGTTCGCCGGTGCGGCCAACCCGGTCGATGGACGCGCGGGCTCGCATGATGATCATGCCTCGGCCGGTTTCGTAAGCATTCCTGATGCCTTCGCGGCCATAGATGAATCCCCCGGTTGGAAAGTCGGGACCCGGCATCATATTCATCAAGGTCTTCAATTTCGCGGTTGGGTTTTGAATCAGGTAGATCGTCGCTTCGATGATTTCGCTGAGGTTGTGCGGCGGAATGTTCGTTGCCATACCAACCGCGATGCCACCCGAGCCGTTGACCAACAAGTTCGGATATCTTGTAGGTAGAACCGTCGGCTCTTCGCGGGACTCGTCATAATTTGGGATGAAGTCAACGGTGTCCTTGTCGATGTCGGCCAGCATCTCCGTGGCGATGCGAGTCAACCGCGCTTCGGTATAGCGATACGCCGCGGGTGAGTCGCCATCGACCGAGCCGAAGTTTCCCTGGCCATCGACCAGCGGATAGCGCATCGAGAAGTCCTGGGCCATGCGAACCAACGAATCGTAGACCGCAGTGTCGCCGTGCGGGTGGTACTTGCCCAGCACGTCGCCGACGACTGTAGCCGATTTCTTGAATGGACGGCCCGGCACCAACCCGATCTCGTGCATTGAAAAAAGAATTCGTCGATGGACCGGCTTCAAACCGTCTCGCGCGTCGGGAAGCGCGCGGCCTATGATCACGCTCATGGCGTAATCCAGATAGCTGCGCTTCATTTCTTCTTCTATGTTGACTGGAATTTTTTGTGCCGCTTCTGCCATTGTTCCTCTCGTTAGCTGTTTGTCTTAACTCTGTTCCGCCCTCCGAACATTCCTCAAACGTGACCGGATACCATTCCGGGCGAAATCATCCAAGTTTCTAGAGGATTGGGCGTCGGTTGAGCAAAAGGAATTGTACTAAAGCGCGCCGGCTTTTTCAAAGCGGCGCAGGCAACGCAAACCTTCGAGAAATCAGCCAGTTAGGCGCCTCTTTTCACAGCTCAACTCCTACCCGGTAAACTATGTTCCTGTACCTGGCGTCCGAGCGAATGGGTCGAGTTTCGGGTCAGCTTCCAGGTTCAACAAGAAAGTTCGGGACGCGCCTTAAGATACTTGTGTTGACAGGATTATCGCGGTCCAAATTCCCTCGGGTTCCCGGGTGATCCGTTCTATTTGATCGCTAGACTCATCCAGGTTGCTCTGTGAATAGATCGAACCAAGGAGAGGTTATGCCTGTCGGAGTGAACGAGTCACATTCGCCTGGGAAAGCTTGTCGATGCTGATGCTCCCTTTCGAGAGTCAGCCCACTTTCGAGACGTGGCTGCGAGCCTCCTCAAGGGAGCGACAAAGCTCGCTGTGGAGATACTGGTTTGTCCGCGCGGCCAACGGTAGGTACAGCTCCTCAGTTGTTCGAATGTAGCGGTGCTTCTTCTCCATTTTTGGCGTGTCCGGGACAGATCTCATGTTGTCCAATCGATCGCACAGTTTCACGAGTGGCGCACCTGTTTCAGCGGCGGCTTCGATACGAGAAAGGTACTCGCGCAAACTCACGTCCTCAAACTTGGTCAGCAGCCATACCACCTCGGCGATCTCCTCATCAAACATTTGCCCGATGTCCTCACGAGTCAAATCGCTGTCCTCAATGACGTCGTGCAGCAGTGCGGAGCAAATCAATGTAGGTGAGTAGATTTTGAGTTCGTCTATTAGGGATACGGCGACTCGCACCGGGTGAATGATGTAGGGAGTACCTTCATCGCGAGTCTGACCGGAATGCGCGGCCTCCGCGACTTCGTAGGCGCGACGTATGAGCGCGATTTCTCGTTCTTCAAGCTGTCCGGCGAGGCGCGCGAGCAAGTATTCAAAGTTTAGAACGTAATTCATGGTCGCTGGAATCAATGTAGCAGAGCATTCGGGCCACAGCCAAAGTTCCAGGCATTGGTTCCAGGCATTCGTCACCAGGCGTTCAGAGTACCTACGTCAGTCGGGTAGTGTCTTGCAGAATAGACTCGTCGAAGGTCGAGGGCACTATCCGACTGAAGTCGGTACTCTGAACCCCCGGGCTCTGAACGCCTTGTCCTTCTACACAGTCTGGTGCTGAATGCTTGCAGCCACGCTACAGAGCATAGTTTAATGACACGACTCGCCTTCAGATAATACCCGCGGGAATTTTGATTATGAGATTTGTGATAGCCGTGCTCAGCCCGTTAGTCCATTGGTTTTGCCGGCTATTCTTCAGGATCACATTCCGCGGAGTCGAAAATATTCCCGAGCAAGGCGCCTGCATCATCACTCCAAATCACGTTACTTATGCCGACCCCATCTGGATCACTATTCCGGTTCGCAGAAGAGTTTTTTACATGGCTTGGGACAAGCCTTTTCGTATACCAGTGCTCGGGCTGCTTATGCGAATGTTTGGCGCGTTTCCGGTGAACCTTGATGTTGCAGCTGACGCCTCTGCGCAAAAGGAAGCAATTGAGCTGCTTCGACGAGAACGCGCGCTCGTCATGTTCCCGGAGGGTGGCCGAACACGCACCGGCAAGCTTATGCCGTTCAAGATGGGCGCGTTCCGAATGGCGCTCGCTCACGGAATCCCGATCGTGCCGGTCTCGATCAGAGGCGCGGATGAAATCTGGCCGGTGGGCAGAATCATTCCGAGGCCGGGTCGTTTAACGATCACTTATCACCCCGCAATCGAAGTTACGCGAATTGATGAAAACGCCAGCAGGTCCGAATTGAAGGAATGCGCGCGGCAACTCGCCAGGCAAACCCACGACATAGTTGGCAGCGCGCTTGATCCATTGCGCGTGCCCGCACCGCAAGCACGAGACCAGATCAATGTACCGTAGACTGTCCGGTCTACCGCGATCTGAGGCTCTTGTGAAGCAGTCGTTCCGCAGACTGGAACAATCTACGGTACAGTCTTCGCTACGTCATTGGATCACCGTATTTCATTTCACGGAGTTTCCTCGAGCTCTCTCCTTTACGAAAGTCATCGATGATCTCAGCGCGGTGTTTCGATTGAGCGGCCGTCCTGGCATTTGAGTTCAACAACGCTTCCATCTCTTTGAGCCCTTGCTCGAGCTCGCCCATGTGCGTGTAGGTGATTGCGAGCCCGATCGCCAGACCAATATACGATTCATCCGAAAAGTCGTCTGCTGTTATCTGGGACTTCGCTTCTGCGATCGAGGCACGGAGCCGCTCAAGCTCACCCTTGTAGAACGCGCTGAAGTCGCGGGCCGCGTAAACGTACTTTCCGTTTCGCCAGGCGTAGACCATCACAGCCCCGGGGGAAGCAGCATGCGACAGGTCGTCGTATGATTCCCATCGCGCATCGGTGACGGCAAGCTCCTGGACCCCGTCTGCATTGAGGTCGACAAACTTTTGGATCGGTCCCGCGCCAATCAGCTCGACCTTGTGATTGCGAAGCTGATAAATCTCGGTCGGATTGCAGCTCCAGCAGTTTCCGCCGCTTGAGCTTTGAACGATGATCTCCTTCAGTCCGTCGCCGTTGATGTCTGTAGCGTTGAGCTTGTTTGATTCACCAGCAAGATTGAAAGAGAAGAAAAAGTCCGCGCGGCGGAAGATGGTCTTAGAAGCGCGTCCATCGCTTTCGATGATTCGAAACTCGAACGCTTCGTTGGGAGCTTTTGGTTTATCGCTTTGAAAGATCGCCGCCAGGTGATGAGCCGACCCGTCCAAACTGGCTTCCACAGCCTCTTTCAGCCTCAACCCGCCGGCAGTAAGCTGTGCGACCTCGGATTGGAACTCCGGGCTGATGTGCGATCCAGATACGACCTGTAAAGGGTTCGCGGAAACGGGATGTTCAACAGAGTTGTCCGGTAGGATGATTGATGCCAGCGCGACAACAACGAATAATATTATCGGTGTGCAGAGTTTCATAACGACTTGCCGGATCCACCACGTCAGGGTGGAATGTTTGTCGACTCGCGCCCGTCCCCCGCGCACCTCGTCAGGGGTTCAATGTCGATGACTCCACGCTTTTTCTCACGGTCACATAGTCGCTTGCCGAACATATCACCCTGACGGGTGAGCAACCGCACTTAGCTCTGTTCTACAAACATATCACCCCGCGGGGTGCCGTCTTCGATCACGCGGCCACGATGATCGACTTCCAGTTCGAGCGTGCGAGATCTGATTCCTGCCGTCGCAAGCCGGTAGCTCATCTCACCGGCGATCTGCGAAAAGTTTTCCGTCGCGAACGCGATCACCGTCGAGCCCGACCCGCTTATCGCGACGCCCAGCAATCCTCTGTACGCGCTTGTCTCGTCATTCAATCGAAGCACTTCAACGAGACCCGTCCCGTGAGGGGCGCGATGCGGCTGATGCAGGCGATCGCGAAGAGTTTCGTTGAATAGATCGAATCGTCGCTCTGAGATGACTGCCTGAAATAACGCCGCACGCTGAATGTTGAACACGGCGTCCGGCAGCGTAACTTCCCTCGGTAGAACCGACCGCATCTGCGCGGTGTCCATCTCGTATTCAGGAATGCACAACACGATTTTTATTTCCGCGGGCCAGTCGCGTTTGACCGTAACCAGCGACCGCGTATGCGCCGCCCGATCCACCATGCAGGCGACAACCATGCCCCCAAGCAAACTCGGCGCAAGGTTATCGCCGTGATCTTCGAATCGCAGCGCGTAGCTGAACAGTTCTTCTTCGCTCAACCGATCCCCGGTCAGCGCTTCGTAAACCGAGATGCCGGCGATTATGGCCGCGCTGCTGCTGCCCAGCCCTCGCGCAAGCGGAATCTCATTGCGGACAAGCAGCCGCGCGCCGTCAAGCTTACGGCCGCGAAGCTCGGCGACCGCTCGGGCGACCCGGGCGATCAAATTTGTTCCATCGCGCGGCACGCGATCCGCGCCTTCTCCGGAGGGCACAACCTCGAATTCGCCGCTTGTGTTCTCAACGTCGACTCGCAGGTAAAGCGACAGCGCAAGCCCGCAAGCATCGAAGCTCGCGCCCAGGTTTGAAGTCGACGCCGGAACGATAATCTTAGTGGTCATTTTCCGCCATTCGCGCGGGAGCCAAGCCGCGGAGGTGCCGAGGTCTGAAGTGCTGAGGCGAGAAATTGAGGTTCTCTCCTCTTCACGTCTTCACCTCTCCTCCTCCTCATCTCTGCCCCTCTTCACGTCTGCCGCATATTCAATACCTCAACCATGCGACCGTGTATCAAGCCGTTGCTTGCGACAATCTCGGGCTTATAGTTTGAAAATGCGCCGCCGCCGAAATCGGTGACGCGGCCTCCGGCTTCGGACACAATCAGCGCCCCTGCCGCCGTGTCCCATGGAGAGAGATTCAACTCCCAGAAACCATCGTAGCGACCGCAGGCAACATAACAAAGATCAAGCGCGGCTGCGCCATCGCGACGAAGCGCCTGCGCGTTCATAGCAAAGTTCGCCCAGTGATCGAGGTTGGTCAGCTTCGAGGTCTTGATGTCATAAGGAAACCCGGTGGAAAGTATGCCCTGCGCGAGGTCGTCAATCTTGGACACGCGTATCGGTCTATTGTTAAGCGCCGCTCCGCCGCCGCGCTCCGCGGTGAACAACTCTTCTCGCATCGGATCGTAGACCACGCCGGCAACTACCTCGCCGTGGCTCTCGAGCGCGATTGAAACGCAGAAAACCGGATAGCCGTGCGCGTAGTTTGTGGTCCCATCGAGAGGATCCACGATCCACCGATACTCGGAGCTGCTTTCAGTGAGCCCGCCTTCCTCAGCAAGGACTTCGTGGCGAGGATAATAGGTTGAGATGGCTTCGCGAATCAATTTCTCGCTTGCTAGATCGACGTCCGTCACAAGATTGATTGAACCCTTGTGACCAATCTCGATTCTGGTGCCCAGCCTATCGCGAAGCAGCGCACCAGCGTCTCTCGCGACGCGTATAGCAAAGTTCAGCATTGGGCTATTTCAACACAACGCAGGCGAGAGCACCAAGACGATCCCACCAACGCTAATAACTATTGGTGAAAATCCACCAACCACCAGACCGGGTGAAAACGCAATGTTCTACGCTGGCGTTGAGGGTATTCATGAGAAGGAGTCACTGTGGGCGCAGATGCGCGAACAGCTTACCGTTAGATTCCGCGCGGGGTTAAGCACCGGCGATTAGCTTCACAAACTCGACGGCCTTCACCTCCGACCAAAAGCGCTGTTCACCTTCCGCGTTTCCTGAAATAAATCCGACATGCCCGCCGTGCGCGGGCGCCAACACCGTCACGTTAGGATTCGCCTTAACCTCAGGCCGCTCAATCGGAGCAAAAGGAATTATCGGATCATCTTTAGCATGGACGATCAGCGTTGGAATGCTTATGCGATCAATCACACGAAGCGCGCTCGCTCGTTCGTAGTAGTCCGCCGAATCTCGGAAGCCGCAGTGCGGCGCCACGTACGCATCATCGAACTGGCGTATCGTTCGGATCCCGCGCAGCAGCGAAGCATCATAACGCCCGGGAAACAACTTCGCCTTGCGCGCCATTCTGTCCCTCAGGCTCTTAACGAAGCGCATCTTGTAGATGACGTTCTTGCGCATCTCGATCGCGTCGGCACAAGCCGCAAGATCGATCGAGGGCGAAACGCCGACGACTCCGCGTACAGCCGAAGGCATCGATGAGCCGTACTCTCCTGCCAGTTTCAAAACCATGTTCCCGCCAAGCGAAAACCCGATCAGATAAATCTCACCCAGACCGTCGCACCGGATAAGCTCATCGACGATTTGGCGAAGGTCTTCGGTCAGCCCCGCGTGATAGAGGGTGGACGTCAGATGCTCGGTTCCGCCGCAGTTGCGATAGTTCACGCGCACTGCGTTGAAACCGGCTCCCAGAGCCTTTTCCGCCGTGCCCAGCATGTAACGAGACTCCGTCGAGCCTTCCATTCCGTGTGCTATCACGAGCGTCGGCCTGGATGTCCTTTCTTCCTTCCACGAGCAATGTGCCAGCACCCGCACTCCCGGATGCGTATCAAAGAACCGCGATTCGGTCCGGTCGTCAAGACTCTTGAACCGCCTGCGGATCATCGTTCCGGCTATTGTCTGGGCGTGTGGGTTTTTCAGCGCAGGATGCGGGATGAACGGGGATTTCTCGAGACGCTTTGCGATGTCTTCTTTGGTCATAGACGCTGCTCGGCAACATAGCCTAAGTTGTAAACTCCGCTACGACCGGCGCATGGTCCGAGGGTTTCTCCCAGCGGCGTGGCTCCTTGTCTATGACAACTGACGCGGACTGTCGCGCTAGCGGTTCAGAAACCCACACATGATCGATTCGCAAGCCAAGGTTACGACGAAAAGCGCCCGCCCGATAATCCCACCACGAATACTGCTTGTCTTCCGAGTTGTGCATTCGAAACGCGTCAACCAGTCCCCAGCTCCTGATCTTTGCAAGAGCCTCGCGTTCGGGCTCGCTGAACAGTATCCGTCCGCGCCACACCTCCGGGTCGTGCACGTCGCGATCTTCCGGCGCTACATTGAAGTCTCCACATAGTAGAACTCGATCGGTTGTCTGATAGCACGAATCGAAGAATGCCCGCAGCCGCTTCAGCCATTCGAGCTTGAAGAAATACTTCTCGGCGCCGACCGCCTGGCCATTCGGAATATAGACGTTGACGATTCGAATGCCGCCGATCGTCGCCGCAAGCACCCGAGACTGCGCGCCGGGTTCGTCGTCGGGCATGCCTCGCCGCACCTCTTCGCACTTGACTCGCGAAAGAATCGCGACGCCGTTGTACGCGGCCTGCCCGAATGATTCGGATGAGTATCCGAGCCTCGCGAACTCCTCACCCGGAAACTTCTCGTCTACGCACTTAGTCTCTTGCATGCACAAAACGTCGGGACTTGCCGCCTCAAGCCATCTGACCACTTGCGGCAAGCGCGCAAGCACCGAGTTCACGTTCCAGGTTGCAATCTTCAATTACGTCCTCTTCCTCATCATTCGATGCCTGTTCTGAGAATAGGCGACGGCAGTGAAGCGTGTCTACCCATCGCTAAGCGGCGCCATCGCTTTTAAACAAGACGGCCGCCGATGACGGCGGCCGTCTTCTGATAGTACCCGCGGCGGGATTCGAACCTGCGGCCTCTTGCTCCGGAGGCAAGCGCTCTATCCACTGAGCTACGCGGGCTTACGAACGCAAAAAGAATATAGAGCACAAGCGACTACTGTCAATTTCCGCTTTCGGCAGGATTCAACCACAAAGGCGCGAAGGCACAAAGAATCCCTTGACTGAATTGTTTGTGGTCGAGGTCGTTAATCAATACGGATCTTCACCTTATGTCTTTGAGTCTTTGTGGTCCTGATTCTCTTCGCTCCCGACTAATTGTGATTTAGTTCATCGCGAGGATAGCGCTGCAGCATTCCCTCTTCGGCCATCAGCTTCTCAATCCCGACGATATCCCACGGAACAAAATCAGACATGATCTCTGCCTTTGTGTCTGTGACGACGATCATATCTTCGAGCCTGATGTAGATCTGGTCCTCGGGCACTCGCATCGCGGGCTCGATCGTGAAGACCATCCCTGCGCGCAACGGGCCGGTGTCCTGGCCGACGTCGTGAGTCGACATTCCTACCCAGTGGCCAAGGGTCGTTCGCGGACTCTTAGCCGACTCCGCGTATGACGACACAAACTCGCGGGCGGCTTTTTCATAAGCCGGTTTCGAGAACTTTGTAGTTGCGATAAGCCTTTCCATCTCGCGCACCGCTTCCAGCTTGACCGTTTGAGCCGTCACGCCCGGTCGAATGCCTTTCAGGATCGCTTGATAACAGCCGAGGTAGAAGCCGTACAGTTCGCGCTGCCACGGGCTGAACTTGCCGTTCACCGGCCACATTCGTGTTACGTCCGCCATGTAGTAGCCGACGTCGGGCGCGAAGTCCATCAACAGGAAATCGCCGTCCTGCATCGTCCGCTTGCCGACATTGTAATGTGGATACCAGGCGTTACGACCGCTCGCTATCAACGAATAATAAGCTTCACCCTGCGCGCCGTTTCGGTAGTAGACGTATTTCGCAACCGCATCCAGCTCGTACTCCTTTATGCCGGGCACCGTCGATCGCATCGATTCCATCAGCGCCAGCCCGGATAGCCGCGACGCCTTGCGCAGCAAGGCTATCTCGGGAGGACTCTTTATCAGGCGAAGGTTGTCCAGCGCCGGGGACAAGTCTTTGACTTCGATCTGAGGGAACCGGCCGCGCACCATTTGAACGAACTGGCCCTCGCGAGACGGAGTTCCGTCCCACGGATCAGCCGCTCGATCGGCAACTGCTCTGAGCGCGAGATCCCTGCTCATCGCAAAGCCTTCGGCTGGACTGAACGGCGTAAACAAGGTTCGCGTGCCTCGCGCATATCGAGTCAAATGTTCCGCAAGCAAGTCCGTTGAGAACACCGAGTCGACACCCGAGAGCTTCTTCAAAAGATCGGCGTCTTCAGCCGAGAGCATCTTGCCTTCATTGCGTTCCCGTCCCTCATTGCGATGAGGAAGATATAGGCTTGCGCGACGCGATCCGCCATCGAGCAGCAGATACGCGTGAGGGCTTTCAATTCCGCAGAGGTAATAGAGCTCGTTCGACTGGCGAAAACGGCTGTAGCCCGCCGAGCTCGGTGAGCCCTGAACGATTGCGATCCCTGCTTCGCCGATGGCGTTATAAACACCGGCGCGCCGCTGAGCAAACTCTTCAGGTGGAAAGTCCTGAGTGAATAACGGAAACCCCTCTTGCGCGAGCACGGGTCGCGCTATCAGCAGCACCAGTAACACGATCCAGAATTTCGGTTTGATCATAGCTCTCCTCTCCAGACCCCAATCTGCAAGCAACAACCCTGTGCGAATATCAGGAGCGCGCGACAGCCTTCGATATTGGGCACCTGTCCCTTTGCTTGGAAGTTGTCTGCCTCGCTCGCGCGACTCTTATATCACCGCAGGACTTCAAAGTGAACTGCCTCTGAATGTCCGACAAACTTCACAGATTGTCGGACGCTCAAGTCGGAATTCGATTGGAATTGACAAAGGTCTGAGGGTTGCCTCAAAGTTGAAGCCATCATGGCGAGCATAGCTCAGTTGGTTAGAGCGCCTGACTGTGGATCAGGAGGTCCCGGGTTCAAGCCCCGGTGCTCGCCCTCCATTTACAGCTACTAGCAAACTCTCGTGTGTGCTGGGTGTCGAGTGTGAAGGCTACGCTGGCGTGTCCCGCCCACTGGCTAACCGTCTTAACGTCAACCCCACTGGCGAGCGATAGGGTAACCCAAGAATGTCGGAGGTCATAGAGCCTCATATTGCCGGGTAGCTTTGCTGGGGTCAGTATCTCTTTGAAGTGACGCACTCGCAGGTTATCAGGATCGACGGGAACCGCCCAGTTTGGTTGCGAAGACGAAATCAAGAGCACGGCGTGGGATTAAGGCAATTGAAATCGTTGGTCATCGTTGCGGTATCGTTTTTAAGCTCTCAATACTGTCCCTCAGATCATCGGCACTACTCTTAACGGAGTCCCTTTCACTAGACACTTCGGGGGAATAATCTCCGACTGGACCTTTTGACATCGCCGTTCATTGAGCGTAGGATTATAAAGAATCGAGCATAGCTCACTCCCTTCTTCAGCTTCTCTGGAATTCTCCAGTCCATCTGAATCCAATAGCTCAGCTACTAAGAGGAGCTAATAATGACGCATACAGGAACTGGAATCGCCGCAGCATTAAATAGACAGTCGCAAAACAGGCTAAACCGCCTTTTCGACGAAACATTCGGACCGTTTGTGACGCAGGCACCTATCAGCGAAGACCCTGGTGCCTTCACAACCTGGACACCGTTGTGTGACATATACGAGACGGATAAGCATATCGTTATAAAGACGGAGCTACCGGAAGTGAAGAAAGAGAACATCTCCGTCACGTTTGATAACAACGTGCTCACGATCAGCGGAGAGAGAAAAGCAGAGGAGCAGGAAAGAGGGCAGAGCTATCATCGCCAGGAGCGAATCTATGGCCTGTTCTTGCGTACCTTCACCCTTCCTCCGTTTGTCGACACGAAGAATATCGCCGCTGAGTTCAAGGAGGGGATGCTCTTAGTAACCCTGCCCAAAGTGGAAGAAGCCAAGGCCAAGCAAATCGAAGTAAAGGTCGCATGACTCTTTGAGAATAGTTTAAGCTAGACACGCATAAATGCGCGAAAGGCGGCTTCGGTCGCCTTTTTTTTAGGTCCTTGAAGATCGAATATTGCTTGACACCCACACAGATTTACATCACTACCCCTTTTCGGTAGAGCGATATTCCTGTGTTGCCGGATCGGTTCAAGTATTACTCTCTCGGCAGCTCACGATACATATGATGAGGGGTTCTGTTTTGCAGTCTCTTTGCCTTATGCTTGGACCGAAACTGATCCTGTATGGTACTTCTAATTGCCGCCAGTATCTTTTCCCCCCGACGGTGTCAATTCATTGCCTTGTTCCCATCGGTTTGAGTCGAAGTTGAAATGCCACGGTGGAATACTCGGAATGATTAGTCGCGCATTCGGGAAATCTCGGTGTAGGTTTCATTCTGAATTTTCTTGACCTTGTGCATTGACTGAAGAAACAAGCAGCAGCAACAGAATTAACGTTGTTCCAATTCTTTCCATTGAACAACCGCCGCTCAATGCACAAGATTATAACCCAAACGCAGACATCGCCGTCTACGATAACAGCAAGTCCATTAATGTCTAGATGTCGCATTGACTCACGAAAAATCTTGATGAAACCGATTCGTTGCCTCCGAAAGAAATCTTGACGAAAAGATTCGCCCTTCTGAGATACCGAGTCTCAGGGAGGGCAGGATGAGGCTAACGATGAAAGAACGGCAGTCGCTGGTTCGAGTGAACGCTCCGAGGTACCAGAAGGCGAGCAATTGATGCTTCCCCCACTTGGAGTATTGACTAATTTGGCACACAACCGGCACACAACGACGACGTTTTCGCGTCGTATGAAGACTCTTCGAACCTCTTGACCTGAGATCACGGATTTGAAGCAGCTCCCCGTCTCTAGAAAGCGACTGGGAAGACTGGAAGAAAACTGGGAGCCGGAGTTCACGGCATCGGCGCCGTGAGCGAAGCAGCTTTATCGCCAGGCGCTATCGAGTTAAGAGAACTGAGACACGCACCTGGAAACGCGGCGAGCGACTACAAGAGTCGCTCGCCGCACTTCCTTAAGCCGGATGTGCCGACCTTATCATTTTGACACACTCAAGGAGATTGATGTCGAGTGTGTCGCTGTAGCCCCCGTGCCCGTGACCGTCAGTGTATAAGTTCCCGCCCTCGCCGAACCGGAGTTGACGGTGAGCGTGGAGCTTCCACCCGCACTGACGGAAGTCGGACTGAAGCTCGCAGTAGCGCCTCTGGGCAGACCTGAGATATCAAAAGTGACTGTCTGCGTGCCTCCCGAGGTTACCGCGGTCGAAATAGTGCTCGTTCCCGACGAATGCTTTCCGCTCAGACTCAAGCTTGTAGGGTTCGCCGAGATCGAGAAGTCGTTTGTGACGGAAGTTACCGTGAGCGTCACCGTTGTCGAGTGAGTGGCCGACGCTGCGGTGCCGGTTATTGTCAGCGTATAAGTGCCCGCCGCTGCGGTTCCCGCGTTAACCGTCAGCGTGGAGCTGCCGCCGGCAGTGACTGAAGTTGGGCTCAGGCTGGCTGACGCCCCGGCGGGCGTACCCGACACTGTAAGGGCCACTGTTTCCGCGCTTCCTGAAGTGACCGCGGTTGAGATCGTGCTCGTGCCTGATGCTCCTGGCCCAAGACTCAAGCTCGTTGGGTTCGCGGAGATCGAGAAATCGTTGGTCACCGCGCCGCCACAGCCGGGAAACTTGAAAGAAGCGATGCGGGTGCGCCAGTTAAAACTGGTCGTACCGGCCGGGTAGTATTCCTGGGTGTACCAGAAGGTGCAGTCGTCGACCGGATCGATGGACATTGCGCTATAATCGCCCCAACGGCTGCTGGTGCCGCTCTGGCTGCCCAGCCCAGTGAACATATTGGTCTCGCCCTGAGCCAGAGTGTTTGCCGGATCGCCGACGAGTCGTCCTGCAGAGCGAACCGACGGGAAGACGGTGGTGCTGGAAGCACTAAAGCCAAGAGCCATGTCGCCCGATTGGTCTTGCGCGATGCTGCCCATCCAGCGCCAGGTGGTGTCAGGCTGATAGGTGCTTTCCTGAAAGACCGACTCCGACCCGGAGGTGACGTTGCGCAATTCGAACCAGCGGATGCCGGCCACTCCACCGGAGCTGACCGTGTAATTCCCTATGACTCTTTCGACGCCGCCGATAATCCGATAAGGGAGCCGGTGCATTAAGCGGTCGCCAATGCCGTCCACATTCGTACCGGCCGGTTGCGGCACGCAGGCACGTGTGCCCGGGCAGAGTGCCGTATATGGTGCAGCCGCCGGGCTCGTACGCTGAACAAACGTCGAATTAGCCGGTGTGACGAAGTCCGGATGGAAAAGCCACGTTCTGTAGGTGTTACCGTTCCCACCGTCCGGGAATTCCACAAACGGGCATGGGCCGCTAGGCAATGTCGAGCCGTCCAGGTCTGCGGGCAGTAATGCCTCATTGGCGGATCCTCCCGGCGTAAGGCCCGGCGTGACGAAGGCTGCCACAGCACCGGCGAGCATCGCCGCGCGGTCGAACGCGAAAACCTGCGTCCCTAGAAATGCGGTACCCGACGAGTTGAAGACGTTGTCAGACATGTAGTAGCCGTTGTTTGACGCTGAGGGCCACATACCGATCTTCGGATAGTCGAAGAAGTTGGAGCCCAGGTGGAAACCATAACGGTTGTAGGAGCCGGTAGCATCGCTGGTTGTTGAAACGGCTATGCACTCGTCAGTTGGCACGCCGGCCCCGGCAAACTGGCTGATGACCCAGCGGTTGGCGATCTGGTCGTAAAGCACGATGGGGTCGCCATCGCCATTGCTCTGGCAAACACCGCCGAAGCCCGACCAGATTGTTGTAATGCCTGACGGTCCTAACACCGACGCGCCTGTAGATTTGTTAAAGACCTGATAGCCTTCGTTGACGATCTGAACATACTGCGTCAACCCTACCTCGCCATCGGTGTCAGGCGGCGCGCAGTTGCACGCCACACCCGGAAACGGGATGCCATCGAAGTTGAGAATGGGAGCAGGCATCAGAGCCGGCGCGAGGAAGTTCTGAACGACCGGGTCTGCGCTGTCCACATGGTTGTGGGGTATCTTCGGGTTTGGGGCAGCCTCGTGCTCGGATTTCTGCACGATGGGCAACTGCTTCATGCTCCGCAGCGGCGGCGACGTGTCGTTCTTATACGAGTAGCCACCTATTATGGCCGAGTCTTGAGCCGCGCCAGCGAGGCGAGCTTTGCCCGCGATCGGATTCGCCGTTGAAGACGGGGTTACGCCAATGGTCCCGCCTTTCTGTTCCGCAGCTTTTGACTTGCTACCGCCTGAGAGAAACGCAGCGGGAGCGATTACAAACAACGAGAAGAGTGTGAGACAGAGCACAATGACCCTGCCTCTCGATGTGCTTGAATTATGTTGTTCCATGAAGTGCCACCTCCTTTACCTGAAGATCTCGATGTGAACTGGAATACAGTTTGCGCCAATTGGATGACCAACGAAGCCGATTATCCTCAAAGGCGCGCTCTAGGATTCATTGCAGCCGAACTACAGCGGGAGTTCTCCGAAGCATGTTGTGCCCTATGTACCCACACTGTAGGTTTTGAACCTGTCTGGATAGGGAGGACTTTCTATCTTGGTGAGGAATCCAAACGAAGGCCAATCTTATTAGGAATGTTTCCGGTCGTCAAGATCTCGGGAAGGTAAATCACTTCCCTCGGTGACGTACCCCACATTCATCCCCACATTCGAGCGAACATCTACAGTCGGCAAGTGTACAACGGCGGTCAAAGAAAGGCAAGAAATCATTGGACATGCAGGCTGCAAGAAGTGTCATTTCATCGCTCGCCTGAAGATCCTGACTCCCCACGAATCGAGCGCGAGCGCGGGCAATCCGGTGATTCGATCTTTCGAAATCGCTTCCGGTGTAACATCGTTGAATGCTCTCCCTCGCAACACATCGATCGAACCGGTGAACGGTCGGTTCGATAGGTTGATCGCAATCAGGATTTCTTCTTCAGTGTCTCGACGCAGAAAGGTCACGACTCGTTGTTCATCTGAGTTGCGAAGCCATTCGGTTTCGCCGCGGCGCAACGCCGAATGATCGCGTCTGAGAGAAATGATCTGCTTGTAGAATTCCGGGAACTGCTTACGACGCTCGACGATTTGCCAGAACACCGGCATCTTTTCGAACAATGCGGGCGCTCCCGATTCAGTCGTGTCGCCAACTTCCATTCCGTTGTAAAGCAGCGGAACACCGCCGAGGGTAAACACCAGCGCGGAGGCCGCAAGCGCTCCGTGTTCGCCGAATCGAGCGATAGCGCGGCTCTCGTCATGATCGTCGGAAAAAATCATGTGTGAAGTGTCTTTGGGAAACTTCGCCAGTTCCTGTTCCCACACTCCGCGAATCGCAGTCGCGGATGCCCTTCCCGTCAGCACTCCCGTGAGCGTTGAGTGAAGCGGCCACGCGTAGTCGAGATCGAAAGCCCTGACCATGAGATCGGGCTTTGAGGCTTCGGCTATCATCACCAGGTCTGGTTTGATTTTCTCGATCTCGGCTCGCACCCGTTCCCAGAAATCGACCGGCACTTCACCGGCGACATCACACCTGAATCCGTCGAGATCGTAATCACGAATCCAAAATTTCAAAACATCGATCATGTAGTCGCGCAGTTTGGCATTCTCATAGTTGAGCCACGCCACATCGCTCCAATCATACGGAAAGATGATCTTGCCTTGCGCATCGTGTTTGTAGAATTCCGGGTGATTCATCATCACGCTGTCCCACGATGTGTGGTTGGCTACGATGTCGATGATGATCTTGAGTCCGCGCTTGTGAGCTTCTCCGATCAGCCGTTGCAGATCCGGTTTCGTCCCGTAATCGGGGTTGATCGAATAATAGTCCCGGACCGCGTAAGGGCTGCCGATCGAGCCTTTCTTCTTCTCCTGCCCGATCTGATGAATCGGCATCAGCCACAAGATCGTCACTCCGAGATCTTTTAGCCGGTCGAGCTGTTGAGTTATTCCGGCAAAGTTGCCCTCGGACGAAAACGCGCGCGGAAAGATTTCATAGATCACAGCGTCGCGCACCCACGGCTGGAGTGAACGAGCTGATTTTTTAGAGACGTCGGTTGATGTTTGCGGGAAGCCTGAGAGACTCAGCGACCCTACGCAAAGCAACAGCGCGGTGACTTTCGACAAACGTTGAGCGACTTCTCTTAGCATTGTTGACCACCTGGATGGGCGCCCCTCTTTAGAAACCACCCCGAACACAATCGCTCATACGAGGAGCAAGAAGAGTGAAGATCTAATTCGTTTGCTTTCAAGCCCCGTTAACGGCGCCCATGAGCTTCTTTGCGAGCTTTGCGGGTCCTTTGCGAGCTTTGCGCCAACGTATCTCTCCCTCTCGTGCGGATTCCTTGCGCAAAGCTCGCAAAGGACCCGCAAAGCTCGCAAAGCTTACGTAACCCCATCAGTGGGCGCCCTACGTCCTTGCAACACAGCTCACGGTTGAGACGGGCGCCCTTCTATTCGTCTAACACGCCGGTACTTGGCACGGGCTGCGCCGACTCCGGCAGGATGAAAGGTTCAGCTTTGTCGGCAGCGATGACATCTGCTGTCATCGTCCGATCTGCGACATCCCTTACTCGGCTAACCAGCGCGGCAGCAACCAGCAAGCACGCGCCGCCCAGCATTACCACGTAGAGCGGGTTGTTGTTGAAGACGTACTTGACCAGCGGCTGAAAGCTCAACGACGCGATGATCTCGGGAATGACAATGAAGAAGTTGAAAATCCCCATGTACACGCCCATTCGCGCGGGCGGCAAGGAACCGGACAGGATTGCGTACGGCATCGAGAGTATCGACGCCCACGCAATGCCTACGCCGACCATCGTCAACAGCAACACCCACGGATCGTGAATCAGGTAAGTAGAAAGCAGCCCGACGCCGCCGCAAATCAGAGCGACGGCGTGCACGGTCTTTCGACTCGTCGCCGATGCAAGCTTCGGCAACCCGAACGCGACCAGAAAGCAAACTATTGAATACACGGCGAAACAGATGCCCCCCCATTCGCTGCCTTCAGCGAACCGAGTCGAACTCGCATCGGTTGCCCCGAAGATGTGCCGCGAAGTCATCAAACCGAAAAACATCCACATACAGAAAAGGCCCAGCCACGTGAATATCTGAACGACTGCAAGCTGCTTCATCGTCTGCGGCATCTCGCGAATTGCGGAGACTACTTCCGCGAACGCCGCGGCGAGCCCGGTTCTTTCAGCTCGCTTCTTTTTGAAGGCTTCAATGTCGTCGGGCGGGTACTCCTTTGATGTGAACACGGTCCAAAGCACGCATAACAAAAACGCCAACGCTCCGATCTTGAAAGAGTACTGAACGGTAAGCGGAATGCCGCTCGCGGTTCTACCAGTCACGCCGCCTTTCCGGAAGAGGTACGGCAATCCATTCGCAAGCGTAGCTCCAATGCCGATAAAGAAGCTCTGCATGACGAATCCTACGGTTCTCTGATTGACGTTGAGCTTATCCGCAACGAATGCTCTGAAGGGCTCCATGCTGATGTTGATGCTCGCATCGAGAATCCACAGAAGGCTCGCTGCGATCCAGAGCGCTGTAGAATCCGGCATAAAGAACAAAGCGATGCTCGACAGAATTGCGCCCGTCAGAAAGTATGGCCGCCGGCGGCCCAGGCGGTTCCAAGTGCGATCGCTCATCGACCCGATCATGGGCTGAACGAGCAGGCCGGTCATCGGGCCCGCAAGCCAGAGAAGAGGTATTCGATCCGCGTCGGCTCCCAGATACGTGTAGATCGCGCTCATGTTTGCGAGCTGCAAGCCCCAGCCGAACTGGATGCCCAGGAACCCGAAGCTCATGTTCCAGATCTGCCAGAAACTCAAACGTGGTTTTTCCATCAGATCGGTTCCTCTCTTTTTATAAATCACCGTTTGACGAATATCGCAGCGGAGCGCCCGGCCAGCTCAACCTTCATTGTCCCGTCTGTAATCGTGGTTTCATTTGCGATGCCGAGCCGATCAATGAGCTTCGTTCCATTGGCTAAACCTGTGCCCGCCACGCTGAACGTGACTGCGGCCGGGCGGGTGTCATTGTTGAACACGATTACTACAGAAGCCCGCTTCGTGGCGCGCGCATACGCGTATTGCCGATCCGATATGAACAAATTCACTAACACGCCTCGACGCAATGGCTCAAGTTCCGCTCGCAGCTTGCCAAGCTTTTGAAGGTGTTCGAATGCGGCTTGTTCGTCGGCAGTCCGGCCGTCTTTGCTGAACGCGCTTCGCGCATCACCTGGAAATCCACCGGGAAAGTCGCGACGATTATCCGGGTCACCTGTACCCTTCATCCCGATCTCGTCGCCGTAGTAGATCTGCGGAGTCCCGCGCATGGTCATAATCAGCGTATGCGCGAGATTCAATCCCGCGATTGTTGCGCCGGGCTCGCTCATGAATCGACTCATGTCGTGATTGCCAAGCGTAGTGATTAACACATTCGGATTCGGATAGAGTTGGTCTTGTGAAAGGACCCACGCGAGATCCTTCAAGCTCTTGCCTTCGGCGAATGCCCGCCGCAGCGGGTAAAGTAGAGGGAAATCGAATAATGTATCCAGCCGGGTATCGACGCCGTCAAACCGGACACGGCCACCCTGAAAAAAAGCACAGTGAGCGACATCTCCATCAAGGACCTCACCTACGACGTTGACCTTCGGATACTCGCGCTTTATCGCAGTGGTCCACCGGCGCCAGAAGCTGTTAGGCACGTACTGCCACGTATCCTGACGAATCGCGTCGATGCCGGTTACGCCAATCCACCACAACGTGTTTTGAATTATGTAACGCGCCGTCTCTTCGTCATTCTGATTCAAGTCGGGAAGAATATTGATGAACCAGCCTTCGAGCGTCTCGCGCTTCATCTGCTCGACCGGATGAGGATCGTGAAGCACCCATGTCTGAAAAGTATTCGCCAGATGATGATCCTTGGTGCCGTTGTACCACGTAGGCGTCGGGGGATCGTCGACCCACGGATGGTATGGACCGGTGTGATTTGCAACTTCATCCTGAATAACCTTGATTCCCAGGCGATGCGCGGCGTCAACCAGCTCGCGCAGCTTTGCAAGAGTGCCGAAGTGCTCCTCGACACCGTAGAAGTCGACCGAACCATATCCGTGATAATCGGTAATCGGCTGCGGAGTTCCGCCGGCCCCTTCCGGATATCGTTCGCGCTCGTTCAAATGGTTGACGTTGTCGTACCACGGCGTGAGCCAGACGGCGGTGACTCCCAGGCTCTTCAGATAGGGCAAGTGAGCCATCACTCCCTGAAAGTCACCTCCGTGATAGTAGCGGGTCCGTGATCGATCGTAGAGTCCACGCGATTGCAAAGGATCGTTGTTTGATGAGTCTCCGTCCGCGAAGCGATCAGTCATTATGAGATAGATCACATCATCGGTGGTGAATCCCTGGAACCGGCCCTCGCGCGCTAGAGAAGGCAGGATCTCGAATTCTGCTTCGGTTGTTCCTGCAGGAGTCGTGATTCGCAAGGCCCGTCGCCCCGGCGCGGCGTTCGCTCCAATCACCACGTCGACTAAGATGTAAGTGCCGGCGGTGTTTATTTGCGGAGGCCCAATACCGATACCATTGCCGGAGGGTTGGATCCGCGCGCCTCTGAAGTTTCGACCGCGGATCAACACACGCACCGGATTCATCGAGTGATGCGCCCACCAGTTTGGCGGCTCGACTTTCGATACTTCGGGTCTGCTTTGCGCAGAAGCCGTAGAGCAAACGAGAAGCAGCGTGGTTATAAGTGCGGCGCTCCACCTAAGCGATTCCAGATGGCTGCTGTTCGCGACGCAGGCGGGCTTCTGTGGAGTCCAAGTCATTGATGGTCTTCTTTCGGAATTCGGCTAAATCGGTGTCCTCACTCTGCGAACGTGCCGCTACTGCAGGGGTCGATGGACGACGCACTCAGGTCATTGAACCGGATCATGAATGCGCAACCTCCGCGCGAACAAGGGGAAACTCTCGCTACCCGCGTTATTGTAGAGCAACTCTAACTACCGGGCTGCGCACGCGTCAACTATCACTGCCGCGTACCATCGCCGCTCTTAAGTAACTATCTTTTCACACTGCTCTGGTATCAATACCACTAGGCGCGAACAAATCCCGCGCGCCGTACGTTCGGTTGTACACGTTCGGGCTCTGCATCTTGCCTGTTTTATTCGCGCTGCTTTATAGTCGGATGCGAGGCACACTCGAGGGATTGTTGGCGAAATCGCGAGGAATCGGGAAGTTAAGAGCGACCCGAACGGCAAAAGGAATGGAGCATCTGACGGAACAATCAACGAAAATTAAGCCCGACTTGTCCGCGCTGAGAATTCATCGCGACGACGAGGAAGCAGGCCCGAACCGCGCATTGCGCGTAGTCCTGCTTGGCACTGTACTGATAGTAATAGCTGGAGCGCTACTGGCGGGATATCGAATGTGGAGCTCGGCTACGATGCCCGAGGTTGAAGTTGCGCGGGCGACTGTCGAATCCTCGAGCGCGGGCATCGAGATCCTGACCGCCACCGGCTACGTCGTGGCTGATCGCAAGGCCGCGGTGAGTCCCAAGATTTCGGGGCGACTCGAATACCTTGGCGTCGATACCGGCAGCCGGGTGAAGACCGGTCAAATAATCGCTCGACTCGAGCACCGCGATCTCGATGCGCAATTGAGTGACTCCAAGAGTGTCCTGGCAAATTATCAGTCCGCTCACAACCAGGCGGAGGCTGAACTCGAGCAAGCGCGCGGCGGACTCTCGCAGGCCCAGGCCAACATGCAGAAGAGCCGTCTCGAACTCGCCAGGCAAACGAAGCTAGTCGAGAACGGAGTCACATCGAGAGCCGAATCCGATAACGCCACCGCGCAGGCTCGCGTCGACGAAGGACAGGTACGATCGGCAGAAGCCCAGATCAAAGCCATCCAGGCGAAGATCGAATCTTCTTCTTCACAAGTGCGCTCCGCAGAGGCCCGGATTCGACTGATGGAAGCGCAGCTCGAATACATGAATATACGCAGCCCGTTCGAAGGGCTGGTTATCTCTAAAGACGCCGAAGTTGGAGAGACCGTAGCACCTGCGATCTACGGCGGCGCCTCAACTCGCGGCTCGGTTGTCACAATAGTCGATCCGAATTCGCTCGAAGTTGAAGCCGACATAAACGAGTCGAGTATCGGAAAGATCACGCCGGGGCTTCGGGCCGAGGTCACGCTCGACGCTCTCCCGGGCGAGAGGCTTGCGGCCGAGGTGCGCAAGATAATTCCTACCGCCGATCGTCAGAAGGCTACGGTAAAGGTGAAGGTGCGCTTCAAGGAAATCGATCCGCGCATACTTCCGGACATGAACGCGAAGGCTACTTTCATGCAAAGGCCCGAGCAAGGCGCAAAAACCGAAGCGTCGCGCATTACCGTTCTCAAGTCGGCGATCAACCAGCGCGATGGAAAGACTATTGTGTTTGTGCTTAACGACGGTCGCGTTGTATCGCAGCAGGTCACTGTGGGCACCGAGCTTGGCGATAGAGTGGAAATCAAGCAAGGGCTCGCTGGCGGAGAGCAAGTCATCATTCGCGGCGCCGAGAACCTGAGCGACGGCTCGCGCGTAAAAGTGAAAACGTAGCGTACACTGTTCAGTCTGCGCACGGTGTGAAAAAAAGAGCCCGAGCCGTAAGACCAGCGCAGACTGTACAGTCTACGCTACATTTTGAGAGAAACGATAAATGGCAGACACGCTTATCAACCTCGTACGAGTAACCAAACATTACCGCCGCGAAGCGATCGATATCCCCGTGCTCGACAACATCGATCTCGAAATATCGCGCGGAGAGTTTCTCGCTTTGATGGGTCCTTCAGGCTCGGGCAAGACGACACTGCTTAACCTGATCGCGGGAATTGATAAGCCGAATTCAGGCCGCGTCGTGATCGACGACAAGGACATCGCGAAACTCAACGAGCAGCAACTCGCGAAGTGGCGAGCGCGCCACGTCGGCTTCATCTTTCAGCTCTACAATCTGATCCCGGTGCTCAACGCCTTCGAGAACGTTGAACTCCCTCTGCTGCTGACCAATCTCTCGAAGAGCAAGCGGCGCGAGCATGTGATGACTGCGCTTTCGGTCGTCGGGCTCGAGGATCGCGAGCGTCATTACCCGCGTCAACTATCCGGCGGACAGGAGCAGCGAGTGGCCATAGCTCGAGCGATCGTAACGGATCCTACTCTGCTGGTCGCCGATGAGCCTACCGGTGATCTCGACGCAAAGTCTGCCGAAGAGATCCTCGATTTGATGACGCGGCTCAACGAAGAGTTTCACAAAACGATCATCATGGTCACCCACGATCCGCGCGCTGCGAGCCACGCTCATGCGGTGCTTCATCTCGAGAAAGGCGTGTTGAGCAGATCAGGAGGCGTCTATGAAGTACCTGCGGCTCATAACTAAGAACCTCGGCCGAAACAAACGGCGCACCGTGCTAACCATCTTGAGCGTCTCGGTGTCTGTGTTCCTGTTAGCGACGATGCAGGCGATCATTGCGGCGCTTGGCGGTATCTCGAACCTGACCGGCGGCGAGTATCGAGTCATCGTCAGACGCAACACCTCGATCGCGGACTCGATGCCAGAAGCTTACCGGCAGAAGATCGAGCAAGTGCCTGGAGTCGTCGCGGCCTGTCCTTCGAACTGGTTTGGCGGCATCTACAAGGAAGACAAGCCGAAGTATACGTTTGCGCAATTCTACGTCGACCCGAAGGCCCTGTTTGAGGTTCAATTCGAAATGCAGATCTCTCCTGAAGAGAAGGCCGCGTTTCAGCAAGAGAGAACAGCCGCAATCGCCGGGAAGAAACTCGCCGACAAGTATGGCTGGAAGGTCGGCGACGTCATTGATCTCAAGGGCGCGATTTATCCTCTGGACCCGAGACTCACGCTCCGCGGCATTTACACCGGCCCTTCAGAAACGAACTTTTATTTCCATCGCGAGTATGTCGAGGAGGCGTTCGGGCGACCAGGGCGCGTTGGCCAGTATCGCGTGAGAATCGATTCACCCGGCAGCGCCGCAGGCGTAATGGAAGAGATCGACCGTATGTTTCAAAACTCGGCGGCGCCCACAAAGACCGAAACCGAAGCGGCGTTCGCTGCCGGCTTTATTTCGATGCTCGGCAACGTGAAGGGCTTGATAAGCGGTATCGGATTGATCGTCGTGTTCACCATTACGCTCATAGGCGCCAACACAATGGCGATGTCGGCGCGCGAGCGGTTCACCGAGGTCGCGGTGATGAAAGCGCTCGGGTTCAGACCCGGTGTGATTCTATCGCTGATGCTTTCGGAGTCAGTCTTGATAGCTTTGATAGGCGGCGTACTTGCAGCGATCGCGGCGAAAGTTGTGTTTCAGTTCGTGGGCCTCGGCGATGTGCTCGCGCTCTTCCTTCAGAACTTCAAGATCACCCCTGGAACAATCGCTATTGCATTAGGAGCGTCCGCCTTGATTGGTCTCGTTAGCGGCGGTATTCCGGCCTGGAATGCGGCGCGCATAAGAATAGTTGATGGACTTCGAAGAGTGGCATGAGAGTTCAGTGTTTCTGGTTTCTGGTTCGTGGTTTATAGTTTCCGAACCACCTATAAACCAGAAACCAGAAACTAGAAACCTTTTATGGCTATTCCGTTAAAATATAATCTTCGCAATCTCGTCGTCAGACGAGTCAGCACGCTGATGACTGTCGGAACAATCGCGCTGGTAGTCGCGGTCTTCGTAGCTCTGTTCGCGCTTGCCAACGGGCTCAACAGCTCGCTGATCGCGACCGGCTCGCCCGAGAACGTGTTAATAATCCGCCAGGGTTCTCAGACCGAAATGCAGAGCGGCGTCAGCAAGGAAGCTTTCCAGATCATCCAAACACTTCCCGGTATTGCTCGCGGTGAAGACGGAAAGCCGAAGGCTTCAGCCGAAATCGCAGTAGTCGTAAACCTGCCGCGTCGCGAGACCGGCCAGTCTTCAAACGTCACTCTTCGCGGGCTCTCCGAAACCGGGTTTTCGCTTCGCCCGCAGATCAAGCTTATCGAAGGCAGGATGTTTCGTCCCGATGTCGGCGAAGCAATCGTCAGCCGAAAGATCGTCGACCGCTTTTCCGGCGTAGGCCCTGGACAGACAATTCAGCTGGGGCGCCGAGCGCTGACGATTGTGGGCGTGTTCGATGCGAGCGGCAGTTCGTTCGATTCGGAGATGTGGGCGAGCGTCAATGATGTAGCCGATGCCTTCGACCGCAGCGGATATTCTTCGGCGCTTGTTCGAGCCGAGAGCGTCGCAACACGCGATCAGCTTGTGGGCCGAATAGAGGCGGAACAACGGTTGAAGCTGGAAGCTAAACCTGAAGTCAAATACTACGAGGAGCAGACGACGGCATCCGGGCCGATTCGCGGGCTCGGCATTTTCGTAGCCGTCATCATGGGCATCGGCGCCTGTTTTGGGGGTATGAACACGATGTACGCCGCGGTCGCTTATCGCACTCGCGAGATCGGCACTCTGCGCGCGCTGGGCTTCTCGAAGCTGAGCATAATGACGAGCTTCGTTATCGAGTCGATGCTGCTCGCGCTGATCGGCGGGATTGTTGGGTGTCTGCTTGCGCTGCCGGTGAATGGAATAGCTACGGGCACGATGAACTTCAGAACATTCAGCGAACTTGCGTTCAGCTTTCGAATCACGCCTGAACTGTTAGTTTATGCCTTGATCTTTTCGTTAGTGCTTGGATTCATCGGCGGACTGCTGCCTTCGAGACTCGCCGCTAGAATGCCGATCACCAAGGCGTTGCGCGAGATTTAGGCTCGATATCCAAACTGTTTGTTTGGATACGGCGCGGATCAAGGACTGGACATCGTTCCACGAAGTCTGCAAAGAGGCGATGGGATTTCCTGACTTCTACGGAATGAACATGGATGCCTGGATAGACCGCTTAACATACCTTGATAAGGAAGACGAGATGTCTAAGTTCGTTCTGTCCAAGGCCGAGATGCTGCTGCAGATTGAAGTGACCAAAACGGAAGAGTTCAAATCGCGCGTGCCGGAGATTTTCGATGCCCTTGTAGAGTGCAGCGCATTTGTGAATCGCCGGTACGTGACTCACTATCAGCACCCCTAGCTCTCTTTGATATTCCTTTAATAGCCTCAGGCCTGCCTAATCCACGCCGGGTTCTTTTTCATTACTTTTGCATAAATCGGACAAGTCTCAACGTGAGCGCCGGGAAGATATCCGGTGCTGATCAGGAACTCTCCCGTGATTTCTCCCCCAGTGAACTTGAAAGTCTTTTTGAAAAGCTTCACCCATTCGTCTTTGGTCATCGGATGATGAGCGTCGAGCCAGTGGGCAAACGAACGGTGACTCTCGCGAATCGCAATAAGCCGTTGCGCGTTTTCGATCACCGCGTCGACTTTCAACGCATTGCGAATGATCCCCGCATCGCGAAGCAATCGAGCCCGCTCTCGCTTTCCGTACGCCGCTACCCGGTCGATGTCGAAGCCGTCGAAGGCCGCGTCAAACGCGTCGCGCTTCTTGAGAATCGTCAGCCACGACAGTCCCGCTTGATTGATCTCGAGAGCCAATCGTTCCAGTAGCCGAGCGTCGTCGCGAATCGGAAAGCCGTACTCTTTAGCGTGATACGGTCCGTGATACGGATGCCCAGGTGCAATGTCGCAGTAGCTCATCGTGATGATCACTCTAGCCTGCGAATGTCTGAAGAATCAAATTCAAGCAAAGCAGGCGTTCAGAGTACCGACTTTAGTCGGGCAGTGCCTTCCGAACTAGACGCGTCTACGGTACCAGGCACTGCCCGACTAAAGTCGGTACTCTGAACGCCTGGTGCGCGAGGCTTCACGGAACAGAAATGAAACGAGAACACTTGCCTTCAGGCGCCGCCCGATTGTAGAACTACCGGGTGTGCCATCAAGACTCTCGAGAGGAACCCAAATGATCCTCGACCCTGAAAAAGAAATCATCGATACCTGGAACATCAACAACCGAATCAATCTCTACATGCTCGAGGCTGTCCCGGCCGAGGCCCTGACCGACGTATCAGCTTCCAGGGGCAGAAACGTAGCTGAGCAGTTCGCGCACCTGCACAACGTTCGTTTGATGTGGCTGAAGCCCGCCGCACCCGAGTTGATGGAAGGGCTCGAAAAGATCGAGAAGGAAAGAGCGGTTGATAAGAAGCTGCTGACTCGATCCCTTAAAGAATCAGGCAAAGCGATGGAAGCGCTGTTGAAGAAAGCAGTCACGGACGGAAAAGTAAAAGGATTTAAGCCGCACGTCACCGCGTTTCTTGGATACATCCTGGCTCACGAGTCACAACACCGTGGCCAGATAGCTCTCTCCCTAAAACAGTCCGGGCATGCGCTCGAGAAAAAGATCGCGTACGGAATCTGGGAATGGGGTGTGCGATAGAAGATGCCGGTTGAAACCAGGATCGACAGTGCCGAAGCCCTCGCGAATGAGATCGCTGTTACAATCCGGGCGCTGCCAAGCGTGAAGACAGAACCAGTGCGGGCAGTTCGCCGCGCGTACTCGAAGCGACTCGCGAAGGCGCCCGCCGCCTTTGTTACCGAAGCTGCCTTGCGGCTCCTCGACCAGCGCGGCATCAATCGCTTCGTCGCTTACGAACTGGTCAAGTATCATCCGGCGGCTGCCGCGAGCTTGCGCGAAAGGCAGCTCGAGGAACTTGGCTGCGGTCTCGACGAATGGGGCGAAGTCGATTGCTTCGCTTGTTATCTTGTCGGACCCGCGTGGCGCGAACATCAGATTTCCGATAAGGTCATTCACCGCTGGGCGCGCTCGACGGATCGCTGGTGGCGACGCGTCGCGCTGGTCAGCACAGTGCCGTTGAACAGCAGGGCTCAAGGTGGGAGCGGCGATGCTGATCGCACCATCGCAGTCTGCCGGATGCTGGTGAGTGATCGCGATGACATGGTCGTGAAGGCGATGTCGTGGGCGCTTCGCGAACTATCAAAGCGCGATCCGAAGCGCGTCAGGCAGTTTATCGGCCAACACCACGATGTTGTCGCGGCACGAGTCGTGAGAGAGGTAAGTAACAAGCTCTCAACAGGACTAAAGAACCCCGGGAGCAACGTAGCGCGAGGGCGTTGAAAAGGAGAGGGTGCATGTTTCATGGATTGAGGACCGTGATCTATCATGTGAACGATCTCGACCAGGCCAAGGCGTGGTACAGCTCAGCGTTGGGAATCGAGCCTTACTTCGATCAGCCGTACTATGTGGGCTTCAACGTTGGCGGTTACGAATTGGGACTCGATCCGGATATGACTGGAATCACCATCGGCGCCGGCGGCGTGGGCGCTTATTGGGGCGTTAGTGATTGCGAAGCAGCGTTCAACCGGCTTGTCGAGCTTGGAGCTTCACCGCTTAATCCGGTTCGGGACGTTGGCGAAGGCATCCGAGTCGCCACGCTGACTGATCCGTTCGGGAACGTGATCGGTATAATCGAGAACCCTCACTTCTCAGTCGATTCTGTGAAGTAGAAGTGCTCAGTAATGGTTCAGTTCGCCTTGCCGGGGTGGATGAACCGCTGAATTGCGCTGACTGCGTTTCGCCGATCTGCGCTGATCAGCGCACCGAAGGCAGCGCACATCAGCGGTTCATCCTTACTAGCAAGGCGCAATAGGCAAACTGAACCACTATCCGGCGCTCAGCATAGGATTCCGCAAATGGCTAAAAAATACTGGCTGATGAAATCTGAACCGTCGGCGTACTCGATCGACGACTTGAAACGCGATAAGTCAACCTTGTGGGAAGGAGTGAGAAACTACCAGGCGCGAAATTTCATGATGAAGGAAATGAAGATCGGCGATGAAGCAGTGGTTTATCACTCGAGCGTCGATCCGCCTGCGGCGGTTGGCATAGCCGAAGTCAGCGGGCTCGCCGAACCGGACCCGACGCAGTTTGACGCAAGTGATTGCCATTACGATCCGAAGGCGGCGCCGTCAAAACCCATCTGGTACTGTGTGCGAGTGAAGTTCAAAGAAAAGTTCACGCGCGAGGTTCCACTCCCGGAAATGAGAGCCCACAAGGATCTGCAGAAGATGGTTCTTTTGCAAAAAGGAAGCCGTCTCTCGATTCAGCCGGTCACCGCGAAGGAATTCAATATCGTCTGCGATCTCGGATCACGCGCAGCCGTCAAAGAAAAGGCCCAAAAGTAGTTAGTGGCGGATTAATGTGTTGCCGTTGAGCAGTCCTCAGCGCCCGACGCGTCCTCTGCGGTTGATCCCAAAACGGCCCAGCAGAATACCCGAGAACGCAGAGGGCCTGAGGATCAGTAATCAACGTGACCGGCAAAACAATTTCGCACTGGAGACTAATATGAAGATTCATCGAGCAACACCACGAAGATTGTCTTTTGGCTCCCTAGCTGTCATGCTCGCGACACTGGTCTTTAGCTCAGAGCCGGTTGACGCGCAAAACTGTGAGAAGCTCACCGATCTCAAACTTGCGAACACGACGATCACGTCGGCGCAAACCGTCGGCGCCGGAGCGTTCGCGCCGGCGTCCGGCTCCGCAGCTCCATTCAAAGAGCTGCCGGCATTTTGCCGAGTCACCGGCGTGATTAAGCCGTCGAATGATTCTGACATCAGGTTCGAAGTATGGATGCCGAGCGCGGGCTGGAATGGAAAGTTCCAGGGCATCGGCAACGGCGGCTTCGCGGGCACGATCTCTCAACCTGCGCTTGCTGCGGCGGTCGGCCGAGGCTACGCGGCGGCATCAACCGACACCGGCCATACGACCACCGACGCCACCTGGGCGCTTGGACACCCCGAGAAGATCGTCGACTATGGATATCGCGCAGTGCACGAGATGACCGATAAGGCCAAAGCGATAATCAATGCGTTCTACGGCAACGCCCCGAGGCGTTCTTACTTCGCGAGTTGCTCCAACGGCGGAAGACAAGCATTGATGGAAGCGCAGCGCTATCCGAACGATTACGATGGACTCATCGCCGGCGCGCCCGCGAATCAGTTCACACGCATCCTCAGCGGCTTCGCTTTCAACCTTCAGGCGACGCTGAGTGATCCGGACAGCTACATACCGCCGACAAAATTAAAAGCGATCGAGACTGCCGCGCTTGCTGCATGCGATGGGCGAGACGGCGTGACGGACGGTGTGATTGACGAACCAAACAAATGCAGCTTCGATCCGTCGGTCCTGCTTTGCAAAGGAGCCGAGTCCGACAGTTGCCTGACTGAAAAACAGGTGATCGCTCTGAAGAAAATCTATTCCGGCCCTCGCGACTCAAAAGGCGGGCAGCTCATTCCGGGATTTTTGCCGGGCGGGGAGACCGGACCCGGCGGCTGGCAAGCATGGATCACCGGCTCCGGCGCTAACCGAGGCCTCCAGTTCTTTTTCTCCACCCAGACTTTCGCGAACATGATCTACAACGACCCGAAGTGGGACTTCAAAACTTTCAGCCTCGAGAAAGACGGCAAGCTCGCCGACGAAAAGCTGGGGTCTATTCTCAACGCTACTGATCCAAACCTGAAAGCTTTCAAAGCGCACGGCGGCAAGCTGATCCTCTATCACGGATGGAGCGACGCCGCCCTCCCGCCGGTCAACACGATCAACTATTTTGAGAGCGTGACGGCAAAGATGGGCTCGCGCGATGCGGGATCGTTCGTTCGACTCTACATGGTGCCGGGCATGCAGCACTGCGGAGGCGGCCCCGGCCCAAACAGCTTCGGGTCGTTTGTTACCAGCTCGCCGGCCGATGCGCAGCACGACATGTCAGTGGCGCTCGAACGCTGGGTCGAACAAGGCATCGCTCCGGATCAGATCATTGCGACGAAGCGCCAGGGCATCGATCCGAAAGGCGCGGCGACTAGAACGCGCCCGCTTTGCCCGTATCCGCAGGTGGCTCGCTACAAAGGAAGCGGCAGCACGGACGACGCAGCTAATTTCGTTTGCTCAATGGAAAAGATCGGCCCAAAAGACAAACGGTGAAAGATCGTGCCCTCTTTTTTTTCGAGAGTTTTCGTAAAGATCAACCGTTCCTGAACCTCGACACCGGGCGCGATTGCGGTGCGGCTGCAACCTCTATGCAACTGAAGGAGAATTGCTCGTCGTCGCGTATCGGCCGCGCAATCACATCGAACTGTATGTGATCGATCTTGTCCTGCCCCCGGTAGAAAAACATTTGTTGGCCTCGTCCATTAGTGAACTCAACCCGCTGCACTCCCCACTTTCCCAGTATCGCGTCTTCGGGAATCTGAATTTCTACATCGAAAACGTTACTGGCAAAACCATTTTCCGATGAAACAAGGAGCTCACCGGAAGCCGTCTTGGTTTTATTAGAATTGGCTATGCTGAACGGGAAGCATTGAACAAATATTCTGCTGATGCCTGTCGGGTCGGAGACCCCCAGCCTGAGTACCAGCACACCGCCCGTCGTGACTTTAGCATCCTCATACATTTCATTCCGTAGGCTCACAGACATGTACCGACTCCTTTTGTCTTTTATATTGTGAGGTTGCTTCGAGGAGCGTGGGAGCCTATTTTTCCTGCGGCAAGTAGGCAGGATAGTAACTATGGGCTACTACCCTGTCAAGCGGGTTGTGATGCATAGAAGGTGTTGTCGGCTGAGCAGGCCTCCGCGCCCTCGGCGGTTTTTCGAGACCAGCTCTCAACCGCCGAGGGCGCGGAGGATAGGAATCGTCCTCACCGGAGGCTCTGAAGCTCTCTGATTCGCTCCCGCATCGCACGAACCAGCATGGATATTTCTGACTGATCGTATCCGCCTGCGCGGAACGCATCGGTGAGCTGCTTCTCGGAGAGTCGAGCAAGCATATCTCCCATCCACTTCGCGTTCTCGACTCGAATTCCCTTCAACGTACCGGGATCTTTTCCTTTGTAATGGAACCGGACCATTCCATCACGAACCCCTTCGATGAAATCCTGGCGCGCGTACTGACTCGGCTTGTCTTTAGTCCCTGCCGGAGGATCACCCGGAAGGTGAAGCTCGTGAGCCAGCGAACCCGTCTTACCGAAGGTCGCGCCCAAATCGCCGACATAGTAGATCCTGTCGTCAGTGTCTTCACCGCTCTTCTTCGTAGGTCGCACAACCTTATTGTTGACAACTTTCAGATCCCAATTATTCATCACGACCATCAGCACTTTCAGCCCATCCAGTTCGCGCGTTCCAATGAAGGGATTATTCTCCCAGGTCCACAATCCTACTTCCTTGAGCCCGTTATGGCGGCGCTTGAACCTGACATTCGTCGCGTTGCCGCCGGGCATCCCATCGATGTGCGCTCTCTCGACAAAGTAGTCCTCGTCGGTGTGATAACCCATGGCCCACACGAAGCGAGTGGCTACTGTCTCGGGTCTCGCTTCGGGCCCAAACTTCACAGTCCATTCCCGGTCCTTGTCATCCTTGGCGTAGATCTTTTTCTGCGTGCCGTTCGTGTCGGCTCCAACGTACGTGATTTTACCCGTTGGGTCCGGAGCGCCTTCGCTTCCACCGGGACCGTAGAACAGATCGAGGGTTTCTACGTTGGTCGGTTCGTTCCACAGAATCGGATGACCTTCGCTGCCATCTACGACCTGAGGCTTTTCCTTTTTGGCTTTGTTCTGTTTCGCCTTCTCTTGAGCCTCCGACGCACCGAGAACGGGCGGATTGAAGCCGGGCGCAATCATCACCAGGAATAGGGTCAGAGTTGTAAATGATTTTCTAAGTTTCATGATGTGGCTCCTTCCTTTGGAATGCTAATCATCGTCCTCATCGGTTGTCCGACGGAGGCGCTCGCGAGCAAGCCTCGAAATTGAATCAATAGTGTACGGCATCAGTACCGAACCAGTCGTCAGCGTAAGCAGTCCTTGCCCAATCGAGCTACCTAATTGACCCAACAAGGCAGTAAGACAGCCGCAAACACACCAGTCCTATGAAGTTTAGCAACGCTTATGCCGAAGCGAGGGCGGGGACATCTGAAGGGCGCGCCTGTACTGTCAATTCTGTTCGCGCAAGCGTTCAAAGTACCGACTTTAGTCGGGCAGTTTCCGGCGGGGCAACGCTTCGTTTCGCACGGCACTTGCCCGACTATACTCGCTAATCTGAACCCTCCGCTCTGAATGCTCTAAGTTTCGGCATTGTTCTCTCACCCTGGTTGTCAAAGCTTCAAAACCATGGAAGATTCCCAGCTGCCCGAGCGTCAAAACTAAAACATTTGTCCACGGAGAAGAATCCCATGAAGACTCAACGAATTCTCATCGCCCTCTCGGGTATAAATCTCGCGCTCACCATATTCCTGCTGTCACAGATTCATAGAGTTGATGCGCGTGTCGCCGATCCAGGAAGCCCGGCACCGGTGCTTCGTGGCAGCTCCCTCGAGATCGTCGACGATCAGGGAAGAGTTCGAGCGAGCATAAAGATTCACCAGGGCGACCCGAACTACAAGTGGCCTGACGGGAAGGTCGGTTATCCTGAAACAGTGATGTTTCGGCTGATCGATCCCAAGGGTCGTCCCGAGGTGAAACTCGGTGCGTCAGTAGAAGGTGCAGGGCTTGGGCTGATAGGCGAAACCGACACGGTGCAGGCGCTGTTGAAAGCGGAAGGCCCGAACAGTACGTTGAAGTTGGCGGACAAAGCCGGCAAGCAGCAGTTGATCAAGCCGTAGTGTCTGCCGCGACCCTAAAGAAATGCGAGAGAGAGCCAGAATCTGGCGTGAGTCTCCAGGTGCCAACCATGGCTCACGCGCTCCAACCTCGGAGATTGACAAAGACTCCCGCTCAGGCATAGAACAAGCGCGACAACCTCTGTAATTGTTTCAGACTGGGACATTGAAATGACAAAGAAATCAGCCGACAAAACAACAGAAGGCCGGCGTGCGTTCTTGCAATCTGCGCTCGGCATCGCTGGCGTTTCCCTCTTAGGCTTTCGGTCGGGATCCGCGTTGGAATCGCCCGCGTTTCGGATGACCCACTCACAGGTACATTCAGCCGAGGCAGGGCACTCGGCTGTTATGATGAGCTCGGCAGCCGGCGCGTTCATCAATTCGTTGTCTTCGGATCAACGCGGGCGTGCCATGTTCACGTTCGACGATGAGCAACGATTTGACTGGCATTTCATTCCTCGCGCGCGCAGAGGAATTCCATTCAAAGACCTCGATTCATCTCAGCGACTTCTCGGCAACGCTCTCTTAAGCGCGGGGCTTGGACAGCGTGGACTCATAAGGGCTGCGACAATCATGAGCCTAGACGCGATCCTCCGCGAGATGGAGAAAGGCGCTGGTCCGGTGCGCGACCCCGAGCTCTATTTTCTCAGCATCTTCGGCGACGTGCGATCCGAAAAACCCTGGGGCTGGCGGGTTGAAGGACATCATGTAGCGTTGAACTTCACGGTCGTCGAAGGCAAGACCATCGCGTCGACCCCCGCCTTCTTTGGCGCTAACCCTGCCGAAGTATTGGAGGGTGCACGGAAAGGTCTACGAGCGCTTGCTCCTGAAGAAGACCTCGCGAGGCTTTTGGTCAAGTCGCTCGATGACCGGCAACGCGCTCAAGCTGTCGTCAGCGAGAAAGCGCCGACGGATATTCTGTCGACCAATTTGAGAAAGGCCGAACCGCTCAAGCCGGCCGGGCTTCAAACCAGCAAGCTCGGTCAGAAGCAGCAAGAGATCTTAATGACACTTCTGAGCGAATACGCTTCACGGCATGCCCCGGACATCGCCTTAGCCAGATTGGATAGAGTTCGCGCGTCGGGTCTGGGGAATATCTTCTTTGCGTGGGCGGGAGGGTTCGAAAAAGGTGAGCCGCATTACTATCGTATCCAGGGCCCGACGTTTCTTGTCGAATACGACAACGTTCAGAACAACGCTAATCACATACACACAGTTTGGCGAGATTTCAATTCCGACTTCGGCGCCGACCTGCTCGCACAGCACTACAAGCAGGATCATCGTTGAGTGGCGGGAGAAGAACACCTTGCCGGGAGATATCTCAAAAAAACACGCGTTGGATGAACCAATAAGTTCCAGCCAAACTCACGCAGACCGACCCCGCTATAACGACTCGCCGACTGACGGCTTCACTTCGTTTTCGAATCGCCGCTAACAGAAACGCCGCAACCACGACTATGCAAGCCTGGCCGATCTCGACGCCGAAGTTGAACGCGAAGAGCGACCAGCCGAGCGCCTCGCGCGGCAGGCCGAACTCACGCAACACTCCGGCAAAGCCAAATCCGTGAACGAAACCAAAAAAGAACGCGATCCACGCGCGGACGTCCCGACCGGTCTTTCCAACCATGAGATTATCGATTCCGACATAAATGATGCTGAGTGCGATGGCGGGCTCAATCACCCGCGGTGACGGATTGATGATGCCCAAAGCCGCAAGCGAAAGTGTGATGCTATGCGCGATCGTGAACGCGGTCACGATGCTAAGCAGCCGCACCAGGCTTCCTCCCATCAACAGCAGCCCTATGATGAACAGCACGTGATCGGGCCCGGTGAAGATGTGGTAGATCCCCGCCGGGATGAACTCCTTGATGACGGACATCCGGCTCTGACTACCGCCGGTGCGGTACACGAACATTTGGTGGTCTTCGGTGAAAATCTCCTGATGAACGAGGGTTCCCTCTTCATACACGTTCAGGAAGGTTTGGTGTTGCGGGTCATAGGGAAAAAGCGCGCATTGAATCCTGAGCGCGCCGGGCTTCGAGTCTGGTCCGGTGAACATCTCCATACGTAGCTCTATCGAGAGCGCCTGGCGATCTCGAAGCGGCTCGATGCGCGACAACTCCACGTCGACCGCCTGGCCGTCCGCAGCCAGAAGCAGCCGCGACTTCACAAGTTCCCGGATGGCTTCCCTCTTTGATTCCGCGAATTTCTCGTCGAGCAACGACGCGGGCGTCGAGACGTTCAAGTCGTGCGCGAGGTCTTCGATGTGCGCAGTCAGCGTCCCTTCGAGCTTTCCCTGATTGAGGCGAAGATCGAGGTAGCTAAACGGGATCGGATGAGCATAAACGGCCGGGACGAAGTATCCGAGAATCAGGAGGATCAAAACAGCGCGCAGCAGCATCGGATCTGTTCCGAGTTCAGAGTTCAGGGTTCAGGGTTCAGGGTTTCAGGGTTTCAGGGTTCAGAGTTCAGTCTTCAGAGTTCAGTCTTCAAAGGCTGCTGATTACCGCCGCAAGCTAAACCCTAAACTCTGAACCCTGAACCTGAACTTATTTAAGTTCCCCGTAGATCGCATTTACACCAGCCTTCGCGCGACCCATGTTGAAGTCCTTGTATTTGTCGGGCAGCTTCAAATCCGTAGCGGCCTGCTCGGCTGTCTTCCCTTCTTTCTTGGCCTGCTCGACTGCGGCGATGAAAGCCTGCATGAACTCGCCGTAGTCCTTGAACTCCGCCCAGTTCGTGACCGCGCTATGACCGGGGATGACGCTCTCGACGCCCTTGATTCCCGCCGCGGCTTTCATCAAGGACTTCGGATACTCAAGCCCACTGCCGCCGTTGGCGATGTCGATGATTGGCAGGGCCTTCGAGAAGGCAAACATATCGCCGGCGTGCATGAGCTTCAAAGAGGGAAACACAACGAAGCTATCGCCGCCGGTGTGTCCGCGGCCGAAATAGTAAAGATCGATCTTGTCTTTGCCGTTCAACAAACTGAGTTTGTCCTGATAGGTCTTGCCCGGGAGAAACTGCTTTCCCTCTTCGGTCTGAAACGCCGCCATCTTTTCCATGCTCGCCTTGCAGTTCTCCTGCGCGACGAACTCCACGTTTCCGGTAAACGCGCTGTTGCTCCCGACGTGATCGCCGTGAGTGTGCGTATTGATGACCATCATCACCGGTTTATCGGTAACCGACTTAATCTTTTCCAGAATCTGGGGTCCAAGTCCCGGCAGCTTTGTGTCAACGACCACGACTCCTTTATCGGTAACGAACACGGCCGTATTTCCACCCCCGCCCGTGATGACATAGAGGTTCTCTTTGACCTTCTGCATCTCGAGATTGGCCGGCGGCCTTGGTTGTTGCTGCGCGGCGATTATCGAAACCGCTCCCGCTAACAAGAGCCCCACGAACACCGCTAATCGTTTCATAGATTCCTTCCTCCTGGGTTCGGCTATGATATACATCGAGCTAACCGGACACAAGAAAAGTCCGGCACCCTTGGTCGTATAGTTGAATTAGCTCCGGTGTTACGATCGTGACTCCAGTCGTTGACTCCATTTCTCTGGATCGCGCGATGTATGGAAGACACAGTAGACCGTCAACACGTTCTGAGAGTATTCGTAGAAGACTGCGTACGGGAATCGCCTGACAAGAGCTCTGCGGTAATCTCCGAATATCTTCGCGTACGTCTCTGGATGGCGGTGAATGAGTTGAACGCAAGCGTCAACGCACGACAAGAAATCTTCGCCCAAGCCGGGACGCTGGCCTTCGTACCAGGCGTAGGCCTCGAGGACATCCCACTCGACCTCCGGAGCGAAGATCAATTCAACGGCCATATCGACTGCGGACTCTCCGCTGGATCTCTTCCCAGGAAAGAGCCGAGGCGGGATTGTTTAGCAGATTCTGCTTTCGACGTGCGAGTTCTTCTTTCTGCCAGTCATGCACGGGTACTGCTTCGGGCGTTGAAGCGATATCGTCCCAGAGGTCCTCGACTAGCTGGAGCTTCTCCGACAGGCTCAAATCGAAAATGGATTCAGTAGAGGAACTCATAGGCGCATCCTACCATTTGGACTAATGAGGTTCAACGCAGCGAGTCTTCGGAAAACAGCGTCACGAACGCGAATGCCTGCTTCTGCCCTAAACTGGTTTCTGCTAGGATGTCCCGTCGACGCATAGCAGTTCACTCCTTGACGCATTAGAGAGACAGAAAAAGTACTCGAGCAATTCGACTGAACCATTGATGAAGAATAACTCCCAGACATCACCAGAACCTAAGAGGCTCGGCGCAATCATAGTACAGCAAGGTAAAGTCCTCGATTTCGTCGATGGTGTTACGCAGCGCAACGAGACTCCTGAGGAGTACGTACGCCAGGAGATCGCCAAGTCTCTAGTGCGCGAGTACGGATACGCCAAGCGCGACATAGCCGTCGAATTCACTCTGCGTTTGGGTGTCAAGAAACCGCGCTTAGATCTTGTGCTGTTTTTTACTGGCACCGAGCACGCACAAGAAAATGCTTACATCATCGTCGAGTGCAAAGCCCAGAACATAAAACCGTCTGACCGGAGAGAAGGCGTAGAGCAAATGCTGAGTTATATCTCGGCGTGTCCAAATGCCACCTACGGAATGTGGACCAATGGCTTGGAGAGATTCTGTTATGTAAAGGTGGAGCGCGAGGGAAGGATCGCGTTCGACGAAACCCCAGACATTCCTTTCTTCGGTCAGAGCGAAGACGAGGCGGAAAGGCCGCGGTTCGATCAACTCAAGCCAGCGACTTCGGATGCATTGCTTTTCGCCTTCCGCCGGTGTCACAACTACATCGCAGGAAACCAGGGCCTTCAGAAGCCTGAGGCATTCTGGGAACTATTGAAGCTCATCTTCTGCAAGATTCATGATGAGCGCAGCTCCGATCAGGTGCAGTTCTATGCCAGCGCGAAAGAACGACGCGGCCTCAACGGACTACTTAAGGTCAAGGGCCGTCTCGATAAACTCTTCGCAACCGTCAGAGCGGACTACGCAACGATCTTCAAGCCCAACGAGATGATCGAACTCAATCCGAGCGTTCTCTCGTACATCGTCACTCAGCTCCAGATGTACTCGCTTCTTGAAAGCGACATCGACGTGAAGGGCCGCGCATACGAAGAAATTGTCGGCGCGAACCTCCGTGGCGACCGAGGAGAGTTCTTCACGCCGCGTAACATTTGTCGAATGGCAGTAGCCATGCTTGACCCGGGCGAGAAACAACTGATTCTCGATCCGGCTTGCGGCACTGGCGGCTTTCTAATCACTGCGATGAACCACGTAATCGCTAAGATTCGTTTGGCCGAGGAGAAAAAGGGCGGAAGCATAGCACGAATCGAGGCGGCCACTCGCGAACGCGTCAAAAAGTTCGCTGAGAACTTTATCGTCGGTATTGACCTCAACCCAAATTTGGTTAAGGCATCGAAGATGAACATGGTGATGAACAACGACGGGGCTGGAGGCCTTCATCAAGGTAACTCCCTCGCGAGTCCCGCGACTTGGAACGACGATCTTCGTAGTTTCGAGCTGATGGGTATGGTTGACTTGTTATTCACCAATCCGCCGTTCGGATCCAAGATTCCGGTTGACGATCCCTCGATTCTCGAGAAGTACGACCTTGGCCACGCCTGGACTTACGACGCTAACAAGGACCGGTGGCGAATGACCACCGGCTTGCAGCGGTCGCAGCCGCCAGAGATCCTTTTTATCGAGCGGTGCGTCCGATTCCTGAAGCCAGGCACCGGACGGATGGCGATTGTCTTGCCAGACGGCATCCTTGGCTCACCGGGCCTTGGCTATGTCCGCGAGTGGATTCTAAGTCATACCCGAGTTCTTGCGAGCTTAGACCTGCACCCCGACCTCTTTCAGCCAAGCGTGAGCGTGCAAACAAGTTTGCTCGTCCTTCAACGCAAGCGCGACGATGAGATCGACGTGGAGACTGCGGCTGATCGACAGAACGACTATCTGGTCTTTATGGCGGTGGTTAATCACATCGGCCACGATAAACGCGGGAACGTCACCTATGTGCGCGATAGCAAGGGTAACGAGATCATCGAGGAAGTCCCTGAGACGATCAAGGAGTATGAGGACGGACGGCCCATCTATCGGAAACAGAAAACACGAAGAAAGGTCGTTGACGACAATACGCTGCAGATTGCGCAGAGATTCAACTCATGGTTATCCGAGCAAGACTGAGCGCACCCGAGCCTCCGCCACGCGAAGAATGGCCTTACCACCGCGCGAAGTGGACTGCCGTGCCGGCGCGGCTTTTGATGGAAGGCGACCGCCGGATGGAGGCAGAGAATTACCTCTCGTACGGATACGGTGTTCGCATCGCAATCGAGTCTCGAGCAAAAGGATGGGTTAGACTGAGCGACCTTGCACACGTATGGCAGCCCTCACGCCTTAAGGGCATCCAGGTTGGCCCAGAGTTTGGGACGCCATTTCTCGCAGCAACACAGGTATTCGATGTGCGCCCAGTGCCACGAAAGTGGCTTGCCTTGGATCGGACTCAGGCCGCAAGCGAGCGGTTCGTGAAGCGCGGAACGATTCTCGTCACATGCTCTGGCTCAGTCGGTCGCGCGACGCTCGCGTTCACGCCGCATCTCAACATATTCATCACGCACGACCTCCTACGAGTTGAGCCGGAGGAAGAAAGGTTGCGCGGCTGGGTTTATGCCTATCTGCGCGCACCGAAGGCTCGTGCGATGATGACGAGCTCGCGCTATGGGCATATCATCAAGCACCTCGAAACTAGTCACTTAAACGCTCTACCTATCCCAAAACCGCGCAGCAGTGTTCTGGATCATTTTAATCGGCGCGTGAGCGAGATCATCGCTTACCGCGAGAGGGCTTATGCCGCCGGACTGGAAGCAGAGGAGATGTTCGCGGCATCGGTCGGTGACGTTGTCATTCCTGTCGATCCAGAGAACGGGTTTGAGAGTTTGTCTTCATCCTTGTTTGGCAAGCGTCGGCGGTTGGAAGCCACCTATCACACCCCTCAAGCTACAGCAATTCAGGAACAGTTCGATCGGAGTAACTTGAAGACGGAGGCGCTCTCGGAAGTGACCGAACGCGTCTGGTGGATGACGAGATTCAAGCGTGTGTTCGGAGACGCTGGCGTGCCCTACCTTAGCGCGGAGGAACTCTTCACAGTAAATCCGGAGATAACAAAACGGGTGATGGTTGAACAGGCCGATAACGCAGACGATTTCTTTCCCAGAGCGGGCTGGCTCGTGATGGCGTGCTCAGGCCAAACGTACGGCTTATTAGCTAGTGTAGCGCTCATGACGCAGCATCATGAACACGCGTTCCTTTCACACGATATCATACGCATCGTGCCGCGTACTGAGCGCATTCGACCCGGCTATCTGCTGGCCGCGCTGGGCCACCCGAAACTCGGTCGCCCTTTATTGTTGCGATACGCTTACGGCACTTCGATACCGCATCTGGAACCCACAGACGTCGCGAGCTTTCCGGTCGTTAGACTTGAGGCTTCGATTGAGGACGAGATTGGCGTGCGAATGGAACAAGCGACCGAGCTTCGTGTGAGAGCAGACAAACTGGAGACCGATATTGCTGCAGAGGCAGAGGAAGTGCTTGACCAGTTCATCGTTTGATACTGGTGGTCAGAGGCAATGAGACCCATAGCAGGAAGAAAGGGCAGAACTCTAGCAGCCTTCAGTCTCGCCAGGATTTCACGAGTCTCGGCTTTCACCCGCTCAATCTCTTCTTGGTCGCGCTTCATCTTCTCATTTGCCTTTGTCATTTCATTAAGAATCTGGCTTGCCCATAATGTGTGTCTCCGCGGCAGCGACATCAGGCGTCAGTGCTTTACCCATGGCTATCTCCGAGCGAAAGGTTAACACAGTCCCCAATTTAGCATGCTCATCTGTTAATGTTACGTTTCTCTTGCCTCAAACGAGATGTCGCTGAAAGAATGGAGGAGCGCAGAACACGATCGGTCTCAGAAGGTTCACGAGAAATGAGCAAACAGGATATTGAACAGGACGTGATAGCCGAAGATGCCGCAACCGCTCTCGACGAATTAATCCAGCAACAAGGGGTCGCGCCAGTCAGCAATCTTGACGAGCTCTCCGATCTCTGGCCTGGCGATGATGACCCCGACCGTCTAATGCGGTACCTGCTGGAAGAGAGGGCGGAACGGCGGCGGCTCCCAGCCGAAGGTGAACACCTTCAATGAGCACGGTGCTGTTGGATACAACGGTCGCGAGTTTGCTTCACCCTAAGAAGAAGCAAGATGCGCTGCGGGCACAGTACGAACCTCATATGCAAGGTCAGATTCTAGCGCTCAGTTTTCAGACTGTGGCGGAGCTATGGGCTTGGGCTGAAGAAAACAATTGGGTTCCAAGCGGCGAGAAGGATTGGAAAAATCCGTTAAAAGGTTCCTTGTCATTCCTTACGAACTCGAACTTGCGAAGACCTGGGCTCAAGTAAACACCCACTGCAAGAAGATTGGACGACGGCTGGAAGCAGGCGATGCCTGGATCGCGGCCACAGCGGTTCGCTTCAGAATACCGTTGCTATCACACGACCGAGATCATGTTGGGCTGAAGTATCCTGATCTCCATGTGATTTCTTACGTTCCATAACCAGCCAATGATCGGCGAGACCTCTCTATCGAATCACCGTGTCTAGATCCCCATCGCTGATTCCCATTCATTCAACGTCTGATCCAATCTGTCCATCAAATCATCAACCTGCTCGCGAGTTATGCACAAAGGCGGAGCGAGGTAGATCGGCATGCCTCGCTTCATTGCTCCCGGGCGGCGAGGGCCGAATAGCGACAAGTACAACGCCAGACCGTTCTTCAGAGCTATGCCCTGGAATTTCTCTTCGGCGTTGGCTTCAGGCGGGAACCATTCCATAGTGTCCTTGTCGCGCACCAGCTCCAACACCATCAATAAGCCTTTCCCGCGAGACTCGGCTATCGTCCGCCGCGCGAGAAATCGTTCGGCATTTGAGTGCAGATAACCTCCGACCTCGGCGCTGTTTTCTACTAGCTTGTCTTTCTCCAGTATGTCCAGAACCGCGAGACTAGCAGCGCAAGCCAGCGGGTGACCCATGTTCGTGAAGCCGTGAACGAATGTCTCGCCTGCAGCGAACGGTTCGTTCACTTCGTCGCTGACGGTCACCGCGCCCATCGGAACGACGAGTCCCGAGATGCCTTTGGCCGTGGTCATAATGTCGGCTTGCACGCCGAAGTGTTCCATCGCGAACCAGCGGCCGGTGCGCCCGAAGCCGGTCACTACTTCGTCGGCGATCAATAACACATCGTAGCGGTCGCATATTTCTCGGATCGCTTGCCAGTATTCCGGCGGCGGCATCAAGCCGTAGTCTTTGCCCGCACCGACCGGTGTCGCGATGAAAGCCGAGACCTGCTCGGGTCCTGTGAAGTAGATCAGCTCTTCCAACTCGCGCGCGCACTGAAGCCCCCAATCGGCGACATTCATTCCTTCGGGGCGTTCCTTCGGATTGCGATAGTGACGAACGTGAGGCCAGTCGGCGAGCATCGGCAGAAACGGTTTGCGAAATCCCGGGCCGCCCGCGACTGACAAGGCTCCAAGCGACATCCCGTGATAGCTGTCCCACGTCCCGATCACGACATTCTTCTGAGCGTTACCGCGAGCTAAATGATATTGGCGCGCGATTTTGATGGCAGTCTCGACAGCTTCTGATCCGCCCGAGCACAGATAAGTCGTGTTGAGATTCCCCGGAGCGAGCTCTGCGATCTTCGCGCAGACTTCGGCGCGGGGTTGATTTGAAAGCGCGGGATGACAGTAAGCGTACTTCTCGGCTTGGCGAGTGATTGCTTCGATGACTCTACGGTCGCCATGCGCGATGTTCATCGCCATTGGACCGCCCGACGCGTCGATGTAGCGATTGCCATCGGTGTCGTAGAGGTGGATGCCCTCGGCGCGGTCCAATACCGGCGCGAAGGCGTGATATGAAAACATATGTCGCCAGTCGCCGTCGGCGGTGCGTTGGGTTGGAATAGCCTTTTCTGGTGTTGCCATGAGTTGCTCCTATGCGGATGGAGACGGTGCTTTCGGTGCTCCGATCCTCGATTAGTGTATTACGCGTTTCGCGCAAAGACGCAAAGTCCCGCTAAGACGCAAAGCCCATCAAAGCAGACGCATAAGGCTCGGGCGATTCGAGACCAGTCAGGTGCCCGCTGTTTGGAATCGTCACTACCTCCGCGCCTTTGATCTTCTCGCGAAAGATTTCAGCATAACTCGGAGAGATAAACCGATCCTGCTCGCCCCACACAATAAGAGTCGGCGCAGTGATTCGCGACAGTCGCCGTTCAAGCCCCTTTTCAGGAATCGGGAAGAGAAACTTCGCCGCCGTCCGAAACCCGCGCGACATCGCGAGCAATATCTCGACCTGCTCGTCGCTGCGGTCGTCTCGATCGCCAAAGAGCTGGGTAACCGCGAGCAGCCGCTGGGCCGCCGGGCAATTCTGATCGTGAAAGAGATACGGCACCAGTTCTGTGATCGTCATGCCGAACATATCAACAACCGGAGCCTCGTCGCGCCAAAGACCCATCGGAGCCGCGAGCGCCAATCGGCCAATCTCTTTCGGGCGCAACGCGGCCATCTCCGCTGCCAACCAACCTCCGAGCGACTCGCCCACGATGTACGGCCGTTTGAGCCCGAGCGCTTCAAGCACGTCGAACCCGTGAAAGAAAAGATCGAACTGGTCTTCGAGATAGTCGAGCCCGTCGGATCTTCCGAACCCCGGCAAGAGCGGGGCATGAACGTGATACTTCTCAGACAGCAACGGCAGGATGCCTTCCCACGCAGCTATTCCGCCTGCGCCGTGCAAAAACAGCAGCGGCTCTCCATCACCAGCTTCGAGAACCTCAATGCTGGGACGGCCACTTCCGAGCCTAAGCAAGCGGGAACTCGGTGTGCTCATGCCATCACCTCCACCGGGCGCTCTACGCGGTCCCTCACCGCATCATTCTGGCTGCCGGGTATCGCCCGGTCGTTTTCTGAAACTGGCTTCGGCCACCAACGGTCTTCGTACTCGCCATAGATCGGGCGGAGATGAGGAAGTACTTCAGTAGCAAGCAGGTAGGTCGAGCGATTCGTTAGTTCAAGCGGCGAGGAACCGATTTGGACGGCGACCTGCAGATGCGCACAATGCAGCGACTCGGCCAGTTCTTCGAGCTGCTGTCGCACCGTCGCCGGCGACCCCGCGATGATGTAGCGCTCATCGATCAGTTCCTTCCACGTCTTGCCGGTGCCGAGATTCCCTGACTGATTCCCGGCTTGCGCGACGACCGCCGCGCGAATCGATTTCTCGGTGAGATATCCGGGCGGTGCGGTCATGCCCGGATAAAGATGCAAACAACGATTGAAGAAGTAATCGACGTGCGGCCACCACTCGCGCTCACACTCGGCGTCGGTGTCGCTGATGCAAACCTGTTGGAAGAACGCGACACTGTATGGGTTTTGATCGAGCCCGTGATGCGCGCGGCGCTCCCAGTATCCGTCAATCATCCTCTTTGCGCGCTTGTAGCCGGTGAATGAGAGATAGCTGTAGTTGTACTCGTGCTCGGCGCAGAAGTCCCACGTCTCCACTGAGCTGAGCCCGGGGATCCAGATCGGCGGGTGAGGCTTTTGAATCGGCTGCGGCCACAGATTGACGTAACGCAGCTTGGTGTATTTGCCGTTAAAGGCGAACGGCTCGCGCTCCTGCCACGCCTTGATGATCAGGTCGTGGGCCTCATGATACTTGTCACGAAGCGTCACCGGGTTTTGCCCGTAGCAATAGTTGACGTCCATCGGAGTGCCAACCGGGAATCCTGCGATCAGGCGTCCGCCCGAAATTACGTCGAGCATCGCGAATTCTTCCGCGACTCGCGTCGGTGGATTGTAGAGCGCGATCGAATTCCCCAACACCAATATCATGGCTTTAGAAGTACGTCTCGCGAGCGCCGCGGCCATCAAATTGGGTGAAGGCATCATCCCGTAGCCGTTCTGATGGTGCTCGTTGACGCCTATCGAATCGAAGCCCATCTGATCCGCGTATTCAAGCATGTCGAGATACTCATTGTAGAGATGATGCCCGCGTTCCGGATCGTAGAGCGCATTGGGTAGGTCTACCCAAACGCCGTGGTACTTCTCCTGAAAGTCGTCCGGTAGCCAGCGATATGGCATGAGATGGAACCAACCAATTTTCATGTCGATCTCCCGAGAGGTGACTATTTGCCGAGCGGTAGTATAATCCGAATCCGATAGCGGGCAAAGCAAGTGAAGGGAAAGCGCGCAAACAAGGAAGCGTTCAAGAATTCGGCCATAGTCGGGCAGTCTTGTGAGTGATCCCGACCGCTCTGTTTCAAACGGCACTGCCCGACTAAGGTCGGTACTCTGAACGCTCGCACTCGACCGCTCGCACCCTCAAGGCGTGATCTGAATATCGAAACGAGACGAGATGCTGACCGTTGAGCTGATCAGACGCGGGGCCCAATACTTTGGTGAGCGCACCGCCGTCTGCTTCGAAGACAAATCGCTCACCTTCGCCGAGGTCGATCGGCTTTCAAATCGCTTCGCGCACGTGCTTGCGCGCAACGGTATTAACCGCGGCGGGCGTCTGGCGATACTTGCCAACAACAGCCTCTACACAATGCCCGTCGATTTCGCGTGCGTGAAAGCCGGTGCGGCACGAACGCCGTTAAACGCTCGGCTCTCCATGGACGAGCACGAGCATATGCTGCGAGACACGGACGCTCGCGTTGTGATCTATGATCCCGAACTTGCCGATCGCGCTGAAGTGCTCGCGTGCCGAATTACCGGGCTTACTATGCTGGGCCTCGGTTCAAATCGTTGCGGCTCCGACTTGCTCGTTGAGGCACTATCTGCGCCGGCAACTGATCCGCACGTTGACGCCGAACCCGGCGATGTAATATTGACAGTATTCACTTCGGGAACAACCGGCCGATTGAAAGCCGCCGAGCACACCCAGGCGAGCTACGCCGCGATGTGCAATAACCTCTCGATTAACTTGCCCGACATCCGGCCTGACGACGTGATGCTTCACGCGGCGTCCCTGTTTCATGCGAGCGGTTGTTTCCTGCTGCCATACTGGGTGAAAGGCGCGGCTACGGCGGTGCTCGCGAAATTTGAACCTGCCCAATTCCTAAATGCAATCGCGCGATGGCGAGTGACTTCAACACACCTCGTGCCAACGATGCTTGCGATGCTTTTGGATCAGCCCAACATTGAGAAAGTGGACGTGGCGTCGGTTCGAACGATCGTGTATGGAGCATCACCAATGCCGTTGCCGGTGATAAAGCGAGCGCTCGAGCTTTGGGGTCCGCGATTCGTTCAGTACTACGGCCAGACCGAAGCACCCATCTTCATAACAGTGCTCAGTTCAGAAGATCACCGGGGGCCGGACGCCGAACGGAGGCTGCTCGCTTGTGGCCGCCCTTCAGTCGATTGCGAGATTCGTTTGATCGACGACAAGGGCAACGACGTTCCGCCAGGAGAGCAGGGCGAGATTGCGCTTCGTGCGCCATTTGTGATGAAGGGTTATTTGAACGCGCCTGATCTGAACAAAGCGACACTCATGGAGGGCGGATGGCTGCGGACACGCGACGTCGGACGCTTCGACGACGAAGGCTATTTGTATCTGGTCGATCGCACTTCGGACATGATCATCACCGGCGGCTACAACGTTTATCCTCGCGAAGTCGAAGATGCGTTAATGTCGCATCCGTCGGTGCTCGAATGCGCGGTGGTGGGCTCGCCTCACGAGAAGTGGGTTGAAGCGGTGACTGCGTTTGTGGTGCTGCGCACCGATATCGATTGTTCCCAAGACGAGTTGATAGATTTTACTCGCGACCGGCTTGCGAGCTACAAGGTGCCCAAGTCAATTCGGTTCATCGAAGAGATCCCCAAGAGCGCGGTGGGCAAGGTACTGCGCCGAGCGCTGCGGGATTTGCTTTGGAAAGACGCCCGCGTCCCCTGATGTCTTACCTTCTCTTAAACCGTGAACGCCTCGATCAGCGCATCTCGAATCCGAAGAGCCGCACTCGCGGGCGCTGCCCCCGATAGTTACCGCGTTCGTACCAGATTTCCACGCTCTCGATCGCTCTGTCCCGGCCCGCGAGGTCGATGTCGCGAGTCGAGCCGCCGGCGCGAATTCTCTGCCGAACCGCCACCTCTTCGCTGGTGCCGTTTGCATAGTGAACCACGACGTGTCGAAACTCGATCGCGTTGAAATCTACTCGAAGCTGGAGCGCGCGGAACCTTCCTTCTGAACGGCCGACCTTGATCTTATCGTGATCCGCCTGGCCATCGACGTGCGCTTCGCCAAGGTACACCCAGCCTCTTGCGAATGAGGATTGGCTAAAGCTCAACACCAACAGAACCGTGACTATCACCGGCAAAGCTCTTCTTTTCATCGATTCGTCTCCTCTGTATTCGATTCGTTCGACGCGCGAAAATATACTATCCGCGTCGCCACGCGGCAAGCGCTTGCGGCAAACGGCGGACTGTTAGACATTAAGACTTCGCCGATGCCTATGAAGTCTCACAAATCCTCCATCCTTCGCGGCGTTTTCGCGCTATGGCTGCTGCCGGGCGCTGTTGTGCTCTTTCAAAATGCCAACCTCGTCCGAGGCCAGAGCGAGAATAACTGCTCAGCGTGTCACGGTCAGCAAAAAGACGATACGGTAGTCACGGTTTTCCAGACCAGCACCCATCGGCGCAGCGGTATAGCTTGCACTCGCTGCCACGGAGGCGACGGGTCCCAGGCGGAAAAGACAAAAGCTCACGCCGATCATTTCGTTGCGAAGTTTGACACCGCGGCTACGCTCGAGATGTGCGGGCGGTGTCATCGCCAGCCGCTGGAGTATTTCAAAAGCAGTAAGCACGTTGCGGCTCGTCCGAATACGCCGCGGCTTGATTGTGTTGAATGTCACGGAGTGCATGCGATCGGCGCGTATTCGGAATCGTTCCGATGGCCGCAGTTTTGCGCGGGGTGCCACGGACTGGAATACTTGCCGCCGTTGCCGCGCCCGTTTCAGGAGATGCTCGCGCTTGTTGATGATCTCAATGACGGGCTTCATCGGCTCGACCAGAAGGGCGGCGTAAAACCGGAGTTAGTCGAGCACCGAAAAGAAATTCGTCATATGATCTCGGAGCTCGTGCACCAAACGGATTCAAAAGGCGGAGTGGAACGCATCCCGCGCATTTTGGAGTTGGGCGAAAGTCTGAAGCAGCAATTAAAAGAAATGAAGGTCAGTGACGCCCATCCCAAGATCAGGAGACGGAACGACGGATATTGAGCCAAACACACGGAAAAGCGCCTTGCGAAAGGTTTCAGCCTTCATCATTGCCGCGTCGCTCGGATCGTTCGCGTTAGAGCTGTGGGATTTCATACAACACAAAGCGCAATGGTCGAAGCCTATTTTCCCGCTCGGCATGTTTTTGTTAGGGCTCTGTCTTTTCCTTGATCCGGAGCGAGGTCGCTTGCGAAAGATAGGAGTATGGGTCGCGAACGCACTGATGTTCCTCAGTCTCGGCGCCTCTTTCCTCGGCTGGTGATCCCAGTCGATGAAGCCAGTTTCACCAGCTTGCGTCAACATCATTAGAGGAAGTACGCTCTTTAACGCTTGAACAGCTCGAGCGACGATCCATCTAAACTCAATCTTGGCCAACGCTGAGGGACTCAGCAGAAAGGAACTACCCATGTGGACTCGCAAGTGTTTCGCCGATGAAGAGAAGCCCGTTCAATCTCCGATACCGACTGAGATCTTCTCAAACGAGGAATTCATTCCCCCGCCGCAGTCGCCTCAGCAGCAGCGATGGGAAGCGCGCATAGTTGAAACGTCAGAACAATGCGCGAAGAAGCTTGGTGTCTCGCGGCGCAGATTCCTACAGACGACAGGTGGAATGGCAGTAGCGATGCTCGCTTACAATGAAGTCTTCGGCAAGACTTATGACGTCGACTCCGTCGAAGCGCTCGACCCGGCGGCCTACAGCGAGAAGTGGCCCAAGAACGAATTCATCTTCGACAACCAAACGCATCACGTCGATGTCGAGAGCCGATGGTTTGAAGCCACAGAAGCGGGCAAACAAGCGGCTGACTTCCTCCGCAACTTCCGCCCGAACGCCGCCTCGACCGCCGAGCGTCTCTCTCTGCTCAACGAGGCCCACTACATCAAAGAAATGTTCATGGACAGCGACACGATGATGGCGATCATCAGCGGAGTGCCGACCGCCGAGTGGCGCGAGAACATTCTTCCTCCCGACAAGATGGTCAAGACTCGCAACGAGATTAATCAGATGGCCGCCGGCTCGCAGCGTATGCTCAGTCACGGATTGCTTCGTCCGAACATGGGCAAGTCCGAGTTTGAAGAGATGGAACGCCAGGTCAAAACGCTCAAGATCAATTCATGGAAGATGTATACCGGCTCGATAATCGGCGACGGTCCTTTCTGGCTTGATGATGAAAAGGTCGCGTATCCGTTTTGGGAGCGAAGCCGCAAGCTCGGCGTAAAAACGGTGTGCGTTCACAAGGGCCTCCCGCTCGGTTTGTTTAATGAAGAGCATTGCCATCCGAAAGACGTCGAGAAGGTCGCGAAGGACTTTCCCGATTTCAACTTCATCATCTATCACTCGGGCTGCAATCCGACGCCCACCGGTGGACGCCGCCGCGAAGGCGCGCAGGCTGGTCCGCAGTATATCGCCTGGTGCTCGGAGCTGATCGACATCGTGAAGCGCAACAACCTGAAGAATGTCTATTTCGAGATCGGCAGCACCTGGAACATTCTGTCGGGCGGCTACGGCGGAACGGATCAACCGGCGATGCACTTCCTTGGGCAGGTAATGAATCTTCCCGGCGGCGAGGATCACATTATCTGGGGCACGGACTCAATCTGGGGCGGGAGCCCTCAATCGCAAATCGAGCGGCTTCGGCGATTCCAAATCAGCGATCAAGTCGCCGAGAAGTACGGCTACAAGAAGCTCACGCCTGAAATCAAAGCGAAGATATTCGGTTTGAACGCGGCGCGGCTCTACAATGTCGACGTCAACGCCAAGCGCAAAGCGATTCAAGGCGACAAGATCGCCGAAATGAAGCGCGAGTACGAGCAGTCGCCTCGTCCGAGCAACACTCAATTTGGCTGGGTGTGGCGAACACGCAGCCAGCGGGCTTAGTACTCCAGCCAACAGGAATACCAGACCAGTAAGGGCGCCCCTCCCCGGGGCGTCCTTTTTTCTTGTTGTGATTGTGCACACAAGATTTCGCGTGATATAAGTTCCCGCACTCCGGCAAGAGGTCTGCTCGTTACAACCGACGAAATCGTAATCGTCCACAAAGGAGGAAACAATGCCAAGGCAAAAGCCAATCTATGAGGCGGGAGCTGCCAGCCCTACGCGCGGGTCGCACGAGTTGACGGCAGAGCACATGGCCAGGACAAATGGCGTCATTCCGCGCGGGTCGGTGCCGCCGCCCGACGCGGAACGGAAGCTGCCGCGCAAAGCCAAACGCAAAGCCAAAAAGGAGGACAAGGCATGATCACCCCATCCCCATCGGTGAGCTGGGAAGCATCCGGCGGATTGAATGCGGGCGGCGAGGGATCGGACCAGCAGATCGCCGTCAGCAGCACGCATGTCGGCGTAAGCGGGCGCGCCGCGCTCGCCTTCTACGACAAGGCAGGAACAAAGGTGTACGGCGTCACCGGCGCAGAGGCTTTCTTCATCGCGCAGGGGCTGCCCGGCGCGAAAAGCGGCTATGCCATTTACGACCTTCGCATGATCTTCGACGAGTACCGCAAGCGATTCTGGATCTGCGCGTTGACGGGAACCTCGGGGCCAGGCAGCAAGGTGCCGTCTTTCTTATGCGCCGTCTCCAAAACACAGAATCCGCTCGACGGCTTTTATATGTATTGGTGGGATTCGGTGCCGACTGCGGCAGGGTCCGGCTACAAGGCCGGCGACCTCTCCGACTACCCGTGCATCGGCATTGCGCAGCACGTATTCGTTCAAACCAACAAAGTGGCGGACAGCGCCAACAACTACAAACATTGGCGCGTTGTCCTCCGCAATGCCGACAAAATGGCGCAGGGTCTACCCGGCGCGCAAATCAATGGTTGGGAATGGTGGGGCTGGAACAATCCCGACGGCAATAAGACCTATATCATCCAGCCGGCAGTGCACCATGGCTCAAGCGAGCGCGTTTTTCTGGTAAACAAATGGGGTAACCATGCCGAAGTTTGGGCGATCGACAATCCGCTGACGCCGCAGCAGTCCTATGCGCGCGCAGACGTTTCGCTGCCCGGGGCTTCGGGCGGGCTTGTCAATGGACCACAAAAGGGGAATTTGGTGGCTAGTCCGCCACCGATCGCCATGGGGCCGCAGATCGGCGACGCTTTCCTCAAGGCGGTCTACAGAAGCAACAGGCTCTATTTCACCGCAAACAATTCCAAGAATTGGGATGGCAGCGGAGATTTCGCCTCGGGGAGGCTCATTCGAGTGAACGTTGCAAAGTTTCCGACCGTCACCGTCGAGATCGATCGCACTTTCGGCGCCGCGGCGGAGACCGATAAGAAAGGACTGATTTTCCACTACGCGTGGCCGAGCATCGAAGTGAACAAGAAAGGCGATATGGTGCTCTCGACTACGCGAACGAGCAAGTCGATCTATCCCGAGGTCCGACTAAGCGCCTATTACGCAGCCGAAGCGGATATTCGCTCGAGCGTACGCCTCCGCGCCGGCGACTCGCCCTATTTCGAGGGATCGGGCCGGTCCTACAATTACTACGGAGAGACGACGGCATCGTGCGTCGACCCGTCCAACGATACTTCCATTTGGGTCGCTTCGCAGTATCCTTACAAGACCAGCAACAAGAACGTGGCGAATTGGAGTATCTGGGTCGGCAAGCTCTGATCCTCATCTCGCTCTTTCACTTTGCGAACTTTGCGAGAACAGCAGCCTTCTTGCTGGCAGAAATTATTTTCACGCAAAGTTCGCCAAAGGACCGCAAAGCCCGCAAAAGGGCGCCCTGGGGATTCTCAATACGGTGATTGGAGAAATTTCCGACTGGGGCGCCCTTTCTTATCTCGAAACTTCAGCATTCTCACCTGCGTGTCACCTCTGATATTCTGCAATCCTATTGCCAACCGGCGTAGGCAGAGGACAAGCGTTTCCGGAGACGGCGATGAACCAGGAGACAGTGATCGACGAAGTTAGAAGGATGCTGGAGCAAAGCCGTCGCGTAGTAATCTTCACCGGCGCCGGCGTCAGCACCGAATCCGGCATACCTGACTTCCGAAGCCCGGGCGGCATCTGGACCAAATATCAGCCAATCGACTTTCGCGAATTCATATCATCTGAGGAATCGCGCCGCGAGACATGGCGAAGGAAGATCGCTGTTGATGAAGCCGTCTCGCAGGCCCAGCCAAACCGAGGGCATCGCGCGATCTCTCATCTCGTCGCGCAAGGTAAAGTCTCGAGCGTCATCACTCAGAACATCGACGGCCTGCATCAACGATCCGGCATTCCCGAGGAAAAAATAATTGAGCTTCACGGCAACGGAACCTACGCGGCTTGTCTTGAGTGTGCCCAGCGGTACGAACTCGGCGATCTGTTCGCGGCTTTCAAAGCGCATGAAGAACCTCCGGTCTGCGAGTGCGGCGGGTTCATCAAGAGCGCGACCATTTCATTTGGACAGCCGATGCCGGTCGAGGCGATGCGCCGCGCGCAAGCCGAGTCACTGAGCTGCGATCTGTTCATCGCGATCGGGTCTTCGCTTGTTGTCTATCCTGCAGCATCATTCCCTGCAGTAGCGAAACAAAACGGCTCGCGACTGGTTATTCTCAATCGCGAGCCAACGGATTTGGATTATTTAGCGGACCTCGTGCTCAACCTGGAGATTGGACCGACGCTTGGCAACGTAACCGGGGTTGAATGAAAACTACAGCGCCGATGTTTTCTGCATGCCCGCGGCTTAACTGCTCAACATTTCTTTAGTTCACCGCCGGCAGTATGTCGCTATACAGAAAGTCGACCGCCTGATCGAAGTACGGCGTGCTCCCTGTTGACACCACTACCATATCGTATTTCGGTATGACGAATATCCACTGCCCCTGCGCTCCCGACGCCGCATAGATATCGTCGTAGTCAGGTCCCGCGTCACCATTCATTGAAAGCAACCACCACAAGTACCCATAGTCGACAGAGCGGCCCGCGAACGTCCGGGGTCGCATCACAGCACGAGCGGTTGAGGCTCGCACCCAATCAGCCGAAACGATCTGCTGACTCTCCCACCGTCCACGCCTGAGCATCAGGTATCCCAGCTTCGCCATGTCGCGCGGCCTTAGATTCAACCCGCCGCCGGTGTGCGGCAAATTGTCAGGCTCGCCGTAGTACCAGCGGACTTGTGTGACGCCGAGTGGATCAAACAGATACCTCTGAGCAAAAGCGTCGGTGTTGATGCCAGCCGCGTTTCGAATCACGCCGGCAAGCAGGATCACTCCGCCGCTGTTGTATTCGAACCGCGTCCGCGGCGTCTCTCGCATCGGCCAATCGAGAACAAACTTCAACCAGTCGCACTGGCAATTGTTCAGTTGGAACAGCGGTGATCCTTCATATGGGTCCTCACTCCAATCGAATCCGGTTCTCATCGTTAACAAATCCTGCAAGGTCATCGCCAACTTGCGGTCATCCAGGTTGCGGATCTTTCGGTACTCGGGAAAGAAGCTCAGGACCTGCTGGTCGACGCTCGAAATCTTTCCCTGTCCCAGAGCAATGCCGAGGAGCAGGGATGTGACGCTCTTTGAATCCGACTGAAGAGAGTGAAGATCATCGGGACCCCAGCCGTGAAAATATTCCTCCGTCACCAGGTACCCGTTGCGCGCGATGAGCAGGCTATCGATGCCGCTGATTTCGTTTCTGCGGATTCGTTTGAGGAGCCGCTTCAGAATCTTTTTGTTGAGTTGTTGATCTTGCGGCGCGGATGTCCTCCAGCTGGAAGTCGGAAAGTAGTCGGCGGGCGCTTGTGCGTGCGCTCGGCCGCTCAGCGCGGCGCTGGTCGCGATCAAAAACGCCGCCACAGTGAAGGCAATACGACACGAAATGCGTTTCATCATGGTGACAACTCGATAACGTTTTGGCGATATTTCCTTCGGCGGGCCTGGGCACAGCGGCCACCGCAAATTTGCGGCTTTACTCGAAACCGACCATTGATGATAGCAATCCACGGATGCTTGTGCGATTGCCGCTTGAGTTTATATAAATAGCAGACCTATGAAAAGTCCTCAGAGGCGCTCAACAATCTTATTGCTCTGTCTGGGTTTGGTCACAACCGGGGCGTCAGCGCAACAGAAAAAGAAAGACGTCCAGTCATCTCAGTCTGGAGCAGTTGTTACAGCAGAAGAAGCCGCGCTACTGGAAGCCGTCGTCACAACCGATCTGGGCGTCATTCGCTTCGAGTTCGCTCCAGGCAAAGCCATCAAACACACGCAGCAGTTTATCAAGCTAGCGCGTGCCGGCTTCTACGACGGCTCCGCCTTTCATCGAGTCATCCCGCGCGGCATTATCCAGGGCGGAGATCCGCTGCTCAAAGATCCTCAGACTCCGCGCGAGCGATGGGGCACCGGAGCTCTGAATCAGATAGCCGACGAGTTCAGTGATCTCAAACACGTTCGCGGAACCGTCTCGACTGTTCGCGTACCCGGAACGGCAAACAGCGGCGGCGCTCAGTTTTTCATATGCGCATCGCCTCAACCGCAACTCGACGGACAGTTCTCGGCCTTTGGACAGGTGACCGAAGGGCTCGATATTGTCGATCAAATATCGCTCGCACCCACCGACAGCAATGGAGTCACCGTTAAGCCCGTCAGGATTCTGAGCGTCAAGATCGAACACAAGAAGCTGGAGCCTTTCAGGGACGCGACCATCGATGAAATGCGCAAGGATGTTCTGCTCCATACGAGCATGGGAGACATCACACTCGAGATGGACCCCGAACTTGCGCCGGAACACGTTCGCAATTTTCTAAAGCTTGTCGAGACCGGCTGGTACGATCATACGGCGTTTCATCGCATCATCTCCGGGTTTGTGATTCAAGGCGGACTCGGCTCCACTCGTGCGGGTAACAAACCGCATCCAGCGGATAAGTGGGTGCACAAACTAAAAGGCGAGTTCAGCCGCACCGCACTTCATATCCGCGGAACGTTGTCGATGGCACGGGCGAGCGATCCCGATTCCGCGGACACTTCTTTCTTCATCGTCCTGGGGCCGGCGCCGCATCTTGACGGCAAGTACACCATCTTCGGCAAAGTGGTCGACGGCTTCGACACGATCGAGTTGATCGAGAAAGCTCCTCGCAACGGCGAGTCTCCGGTTCAACGAATCGAGTTGATTGAAGCAGTGATCAAACAATGATCGGAGAGCAGGCATTCAGAGTCTGTGTCGAAAGTAGGCCGCCTTTTGCGTAGCCCAGGCGTTCACGCCTGGGTTGTGACGGAGTTTGATTTCAGAAGCCCCGTTCACGTGGCTTTCGCCGGCTTTAGCGGTGAAGCGCTCCGTTATTAAATGGAATCGTCCAAACGCCACCCAGGCCCGGTGAACCGGGCTAAGAGAAATTCGACGGCGCGCCTATACCCAGGCGTGAACACCTGGGCTACACAAAAGGCGGACAACTTCTCAGGGCTTCGCAGTTGGGTACCATTCTCAGTGTCCGATATGATCGCGTCGCATTCGAGTTTCAGCACCTGCCGAGACTATTCCGCCGGCGAAGCAACATGTCCCGATCGTCGCAACGTGAGCATTAGAACCGCCGCCGCCATCGCCGAGCATGACAGATAAGTCATCCCTCCGAAGAATGAATTTGTTTTGTTGTTTAGATAACCAACCACATACGGCCCGACAAATCCGCCAAGGTTTCCGATTGAGTTGATCAGGCCAATCGAGGCGGCCGCCGCTGATCCAGCAAGGAAGGTGGTCGGCAGCGCCCAGAACGCGGGAAAGAAACTGTACAACCCGGCCGCAGCAATACAAAACATCGCCATTGCCAGCGGCAGGTAGCTCTGGGTGATCGCGCTCAACAGCAAGCCTGCTCCGGCTACGAACATCGGAACCGCGCTGTGCCATTTGCGCTCCCCGGTGCGATCCGACGACCAGCCAACCAGCAAAAGCGCCGCGAATGCGACGAAGTATGGAAGCGCGGAGACGAAGGTGACTGTCAGGTTCGGCAGCCCGGACATCGCTTTGACCATAGTGGGAAGCCAGATATTGAACCCGTACAGACTGGTCACGATGAAGAAGTAAGCAAGAGCCAGCAAGACTACTTCACGATGCCGAAGCGCTTTCAGGATTTTGAACGAATGCCCGGACGACGTGATGTCCTTCTCTTTCTTTAACTCGCCTGCGATCCATTCTCGTTCGTCTTCCGCAAGCCACTTCGCCTGATGCGGCCAGTCGGTCAAGTAGAAGATCGTTATGATTCCAAGAATGATTGAAGGGGCGCCTTCAATGATGAACAGCCATCGCCAGCCCGCAAGTCCCAGCCAGTTGACTCCGAGAAGAAGCCCAGAAATCGGGGCCCCTATGAAGTTCGACAGCGGCACTGCAGTCATGAAAAGAGCTACAGCTTTTGCCCTGTCCTGGTACCGAAACCAGTGAGTCAGATAAACAATGATCCCCGGATAGAAGCCGGCCTCCGCAGCGCCCAGCCCGAGCCTTAACCAGTAGAACTGAGTCGCCGAATTCATGAATCCCATAATCACCGCGACGATTCCCCAGGTGATCATGATTCGCGCGATCCACTTTCGCGCGCTCCACAGTTCGATCAAAAGTGTGCCGGGTATCTCGAGCAGAAAATAACCGGCGAAGAAGATGCCGGCTCCGAAGCCGAACACCTCCGGGGTGAACTTGAGATCCCTAGTCATCTCGAGCCCGGCGTATCCGACGTTGACCCGATCGAGATAATTGACGATGTAGAGCAGAAACAGGAAAGGCATCAGCCGCCGCATTATTCGAACACGAGCCCGGCTGGCGACATCGACTGAGGGAGTGCCATGTTCCATGTTGAGGACCTTAGCGTTCTTTGCGAGTCGTTGCGTGCTTTGCGCGAACCTGTTTCTCGCAACTCATATCAGCCTTCACTGCGACGCACGCATTCTTTGTTAAGGCCGCTCGTCGGTCAAGATCGAATCAATCAGCATTCAGGCCCCAAGGATAAGAGTGTGGTTGAGCCGGTGATCTGCTGAGGGTATACTCTCGTCCGCAAACTCCCGGAAACTAAGTGTCGGCCGAAGGCGTATACCAAACTCCGCCTGAATCAAGTGAGCAGCAATTCTACAAGGAGAACTTCGCGATGATTCGAAGCAGATTACTTACTCTTACTCTGGCTTCAACTTTTCTGTTCTGTGTGCAGGCATCGGCTCAAAACGTCGACGACCTGATCAAGAAGAACATCGATGCGCACGGAGGCATTCAAAAACTCAAAGCCGTGAAGTCGATGAAGGCGTCGGGCAAGATCACCCCGCAGGGGCTCGAGATACCGATCACGCTTCAACAGAAGCGGCCGGGGATGGTGCGAATGGACGCCACGTTTCAAGGCAAGGCGATGGTCCAGGCTTATGACGGCACGACCGGTTGGAAGATTGATCCGTTTCAGGGCAATCCCGATCCCGAGAAGGTCGCAGGCGATGACTTGAAGGACCTCGAGGAGCAATCCGATCTCGACGGAGCATTGGTCGATTACAAACAGAAGGGTCACACCGTCGAGTTGATCGGCAAGGAGGACATGGAGGGCACGCCGGTTTACAAGCTGAAGCTGACGCTCAAAAATGGCGACGTCCGCAACATCTACATCGACGCTGAAAACTATCTCGAGTTGAAAGTCACGTCCAAGCGCAAAACGCCGGGCGGTGAAATCGAAGTCGATCAGTTCCTGGGCAATTACAAATCGGTCAACGGCCTGATGTTCGCCTTCTCGATCGATACCAGGGTCAATGGCCAATCTGTCAACACGATCACAATAGACAAGATCGAATTGGACGTGCCGGTCGATGAGGCGCTCTTCAAGATGCCTGCGAAGCCCGCGGAAAAACCAAAGGCCGAAGAGAAACCGAAAACCGAGGACAAAAAGCCGCCGGCGCTGAATTAGCCGTTACGAAACAAGGACTAACCGCTGATTTGCGCTGCCTCTCGGAACGCAGATCCTCGCTGATCTGCGATTATAAGCGGTACGCAGTCTGCGAGAATCAGGGGTTCATTCACTCGCAGCGAAAGGAAGACACAATGCGCCCTCACCCATTCATACTGACTTCGTTTGTCGTTGCGGCCGCTTCGCTGGCGGCGAGCATCTCCGCGCAGACCACAGTCAAACTCGATTCAAACAGCTTCGGTGCGATTGAAGCCCGGCACATCGGGCCCGCGGTAACCAGCGGCCGCATTGCCGCAATAGACGGAGTCGCGAGTGATCCGCGCATTATCTACGTCGGAAGCGCAGGCGGCGGAGTGTGGAAGTCAATCAACGCCGGCACAACCTTCAAGCCAGTCTTCGATAAGTACACGCAATCGATCGGCGCGGTCACCGTCGACCAGGCTCATCCGGATACTGTATGGGTCGGTACCGGTGAGGCGTGGACCCGCAACAGCACGTCAGTTGGAACCGGGGTGTACAAGTCCACCGACGCGGGTGACACGTGGAAACTCATGGGATTGGACGACTCGGAAAGAATAGCCCGCATAGTTATCGATCCAAAGAATTCGGATGTTGTTTACGTAGCCGCAACCGGGCATCTGTGGAACAGCAATGAACAGCGCGGTGTGTATAAGAGCACCGACGGAGGCAAAACCTGGCAGCAGATTTTATTTGTCGATAAAGACACCGGCTGCTCGGATGTCGCGGTTGATCCCCAGGAGACGAGAATTGTTTATGCCGGGATGTGGCAGTTTCGGCGTTCGCCTTACTTCTTCAACTCAGGCGGGCCGGGCAGTGGTTTCTACAAGAGCACCGACGCCGGCAAGACCTGGAAGAAGCTGACGAAGGACATGCCAGAAGGCGAGCTGGGACGAATAGCTATCGCGGTTGCGCCGTCAAGACCTAATCTGGTCTACGCGATAATCGAAGCGAAGAAGACTTCTCTTTATCGCTCGGAAGATTTGGGTGAGAGCTGGACGAAAATGAGCGCATCCCCCAGCGTGACCGGCCGTCCTTTCTATTTCGCCCGCATACTCGTTGACCCGAAGGATTACAACCGGCTCTACAAACCTGACTTCAACGTCGGGGTAAGCACCGACGGCGGGCAATCGTGGGCCCAGCGCGGCGGCCGCGCTCACGGCGACTATCACACCGTCTGGGTGAATCCGCAGGATACGTTTCAACTTTACGTCGGCACAGACGGAGGCGTGTACCAGTCCAACGACAAGGCAAACACGTTCAGGTTCTGCAGCAATATTCCGGTGGGTCAGTTCTATCACGTGAGCTTCGATATGGAACAGCCGTACAACGTATATGGAGGCTTACAAGACAACGGCTCGTGGACGGGACCCTCGCAGAGTCCGAACGGGGTTGAGAACAAGGACTGGCGAAACGTCGGCTTTGGCGATGGCTTTCATGTTTGGGCTGATCAGCTCGACAAGGATATCGTCTACAGCGAGTTCCAGGGCGGCAACGTCTTGCGCTTTCACAAATCGACCGGCGAGGTCAAATGGATCAAGCCGCTTCCAAAACAAGGCGAGCCGAAGTATCGATTCAACTGGAACACCGCACTCGGCCTGAGTCCTACTAACAAGAGAGTGATGTACATCGGCGCGCAGTTTCTGTTTCGCTCGACCGATAGAGGCGAGTCGTGGGAGCGAATCTCGAACGATCTGACGACAAACGATCCCGAGAAACAGAAGCAAGACGAATCGGGAGGACTATCGCTGGACAATTCCAGCGCGGAGAATCACTGCACTATAGTCGCGGTAGCCGAATCCCCGCTTGAAGAGAAGACGATATGGGCGGGAACCGACGATGGAAATCTGCAGGTGACCCGCGACGGCGGCAAGTCCTGGGCAAACGTCGTCGGCAACATTCAGGGCTTGCCGAAGAACACCTGGTGCACGAGCGTCGAGCCGAGCCGTTTCGATCGAGCAACTGCATTCGCGACCTTCGACGGGCATCAGACCGGCGACATGAAAACCTATGTGTTTAAGACAACGGACTACGGCAAGACATGGAAGCCGCTGACGTCCGCCGCCATCAAGGGTTACGCGCATGTTGTTCGTGAAGACCGGGTGGATCGCGATCTGTTGTTTGTCGGGACTGAATTTGGCTTGTTCGTTTCAATCGATGGCGGCTCGCAGTGGGCGCAGTTCACCGGCAACTTACCTCCAGTAGCCGTTCGTGATATAGCCATTCATCCGCGCGACAACGATCTGATCCTCGCGACTCACGGGCGAGGCATTCTGATCATCGATGACATCACGCCACTCAGACAGCTCAGCTCGAAGATCCTCGAGTCGACTGCTTATGTGATGGACTCGCGACCCTCCCCGATCACGATCCCGATTGGCGCGCAGGACTTCCCGGGCGACGGTGACTTCGTGGGCTCAAATCCTCCCGAGTCGGCGACAATCACCTATTACTTGAAAGACCGTCACGTGTTTGGCGATCTAAAAGTCGAGATCTACAACGCCGAAGGCAAGCTGATGGCGACGCTGCCGGCCGGCAAGCGCAAGGGCCTCAATCGCGTTCAGTGGTTCATGCGCCAGAAGCCGCCTAAGGTTCCGCCGTCACCGAATCTCGCGGGCCCCGCTCTGTTTGGACCTATGGTGCCCGAGGGCGTGTACTCCGTGAAGCTCATCAAAGATAAAGAGACCTTCACGGGACAAGTAAAGGTTGTCGCCGATCCGAAGTCGGTCCATTCGCCTGCCGACCGAACGCTTCAGCAGCAAACGATGCGCAAGCTTTACGACATGACCGAGCGTCTTGCCTTCATCGACAGCGTAGTAACCGACGCACGCGACAAAGCGAAGGACCGAGCCAAGAAACTCGATAGCGCGGATCCGGTCGCAAAAGACCTGGGCACATTCGCCGACAAACTCGACTCGCTGCATAAGACGCTGGTTGCGACTAAAGAAGGGGCGATCACCGGCGAGGAGCAACTGCGCGAGCGAATAGTCGAATTGTATGGCTGGGTGAGCCAGTACGGCGGCCGGCCTACGCAATCGCTGCTCGAACGAATACCGGTGCTCGAGAAAGAGATCGACGCCAAGGACTCTGAGTTCCAGGCGATGATCGGAAAGGACCTTGCGGGCGTGAATGCGAAGCTCACCGATAAGAAGCTCGATGCGATCAAGGTGATGACGAAAGAAGAGTACGACAAGAAACAGCAAGACAAGTAGTGCTTGCGGAGACGGTTTCAGCTACGCGAGTTCGACGGATGATTTTGATCACACCCCCTCACTCCCGCTTCAGCTCGAGCAACGCCGCGTCGAACGAGAGTCCATCTGTTTTCAAGAAACTACTTCAATTCCATGAGCGCTGCGTCGAAGGTGGTATTGATGCGGGTATAAGCCAGAGTCTTGCCGTCCAGCGACCAGGCATAGGTTGCAATCCACTCATCCGCGGACAGCGCGGTTAGCGGTCGCGGTGGCTTGCCATCCAACGGCTGAAGCCAGATATTTGCGCTGCCCGATATGGGCTGTACATAAGAAAGTGCACGACCATCTCTAGTCCACTGCAAACTTATTCCGGGCGAGATATCAAAGTATTTGAATGGTTCCGATGCTTCAAGCCGGCGTACTGCAATGCGCGTGTTCTTGCGCTGCTCATCGAGGAAACTGAAGGCCAGCATCTTTCCGTCAGGCGAGATCGCCCATAGTTGAACCGGGCCATCCTCGACAACAGTCTCTTCGCCCCCTGCAATTGGCACCTTACGCACCTGCCAGCTCCCGTGCACATCCGTCGTATAGTAAACCCACTGGCTATCGGGCGAGCTTTGTGGCTTGAATACATTCAGTGTCGAATGTGTCAATTCCACGGGGTCGTCGCCATTCGCATTCATGCGCCATATCTGGTTGGTGCCGGAACGCGTTGAGCAGAACGCAATGAATCGCCCGTCTGGGGTGACCGACGGGTCGCTGTTGTGTCCGAGTCTGTTCGTGACCTGCTGGATATGACTGCCTTCGCTCGTCATCTTAAATATTTGAATTAACCCGCCCTCGTAGGAGTCATAAACAAGCTCGTTGTCAGGCAACCACGAAACGCCCTGGAACGAACTTTTCGTGCTACTCGCCAGCGGTACTGCGCGTCCGGGATCGCTGCTCGGCGCCGACCATAGATGAGTCGTTGCATTGCTGGCTTGTGCTATCAGAGTGCGACCGTCGCGGGCGATGCTGACGCCGCGGTAGTTATTCAGATCATTAGTAATCCGACGCTCCTCGCCACCGGGTTCGCTGACATAATAGATTTGCGAAAGCTGCGTTTCCGGATCTATAGCGGTTATAATCAGCCCGCTTTTGTCCGGCAACCAATGGGCCGATAGGATTCTCTGGCTTCGTGGTGGTGTAACCCGCGATTCGGCGCCGCCTGTTGCAGGAATTTCGGCTACATAATGGATATAGCCGTCTGCGGTATGCTGGCGGAACGCATACAGAATGCTCGCGCTATCCGACGACCAGTCAAGCGAGGCATACAAAGAGTTCATGTCCATAGTCGAAAGGATCTGTTCATTCGTACCGTCATTATCGCTGATCATTAAGTGACAAACGCCCTTGCCCTGGTCGGCTCGAACGAAAACAATTGTTTTCCCATCCGGCGATTCGTGTCCCCCGCTGTTCACATGACTCACGATCTTTTGTGAGTGCCCGCCTAGCACTGATACGCGAAAGAGAGTCCCGGCGACGTTCTCGCCATCATCGGCGATAGTAAAATAGATTTGACTACTATCGGCTGAAAAGATAATTCCCCAATAATGGAGCGTTCCCCAGAGGGCGGCTGGAAGTGGGGGAGGAATCTCTATGATGCTTCCAGTTGCCATTTGCCTTACGTACAATTTTGGTCCGGAGCAATACGCCAGATACTTACCGTCGGGGGAAATGACGGGCGCATAAACGTCGCCGGTGGTTGTTAAGTTCGTTACCTTGATGTTCTCGATTGAGAAGGTCTGTTTTGGCTCTTTCTTCCATGGAAGCTTGCCTGCCCACAAATAGTAGCCAGCTGTTCCAACAAGCACGGACAGGGCGAGGATCCCGAGGCCGATTGCCGCCCTCTTGCTACTGGTATCAGCAATAGTGCGGTGATGCGTTCTCGCAGCCGGCGGATCTTTTACAATTTCCGTAAGCGATATTGGTTTCTCGGCGACCTCAGGGTTGTCACCGGCTCTGACTTCGGCAACAACCGTTACACCTGGGTCCGCAACTGCGGAGAGAACTTTCAACTTCTCAGACGATGCCCTCAGATCCATTCCGGCCTTGAGGTCCAATGATTGCTTCAGACCTTGCAGATCGACAAGGAGGTCCTTGCTTGTTTGATAGCGCTGCTCTCTGTTCTTTGCTAGCGCTTTCTCGACGATTTCTTCCAGAGGTTCAGGCACCAGCCGCGAATAACGGGAGCAGGGTGGCGCCGGCTCTATCGACAAAATTCCCGAGATGATTTCATTGGATGTGCCAGCGACAAAAGGCGAACTCCCTGCGAGCATCTCGTAGAGAACCACGCCAAGACTCCAGATATCGGTTCGCTCGTCGACCGCAGAGCCGCGCGCCTGTTCCGGCGACATGTAAGCGACCGTACCGATGACCACGCCCGGACCGGTGTTCTCCAGTATCGGCGTCTCGCCTTCGTTGTGCGAACCTACGGGCCTTACTGCACGCGGTACTGAAATCTTCGCCAAACCGAAGTCGAGCACTTTCACCAATCCGTCATCACCACGAATCATGATGTTCTCGGGCTTGATGTCGCGATGTACAATACCTACTCTATGTGCGGCAACCAACGCTGCTGCTACCTGTGTTGCAATTTCAAGACTGTTATCAATCTCCATCGCCGACTGCATTCGCTGCCGCAGCGTTTGGCCTTCGATAAATTCAGTAGCAATGAATCGATGGCCGTCGGCTTCGCTAATCTCGTGTATCGTTAAAATATTTGGATGATTAAGTGCAGAAGCGGCCCGCGCTTCCTGTTCAAATCGGCGGAGGCGTTCTGGATCTTGCGTAAACTTACTCGAAAGGAATTTCAGCGATACTCTTCGATGAAGTCTCGTATCTTCTGCCAGATAGACCTTGCCCATGCCGCCTTCCCCAATCAGCGACAGGATCCGGTAGTGAGAAACGATCTGACCGGCTTCGAGGCCAATGTCATCAACCAGCATTTCGGCCGCCGCTTCATAGGCGGGAGTATCCACAAAGTTGCCCGTTTCTTCGTGTGACCTGATGAGCGATTCAACGGCTGTGCGAATCGAGGCGTCGCCGCCACAAGCCTGTTCGAGATAGGCTGCGCGCTCCTGCACGGGCTGCGCTGCAGCCGCGTGAAAAATCTCTTTCAGATTCTCCCAGTGAAGGTCAGGCATATTCGTGGAGCAAGTACGTTATTCTCAACTCATCTCATTGCGCAGCCACGCGCGCGCGAAAGTCCAGTCGCGCATCACCGTACCCGGCGATAGTTTCAAAACATCGGCAGTCTCCTCAATGCTCAGTCCACCAAAGAATCGCAGCTCCACAATTTCGCACTGGCGCGGGTCAATAGTTTCAAGCGTCTTCAGCGCATCGTCGAGAGCAACTACATTCGCCGCCTGCTTCTGCGCAATGGTCTTGACTGCATCAATGGGAACCGGAATCACAGTTCCGCCTCGTTTGGCAGAGTCTCGCTTGCGCGCCTCATCAACCAGAATGCGTCGCATCAGCCGCGCGGCGATGCCGAAGAAATGCGCTCTATTCTCCCATCGTATCTGCGGCTGGTCTACCAGACGCAGGTACGCTTCGTTGATCAAAGCCGACGTCTGCAGAATGTGTCCGCGCCCTTCGCGGCGCATGTGCGCGTGAGCCAGCCGGTGAAGCTCGTCGTAAACGAACGGCATCAACTCCTCGAGCGCAGTCTCGTCTCCATCACTCCATTCCTTCAAGAGCCTGGTGACCTGATGTGGCGCAGCTTTCATTAGAGGTTTCCAGCGCGATTTGCGCATTAGTAAGTAGAACGAGAATAGCGCAGTCGCGATGTGAGCGCTAGACCAGAGTATCTCGCATCAATCGTGGCTGTTTCAGGAACATGGTTCGATCAGGACACCGATGAGATTGGCATGGAAACACTTGAGTCATACGGCGAACTAAGTAGCGGGCGTGTGTATAACAATGAGTATCACATGCTGTTGACGATTCGAGGTGAAGATCAGCGCGGTGCGTGAGTACCACGACACACAGTATAAGGTGGCGACATGGTCGTAGGGTGACAGGAGTCGGAATAAATCACAGGAGAAACTGCCCAATGACGTCGAATGTTTGCCCACCGAGATCAACCATCCCGAAAGTCTATCGTCGAGCCGCTGCGGTTGTGGGGCTCGTCATAATCGTTGCGGTGGCTTCAAGCACACTCAGAGCCGACACCGGAACGTGTGGAGGCGCGAGTGTTACGCTCCCGTTCACAGACGTGCCGGCGAACAACGTCTTTTTCTGCTCGATAGCTGAAGCGTTCTTTTCCGGTCTGACTAACGGCACAAGCGCATCAACCTATAACCCCGGTGATCCAGTGACTCGCGAGCAGATGGCAGCATTCGTCACTCGCACGCTGGATCAATCTGTGAAAAGGGGAGCCAAGAGAGCAGCATCGCAGCAGTTCTGGACTACTGGGACTGCTGACAACCTAGGCCTGACTCCACTTGCCTTCGTGCCTTCGCTATTGGCATCAGACGGCGCAGACCTCTGGGTAGCCGGCGGTGCGGGTCTAGTGGCCAGGGTCAGGGCCAGTGACGGACGTTTGATTGAGACATGGTCGGGCGCCGGTAACGGGAGTACGGCGTTCGCAGCGCTAGTAGCGATGGGCAAGGTGTTTCTTATATCGCTATCGAACCCGGGTTCCTTGTTTCAGATCGATCCGACACAGCCTGCGGGTAGTGTAACGACGCTGACCAACGCGTTAGGCCCTTTCCCTGAAGGTATCGCATTCGACGGACAAAACATCTGGGTCGCAAACACCAGCAACTTACCGGGAACCGGATCAGTCTCGAAAGTGAGTCTGAACCCCATCAGTGTAGTCACCTTTACTACGTCATTTAACCAGCCTGTGGGGATTCTGTTTGATGGGTCAAACATCTGGCTCACTGATAAAGGCGATAATACGGTTAAGAAGCTCGGCTCGAACGGTGCGGTATTGCTTTCAACCGGTGTTGGTAGTGGTCCGATTGGGGTTGCTTTTGACGGGACAAACATGTGGGTTCCCAATTTCAATTCAAATACAGTAACGGTAGTGCGGACCACCGGCGGGCTTTCAGGTATGGTGCTGGCAACCCTATCCGGAAACGGGTTGCATAACCCCTCTCAGGCGGCATTTGACGGAGAGCGCATCCTGGTAACGAACTTCAACGGAAGCAGTGTCTCCTTGTGGAGGGCATCAAATCTGACTCCAATCGGGACCTTCTCAACCGGCACAGGTACGAGCCCCGCGGGAGCGTGCAGCGACGGCTTGAATTTCTGGGTCACGCTTCAGGGCACGAACGAACTTGCACGCTTCTGAAGCGTAGGGGTCAGTTTTCAGTCCGAACCACTGCTTTCACGTCTTTTGTCTAAAGCTGGCAGGTTCTAAAGAGAGACCTTTTTGATTTATCCAAGTTTTCTTGCTGCAAGCTCCCGACCTGGACAGAAACGGGAGAGAAGCCCTATGAAACCGAACTGTGGCAAATCAAATCTTGACTTGAGAGTTTATATTCGAGCTGTAGCTATTGCCGCCGTGGTTACAAGTATGATCACGTTCTCAAACAAGCTCGACGCAGACACCGGTATGTGCGGAGGCCCAAGCATTACGCTTCCATTTACGGATGTGCCTTCGAGCAACGTCTTCTTCTGCTCGATAGCGGAAGCATTCTTTTCAGGCTTGACCAACGGCACGAGCGCAACAACCTATAACCCAAGTGATCCGGTTACTCGCGAGCAGATGGCGGCGTTTATTACCCGGACACAGGATTCGGCACTACGGAGAGGCAGCAAACGAGCTGCCCTGCGGCAATTCTGGACGACGACGCCTCAGTACGCGATCGGTGGTACCACCCTCGTGGGAGGCCAACCGCAGTTTGTCAAATCGGACGGGGCCGACCTGTGGGTTGCGAGCTTTGACAACTCTTCGGTCTCGCGGGTGCGAGCGAGCGATGGCAAGTTACTCGAAACCTGGACCAGTGCGGTGGGCCCAGTCGCCGTGCTGGTTGCGATGGGACGCGTATTCGTAACAGGAACCACAAATCCCGGCAGACTGTACATGATCGACCCGAAGGCCGCCGCGGGAGCTGTCACGTTAGTGACTGGAGCGTTGGGGAGTGATCCCCTTGGCATAGCATTCGACGGAAGCCGTATCTGGACCGTGAATTTCTTCGCGGGCTCGGTTTCAATCATCACACCGGCATCGACTACTCCGTGGCCTGTCACCAATGTAACAACGGGCTTCGCCGGACCGACGGGCATTCTATTCGACGGCTCCAACATCTGGGTGACCGATTACAGCGCCAACAAGCTATTTAAGCTAGACCAGAACGGAGCGATCCTTCAGTCGATCACCCTGGGAGGAATACCTAACTATCCGGCATTTGATGGAACGAACATCTGGGTCCCCAATCACCTTGGCAACTCCATTTCAGTGGTGCGCGCATCGACTGGCAGCTTGATCCAAACATTGACTGGTAACGGACTCGATAATCCTCTTCAGGCAGCCTTTGACGGCCAGCGGATACTGGTCACCAATCAGACTGGTAGCGTCTCGTTGTGGAAAGCGGCGGACCTAACTCCTGTTGGCACTTTCTCTACTGGAGCTAATAGTGTCCCGCTCGGCGCATGTAGCGATGGAGTGAACTTCTGGATCACGCTTTCGGGTGGAAACGAACTGGCGCGATTCTGATGCAGGCGGTTGTTCCAGGCAGGCGCTGCAGCCGTCGCGAAGTATCTTGTCACAGGAAAAAGTCGTTATGAGATTTCATCGAGGACTCACGCTCCGGCTCATACTGATAGCGGCGATAATCATAGGCCTTACCGTTCGGTCGATGCGACAACAGGCAGACACCGGAACTTGTGGAGGCCAATCTATCACCGTCCCCTTTACCGATGTGATGTCGAGCGTCTTCTTCTGCCAGATCGCTGAAGCATACTTCTCAGGATTAACCAACGGGACATCCGCGACTACTTATAGTCCGGGAGCCATCGTAACGCGCGAGCAGATGGCGGCATTCATCACTCGAACTCAGGATTCGGCGTTGCGAAGTGGAAGCACGCGCGCGGCGCTGGATCAGTTCTGGACGACGACCCCACGTTATCTAAGCTCTGCCGGTGGCTTAGGTACGACAACCGTTGGCGCGACGCCCGCTTTGGTCCAATCAGACGGAGCGGACATATGGGTCGCAAACCTTGGCAGCGGTACTGTATCTCGCGTTCGAGCCAGTGACGGCAAGCTTCTCAATAGCTGGACTGGCGCAACTAGCGCCTTCGGTGTACTGGTGGCCAGGGGAAAGGTCTTTGTCACTGGGGACCGAACTCCGGGAAGTCTCTACATGATCGATCCTACACAGACCGGCGGAGCGGTTACAGTAGTGTCGACCGCGCTCGGCAACTCTCCTCAGGGGCTTACGTACGACGGCAGCAGAGTTTGGACGGCTAACCAGAATGGCTCTGTTTCAATCGTTACTCCCACGATGGCGACGCCCTGGTCTGTAGTAAATGTGACGACTGGCTTCTTGAACCCTCTCGGGATTTTGTTTGACGGGTCAAATATTTGGGTTACGGATGCTGGCGCGAATTCGCTCCTAAAGCTTGACCAGAACGGGGCAATCGTACAGACAGTCAACGTTGATGTGGACCCCCATTTTCCTGCGTTTGATGGAACCAATATCTGGGTGCCACATCGCTTCAACGACTCTGTATCGGTTGTGCGCGCTGCCACTGGAAACGTGATAGCGACGCTCACCGGCAACGGTCTCAGCGGTCCAAACCAGGCAGCATTTGACGGTCAGCGAATTCTGATAACGAATTTTTCGGGCGATAGCGTGTCGCTCTGGAAGGCGGCTGATCTAACCCCGATTGGCACAGTAGCGGGAGCTGCCACCGGCCCATGGGGCGCGTGCAGTGACGGAGTGAGCTTCTGGATTACGCTCTTTAGTGGTAACCAGGTGGCGCGATTCTGACGCACGCAACCCATCCAATCAATTGTCTTTTTTTCTGTTTCTTTTGTTTTGGCCTGACACTTGTGAGGAGTTTCTTGTAGGTAAACTTGGGCGTGATGCGGTGAACACGAAGGTGTGATGCATCAGACCAAATCGCTTCATACTCAACCGGCACTGATTTGCCGTTCTCGTCCGGCTCGTGAATCGTGAAGCCTCGATGATCCGATTCATTTGGAGAAACCGCCATCATCACCAGCGTCAAAACTGCGAAGACGGATATACAAACACTTCGACCACCGAGAAGTATCGTGAGACAAACACCTATGTCCGCAAGGACGGCGGTTGGCAGTTGATCTCGCAGCACGATAACAGGCCGCCGACCTACAGTGCCAAGGATGTGAACTTGACTATTAACGTCGACGAAGCGCAAATCGGCGGCAATAAGAAAGCTCCAATTGTGCTCATTGAGTTTGCCGATTATCAATGTGAATACTGCCGTCAGTTTGCCGCGGAGACGATGAAACAAATTGATCGCGACTACATCGCCAACGACCGCATTGGTTATGTCTTCTACGCTCTGCCATTGGAGATTAGCCTCTCGCGGACATACTGCTCGGGCAGTTTCTGGCGTCACGAAAACCAATTCGCAGGAGGAAAAGCTGATGTTACCACGACGTGTTTATGTTTTGAGATGCGTTCAGCTCTTTGTGCTCATCCTGGCCGTGTGCACAGTCACGTCGCGCGCACAAACAACAAGCTTCACATATCAAGGCAAACTCAGTGATGGCGGCGGTCCAGCAACTGGCAGTTACGATTTTCAGTTCACTCTGTGGGACGCGTTGAGTGGCGGCACGCAACAGCCGCAACCCTCGCCGGTGACTGTGACCAAAACCAACGTGGCCGTGAGCGGCGGGGTCTTCACCGTCCAGTTGGATTTCGGCGCAACTGCCTTTCCGGGTGCTGATCGTTATCTGGAAATCGGTGTGCGCCCGACCGGCGGCGGCGGATTTACGATCCTCTCACCGCCGCAAAATGTTTTCTACAACTTCATTGACCGATTAGCGGTGTTGCAGATAACGCTGGGGTGCACGCCCGATCACTCGCTTTATTGTCCGCGAGATCCGGTGCAGAGGCAGCAGATGGCGGCATTTCTGCTGAGGGCACTCGGGGAGTTCAATCCCCCGACGCCAGCAAGTCAGCGGTTTGGAGACGTTCCGTCCAGCAATGTGTTCTACAACTTTATAGATCGAATGGCGGTAGTAGGAATAACGCAAGGCTGTACACCTGATCATTCGCTGTTTTGTCCAAACGACTCGGTCACGCGAGCGCAGATGGCGGCGTTCCTGGTGAGAGCTTTCAATCTGTAGAGGCAACCTCTATTGACGAAATCGTACGAGTGAGATGAAGTGGAGAGTGTATCGTTGACCCAATCGGGACCTTCTCTACCGGTACAGGTACAAGCCCCGCGAGAGCGTGCAGCGACGGCTTGAATTTCCGGGTCACGCTTCAGGGCACGAAGAAACTTGCCTGGTTCTGAACTGCGTGAGCGAATAGTCGAGTTGTACGGCTAGGTGAGCCAGTACGGTGGCCGGCCTACGCAGGTCTCAGGTCCGCACACCTGCGTCAGAAGGTTGGCGTTTCATTCGTAGAATCCTTGAGGAATAGTCGCCGGATGGAGAACATCTCTACTATGGTGGGGTTCAGACACAGGCAGTTTTGTGCTTTACAAGCTCGGTGTCTCGGCATCGAGCGGTGAGGCGATGGGACCCCCGTAGAAATCGCGAGCACAGCGGATCGGATTGCTGCGAAAAGTGCGAGGCGTGGCAGGAACATTGACGACTCAGCTAAACTCCTACTATGAGTGCAACAAAAGAAGCTGAAGTCATCAAGTGTCCAAAATGTGGCGCGAACAATCGCGTCCCAGCGGAAAAACTTAGCGCAGGGCTTGAGCCTGTTTGCGGGCGCTGCAAGACCCCGCTCTCGGCATCGCCTCATCCGACAATCGTCACCGATGCAAACTTCGCAAAAGAGGTCGAACGTTCGGCGCTTCCGGTGCTGCTGGATATGTGGGCGCCGTGGTGCGGGCCTTGCAGAATAATCGCGCCGGTTGTTGAACAACTCGCTGCTGAACTGGCAGGACGACTTAAAGTATGCAAGCTCAACACCGATGAAAACCCGGTAACAGGATCGCGTTTCAACGTGCGCAGCATTCCTACGTTGCTGGTGTTGAAGGACGGTCGCGAGATCGACCGGCTTGTTGGGGCTATGCCAAAGCAAGAGATATTGCGGAGACTCGAGTTTGTAATCAGGTGAACAAAGTCATTAGATGCGCCGCGTGAATTGACCATTCGCGGCGGTTGCGGAAAGACCCGAACTCCATGAGGTACTGGAAGATGAAAATCTCGAGAGCAGTCTTCCGCTCAACTTTGATCGTTCTAATGATTAGCGTCCTTGCCGCCACAAAAGCCCGTCTGCAAGACGAACAGCTGGTCGCAGGCCTTCCCGTGAAGATAACGTACGAGCACTACGGGTTCGGAACGAGGTTCGTCTATATTGCCTTGCAAAAGACTTACTACTCGAAGGAAAACCTGGAGCGCCTGTGGCGCTACTACTGCGAAAAATATCCCGACAAGAAAGACAAACTGGATATAAGAGTCTATGTCGAGCGTCCAGAGCAGGATTCGAAGGCCGCAAAAGAGCGGAGCTTTGACGCAAATTTCAACAGACAGGGCGAAGGCGCTATCGCTGGAGGCGGAGACAACGAGTTTTATTCCTATCTGCCTGACCTCGAGAAGCCCAACCAAACGGAGAATGTTCAACTCAAGGGAAGGTATCCTTTCCTAAGAGACTCCTATTCAGGAGATCCCGTTATCGACTTTCTGTTAGCGGCGTCCAAGGGCGACCTGGCCAGACTTCGCCAATATCTCGGGACGGGTGGCGATGTGAATGCGCGAGACAACGAGGGCCGCACCGCGTTGATGTCCGCTTGTTCTGGAGACCACATAGACATCGTTGAGTTTCTTCTCGCCAAAGGAGCCAGTCCGAATCTCAAAGACCAGGATGGCGACACAGCCTTGGCCGTGGCAGCAATGGGGGATATGAGAGAGGCAGGAAAATCTCGTCGCGGCAATCTCGGAATTGTGAGAATGCTGTTAGCCGGTGGCGCGGACCCAAACGCAAAGGGAGGCTGGCCCCCGCTGGTTGTCGCGGCGGGACAAGGCGACGATGACCTCATAAGATTCCTTCTCGAAAACGGCGCTGATATAGATGTGAAGAGCTCGCAAGGCATGTCCGCATTATCGCGAGCGATTTACGATGGAAACGTCGGTACTGCGAAGTTGTTGTTGGCCAAAGGCGCGGACATAGAATCCCGCGACAGTTCGGATAACACTCCTCTGATCCACGCTGCTTCGCGAGGTCATGAAATCGTGCAGGCGCTTTTGGGTCGCGGAGCAAAAGCAAACGCGACGAATCAAGACCTCGAAACTCCACTTATGCGCTCATACGATGTGGCCAGCGTCCTGGCGCTGCTTGACCACGGCGCCGACCTTGAAGCAAAGGACAAGCGAGGATTAACGGCGTTGATGCATGCCGTCATGGACTTTAATGCTGGTAAGGCCAGGCTGCTTCTCGAGAAAGGCGCGGACGTCAATGCTCGAACGCCGGACGGAGACACCGCGCTCTCAATCGCGAAACAGAATTCCTACAATCGTCCGATAGTTGAACTGCTCTTGAAGTTTGGCGCCAGGCAATAGGATCGAGAGGAGACCCTGTGGTGAGGTTTCTACACGCCTTGAAGTTCCGTTTGCGGACCGCGCTCGTTGTCGCGATCCTAAGCTCAGTTTCATCAGGCTGGGCTCAGGAGCCGCCGAAGGAGACCGGCAGCTTTCGAAAGCCGGATCTAGTCGAGCTCGTCAAACTCGATCGCACAATCAAGCTCGATATTCGATACGCTACTTCCAACAACTTTCTAGGGCGGCCGGTCTACAAAGAGGCTCGCGCGTTTCTTCAGCGTCCTGCGGCAGAAGCTCTCGTGCGAGCAAACAAAGCTCTGCGAAGGAAGGGCTACGGTCTGATCATTCACGATGGGTATCGGCCGTGGTCGGTGACGAAGACCTTTTGGGATGCTACGCCTGCCGATAAGAAGATATTCGTAGCCGACCCGAGTCAGGGCTCGCGTCACAACCGAGGCTGCGCAGTTGATCTATCGCTGTTCGACTTGAAGACCGGCAAAGAAGTCGTGATGACCTCCGGGTACGACGAGATGACTGAGCGCTCTCACATCAACTACGCCGGCGGGAGCGACGAGCAACGACGCTTGCGAGACTTGCTAAGAGCCGCGATGGAAGCAGAAGGTTTCGCTGTCTACGAGCCGGAGTGGTGGCATTACGATTACAAAGACTGGAAAGAGTATCCGATCCTGAACATCAGATTCTCGGAAATCGGAAAGGCAAAGTGAACTCCTGGAGTCACCTGTTCAGCTCAACACCCTTGCTGCCTTCGCGGCAATACGGTGGTTCGTACGTCCTAGTCTTGCGAGTAACAACGCAGTGTGATTTTGAATACCACCAACGCAGTTGGTGGTATTTGGAAGCGAGGGGCCGCTTTTGTTTAGGTCGAGTGTGAATCCTATGTGTTTCGGCTCACCATCAGCCCGCTACTGGCGCATCGTGGTATCGGTTGCGTCAAAGCCGTCATCCGTTCGCTTGATGATCATCAGAGTCATGTCGTCAATCGGCGCCATGGTTCCTACGAACTTGGACAACGCCTCGTCTATTCTATCCCGGACTCCGGACGCCGAGCGGCTGAGGTTATTCTTGACGACCTCGATCAACCGCTCTTCGTCGAATTCCTCGTCGCGCTCGTTGATCGATTCGGTGATTCCGTCGCTGTAGATCACAAGCACGTCACCGGGATGAAACTCGACGGAAGCCTCCTGATAAACTACGCCCTGCATCATGCCTATGGGGAGACCGCCAGTGTCCAGCCGTTCTACTTCACCCGAGAGCCGCACCAGCATCGGCGCATTATGCCCGCCGTTTGAGTACGACAGAATTCCGGTGGCAGGATCAAGCTCGCCGTAAAACAGCGTCAGGAATTTGTTGGGCGGCGAATTCTCGAAGATGTACTGATTGATCTCGAACATCACCTCGCTGATCGTCGACCGAGTCTGTGATTGAGCTCGCACCGCTGCGTGGACCGAAGACATCAACAGCGCGGCGCCGGTGCCTTTACCCGATACGTCGCCCACCGCAACGATCAAACGATGGTCGCGCTTGCGATGAATGAAGTCGTAGTAGTCACCGCCGATTTCCCGGCATGGAAAAGACACGCCGGTCATGTCCCAGCCGTCGATCTTGGGCGGCGCAAACGGCTGCAACCGCATCTGAATTTCGGAAGCGACCTTTAGTTCTTCTTCCATGCGCCGCTTCTCCAGACGCTCGTCGAGCAAGCGCTCGTGTTCGATCTTGATCGAAGCCACCGATGCGATCGTGGTCAGCACTTTCAGATCTTCTTCCCTGAAGCGATTGTCGAACGGGTTGTCGACATAGACCATCCCAAAGATTTCTTCGCCGGAAGCGAGCGGCACCGCCATCACCGATCTGATCTGGCTCAGCACAACCGAATGTTGAGATTGAAAGCGCGGGTCATGCATCGCGTCCGACGTCAGCACTGAAGCACCTTCGCTCAGGACCTTATTGGTGATCGATCTGCTCAATTGCACCTGCGACGCGGCCGGCAGTGCCGCTTCGTTAACTCCGCGCGCGATCTTGCATGTCAGATCGCCGCCCTCTTTCAGGAAAAGAAATCCGCGTTCGGCAGGGATCGCCTGAAAGACCAGATCGATGGTCATCTTCAATGTGTCTTCAAGCGAGGTGCGAGGCAGAAGCGCGATGCCCACCTGGGAAACGATGCTGAGCAGATCGCGGCCCGGCGCTTCCTGCTGCTTTGCGACCCCAGTGCCTGAACCAGCTCGAGCCTCTCCTGAGATTGATCCGGACCTTATAGAGGAGATCAGATCATTCGTGGAGCGCGAGGGTATGGGTGAAGTTATCGTGTCAGCCGGGAGCATCTGCGCCGCGGGTCCGGTAAGGTAGACAGTCGCGCCGGAAAGCATGTCCTGCTCGCCGGAGCTGTATTCGATTTCCGTTTCACCTATGCGGATGATGTCCCCCGCCAAGAGCCGAACGGTTCCGGTGACGCGCTTTCCGTTAACATACGTCCCGTTCGCGCTGCCGTTGTCAACCAGCATAATCTGATCGGTTTCTCGCCTGATCTCGGCGTGGAGCCGCGAGGCGAACGGATCGCTTATACAAATGTCGTTACGTGAGGAGCGCCCTATGGTTAACTTCGTCCTGTCGAGCTTCACGATCGAAGGCTCGTAGTCTTTTGGGCGGATGATAAAGGTAGACATAGTTTAAAGACTCGGTGATGAGTGAAACGTGACGCGTGAAAACGTGATTCGTGATGCCATCGATTCACGGATCAAGTTTTCCGGGTCACGTTTCACGCATCACGCATCATTCCGACATCACGACAATCGTACGCGCCAGTTTGTCGTGCCATCCTTGTTGGCGCGGGTCCCATAACATCCAGAGAAAGCCAAGAAATAACGCCGCGGTTGAGAGCGGATAACCTACCACGTGGCGAAGCAATGCCTGCTTTATCGTGAACGGTCTGCCATCGATCCTCACGATATATATGCCAAGTATGCGCATCCCCGCTGTTTGCCCGCCAATGCCTGCAAGCACTACAAAGTTTAATACAAACAATAAAAGCGTGAGTCCGGCCACGATAAACAAGTCGGTGTTCGAGCCCACCACTGATCGGCGGCTTGCAGCGGTTACCACAAAGGTAAACACCATGATCGCGATCAGAGTGATCAGAAAATCAAACATCCAGGCACCGTAACGAAGTCCGAATCCGGCTTGCTCGGATGAGCCTATGAGCGCGTGCGTTGCCGGTGCGTAGCGACCTGCCACCGAGGGAGCACCGCCGTTGCGCGCAGCAATCTTCGGCGCCGAAGCCGATGACAGGGCTATGGTTCGGGGCCGTCCTTCGGTTCGTGCAGCGGCCTCCCTTCCAGCAACGGAGGCTCGTTCGAAGTTTCGCTGCAGACGCGCAGATTCAATTGAATTCGGGCTGCCGGCGGCTCGCGCGGGTGAGCTATCTACAGCGACATCGACTCCGCCACCGCGGCGTTCGGGTTTAGCCTTGCCGCACTGCGGACAATACTTGGATCGCGCGTTTAGTTCCTTGCCGCAGTATGGGCAATACTTCGTCATAAGAATAGAGCCAGATTGATCACGCTAGAAGAAACTGCAAGACAGTCCCGCCCAGCTTCAGTTCATCACCCGCTGAAAGCACACGCGGAGACTTCGCGTTAAGACGAATCGAGCCCCCCGTGACTGAATTGACGATTGTGCCATTCACCGACCCGAGGTCTTCGATCAGAAACTGTTCGCCCTGCCTGTATATTCTCGCGTGCTTGCGTGACACTTTTGTCTCCGGGTCGTGTATCGTCAGATCCACTTCAGGAAAAATCCCGGTGTGCGGATCGGTTCGGCCGATCAATATGCTCGCTTTGTCTAGGACGAACGGCCTTACCATGTCTCCCGTGCCAACGACGACAAGCTGCGCGGTTACACGAGCCGCGGATCCGGTTCCCGCATAGCCGCCGCCGGCGGCGGCGGTGCCGGGAGGAGGCTGGCGATGGCCACAGTGCGCGCAGAAGACGTCATCGGCGCCGATTTTCTCACCGCAGTGTCCGCAGTAGACCCATTCCATCAGCGGAGCCAGCTGAGAAGCCGGGACGCCCGACGGTGTTCCCTGCGCTTGTAATGCCGACAGGGGTATTTCGCTTGACGCCGACCGACGAGGGGCGTCCCGAAATGGTCGCGAGATTTCAGGTCTTGGATGAGACGCCAGGTAACCCTTATGAGCTTCGAGCGCGCGCATTAGCTCCAGCGCCGAAGCCTGCCGGTCTTCGGGTTTATGCGCGACCATCTTCATCAGGATCTGCTCCATCTCAGGAGTGATGTTCGGGTTTATCTGACATGGCCTCGGGTTCTTGCTGAAATCAAAAATCAGCAGCGGATTGTCCTGCGGGTCCGAGCCGGTCAGCATGTGAAACATCGTGGCTCCAAGCGAATAAATGTCGGAGCGCGGTTCAACCTTGCCGGCGAACAACTCTGGTGGGGCGTAGCCCATCGTACCGATGGCGGTGACACCCTTCTCGGTCGGCCGCACAATACGCGCGATGCCAAAGTCAACCAGCATCACTCGCTCGGTTTTGTCATCCAGCATCAGGTTCGCCGGCTTTAGATCGCGATAGATGATTGGCGGCTTTTGCGTGTGTATGTAGTGGAGCACGTCGCAGATCCAAACCGCCCACTTGCACACAGTGGCTTCGTCTACTAACCCGCCGCGAACACGCATCTGCTCGGCGAGGTCACCGCCTCCGATCCACCTCATCACCAGGTAGTACCTGCCGGTTTCGATGAAGTAATCGAATACGGTCGGGATCGAGGGGTGATCGAGTTGAGCCAAAACCTCGGCCTCGCGCTTGAAGTCTTCGACCGCTTTCGCGCGCTGGCTCTGGTCGGCGAACATTTCGATCATTTCCTTGACGGCGCAGAGGCGATCGGCGAGACGCTTGTCGCGCGCTTGATACACGGAGCCCATTCCTCCACCGCCGACGCGATGAACGATCGAATACCGGTCCAGCAGCAAAGTTCCCGGCTCGAGTTGCTGGCTCGCTGCATGTTTTGATTTCTTCGAGTCAGGCATAGGATCTTCGACGTTCTCGCTCCGCGCTTCCAAAATCACTGGCGGGGGCGGATCCGGCATCGGGTCCTGCCTCGTTCCGCACTCGCCACAAAACGGGTCTCCGGGGCGTAAGCGACTTCCACAATCAGGACAGAACATAAAAACCAGTTTCAGGTTTCCTGGTTTCTAGTCTCTGGTCCGGTCAATTCCAACCGGATTCTCGACGGACATCAAACCAGAAACGAGAAACTAGAAACTAGAAACCAGAAACTATGATTATTTGAGAATCTGAAACTTCAAAAACGTCTTCCCAACTATTATTTCGTCGCCATTCTGAAGCATATGGCGTTTGCCCGGCAGAAGCCGGCGACCGCGATTCACGAATGTGCCGTTGGTCGATCCAAGATCCTCGATAAAAAACTGGCTATTATGGTTGACGATGCGCGCGTGTCTCCGCGAGACTTTCGCCTCCGCATCGTCTTCGTCCAAATCGACATCTGGAAATATTCCGCTGTCGGCATCCCAACGTCCGATGTTCGCTTCGATTCCGGTTATCGGAAATTCTTTGCCTATCCTGCCGCCTCGCTCGATTATGAGCCTGGCCAATGCGCCCGCCTTTGGCATCCCGCTTTTCGCTTGATCATCCGATTCAAGGTCGCCGGTGTGCAGAGTGGAAGAAAGAGCGAATGTCCTCGACGGCGGCCCGGAACTCCCTGAGTGTTCGTCATTTGAACCAGAAGCGGACGGCCTAAAAGCGGGGCCTGACCGTTCATTCGTCTGCGCTCTCCTTGGGGTCGCGCTGATCGCTCTTGAATCCGCCGCCTTCTTGCGTTCGCGAGCCGGGGTTACGGGTTTCGGCACGCTTGTTGAAGTGGTAAACGAGGGCGGAGCCGGCAGCGGTCCATCCATCGTGTTGAACCTCACGGGCTCGCTTTCGACGGCGCTGGGAGGCTGATAAATCGGTGCTGCCTCGCGGCGCGACGGCGATTGCGTCATCAGGTCCAGCTTCATACCGCACTCGTCGCAGTACTCGCTCCCGTCAATGTTGTTAGTCCCACAATTGTCGCACCTGATCATGAGGTTGGATCTCCGTCGGCCTCACCACCCAGAGGGATGTAGCGGCAGTCGGATTATACTCTACACATTTTATCAGTACAATTCTAAGAAATCAGAGAGAATATCAGCCTTAGAAATCACTCTCGGCTCGCCATTTTCCTGAACCCGCGTCGAATTAGCCGCTGATCCCCGCTGACTACGTAACGCAGACGTGGCCAGATTAGGAATTCTCAGCGACAATCTGCAAGATTGAAGGCTGCGAGAATCAGCGGTGAATCCGAACAAGTGAATTACACCCTCTCACCCCTGCTCATTGCTTCAATCAGGATTTTGGCTACTTCCGGCCGTGAGAATTCCCGCGGGGGCATTTCTGCGTTCGCCAACATCTCACGAACCTTTGTTCCGGACAGCGTCACGTGTTCCGCTGAATCGTGAGGACAAGTCTTGTTCGAAGCCATCGCATCGCAACGCCGGCAATAGAACGAATGATCGAAGAACATCGGCGTCACCGCCAGAGCTTCGGAATCGAACTCGTTGAAAATGTAATGCGCGTCGTAAGTTCCGTAGAAGCTTCCAACGCCGGCGTGATCCCTTCCGACTATGAAGTGGGTGCAGCCATAGTTTTTGCGAATGATCGCGTGGAACACGGCCTCGCGCGGACCGGCGTAACGCATCGCCGCCGGATTCACCGCAAGCAGCGTCCGGGTCCTCGGGAAGTAATGCTCGAGCATGACTTCGTAACATTGCATTCGAACTTCCGCCGCTATGTCGTCGGATTTTGTCTCGCCCACCAGCGGATGAAGCAATAGCCCGTCGACTGTTTCAAGCGCGCACTTGATGATGTACTCGTGAGCCCGGTGGATCGGGTTGCGAGTTTGAAAGGCAACCACTCTCCGCCAGCCCTTCTTCTTGAACGCTTCGCGGGTTTGCCTGGGATCCAGGCGATAATTCGGGAACGCCGAATTTCGCGGCCGATTCAACAAGCTCACCGCTCCGCCCAGCAACCACTCGCCCTGTTCGTAAAGCGCGCGAACTCCCGGGTGCGAGGGATCGGTCGTCAAATACACTCGCTCTGCTTCACGCTGTTGGTCATAGCGAAACTTCTGGCGCAGGTGCAGCACCCCAAGCAGATGATCATCTATCGAATAGAGGGCGACGTCCGAACCTTCCGAAAGCCGGTCGGCGAGATCGTCCGAAGCCGACAACGTCACCGGGATTGTCCACGGCAGACCCGACGCAAGGTGCATGTTTCCGCGCACCGCAACATAGTCGTCTTCACACATAAAGCCTTCAAGCGGGCTGAACGCGCCGTTGGCGATCATCTCCAGATCGGAGATTTCACGCGAGCGCAGATTGATTCGAGGCATCGCCGGTGCACGTTCCAGCAGTGTTTCTCGCTCGACGCCAGTCGTCTCGCGATTGACGAGGCGTCCGCCGTGCGCAGGTATTGTTTCCATGTTGAGTCTCCCAATTGATGAGATTAGTTGAAATTAGTTGTATAAAGGCAAGATTCGAAAATACGCGCTGGCTGCGGTGACTGTCAACGATGGCACTTATGCGAATCTCGGAGGCCCAACGTGCGGGCTCTTCGACACGCCAAAGCTGTCGTGCGATAATTTTGCTCGATGCAATTTGTAGCAAAACGGATTCAGGCAGCAATCTCTTGCGTACTACTTGTGGCCGCGACCGCGCTCGCTTCCGATTGGGATCGAGGCGTCGCTCTGTACACCAAAGGCAACTACAAGGAAGCCCTGGTCGAGTTCCAGGACATTGTGATGGAACGGCCTGACGCGGCCGGCGCCTGGTACTACATAGGACTTTGCGAGTTCAAGCTTAAACGTTACGACCGGGTGGAGCTTCCGCTCTCACACGCGATCGATTTGCTGGAGATTCAGACGCCGGCGGCTCCCGACATCGCGGGCGCGTGGTACACGATTGGCATTTCACACTATCTTCAAGCTCATTATGACAAGGCGATCGACGCGCTGAAGCGCTACATCGGCATCAACTCAAAGGCTAAACGAGAAGTAGATCCAAGCGCGCGGACGGCGCTGGCCCGGTCATACTACTCCCTTGAACGCTACGACGAAGCGCTGCCCTTGCTCGCGGCGTTGTCCCGCGAGAAGGCTCCGACTTCAACAGACGAGCGAATCAAAGAGAACGCGGCGAACGAATACTATCTCGGTGCGATCTATTTCAAACGCGAAGACGACGACCACGCGATTGTTGCGCTCAGAGAGGCAGTCAAAGGCAATCCCGAAGACGTCGCGGCTCTGGAGTTGCTCGCAGAGAGTCTGATGCGGAAAGCACGGATATCGACCTCGGACGCCGGGTGGATTGAGGCGGCGGAAGTCGGCGAAAGGCTCAAAGTTGTGCGCGATGATCTGAAGACTGCGAATATTCTTGGCCGCGCGTATCTGGGCGCGAAAAAGTTCGACCGCGCGGTCGCGCCGCTCGAGAAGCTTGCAAAAACCAACAGGGATAGCGGACAGGCGTGGCTATACTACGGAATTGCGTTGTCGCGAAGCGGGCAGATGCGGAAGGCGATGGAGGCGCTCGAGATTACAATCCAGTTGACGCCCGAATCCATTCCCGCGCTTTCAGAGCTTGGCTATGTTTATGAGAGCGACAAGCAGTATCAACAGGCACTGCGAATTTACGAGAAGGCTTACGCGGCGTCGAACGATCCCGCAGTCAAAGCTTCGGTTGACCGGGTTCGCGCGCTGGCGGCTCAGCAGCCCTGAAGGACCTCGGAGTTTAAATCGTCTCAAGCGTTGAATGACGCAAGGGCTTCAGCTTCGTTATCAAACGTCTCGAACACCGTGATGAGCTTTGTTATCGCGAGCAAGTCCCGGATGCGTTTGGTCAGATTGACCAGCTTCAGCGTTCCACCATCACGTTTGGCAGTCGTGTAACTTCCGATCAGCGTTCCCAGTCCTGCCGAATCGATGTAGTTCACTTCGGCCAGATTCAGCAGAATCCGGCGTTGCCCGTCACTGAGCAGATCCTTGATGCGTTCTTTCACCTGGCCGTCGCCTTCACCCAGCACGATTTTGCCCGACAGATCGAGTATGCTGACTCCTCCAACAACTCGTTCTTTGATGTCCATAGCGCCTCCTAACCGTTCTCGGATTGCTGAAATTATCACAGCGACGCGGGCAAGGTAAAGGAAACGAAAAGCAGTGGTCGGTGGCCGGTGGCCGGTGGCCGGTAGCTTTGACGGCATGGAACGCCTAATGACTCACCGCTGACCACCGGCCACCATCGGCCACCGACTACTGGCCACCCTGCCTTCTATTACCAGGTTTAGCCATGAATCGACTTCGACGTTGAAGCCTGCCGGGATCAGAGTCGTCGAGCTGTATTCGGTGATGATCGCCGGACCCGTGAGCCTTGCACCCGCGCCCAGGTCATCGCGAGCGTAGACCGGAGTCTGCTCCGAACGTTCGCTGAGATGAACGCGGGCTGTGTGAGAAGGTCTTGCGCTTCTCGAATCGGAGGGCCAGCGTTTTGAGCGCGGCTTCTCGGTAATCCCGGTCGCGCGCACGCGAAGCGATACAATTTCAATCGGGCGAGAGCTGTCCGCGTAGCCGTACCGCGCGCGATGCGAGGCATGAAATTTCGCTTCGATGCGGCCGCCCCATGCAATGTCGATCTCAAACGACTGTCCCGAATACCGCATTGCCACCGATCTCGCCAGCCTGGTTTCCCCTTTGCCGAATCCTTCGTTCTTCAATTCCCTGGCCGCCCTCCGCTCAAGCTCCACAAAGTCGCGTTCCAGCTTGCCCGCATCGAGCCCTGAAACGCTCCTCATCACCGTGCGTGAGTAATCCTTTACTACGTCGCCCAGCAACACGCCCAGCGCCGAGAGAGTTCCCGGTGAGCGCGGCACGATTATGCGAGGCACTCGCAGGGCTGCAGCGAGCTCGCAAACATGCAACCCGCCTGCACCGCCAAAGCTGACCAGCGAGAACAGACGCGGGTCCTGGCCCCGCTCGACGGAGACTACTCGCAAAGCCGCTTCCATGTTTGCGTTTGCGACGCGAATGACTCCGAGCGCGGCCCGTTCGGGAGTAACCGGTCGTTCAACAAATTGAGACATTTCACTCGCCAGTCTTGTAAGCACCGATCGCGAGCGGCCGGCATCGATTGGCATCTCACCGCCAAGCAAGCTCGAGCCTCCGAAACGTCCGAGCACCAGATTGGCATCGGTAACCGTGACCTCATCACCACGACCGTAGCAAGCAGGACCCGGATCAGCTCCCGCCGATTCGGGCCCGACTCGCATTGCTCCGGCGGCATCGACTCTCGCGATTGATCCTCCTCCGGCGCCGACGGTGTGGATGTCGATCACGGGCACCGCTACCGGCAAACCGGCTACCAGAGCCTCATTCGTGGTGCGAGCTTCTCCGCGGCACAGCGCGACGTCCGTTGAGGTCCCTCCCATGTCGAAGGTTATGATGTCGCGAATGCCGGCTGCGGAGCACACCCGCAACGCGCCAATAACGCCGCCCGCCGGACCTGAGAGAATCGCCCGCACCGGTTCCGCGGCGGCAGTCGTCGCCGATACCGACCCGCCGTTGGATTGCATCACTCTAAGAGCGGCGGTCAGTGGCCAGTGGTCAGTGGTCGGTCGTCGTTTCTTTCGGACCTTCCTGCTGCCGGCCACTGACCACCGACCACTGACCACTGTCTTTAATCCATCAGCAAGCGCGCCGAGGTAACGCGACATCAGTGGAACCAGATACGCGTTGATGACCACCGTAGACGTTCGCTCATATTCGCGGTACTCGGGCAATATCTTGTGAGAGAGAGACACTGGTAGATCGATAGCCTCAAGCGCACGCGCGATGATTTTTTCGTGTGCGGAGTTCGCAAACGAAAAGAGCAAACATACTGCTACTGATTCGACGACCGGTTTGACGTTAGCCACTTGCCTGACAGTCTGAACCAGCGATTCCTCATCGAGCGGACTGATGATCGAACCGTCCGGTCCAACTCGTTCCTTCACCCCGACTCGCAGCTCGCGCGGCACGAGCGGCGCCCGTCGCGTGACCATCAAGTTGTAAAGATCCGGGCGGGCCTGGCGCCCGATCTCGATTACATCTTCGAAGCCTTCGGTAGTAATGAGCACTGTGCGCGCGCCTTTTCGTTCGAGCAGCGCGTTTGTCGCGACTGTTGTACCGTGGACGATCTCGAACGGCGCCGCTTCGATGCCGGCGAGGATTCGCGCGACGCCCGTCAGTATGGCGGCAGCGGGATTATGTGGAGTAGAAGCTTCTTTGAAACTTGTAAGGCGTGACGCGCGCGCAACAACGAAGTCGGTAAACGTGCCGCCAGTGTCTATGCCAATTCTGATGGGCTCACGCAAAGTCTTTGGTTTGCGGCTCATTCATTTACTGTCGCAACGCGATCCAGCAGCGAGCATCTGACGCCAACGACGGACCCGTGTGTCCCGCCCTCAACCCCGCGATTATCCATTCGAATAAATATTTAGCAACCGGACTTGAGTCTCGAGCGTGATGGATCATGAGCGCGAGCGAGCAAAATAGCACAATGGAAACGTAAAGCGAAAAGACAAAAGCACAGAGCTATCAGCTGGGCGCTCAAGGCCGCAATGCTACAATGTAGTGACAATGGCGGCGATGCGATTAATAGGGTCCATATTGTTTCCGCTCCCGCTACTGTTCTATTCTCCTCAAGAGAAGACTAAGTGGCGGCGACTTTACACCTACGAAGACTCAACCGTTGAGGTAGATGCTTCAAATATTAGTTTCGCACTGATTTCACCGGACGGGTCAGATTTCGCATTGCGTTTTCCAAGCTTCAACCGCTGGCGGGTAAGCAGGTCAGATACAAGAGTGTCATTGAAACAATAGAATTCAAGTGCGAAGAAAGGCGGTACCGGGTAGTCGACGTGAAGCGGTTCGACGGGAGAGGAACCCTGGTTGATTCAGAGGCGCCGGCGCGATCGGCGGACTGGGAGGACGTGAAGGCTCGAAGTATGATGGACACCTTCTTACAACCGGGGTGTCATGCGATCTATGAAAAGAGGCGAAACCCCTGAGCGGGTCGTCTAAGGATTGACATGCGAACGAAGTATTGGCTTCTGATTATCATAGTGTTCGGCTCGCAGTTTTCCGCGCCGGCGCAGGAAGCACGACCTCGCGAACAGGACGAGCCGATCCGGCTCAAGTCCGATCTTGTGACCGTAAGCGCCTCGGTGATCGATCCAAACGGCCGCGCGATCAAGTCGCTCAAGCCGGAGGATTTCACGATCTATGAGGACGGAATCAGGCAAAAGATCGCTCACTTCGCTGCAACGGAAGAACCGTTCACTCTCTTGTTGCTCCTCGACCTGTCAGGCTCGACTCGCGACGATATCTCATTGATGAAGCGCGCGGCCAGGAACTTTCTTGGCGAGCTCAGGTTCGATGATCGCGTCGGCGTAATCGTATTCAGTCGAGAGATCGAGATGATCAGCGAGTTCACCGATCCTCGGGCGGATGTTTCAACCGCGATCGATCGTATAGCGACGCCCGAAGGCGAGGAGGGTCATCGATTCACCACCAACACCGGCACATCCTTTTACGATGCGATCTACCTCGCGGTTGAGGAGAGTCCGCTGAAACAGACCGAGGGAAGAAAAGCGATTGTGTGCATGTCGGATGGCGTCGATTCAACCAGCAAGATGAAGTTCGCAGACGTGATGCCCCTTGCTGAACAATCCGGCGCCTCGATCTACTTCCTGGAGCTGAACACCGAACAAGCGACGCTCCAAAGCTTGCTCAAACCAAAGAGTGATCCGGATTACGTGAATTTTTCGCAGAGTCAGATCGATCGTTACTACGCCGAGCATGACCCGGAATCGATTCAGCGATTTCGCCCGCGGACAGCTCTCTCGCCGGAAACCACGCGTGAGATCAACGCGGGACTGTATGCGACGTCGCGGCGTGAGCTACGCACGCTTGGAGAGCACACCGGAGGACGCGTCTACGCAGTCAAATCGCTTTCGGACCTTGCCGGCGTTTACAAGCAAGTGGCTGACGATCTGCACTCACAGTATTCGATTGCCTACTATCCGAGCAACAACCTGCACGACGGCCGCTGGCGCTCGATAAAGGTGGAGACTCGCGCTCAGAACGCAACCGTGCGCGCGCGATCAGGCTATCGAGCAAAGTGAACCTGGCTTTCGGAGACTGGATCAACCGCCGATTTGCGCTGACTGGCGTAACGCAGATTCTCGCAGATCAGCGTGAATCCGCGGACCAAAGGCAGCGAGAATCAGCAGTGAATCGAGACTCACAGGATGCACAAACACAGCTGGATTAACCGCTGATTTGCGCTGCCTGGCTTCACGCAGATTCTCGCAGTTCAGCGACGATCTGCGAACCGAAGGCAGCGAAAATCAGCGGTGAATCGAGACTCACAGGATGTACTAGCACAGCTGGATTAACCGCTGATTTGCGGTGACTGGCGTAACGCAGATTCTCGCTGTTCAGCGACGATCTGCGGACCGAAGGCAGCGAAAATCAGCGGTGAATGAATCGTTCTAAAATGTACAAGCACAGCTCGGTTACCGAACAGATAATCAAGGCCTTCTATCACGTCTACAATGAGCTCGGGCATGGCTTTCTTGAGAAGGTCTACGAGAATGCTCTCGTCATACAGGTTCGGAAGCAGGGGCTTGTAGTCAGACAACAAGCGCCGATAAAGGTTTATTTCGACGGACAAATCGTCGGCATCTACTTTGCGGATTTGTTGGTTGACAACAAAGTGGTCGTCGAGATTAAAGTCGCGGAAGCGTTATGTGACGAGCATGAGGCCCAACTGCTTCACTACCTGAAGGCTACCGAGATAGACATCGGGTTATTGCTAAACTTCGGACCGCGACCTCAAGTCAAGAGGAAGATCTTCGAGAAAGCCCGAAACCGAAATGCCCGAAGCGGATGAACCGCTGATTTGCGCTAACTGGCGTCACGAAGGCAGCGAGAATCAGCGGTGAATAAGCGAGTCCAATACTATGCCACTCTTACTAAGAGAGAATCACGTAACCGAATTGCTCGACATTGAGACGGCGATTGCCGCTATCGAAGAGGTCTTGCGAGACCAGGCCGAAGGCCAGGCTACCAATCGCCCGCGCTCTCGAGTCGCGACGCCGACTTCGCAACTGCATGTGATGTCCGCTGGTGATCGACGTCTCGGTGTTTATGGCTTGAAGGCCTATAGCGCTTCGCGAAAAGGCGCTCGGTTCCTCGTCTTGCTTTACGAATCGGAGACCGGTGACCTTTTGGCAATGATCGAAGCGGACCGGCTCGGTCAGATGCGAACGGGAGCAGCGTCGGGAGTAGCTACGAAGTACATGGCTCGCGCTGATGCGGACACGGTTGGGATCTACGGCACTGGCTGGCAAGCTGAGAGTCAACTGATGGCGGTGTGCGCGGTGCGAGCGATCAAATCAATCAACGTGTATGGCCGTGACGCCGAGCGTCGCGAAGCTTTCGCTCGAAAGATGACCGCACTGCTGCGTGTCGAAGTAACCGCCGCCGCTTCGCCCGAAGAAACAGCCTGCGGTAAATCGATCGTGATCACCGCTACAAATGCTCGCGAGCCGGTGTTGAAAGGCGAATGGATCGAGCCGGGCACGCATCTGAACGTCGCCGGTTCGAATTTCTTATCGAAAGCAGAGGTCGATGTCGAAACGATTAAGCGAGCTTCAATAATCGCGGTCGATTCAATCGACGATTCGAAGCTTGAAGCCGGAGACCTGATGCCGGCCATCGAGCGCGGAGTAATTAGTTGGGAATCAGTAACCGAACTCGGTCGAATCGTCGCGGGCCGCGACCATGGTCGAAAGAACGATACAGACATCACGCTGTTCAAATCAAACGGCATTGCTCTCGAAGACATCTCCACCGCTCTGCGTGTTTACAAGCTGGCCCGCGAGCGCGGACTTGGTGAAGAGATCGGCTTGTGGCGTGCATAGGATTGATGGCGTGGTATTCGTCGACAACTGAGGTTTGAAGATCTAACCTGGGTGACTTACTTTTCGAACTCGACGCGTCTTTGATCGAGTTGATCGAGGATTTCCGGAGCGCCCCTCAGTTCTGCGAGCGGCGCCAATTGCTCCCAAACATAATTCCAGTCAAGTTTCCCCGCCTGCCGAACAATGACGTGCTCGACATCCACCCAGTCCTGCCCGCGGCCGGCAAACGCCTTCAAGACGATCAGATCCTCAGCGGAACAAGTGCGAAGAGAAACCTTCAGTGGGAAGTCGAACAGCGAGGAGCGCCGCACAACCAATTCTTCAAACGGCAGGCCCCCAAGCGCCACATCCAGGCCGACACCGCTGCTCGATTTGAGCAGCAGCACGCGCCGCGCTTGAGCGAAGGCGGCAACATCCGGAATCCTTCCCTCAAAATGCTGAAGCAGAGTTCGAATGAATGGCTCCTCCCCGCCGAACCCGGTCAGGAGTGTGAGATCGACGCCCACAGTTTCGCGCGGCTCACCCCACCGCTGCACGGCAAGTCCGCCAATGAAACAAAACTGCCAGCCGTGCGATTGGCAGACCGCTTGTAGCTCAGCCGCCGCTTTGATTACTTCAATCAAGGTGTGCCACCTTCATGAACCATTGCTGTTGTTCGACGAGCCCGGAAGTCGGCTTAGGCACGCGGGGCGAAACCGTATAGTCAGCAGGACCGCAGAGCAATTCGATTGTGCGATAGGTGTCGAGTCCACGAAGCTCTCTTCGGTGAATTCGCTCGAGGTCCTCGCCCGCGAGCCGCCAAGTCTCGACCCAGCGTTTACCCAAAGCGATTTGTTCCGGCGTCCAGTTGGCTAAAGCAGATGGTTCGTCTCTCATGGCACAAGAATAATGGAACTGCGGATCGATATGAAAGCGACTCTGGGGCTGGATCGCCTGCCTTCAGACCGAATCGTTCGCCTTCCCGCGCCGTCAGTCGCTTGCCGTTGATTACTTGCCGAGAATCGCGCGTTTGGCGTCGGCGAGTTCTTCGTCGCGGCGATGGTAGCCGCAATCGTTTATGAGCTTCTCGGCGGCTTCCAAATCCGCCTGGGGCGATTCCGCCCGCCATCCAGTTGGAGACAGCCATCTCACATAAGCGTCCATCACATGCCATGCATGGTTGCGATGTTCGCTTGCGGCATCCGCTATCTCCAGTTTGATCAAATCGCGCCGGCGGATGTCACCCGCATGAGCATCACGCAGGTAAGTGCCCAGCAGGTTCAACGTGAGCGCGTGGCCTTTCACATCTTCGACCAGCTTCTCGTATTCATTCCAAAGTGGCTTACCAACCCCGGAGCCATCGGCGCTCGAAATCGTTTTACGTAAACTGCCTTTCACACCCAAGGACTGGAGCAGCGCCACGCCCGCGTCTGTGGAAAGGCGCATGAGCTTTTCTTCGTGGACGGTGTTTCCGATGAAGGCGCGGAGGTCGGGGAGCGCATACCGCGTAGTGACTACGCATAAGCCGTGACTGTTCGCGGCCAGCCCTTTGAGTAGCGCGGCGATTCCCTGATCCTTGAGTTCGCCTGGCGTAGGCGAGGTCGGCGCATATTGCAGCGGCTCCAACCCATCGAGGATGAGCAACGCCCGCCGCTGACCAACGATGCTTGCGAGACGCTGTCCCTTCTCGAAAGGCCCGGCGTTGCCCGCGGCGAATAGCTTATCGTCGTCGTCTCCGAAGAAATTGAGAGCTTCCTTAAGGAACAGATCGGACGAGGCGGCCACTTGGTCGCGCGTCCCCTGGCTGTAAAACGACCACGCGAAAGCGTCTTCGCAACCTGGCCAGTTCTGAGAGGCGAGGTCTGCAGCCCACTCCGCTACGAGCGAAGTCTTTCCCTCGCCGCCGAGCGCGACGAAGGTGAGGATGTGCGGGCGCTTCGCTTCCTGGCTTTTGACTTTGGCCCACGCGTCGTCGAGCATCGCCGTCTCGGCTTCTCGGCCGATGAGTTTATCCGGCGCGTATTTGACGATGCGCGAAATGTCGGCTTGAAGATCTATTCTCGCCGGTAAGTTGATCGGTGCGCGGTGGGTCGGTAGTACCGGAACAGTTCCGAGTTGGTTCTTCTCTGCTTTCGCCTGACCCGTGAGGATGCGAATCAGGTGCTCATAGCCTCCGTCGTCGAGGACGAATTTGATTGTCCGGCAATGTGTCCAGCCCCGAAGGAATCGCAAAATGCTCGACTCCGGTTCAGAGTCAAAAAGGACTGGAATGATGCGTCGGTTGCCCTTCCCGTCATAGAGGTCGTCGTCGAGAAGGCTACCCTCCCAATAAACGCCTTTGCCTTTCTGGGGTGGGACACTACCCTCGATGCGACGCTCGTATTCGGCTGTACACACGCAAAGAACGAAATCAGAGTGCGCTCGGCTTATCCGCTCATTGCACCAGCGCGGCCAGTCTACGATCTCCTCGTTGTGGAACTGGTCGAGTTCAACATCGATGCCGTTGTCACGAAGCGACCAGGCCAATTCGAGCACCCGCTCGCTATGCTCAGGCGAATCGTGGCTGTAGCTGATGAAGACTTTGGCGTTGCTCATCACTGCGTCATCCTTTGAGCGGCCCAATACTTGTCGTGAAAGTTACTACCAGGATTCGCCCTCTAACATGAAGGCCAATCCTCGCAATGTCAATGGCGGGTAAGTTACAGACCGAGCTTCTTGCGCAGCGCCGCCACATCAACCCTTAACGCGGGATGAGGGACGTTCTCGTTTCTTCGCTCGTAGTCGGTCAGCAATGCTTCCAGACGCTCGCGGCCCTCGTTCGTCCGCGCCGCCTCAATCGGAGTCTTGTTCTGAAGCGCCGGTATACGCTTCTTGTACCACTCCTTCCAATTCGCTTCCATCTGTTTCTTCAGGATCGCTTGAACTTCCGGGCGCGACTCGAGTTCCTCTCGCTCCTTTCGAGCTTGCTCGAATGCCGGGCTGCCGGATTGCGCGTTCATCTCTTCGAACTTCGACTCAACGGATTCATGGCGAGCTTGCTTGAACGCCACCCGCTCGCCTAGCCTTTTTGCGACCTCAGCCTGAATCTTCTTTGCGCGCTTTTCGGAATTGACCTCCGCGATCAGAGTATCTCCTTTGATCTCCAGGCTGCCCAGGACCGTGTTGTCCCAGCTCTTGTGTTTTTTGTTGCCTTTCCTTAACCAGCTAAACCTCACTTCAACCAGGTTTCCGTCATCGTCGTGGGTTGCGTCTTCGATGAGCTCCTCAGGCGATTGATAAAGAGCCAGCGGACTTAATGCATCTAACGCCTCCTGGGGCGAGCAGTAGAGTTCGAAGTACAGTTTGACAAAGCTGATCGGGTCGCCGTCGGTGTTCTGCAACGTAGGGAGCCGAGGATTCTTGAGATATTCGGCGGCGTCGAGATAGATGGCTCTTACTTCAAGATCCCATTCGACCATCGACTCCTGGCTCATCTCAAAGCCTTCGTTGCTCATTTCCTGTTCAAGTTCATCGCGAATGTCGAGGAGCCGGCCATGTTCACTTGGTGGAATTGTGGTTGAAGCACAACCGACGATAATGGCCTGATCGTCAAGGGGCACAACCCGCGCGAAAATGATGTCTCCGCGTTTGAGTGTTTGTGACGCCTTGGCTTCCTTCACCATGAATGTTCGATCGAGAAAAATATCGCGCAGCCCAAGGCTCTTTCCGGTGACGACCTCGGTGACCGCGAAAAAACTGAACGGTTGATAGCAGGCCGCAAGAATAAACTCCTTCAGATGGTCGTCAAGATTAGCATCATTCTCAGCGAGATAATCGAGACCCATCGGTATTTCCGGTTCCACACCCTCGACTGCGGGTGCCCAGGTAAAGGCTATCCACGGCATCATCAGCGACTCGAGATCCTTCTCGTCCGGCTTAAACTCGCCCCAATCGCTGAACTCTGAGAGAGCCTCGATTATGAAGTCGTCGCCATATTTCGAGCGCGCGAAGTTCACAATTCTGTAAGTGACTTCCGCTTCCGTGAGCCGAATCTTGTACCACCCGGGGTCTTGCTTCCACGCATCCTCGGCTACAGACGAGTTAACCTCTTTACCGTAACAACAACGTTTGTATTTTTCGCCGCTTCTGCATGGACACGGATCATTTCGTCCGATTTTCTTCATAACCGCTCAAGCCAACACGTTGCGACGCGGACTTTGAGAAGCACCTACAAGGAGGGATTTGGACTTATGCTGGCAGAATACAGTCGCGCTAGAGCGCTTACCGCCCGACCAGCCCGGATCAAATGTAAGCGCGCTCTGCTTTCCGAATCTCTCGATACCTCGCAAACGCTTCGCGTTCGTCTTCGAGGCCCAGAAAGCTCTTGAGCGAGCTTCCTCGGAACGTGTGCCCGAACATCTTCGGCGCGTTCTTCAAAACGAACATCGGGTTGCGGCGAAAAGCGGCCGGGATGTGCCTGACCTTCATCCAGCGCTCGACTTTCCATCTCATGTACTCGGCTTCTTCGGCGGACACGTGCTCGGTCTTCACTACCGCAGTGGTGCCGTCGTACTCTTCGAGGCGTTCGTTGATGATCAGTCCGCGATCGCGAAACTCCTTAGTCATCGGAGTCCGTGGATAAGGTGTCGGGTGCTGGATGTAAGGCCAGTCGATGTACTTTTTGGCGAACTCGAGGTTGGTCTGAATTGACTCTGTCGTGTCGTCGGGGTTTCCGACGATCAATCCGCCGACGACGTACATCCTGTTCCTGTGTATGTAGTCGATGGCTTTGAGCGTAGCGTTGCCTGCCTTCTCGCCGTTCTCACGTTTGGTGTTCTTCGAGCTGGCTTTGAGGAACTTCAAATCATCTTCGAGAACGTTCTCGATTCCGAGAAACACGTATCGAAACCCGGCTTTCTTCATCAGCGGCGCGAGCGTGTCTCCGTGATTCGCTATGGCGGAGGTCATCGCCTGTACGGTGTAGTCGATATCATTAAGACCCGCATCGATGATCGCCTGGCAGAGGCCTTCGAAGCGTTTCACGTTCAGCACAACGTTGTCGTCTACGATGAAGATCGCTCGCGCGCCACGATCGTACGCATCGCGAATGTCGGCAATCACACGATCAAACGAGTAAGTGAAAAAATTCCGCCCGCGCATTTCGATGATCGAACAGAAGCTGCAATCGAAGGTGCACCCGCGCGACGTTTCGATCACGTCAACCTGCCTTCCAAGGATCGTGTACCCCTCGAGCACTCGCGCGCCGCGATCGGGTGGCTTTATTTCGCCGTTCTCGAGTCCATTCACCGGACGGTCAGGCGTTTCGTAGAACCGGTCGCCGCTTCTATAAGACAAACCTGCGATGTGATCGAAGCCGCGTTCTTCTTCGATAGCCCGGAGCAGCTCCCGAAAAGTTATTTCGCCTTCGCCGCGCACGATGAAATCGACAACCCCGGCCGAGTTGTCGGTGTAAGCGTCGGCTGCGAGGCTTGGATCATAGCCGCCGACGGCCACACGCACGCCGGGTTTCAGTTGGCGCACCAAATCGATGATCTTTTTCGCGGTCTTGCGCTGAAAAGTCATCACCGACAAACCGACTACATCGGGTTTGTGTATGGCGACGAGCCGTTCGACGGTTTCCCGCACGCGATCCTGGACCAGCACCAGGTCGGCTACGGCGACGCGGTGATGGGGATCGACGTTCCCGGCCAGCGAGGTGAGCGCGCCGTTGGGCATCCTTATCGCAACGGTCGGCATATGCTCGAACGAATCGGGCATAGAGAGTAGAAGAACATTCATCGCGGGCATCCCTTCAATTTGTTGATCGAGCCGGGCTATACGGCCCGTCGAAGTTCAGTCATCTTAGTTGATGCGATGGTGATCAGCAAGTTTGTTCAGCGGCAACTTTGCGGGCTTTGCGGACCCTGGCGAGCTTTGCGCGAAAGCCGTACTTCCATTTGTCGAGACTTCAAGACAGGTTCGCGCAAAGTCGCTTGGCAAGCGCTTCGAGACTCTGTCAAGATTATCGCGATCAAGCATCAAAGGAGTTTGGACCTTGTTTATGAGAATTCTCTGGACATCGCTCGCTATCGTTTGCCTGTCGACATTTGGCCTTACTCAAACAGATTATCAAAAGCAATTTTGGAACAAAACAAGCCTCGAGGAACGACTGGGGATCGACGACGGCGCCGCCCTTGCGATTCTCTTCGGCGCTAACATGCGCGGCAACCTTGAACTTTGCGATTGCAACTACCCGCGCGGCGGGCTGTCGCGGCGCGTAGGTTACATCGACGCCTTTAAAAAGAAGTTCAAAGACACACCGGTGATTCAGGTCGAGGGCGGGTTCTTCTTCTACGGGTCGGAGGGGTATCCGAGTCTCGATTTGCAAAACGAACAAGTTGCGCTTGCCTATAGCCGATGGCCTGTCGACGTGATCAACCTCGGGCGCGATGATATGGTCCACGCTCGTACGTTGTTCGCTCGAGATGGCCTGAGCGAACGAGCCCAGGCACTGCCCATGATCAAGAATGTGATCTCGGCAAATTGCGTTTTTGGGAAGGACTCCGCCCCGCCGCCGGCATATGTAATCAAAGAAGTGGGCGGACCTCGAATCTTCGGCGGCAAGAAGAAACTCAAGATCGGCTTCGTTGGAATTGCCGGGCCTCAGGCCCCGGGCGACGGATTGAAGGACGCGACGGTGACGGACATGTTCGACGCGACAACCAGAGCCGTGTTAAAGGCTCGCAAGGAATGCGATGTTCTCGTCGTGATCGCTCATTGCGAACTCGAACCCGCGCTCAAACTGGCCGAACAGAACCTCGACGTTGATGTGCTAATCGCGGCTGATTCCGGAGGGATCTACAACCCGCGGCGCGTCGGCAACACGATGGTGGTGAGCGCCGCGCCGGGGAATATTCGCGAGGGTGACCTCCGTCTCTACCTCGACAAGGAAGGGCACGTCACATATACGTTTCGATCGAATGATCTTGACTCGAACGTACCAGCGGACCCCGCGGCAGAAGCCTTTGTCCAGGCGGCGCGCGCGGACCGCGATCGACTTCGGTGATTATCGACGCGGTCGTCACGCGTCTGCGTTCCGTTCCGATGACTAATTTAAACCATGGACAGTGCGCTTTCTCTTGATCGTCTTCACTTCGCCTTCACGATCACTTTCCACTACATCTTTCCCCAACTCACGATGGGACTGGCGCTGCTGATCTTCGTCATGAAGACGATTGCGATTCGCAGGAACGACGAGCGTTACAACCAGGCGGCTCGCTTCTGGGCCAGGATATTCGCGGTTACATTTGTCTTCGGCGTGATCACCGGCATTCCAATGGAGTTCCAGTTCGGAACCAACTGGGCGAAGTTTTCCAGGTTCGCCGGCGGAGTCATCGGGCAGACGCTGGCAATGGAAGGAGTGTTCGCGTTCTTTCTCGAATCGTCTTTCCTCGGTCTGTTCCTGTTCGGCGAGAAACGACTGGGGCGCCGTGGACACTGGTTCTCCGCGTTGATGGTCTTTCTTGGTTCGTGGCTTTCGGGCTATCTGATAGTGGCCACGGATGCCTGGATGCAGCACCCGGTCGGCTATTCGATCGCAGCGGACGGGTCAGCGAGCCTGAACAGTTTCTGGAACCTCATTCTCAACCAATGGGCGATCTGGCAGTACCTTCACAACATGGGCGGCGCGGTTATCACCGGAGCGTTTGTGATGGCAGCGCTCGGAGCGTACTACATTCTCGCCGGCAGGCAGCCCGAGTACGGTCGAATGTTTGTGAGACTCGGCGTAATCGCCGCGTTGATCGCCGGCGTGCTGCAGTCGTTCCCGACTGGCGACGCGCAAGGCAAGCTGATCGCCTATCACCAACCCGTCACACTGGCGGCAATGGAAGGTTTGTTCAAGACGGAGCAGGGCGCGGCGCTCGTAATAATCGGACAACCGAACACCGCGGAAAAGAAGCTAGACAACGCAATCACGGTACCGGGGATGCTCAGCTTTCTCACTTATCGGCGATGGGGAGCTGAGGTGAAGGGGCTCGATGCGTTTCCCGGAGATCAGTGGCCCGACAACATTCCGTTGCTTTATTTCAGCTACCACATAATGGTTGGGCTGGGCACGATCTTTATCGGACTTATGCTGCTGGCCACGCTGATGCTCTGGAGGAGAAGACTGTTCGACTCGCGATGGATGTTGTGGATGCTGATGCTGAGCTTCCCCTTCCCTTTCATAGCCAACACCGCGGGATGGATGACCGCCGAGATCGGCCGCCAGCCCTGGCTGGTCTACGGGCTGATGAGAACTCAGGAAGGCTTCTCACCAACGGTTTCTTCCGGCAACATCCTTTTCACGCTGCTCGGTTTCATGGGAATGTATCTGGCGCTCGGCATTCTATACTTGTTCCTGATTTGGCGTGAGGTCGAGCACGGGCCGACGCTGCTTGCGGGCGAGCTTGCGAGCACAGCCGAAGCCAGCGTCGAGTTAGGCGCATAGAGGAGAAGACGTTGGGAACGCTCTGGTTTGTCCTTGTAGCTTTCATGCTCGCCGCTTACGTCGTGCTCGATGGATTCGACCTTGGAGCAGGCATCATTCATCTTGTGGCGGCAAAGACAGAGGGAGAACGCCGCTCAATTTTGAAAGCCATCGGTCCGGTTTGGGACGGCAACGAAGTGTGGCTAATCGCGGCCGGGGGCACGCTCTACTTTGCTTTTCCGATGCTGTACGCGTCGAGCTTCAGCGGCTTCTATCTGCCGCTGATGATCGTGCTGTGGCTTCTGATGCTGCGCGCAATTGGAATCGAGTTGAGATCACATTTAAATGCCATTCTTTGGCGAAACTTCTTCGACGTGGTGTTTTCTTTTTCGAGTCTGCTGCTGGCGATCTTCTTCGGCGCAGCGCTGGGAAATGTGATTCGAGGAGTGCCGCTGAATGCGGAGGGGTACTTCTTCGAGCCGCTATGGACGACGTTCACGGTCAACGAGCATCCCGGCATTCTCGATTGGTATACAGTGATGACAGGACTGATGGCGCTGGCGACCCTTACGTCGCATGGTGCGCTCTATATCGCAACCAAGACCGATGGCGCCGTCTCGCGGCGCGCGCGACGCTGCGCCTCTATCGCGTGGTGGGCCGTCACGGCGCTGACACTCGTTGGGCTTCTAGCAACGCTGAGCGTCAGACCTCAACTGCTCGACAACTACAGGGCGGGCGTCGGGGGGATGGCTTTTCCGGTGATTGTGCTTGCGAGCCTCGCCGGCATGTTCTTCTTCCGAATCAAAGACAACGACCGGGCGGCGTTTGTTTCATCGTGCGTCTATATCGCAGGAATGCTGGGCGGCGTGGCTTATGGAATGTATCCGAATCTCCTCCTGTCAAGCACCGATCCCGCGTACGGGCTCACAATCCGCAACGCGGCGGCTCCGAGCTACGGGCTGGCCATTGGCCTGATCTGGTGGACGATCGGTATAGTGATTGCGCTGGGCTACTTCTTCTACCTTTATCGTTCGTTCAAGGGCAAGGTCAGCCTGGAGCATGACGGTTACTAAAGCGTCGTTCCTTAATAGCGGGCTCTTGCTCACCGACCGCCAACTTTGATTCAGATTCGTGCTGCGCGGAGCAGCAGGAATCGCGAGGGAGTTATGTACTTCAAACAGTTTTATCTCGGTTGTCTTGCGCACGCCTCTTACCTGATCGGCTCCGAAGGCGAAGCGGTGGTAGTGGATCCCCAACGCGACGTCGATCAGTACATTGCTGAAGCCGAAGCACAGGGCTTCAAGATCAGCCATGTCATCGAGACTCATCTGCATGCCGATTTCGTCAGCGGTCATCGCGAGCTTGCCGCGCGCACCGGCGCCGATATCATTTTCGGCTCTCGCTCCGGCGTCGAGTTTCCTCATCGAGCGGTCAACGACGGCGAAGAAATCAACCTCGGCCGAGTCACACTGCGCTTCCTGGATACTCCGGGTCACACGCCCGAGAGCATCTCGATTGTGGTGATCGATGACGAGGTCTCGCCACTGCCTCAGAAGGTGTTGACCGGCGATGCTCTGTTCATCGGCGATGTGGGCCGGCCGGACCTTGCTGGATCAAAGGGCTATACCGCGGAGCAGATGGCTCGGATGCTCTATGAAAGCCTGCATGGAAAGCTGCTTAAGCTGGAAGATGACGTTCAAGTTTTTCCGGCGCACGGTGCGGGTTCGCTGTGCGGGCGAAACATCTCCAAGGAAACGTCTTCTACAATTGGCGAGCAGCGGCGCTTCAACTACGCGTTGCAGCCGATGCCAAAAGACGAATTCGTTCGAATGATGACTACTGATCTTCCCGAGGCTCCCGGTTATTTTCCTCGTGACGCGGAGATGAACCGCACAGGAGCTGCGGCCATTCTGGACCTGCCGAGCCCCCCGGAACTCTCGGCTGAGGAGATCGCTGCGCGATCGCGCGAAGGCTATCTGATTTTGGATGTTCGGCCCTCGGCGGCTTACGGGAACGGCCACATACGCGGAAGTATCAACCTCGCCCTGGCAGGGCAGTTTGCTTCGTGGGCGGGAACGCTGATCGCAGCCGGAACACCAATCATCATCGTTGCAGACGAGCCTGCCGAAGTCGGCGAAGCCGCATTAAGGCTGGCGCGAGTCGGGATCGAAAGCGTCAAAGGCTATCTCGGCGGCGGGATGTATTTGTGGGATCAGGCAGGAATGGCTGCGGCCACCATGCCGCAGATTCCAGTTGACGAGCTGCGCTCCCGAATAGATGAAGGGGCCGGCTTACAAATTGTTGACGTGCGCCGCCGCGGTGAATATGACAACGGTCACGCTCCCGGCGCGGTCAACTTGCCTCTCGATCATCTGGAAGCTCAGGTCGGCATGCTGGACCCGAAACGACCCACGGCGGTTATCTGCGCAAGCGGTTACCGATCGAGCGCCGCGACGAGCATATTCGAGCGCCGAGCCTTCTCCGAGATATTCAATGTAGTCGGGGGGACCAACGCATGGATTGCCGCCGGCCATCCGATTGAAACGCCCCAATGACGTGTGAGAAAGGCAATGTTCGCAGTTCGGCCTTCAGGCGGAAGTTAGTAATTCAGCCTAAATGGTGCTACAACCTTCCGCCTGCAGGCCGGACCACGAACTTTTCACACAGTCCCACCGGCTAGCTAGGTGGTTTCTAATGAGGACAGCCACTGCAGGTTCGTCATCTTGAGCGTGACTGCCCGCCCGCCTGGACGCCGGAGGCCTTCAATCTGTCGAGAGCCCTCAATGTTTTTTGCCAATCCTCTTTGTTTCTCTTCGTAGCGATCGGCGCGTTCAGATTCCCATAGAATGACAGGATGTTCTGGCGAAGCTCCGGCGTCATGTTCTCGAACCCCTTGTTTGAACACTGCGCCAGCAATTTCGCATAGGTTTCATCTGCCAGCCTGTATTCACCCGCCCGCGTTGGCTGTCCCGTATCGAAGTCACGATTCTGCAGGTTAAGCCTGCCCGTACGAGCCTGACGCAACAGCGCTCTATAACCGGTCAGCGTCGCGTTGAAACTCTCGATGAACATTCGTTCAGCCTCGGGAGTGGGAGGCTTGAATGAGAGTGGCGCGAAGGGACCTACCTTCGGAACAATTCGGAGAAACAAAGCCAGGGTCTTATCGGAGAGCCCTGGTTTCTCGTACTGAGGTCCCCATTCCTTGTCGTAATCCGACCGCGATATGGCGTACATGAATTTCTCGCGTGTCATCCCTGATTTCTCGAGCTCATTCTTTTTCATCTCCCATGCTACCTTCGTCGTTTCAGGGATTATCACGCTCGCGGTGCGACGATAAGTACCAAGAGCAAGGTCGAGATCCGCGAATATATCCTTCAGCTCGAGACCATACGTCGCTTTGAAAGCGCGTTCGAGGACAGGCTTTGATACTTTGAACCCGATGAAGTCGTGATAGTCTTCGGAACGGTACCGGCCTCGCGCCACCTGCACCACATCGAATCCAAACTCCGTCTTGAGATGCGCCGCCGGGTCTTCAACATATGTCACTCGGTCCCCATACTTTGAGCGCAGTTTCGGATAAAGAACAGGAACGGCACGATTCACCCCTATCGCATGCCCGCTGTTATCTGCGACGTAGTGTGCAAGCGCTCCCAACGCGAATGCGTATTCGTTGACATCCTGCGCTTCGCCAAGCAGCGATTCGACGAAGTCACCGCTCCTGACGTAGTGCACCAGGTCCGTGAAGAACTTGCTCCCGAACGGGTAGTAACCCATATCCTGGATTATCGCGCCGCCATAAGCGTAGGCGTGCGCCTCCCGCAACTGCTCGGCGGTGGTATGGGGAAATCGCTTCAACAATACCGGCTTGATCGAATCATCCCACGCCGAATCTATGATTGCCTCGTGCGCGAGCACCGAAAAGCCCGGCGCTGGACGCGCGATAGCAAGCACCAGTATTGTCAGCACCCCGAAGCGCAACGCGTTTCGAACGATGGGTCTCTTCATTGCTCGCTCCTCACTGATGTATTGATAGTGGCCAAAGAAAATGCCTTTTTGTATCGAAATACGACGTAGATGCCCTTGCCACAGTCTCGAATCTGTCTTTGAGCAAGCACGATGCCTCATTCTCCTGTCCTCGCCTTTCCGACGATTGGAATCTCCGGGCTTGCCGTTCTTCTCCCGGCAGTCACCCGAGCCTAGAGCCTGGAACCTTGTAAAAACTGCCCGACATCCGTGGACGTTTGCTCTTGAGCAAGCAACTGCCGAGGCCACGATGCGCAACAATCCGAGCAATTCCAATGGTCTGGATCCGGCACGATCGTTGCTCGGATATGTCCGCTTTCCTGACCAGCGAGCGACGATGCTCATTCAAGTGGCTATCAGGTTGAGATCAACAGGCGTCTGGCAGCACTCAAATAGAAATCAACTCGAACCGATGACCAGAGCTCTTGTGCAGAACGTTTCATGAGTCCTCCGCTGTGATGTTGGGTGGGGAGGTGCAACAGTTCATGTTGCAAACAACTTCGGCTCTGACGCTGACAAGAGAACCAAAACAGAAGTGAGATGTCCGACAAGCTGCCAGCTTTCGCTCCTACTGAGGAAGCTCTCGAGTTCGATAGAGGTCCCGTGTGGCCACGCGAACTCCAAGCAGCTTGAGATAAAAGAAGAGCTGATGCTTGTGATTGATGAGGTGCTCGAGGTTGCCTAAGAGGACGGTCGTCAAGGCTTCGCCTTCGGGAACAAAGACAGTCTGAATGCGACGCGCAAGATCGTCGTCACCGAGCAGACCGAAGCCTTCTCTGATATGACTCGCGTAATCGCCTATTCGATGGCGAGCCTCCTCGATTCCACAACAGTGGTTAACCTTCAATTCTTTCAGCCTCGCAAAATGAGCCAGGCGATCCGGCTCGACCGCATAGAGTGACGCGCAGAAACCGGCCAGGCATTCGAGGAGGTGACCAAGCAGGTCGCACACCCGAAGTGAATCAGGTGTGGGTTTAAATTCACACTTGTCCGTTGGTATCAGAGTAATCAAATGATCCGCCAGCTCGATCTGTTCCTCGAGCTTCGAAAGCAGAGCGCCAGCGAGTTCGTTTGAGCCGCCCATCATTCTTTCGATATTCGGTCTTTGATCTTCGCCGTCCAACCCTGGACGGTTGATACTAGTGAAAGGTCGCCATCAATGGCAGACTTGATCCTCGGATTGAACGGGGGAAAGATTGGAAGAGTGAACTCGGTTTCCAATTCGTAGTGAACGTCGAACCCGCCGGCGATGATTCCCCACGCGATGCCGGGTATTGCTGACAGATCGATGCTGCACGGGAGATCAAACTGAGTAGTGGATCCGGCGGGAACCGTGATCTCGTACTCGCACTTCCCTTCTCCGGCTTGCTTGTCGTTCAGCTTGAGGCGATAGCTAAGGTCCCTGAGCCTAAAGGCGGGTCCGGCGTTTTCGACCTCAATCGAGAGCTTGGTCTCAGCAGTGCGCTTGCTCCAATCGACTCCTTCGATCGAGACGCCTTTGAGATGAACGGCGGGCTTCTTGTATTCGACGCTTTGGGGATTGGCGGAAGGGGCGAGCGCGAGAAGCATCACAGCGGCAGTCAGGCCGGTGGCGTGAGCAGCCAGTTTCGCGCGTCCGCAAAAAAACGCAGACACCACAGTCTGCGTTTCTCTGCCTGGAACTTTCGAAGACTTAGACATCAAAGTACATCTGAAACTCGAGCGGGTGTGGCCGCATTCGAATCGGATCAACCTCTTTTGTTCGCTTGTAGCTTATCCAACGCTCGATCAGCGTCTCGGTGAATACATCGCCCTTAAGCATAAACTCGTGATCGGCCTCGAGCGCGTCGAGCGCAACATCGAGCGAGCCCGGCAGCGTAGGCACATCCTTTAACTCCTCGGGGGACAGATCGTAGATGTCCTTGTCGAGCGGCTCGCCGGGATCGATTCGATTCTGAACTCCATCAAGTCCCGCCATCATCATTGCGGCGAACGCGAGGTAAGGATTGCAGGAGGGATCGGGAAAGCGGATCTCGAGCCGCTTTGCTCCGGGTGATTGGGAGTACATCGGAATGCGAATCGCAGCCGAACGATTGCGTCGCGAGTAGGCCAGGTTAACCGGCGCCTCGTAGCCAGGCACCAGGCGCTTATAGCTGTTCGTCGTCGGAGCCGCGAGCGCCGCAATCGCCGCCGCATGCTTCAGGATGCCTCCGGCGTAGTGTAACGCCATCTCTGAAATGCCCGCGTACTTGTCGCCGGCAAACAGGGGCTTGTCGCCTTTCCAAAAACTCTGGTGACAGTGCATTCCGCTGCCGTTGTCGCCGAACATCGGTTTTGGCATGAAGGTCGCCGCCTTGCCATAATAAAACGCTGTATTTTTGACTACATACTTGAACAGCATCACGTTGTCGGCGGTTCCAAGCAGAGTCGAGAACCTGAAGTCGATTTCGCACTGGCCGCCACTGGCAACCTCGTGGTGATGCATCTCCGGTTCGATGCCAACCGACTGGAGGTTCTGCACGATGTCCGAACGCAGATCGTGCAGCGAATCGACCGGAGGCACCGGGACGTAGCCTTCCTTGGTGCGCACTCGATAGCCGAGATTATCTTCCTCGCGGCCCGAATTCCATATTCCTTCGGAGGACTCGAACTTGTAGCCCGCGCTGTTGACGTCATTGTGATAGCTGACGTTGTCAAAGATGAAAAACTCGGCCTCAGGACCAAAGTAGCAGCCGTCTGCGATGCCGGTGAACCGAAGATAACTCTCGGCTCGCTGAGCAACGGCACGCGGATCCATCTCGTAACCTTCCTTTGTCAGTGGGTCCACCGCATTGGCGAACATGCACAGCGTCGGTTCCTCAAAGAACGGGTCCACCCAGAAGCGGCTCGCGTCCGGGATTAACAGCATGTCTGATTCGTTGATCGAGGCCCAACCGCGGAGGCTCGACGCATCAAATCCGATGCCCGAATCAAAAGTGTCCTCGTTGAACTGATTGATCGGCACCGTGACGTGATGCCAACCGCCGGGCAAGTCGGTGAATCTGATATCGACGAACTTGACCTGCTCATCCACAGCGAACTGCAAAACCCTTTTCCGGTCCATTGCCTGGAATCCTCCTGATTTCCGCCTAATTGACTTATGAGAATGACTGCCGAGAAATCCTATTTACAGCGGCCTTTTAGCATATAGACGGCTCATGAGGGTGTCAAGGAATCGATCGACGCTCGACAGATTGGATGAATGAAAGATTACACAAGTAACGGAGCGGGTTACTTAATCAACAACCTTGATCCTGATAGGAACTTCTATTCGTTTGTCTGCATCTGTCTCGATAAGCAACACGCCATCGTAGCTCCCAGGCTTCAAGGGCCTGGCGGGATCGATGGTAACTCTGACGAGGTAATTGGTGTTCTCGATTATTGTCGTTTGCTCGAGCTTCAGGAAAGGCAAACTCGAAGACATTGACTTGATGTGAACCGTTCCAACCAGCTTTCTGATCCCCACTCTCTGAAACGAGTTCCTCGCTTTTGCAAGCGAAACCTCGCCGAAGTCGAGCGCTTTGGGAGTCACAACCAGATTCTCAGCCAGCACGTTTATCGTCAGCCGTACTCGCATCTCTCGCGTGCGGCCATCACCGGCGTCCACAATAAGCGTAGCGGTGCGCGTGCCCGACCCGTTCGAGGCATCGATTTGGAGGTCCATCCAATAGTCACCGGTCTTTGGCTCGCGCCGCAGCTTCCATGTGTCAGGCGCGTCGGGCGCGAGCTTGAGCGTGCTTGCGTTTTGAGCGGCTGCTCGTATCCTCAGAGGCACCGTGAGTCGCTCGTTCGCTTCGACGGTTACGAGAGGTCGCGCGGTTGGCCACACCTGGAACGCTCCTATCACTTCGCCGCGTCCGATGTCGGCAGTCGCGATGCGCTTGACGTAATCAGGAAGCGCCTTGACCGTAGCCGCGAGCGTAACCTTGATGACCGGATGTCGCGGGTCATTGGTTTGCACCTCATAGCTGCGCTCGACCGGACCTTGTTGATCCGCGGTATGCATTCTTATAACGATCGCTCCAACCTGCCCAGGCTGGATGACTTTATCGAAGTAAAAGTCAGAAGGAGGGCATCAGCTCGGGGCTGCTCGCACGGCGGCGACGGGCTGAGCCGAGAGTCGAGCGTCAGGGTGCCACATTGCAACTGACAGGATGTACGCGGACCGCGTCGATTCAGAAGACGATTCAGAAGACGCGGTGCGTTTCTCCGCAAGCTCAAGGGGTTTCGCTCCCGCGTTGCGCACGATGAACGCATATTCGACCTCTTCGCCGGCGAACACCTCGCCGAGATCGCGTCTTGTAATATCGACCACCGCTTCGGGAGCGTCGGCGGATAAGGCTGGCGCGGCCGACGCTAAGGTGAGTTGACCGGTCAGCGAAAATAACAGGACGAGCAGCGGCATTTCGCGCAGCAGCTTGCGCGCGGACTGTTTCAGCGTTCCAGATAGGAAGGATCGAACTCTTGTCTGTTGTTGCGTCACGAGGAGGCAAGAATACTAATGGCGCGGGGCGAGCATTTCAAGCGCCGCCGATTTGGATGTCCGACAAGCTGCCAGCTTGTCGTCGCCTCCCCCACACGTCGCATCGGAAGACACGACAAGCTGGCAGCTTGTCGGACATTCTGAACCCCACCCCTGATTTGCCTCCGATACCCACGCGTGTATAATTCGGGTGGTTCCACGGACCTCCTATGGAACGTGAAGAAAAACAAATCTTTCACGAGCACCTCAAGAGCGCCGGTCTAAAACGGACGACTCAGCGCGATCTTATCCTCGATGTGTTTTTGGATACCGAAGGCCATGTCTCGAGCGAGGAGCTTTCCTCGATCATCAAAGCCAAAGACCCGTCCGTCGGTTTCACGACGGTGTATCGCACATTGAAGCTACTCAAGGAGTGCGGGCTCGCTCGCGAGCTCGAGTTTCACGATGGGCGAACGCTGTACGAACACGAATACAAACACACCCATCACGATCACCTGATTTGCACCGGGTGCGGGGCGTTGATCGAATTCTACAGCGAAGAGATCGAACAATTGCAGGACGAGATCGTCCGCCGCTACCATTTCAAACCGCTTCATCACAGTCATCGCATTTTCGGCATCTGCGCCGAATGCCAGAAGGCGCAGAAATCCGCCGCCGCAAAGGCCAGGGCTGTTTCCAAGTAGACAGCCGTCTTCAGTTTGAGTTCAGAGTTCAACCTTCAGGCTGGTGATTGCAATGTGCAAACTGAAGCTTGAGCTCTAAACCGAACCACCACAAAATAAACCAGTTGCTTGCCCGGTCCCGCGATTCTATTATTTAGTCTGCCGTGAAAATGTCGATGCCCGCATTCGATGATCCGCAGACAGAAGCCCGTCATTCGACGCCGCTTGTAATCGCGCATCGCGGGGCGTCGGGGCTCGCGCCCGAAAACACCCTGGCAGCGTTCAGCCTGGCCATTGCGCTCGGCGCCGACGGAGTTGAGTTGGACGTTCAGATGTCACGCGATGGACTGCCGGTGGTAATCCACGACACGCGAGTGAATCGCACTACGAACACCAAAGGAAGCGTGTCGCGATTGACCCTCAATCAACTTCAACGGCTCGATGCCGGTAGTTGGTTCGAGCGTCGGCTCTCGAGGCGGCCTCGCGTTCGGGCTATGGTTGGGCGCATATCATCAGAAGTCGGAGCCGCAGTTCCGCGCTACTCAGGCGAACCGGTGCCATCACTTGAAGATGTCCTCTCACTTTTGAAGCCTGCGGGGCTCGAGAGAATCTATATTGAATTGAAAGGCAGCCCGCTTAACCACGCGCTTCTCGAATCAATACTCGCGCTGGTCCGGAAGCATGGAGTCGATCGCTCGGCAACGCTTCTCATTCGATCATGCCATTATTCGACGAGCGAAAGACCTGGCGGCCGGCTTACGCACCGCAGCATTGTTTCCGGCGCGGGGGCGCAGACTAATCTCGACTCGTTCAATAATTCGATCCGCCGCGAGCGCGAACGTCGACGAGGTAGCGTTGCACTTCGGGCTTGCGACACAGCGGAGTATAGACGCGTTTCACGAGCGCGGTTTGGCCGTTTCGGTATGGACCGCTAACAGCAGGCTTTCCATGCATCGGATTGCGGCTTGCGGAGCGGACTCGATTATGACGAACTTCCCGAATCGTTTGCGCGATGTTCTCGAACAACGCGAAGCGCGGCGGAAGGTGAGGCGACACCGGCGATGAAGAGCGTGGCGGCGCCAGACAAAACCGATTCATTCACTGAGGCGTTGGCCGAGCAACGGACCTTGCACGGCGACCCCGCAACCGACATTCAGAGGTTCATCTCGCGGTCCCAATTCACAGTTCGCCACACCGCAACTGAAGACTGCGAGTTCGAATTACACGCTCACGCAGCTTACACGGTCACTTCAGTGCTGGCGGGACAACTATCGGCGACTATCGGCGACGAAAGCTTTGAGTTGTCGAGTGGTGAAACCGGATTGACCAACGTCGGGCAGAATCATTCAGCTCGCGGCAGGCAGGTAGAGTTCGTGTCGATCGGCGTGAACCCGGCGCTGGTGAACGAGATGGTGACGGAGATGGGGTTGACTCGCACGACCGCATTCATAGTGTTTCGCCAGGGTCTGGTCACGGACCTGACCGTCACAGAGATGGCTCGCGAAGTTGCGGCTGAAGTCGCCGCAGAGCAGTTGGGGCGCACGGCAATGCTGGACACGCTTGTTCGCCGGCTTGCGATTCATCTCTTGCGTAGCCACCTGACGGTTAGACAGACCAATCAGATCGAGCTATCACGCGCCGGGCCGGTGGATCGGCGACTTCGACGGGCGATTGAGTTCATGCACGACAACTTCGGTCGCGAGCTTGCGCTCGAGGAGATCGCCTCGTCGGCGTACCTATCGGAATACCATTTCGCGCGGTTGTTCAAACAAATAACCGGAGTGACACCGCATGTTTATCTGGCAAATGTGCGTTTGGAGCGCGCCCGCAAGTTGCTCGCCGATACAGCGCTCCCCATAAGCGAGATCGCCTCGATGGTTGGCTATCAGAGTCAGAGCCATTTCTCGAAGATGTTCAGATCAGTAACCGGCGTTACACCTCGTGCCTATCGTGAAGCCGCCAGGCCGTGATGGACTTTGCGCGGTGCGGGTTGTATTTTTGCGGGGCGACTTTCGCCTCATAATCAGTCAACAGAACCCAGGTCAACATAATGATTCGTCCATTCGATTATTCCGACATCACTCGCGACTCAGCCGGTATAGCTCACTACAACAGTCTTTTGAACTCGCTGGTCGAAATGCTGCGTGCTACGGTCGACAAGTCTCCCGATCACGAAGCCATCGTAGAGCTGGGGGAGCTTGGCGGTTCGCGAGTCACCTATCGCCAGCTCTGGGACCGCTCTGCGCGTGTCGCCGGAGGACTAAAACGGGCAGGCATCGATCGCGGCGATCGCGTAGCTATTCGGCTCGGAAACGGGGTTGATTGGTGCTTCGCGTTCTTCGGTGCGCAGATGGCGGGGACGGTAGCCGTTCCGGTCAACACTCGTTTCAGCGAACCCGAGGTCGAGTATGTAGTGACGGATTCGGGCTCCCGGTTCGTTTTTCTTCCCGGCGAATCGCTGCCGGATGGGGAACCATTCGTCGTCGACGATCTGAACAAGGGCGACGTCGCCGCAATCTTCTATACCAGCGGCACCACCGGCTTTCCAAAGGGCGCGATGACCACGCATGAGAACTTTCTCTCGAACATCGAGAATTGTCGCCGTGTGGTGAAGCTTCCGGATGACGGCAGCGTGCGCAACCTGGTGTCGGTCCCCTTATTCCATGTGACCGGCTGCAACAGCCAGTTGCTGCCGACGTGCCAGTACGGCGATACGCTGGTTGTCATGCCAGCGTTTGAAGTGCAGGCGTTCATAAGCGCGATCAGAGACGAGCGCATCAATTTGCTTACGTCAGTTCCCGCGGTGTATTGGCTCGCCATCAATCAAGCGAGCTTCAAGGAACTGGACGCCGGCAACATCGGCTGGGTGTCATACGGCGGCGCGCCGATCGCGCCCGAACTCGTGGCGCGAATCATGGAAGCCTTTCCGAATGCGCGCGTCGGCAACGGCTTTGGTCTTACAGAAACGTCTTCAGTCGCTACGTTTCTTCCTCACGAGTACGCGCACGAACGGCCCGAGACCGTAGGCTTTGCGGCGCCGGTTGTCGATCTCGATCTCTTTGAGAGAGATTCTGCGACCGGCGCAGGTGAATTGCTGGTGCGAGGCCCAAACGTGGTTAAGGGCTACTGGAACAAGCCGGAAGCGACGGCCGAGGCATTCGTCGACGGCTGGCTGCACACCGGCGACATGGCGCGAATCGATGAACAAGGCTTCGTTCAGATTGTCGATAGGAAGAAGGACATGATCTGTCGAGGCGGCGAGAACGTCTACTGTGTCGAAGTCGAGAACGCTTTGGCAGCTCACCCGGCAGTGTTTGAGGTCGCGGTGATGGGCGTGCCCGATTCGATGATGGGTGAAAAGGTCGGGGCGGTCGTTGTAGCGCGTCCTGGAAAGATCGTTGATGTAGACGATCTGATCGCGTTCGCGAAAAAGCACCTGGCAGATTTCAAGGTGCCTCAGTACGTGTCGATCAGAACCGATCCGATGCCTCGCAACCCTGGCGGCAAGATGCTGAAGCCGGTATTGAGGAAAGAAACCGAATGGGGCAAGGCGCTTCGTTGATTTACTTGCCAACCTGGCTTTTCTCCGCCTGAATATTCTCCTTGATCCCGAAGATGTGATGTTCACCACGAATAATAATCATTTTGTCAGTTATCGCCGGAGTCGCCATCATTACTTCTCCCATCGGATTGCGGGAGAGCAGTTCATAAGCAGTGCCAGCTTTGACGACGAAGACGTCGCCGTCTTCGCTGGCAAAGTAAAGCTTTCCATCTGAAGCGACAGGTGAGGCACTGAATGCGCCACCATTGCCAAGCCGGGCGCGAAGGATAGGTTCACCCGTTTTGGCCCGATACTGAGTCAAGATACCGTTGTCTGTGCAGACGTATAAGTAATCACCATAAACAATCGGCGTGACGATGTGCGGTTTGATGATTGGACTTTGCCAGGCAATGTTGTTGTTGCCGTCCGGAGTTGCGGCAGGCTTGATCTCTCCTTTGGCTCCGGCACGCACAGCATAAAAGTTGCGACGCGCATCCGAAGAGCCACCGCTCAGAAAGTACAGATCGTGCGCAGCAATCGGTGTCGGGATTTTCACGTCTACGCCATCAGCCAGTCGCCATAGCTCTTTGCCGGTCAATGGATCATAGCCGCGATAGTATTTCGTTCCGCTCGTGATTAACTCCGCGTGATCCTTGCCTTCGTAAATTGTCGGGCTGCTCCAGGAGGTATCTTCATCACGTGTGGTTTGCCAGACGCGTTTGGCATCAGCGAGGTTGAACGCCGCGATGAAAGCCTGGTTCTGCGTGTCGCACTGAACAATCGTCAGGTTTTTATAGAGGATCGGCGAACTGCCAAATCCCCAGTGAGTGTCTGCCTCAGAACTCCAGCCCCCATCAAGGACACCCAGATCCTGTTTCCACAAAAGTTTTCCTTCGAGGTCGAAGCAGTAGAAGCCTTCCGAGCCGAACGAAACCACCAGATATTTGCCATCCGTGGCGGGAGTCGAATTGGCATAACTAGCTTTGACGTGACGCTTGACCTTCGGTGTGCCTTCGTAAACAGCTTTTTCCCAGATGATGCGGCCAGTAGTCTTATCCAGGCAGTAAACGCGCCAACTGTGTTTTGAAGTATCGTCGGCTGAGGCAGACGTCTCTGTCATCCCATGGACGAACTGTGAGCTTGCGGCGCCGCTCACGGCGGTCGTGACGAAGACGCGATCTCCCCAGACGACTGGGCTGGAATGACCGAGCCCCGGAATCGGCGTTTTCCAAAGAATGTTAGTTGATTTCTCCGCGTCCCAGACGATCGGAGGATTGTTGCCATCCGCGACACCCGAACCATTTTGTCCGCGAAAGGATGGCCAGTTCTGCGCGTGAACCGCCGCAGCCACTCCGAGCCAGAGCAGAAGCGCAAGCAGAGATTTCATAATTCCCTCCCGCCTCTCACTTCTTCTTTTTCTCGATGTACTCTTTGGCAAACTTGATCAAGTGTTCCTGATTACGCAACCCGATCCGATTGGCCTCTTCCAACGCCTTGTCGAACTCCCATCTGTCGCGAAGCACGCGGCGAATCATCCAGAACGCGCCGACGCGAATCGCCGCTGTGCAGTGGATGAAGACCAGCCCGTTCTTCAGTTGCTCGTCGGTGATCTTGAGGAAATCGTCAGCATCCAACTCATCCGGCTCGCGGAAAGAGACTGGGATATTGAAGTAACTCATGCCCAATTCCTTCACTTTGGCTGCCTCAACTGCGCCGTTATGTTCGCCGGGCACCCGGAGGTTGATAATGATTTTGACGCCCGCTTCCTTCAGCTTTGGCAGATGCTCAAGCAATGGCTGCCCGCCCGTCCAAACCTGATCGGTCAACTTCAAGAAGTGGGGAATGCCGGTCAGTTCACTCATGGCCGCCGTCTTTTCAATCAACACCATCTTGCAGATCGGGCAATTGCCTGGCTCGTTATGGACTTCGTCATCATGGCCGCATCCGCACGGCGGACAGACATACTGTTTTTTGTCTTGCGGGGCTGCGGTGAAGACCAGCGCAGCCAAGCCGAATGAACCAGCTGCTACAAACTCTCTTCTGTTCATTAGAATCATCCTTTCGATCTTATTTCAGATCGCACGCCATAATGGTCCTCCGGTCGCGCACATAAAGCGTCGTGCCGGCTAGAGTCGGCACCGTCCAGGCATAACTAGTCAGCAACTCAACTTTGGAATTGATCTTCAAACCTTCAGGCGTAGGAGTTGCGAGCGCGAGGTTCCCATCTTCATCGAGCAGAATGAAGCGTCCATCGGCGAGCACGGCGGAGGCTCGCGACACGCCGCGATTGCGCCACGTCACTTGCCCAGTCTTGACATCGATAGACGTGAAAGGTGCAGGGCCGAAGTCACCGCTCGAGGCATAGACATAGTTCCCAACGCGGATTGCGTTGCCGAAATGAATGCGCATCAGCTTGCTGGCCCAGACCTGCTCAACTACGGTCTTGTTTCCGTTTCTGGTCAGCTTGAGGACCCGACTCCCTCCATCGTAACCGGATGAACAGAACAAGAGGTTGTCTTCGCCCCAGACCGGCATGCTCACGTTGACGCCGGATTCCGTTGGGTGCGGGTGACTCCACAAGAGGTCGCCGTTGTTCGGGTCTACTCCGATGATCTGGCCGTACATCAACGCCACCAGCTGGTCTTGACCATCAACCTTGATCAACAGCGGAGATGAATATGAGTTATCAAAATCCTGTTTCTTCCAGGCTACGGTGCCGTCCTTCTGATTGAAGGCCATAATGGCATGGCCAGCGCCACCAACCATCATTATCACCGTGTTTTTGTAAGCAATGGGATTGCAAGAGTAACCACGCACCCGCACTGTGCCATTGAATTCCAGCACCAGATCGTGCGCCCAGATCACTTTCCCGGTTTGTTTATCGAGGCAGTGAAACTTGGCTGTCGCGCCAGCAGCATAAACTTGATTACCGACCACCAGCGGCATGGCGCGCGGCCCCGGCCCTTGCTCCAGCACGTACTCGCTTGTGAAAGGGGCATCGTAACGGTATTCCCAGACGGTCTTGCCAGTCGCGGCTTCCAGGGACACAACCACATCTTGCTCACCGCTGCGATACATCGTGTACAGCTTGCCGCCTTCGACGGCGATGGCTGAATAACCATCACCCAGCTCGCGGCTCCACAGCCGCCGGGGGCCGCTTGCCGGCCAAGCCGCCGCCAGCCCCGTCACATCTGATTTGAAGTCACGATGCGGCCCGCCCCATTGTGTCCAATCAGTGGATTGCGCCAATGCCGGGCTGGGCGCCATGGCTAATAAGGCGAGTATCAACCACCGGGCAGTGAGCAGTGCCCGGCCCCATTCACGATGTTGTCGCTTCATACTTAGAACTCCTTCACAACATGCGCTACTGTTTCCTGCCGGTCTTCGGCCTTTCAAAGACCGCCGGATCAACTTTACCGTTGATGGTGATCGCCTCGACGATTGGCGATCGTTCTTTCCACGGCTGGTCATTGAAGGTCGCGTTGACTTTGAACGGCAACGTCAGACCGTCCACTATGCGAAAGTCGGAGAAGACCTGGACGAATTGCCCGAAATTGCCTTGAGGCCCGCGTCGCTGATACGACAGGCTCATTATGCGGTTCGTGGCTGGATCAATCCCTAGAGTGTAGCCGGTACCATCAATTTCAACCGCCACCTGCTCGACCATCGTCTCCCCGACTTTGCCGGTGCCGATAGCTGCTGCATTGAAGCCCGCGTCTTTTCTGGCACGCAGGATTGAGAGCGGCCACCGCTTAATCTCTTGTTCCTGTTCAAGCCGAGCACCATTGGGCAGTGATCGCACATCGTTTGCCAGGATGCCGAACACCTCGCTGGGAGTGATGACGGTTGTCATCTGTCTCGTTGCTGACGAATTGTTCCAGTCAGGCATCACCTGTTCGAAGCGGATCCGATTCGGGAAAAGAATGGTCAAATTGGTTTTGACTTCGACATCGCCTTGTTGCCTATGTTGGAGCGAGGTGCTTTTCGCTTGATAACTGGTGAGGTTATCTATTTGCGCAGCTCCGCCCAGCGCGCTCACCGCTTTCTCAATCAATGACTGCCCTTTCGTAAAAGCATCAGGCGTGAAAACTGCCTTTGGTTTGGCTCCGCTTGCGGGTTCGAGGTAATTCTCCGGCGCAGCATCGAATGCTTTCTTGCATCCTCCAGTGCCAAAGATATAGATGCGACCCTGATAAACTGAGAAGAGGTCGGGACTGCCGGTGACAGGCGGACCCATTCTGGCGCATGCACCATCCATCTGAATCTCGTAGCGAGCCGGGTCTTTCGCAAAGACGGCTTTGTTCTCTTCACTCGCAAAGAAGTATTGAAACCTGCCGCGCGTGACCGTGATTTTGAGATTGCCCTGGACTTCTTTTCCTTGCACCAGCAGGACGGGGTCGAGTCCTTCGAGGACCGGCACTGCCTCCTGCGATGGTGATTGAGTCAAGGCGAAAGCGCTGACACTCAGCCAAACGAGAGCGCCGAAGAACATGGCTGGAACTGATTTCCACAGACTTTCAAGATAGCTTTTCATAACTTCCTCCAGTTGATGAGTTAAAAACTTGGGCGGCCATTCACGGCTGCGCACCATTGGCCAATCACTCACATCGGAGCGCGACCATCGGGTCCACTTTCGTCGCCCGCCTCGCCGGGATATAGCAGGCCAGCAATGCTGTCATCGTAAGCAGCGCAGCCACACCGCAAAACGTCAGCGGATCAGTTGCCGACACGCTGAACAGCAGGCTGGACATCAAGCGAGTGAGCGCGAATGCCGCGCCGCATCCAATGGCGATACCCATGGAGATGAGCGCGAGACCCTGTCTGACGACGAGCTTCGAAACATCGCGTCGGGTCGCTCCCAGTGCCAGGCGAATCCCGATTTCAGGTGTGCGCTGTGTGACGGAATAGCTGATCACGCTGTAGATCCCCGACGACGCAAGGATCAAGGCGAGCGCGGCAAACAGGCCGAGCAACAACAACGAGAAACGACGCCGGATGAGCGAGTCGGACAATCGCCCTTCCATCGAACGCACGTTGTAGGCTGGCAGAGCGGAATCCAAAGCTTGAATCTCGCTCGTCACGGCCTTAATGACCGGCGCCGGGTCGAAGGCCGTTCGTGTCACGACGTACATGATGCTGCTTCTCGTTGTGATGTCCTGCGCGGGAGGCGTGTAGAAGGCGACGCGAGGCGCTTCGGCATCTAGCGCATATTGTTTCACGCGCCCTACGACACCGATCACTTTCATCAGTGGGTAACGCGAAGTCAGTGGGCCAAGCTTGATGCGCTTGCCGATGGGATCTTCATTTGGCCAGAACCGCTCGACGAGGGTTTCGTCAACCAGGGCCACTTTTTCGCTCTCATTCAAATCATGCTCGTCGAAGGTTCGTCCCTTGAGCAGAGGAATACCCATCGCGCGAAAGTAATGCGGACTCGCCACGCGATGGTCAGCCCGAATGACGGTTTCAGGTTGAAACCCATCGACCCAGATATTGCCCCAGCCAATGCCTGCGCTCAGAGGCAATGAGGAGACACCGCCCGCCGCTTCAACTCCCGGCAGCTTTTCCAGCCTCTCCCAGAGCTGAGAGTAGAAGGCGGCTCTGGCATTGTTATCAGGGTATTTCGGCCCAATGAGCGCTAGACGCAAAGACAGGGCATGCTGCGCGGAGAAGCCGGGATTGACCTGCTGGAGTTGACTGAAGCTGCGAATCAGCAACCCCGCGCCAACCAGCAGCACGAGCGACAAGGCAATCTCGGTGACCACGAGTGTGTCGCGAAGACGGCGGCTGCGCGGACCACCCATCGCATTCCTGCCACTCTCTTTTAGAGCTTCATTGAGGTCGACTTGAGACGCTGTTCGAGCCGGAGTAAGCCCGAACAGCATGCCCGTCACGAGCGAGACTATGAATGAAAAGGCAAGCACTCGAGCGTCTATGCGAATCTCTGCAAGTCGGGGAACATTGTCAGGGCTTAGATTCTTCAGCGCGCCCAAACCCCACCCAGCAACTAGTAATCCGAGACCTCCGCCTGCCAAAGCTAACAGCGTGCTTTCAGTCAGGAGTTGCCGTATTAAGCGCAAGCGACTCGCGCCGATGGCAGCACGAATCGCCAGCTCTTTTTGCCGTGCTGCCGTACGCGAAAGCATCAGGTTGGCTACATTTGCGCAGGCGATGAGCAGCACAAAGGCCACCGCGCCCAGCAGCATAAGAAGAGCCGAACGAGCCTCGCCCGCTACTTGCTCGAGCAGTGGCACGACTCGGATCGTGAAGCCGCTGTCGGGCGGATAGGCTACTGGATATTCCTGCTTAAGCCGCGCGGCTATCGTGCTCACCTGCGCCTGTGCCTGCTGCAAGGTGACGCCAGGCTTGAGCCGCGCAACCACGTTGTAGCTCTCGTTCCCTCGGTAACGCTGAGCTTCAGCATCAAGCGGCAAAGGCAGCAGCACATCTGCGCGCTCGATACCGCCGGTTGTCGGTATCACCTCTTTGTTCACAGAGAAGCCGGCGGGCATCACGCCAATGATGGTGGCGGCCTGCCCATTGAGCAAGAGAGGCTTTCCGATCACATTCGGATCAGCGCCCAGCAGGCGTTGCCATAATGCGTGGCTGAGAATGACGGTGAGCGGCTGGCCCGGCTCATCTTCCGCCGCTTGAAAGGCGCGCCCCGAAGCGGGAGTGACGCTCAATAAGGAAAAGAAAGATGCAGAGACGCGCAGGCCGTCGACCCGCTCCGGCAGATCCCCGGCCGCGAGATTGAAGCCACCGCCAATCGAGACGGCGATTTCGTCGAAGACATCGCATTGAGACTTCAGATCAAAGTACTCGGCAGTTGAGAGCCAGTCCTTAGTATTGTCGAAGCCCGAAGACCAGTTCCACAACATGACCAGGCGGTCAGAATCCTTGAAGTCAAGAGGCCGCAACAGCACCGCATTGACAACGCTGAAAATGGCCGTATTCGCGCCGATGCCAAGCGCGAGCGTCATAATCGCCACCAGCGTAAAGCTCGGATTCTTAACCAGGAGACGAAGGCTGAATCGAATGTCTTGCCAGAGACTTGACACGCCGTTTCCTCTTACGTGACCCTTGGTCACACACACATCAGAACGGTCAATCACTCATATCGGAGCGCGACAAGGGGGTCCACCCTCGTCGCCCGTCTAGCCGGAAGGTAGCAAGCCAGCAGGGCGACACTCGTAAGCACTAACGAAATCAGTGCGAAAGTCAGTGGATCCGTGGCGCTCACGCCGAACAAGAGACCCGAAATCAATCGCGTGAGCGAGAAAGCCGCGAGCATGCCACATGCTATGCCAATCATAACGAGCATCATGCTCCGGCCTACCACCAATCTGAGGATGTCCGTCTGCCTGGCTCCGAGCGCCATGCGCACACCGATCTCCTGCGTGCGCTGACTCACTGCGTAAGAAACCACGCCGTAAATTCCTACCCCAGCCAACGCCAACGCAATGGCGGCAAAAAAACCTAGCAACAGCATGTTAAACCGCCGTGGTGCCAGCGAACCCGAGAGAATCTGTTCCATACTTCGAATGCTATAAACAGGCTGGTCTTTGTCTACTGACCAGATCTGAGTCTTGACGGCCGCCAGAACGCTCAGCGGATCAGCCGTCGTGCGGACAACCAGTGTCCGTGGCCTCGCGTAGCGGCGATGGGGTTGGGTATAGAGTATGTACATTTCAGGCGCGGGGTCAGCCCGTAACTCTGACTGGCGGACATCACCGACCACTCCGATTACTGTCAGCCACGGCGAGGCTGAGCTGCGTGAATCCAGCTTGAGACTTTTTCCGAGCGGGTTTTCGTCTCCCCAGTACTTGAGCGCCAGTGTCTGATTGATCACCACGACTCCCGGTGAATTCGCGGTATCCTGATCCGACAGTCCTCGCCCCTTGAGCAACGAGATGCCCATGGCGGAGAAATAATCGGGACTGATGACGCGGTAGTTCGCAAGTATCGGCTGACCGGGCTCGGCGTCCGGCTTGTCTTCAAGCGTAAGACCCGCGACCATCCCGCTCGATGCAATGGGGAGCAGGTTGATGACACCCGCGGATTGAACGCCGGGGATGGTCTGAACCTTTTCCAGAATCTGCTGGTAGAAGGAGGTGATCTGGTGCAGCTCACCGGCTTTGGCGGCCGATAGATCCACGCGCATCGTCAAAAGATGCCCTGGCTTGAATCCCGGATCAATGTTTTGTAGGCGGAGAAAACTCTTGATCAGCAATCCGGCACCAACCAGCAACACGAGAGAAAGTGCGACTTCCAGAATTACCAGCAACCCTCGCACCCGATTGCCTGCTGCGCCGCCCGCGCCGCGCCCGCTTTCCTTGAGCGCCCGATTCAAATTCAGCGAAGAAACCTGGAGCGCCGGGGCGAGGCCGAAGACCACTCCGGTGAGGAGCGAAATGCCAAGCGTGAAGCTCAGGACGCGCCAGTCAATACTGACCTCATTCAAACGGGGAATCGTTCCCGGATTGAAAGTCTTCAACAATGCGCTTCCCCACAAGGCGAGCAGCGTTCCCATCACCCCAGCCAGCAACGCCAGAGACACGGTTTCGGTGAATAACTGACGCACGAGCCGCCAGCGCCCCGCCCCGAGCGCGGCGCGAATAGCCAGTTCTCTTTCTCGGACCGCGGCACGCGCTAGCAGGAGATTGGCGACGTTGGTGCAGGCGATTAGCAGGACGAACCCGACGGCTCCGAGCAGGATGAGCAGAACCAGGCGGGAGTTCGCCACCATGCTCTCGCTTAGCGAAACCACGCGCACGCCCACGCCTGTGTTGGTAGCCGGATACGCTTGTTCGAGACGGCCCGCGATCAAATCCATTTGCTCCTGTGCCTGGGCCAGCGTCGCACCCGGTTTGAGCCGCCCCATCGCCGACAGGAAATGCGCGGCGCGATTGTTCAGCTCACTGGCGTTGAAAGCCATCGGCACCCATAGCTCAGTCTCCTGGTTCGGAAAGCTGAAACCTGGGGGCATAATCCCGATGACGGTGTACGCTTCATTGTCAAGCGTCAGAATTCTCCCGATGAGGCTTGAATCACCTCCGAAGCGGCGCTGCCATAATTCGTGACTCAGTACGACGACGCGTTGAGCGCCGGGGAGATCTTCTTCCGACAAAAAGACGCGGCCCGCCATCGGCGCTATGCCAAGCGAAGGAAAGAGCGACGCTGACACTCGTTGTCCTTGAAGTCGTTCAGGGTCAACCACACCCGTCAGGTTGAAGTCTTGATTCGCAAATGCCGCCAGAGACTCAAACGCCTGATTTTGGCTGCTCCAGTCTACGAAGTTCGGTGGGGTAACCGAATCCAGACCGGCATCTCGGTTGGCATTCGAAGTTTGATTTGAATTTCTCTCCCCGACCATGACCAGCCGATCCGACTCTGGATATGGGAGCGGCCGCAACAGCACCGTATTGACGACGCTGAAAATCGCTGTGTTCGCACCGATGCCGAGTGCCAGTGTGATTACGGCGATCAAAGTGAAGGCAGGGTTCTTCACGAGCATTCGCGTGCTGTAGCGCAGGTCTTGCATTAGCGTTTGCATATTTCACCTCAGTTAATGTCTCAAGTCTCGGCAAGCTATAGGGTACGTCTTATGAGAGTTGCATCGGCTCTCTTCACTAAGTTCGAAGTGCCACTCCTGGTGACCTTCGGGGCGCACGTTTTCTTCTTACTTGATCGCAGATCTCAACGGCGCCACAGGCTTGTCGAGTCTTACGTCTACAATGGGCACGTTATGTGGGATGCTGGCGATCCCCTGTAAACAGAGGTGAAATCCAGGGCAGAACGGACAACCATAAACGGCGCCTTCACGCCGTCTACTTCGCGATTAGTCCGTCAAATGTCTGAGCCGCCTCACTCGCTTCGCAGGGCCAGCATCGGGTCGATTGAAGTGACGCGAAGCGCAGGAACAAAGCAAGCGACCGCCGCAACTGCCACCAGCACCGCCGACACGGCGAGGAAAGTAATCGGATCACTAGGTTCGACTGAAAAAAGCAATGCCGACATCAGGCGTCCGAGCAGAAGCGCTCCCGCTACGCCAATCGATAAGCCCGCCAGCACATAGTACATGCCTTGCCGCATCACCATTCCCAGCACTCTCGACGGCGATGCTCCGAGGGCCAGCCTGACGCCGAGCTCGTGTGTACGCTGGCTTACAGAGAGCGCCATTACTCCCGCGATTCCCGCGGCAGTTATGACCAGCGCCAGGGCGGCGAACATCGCAAGGAGAATCGCAGTAAGCCGTGGAGATGCGACTGCGTCCTCGCGCACATGATCCAGGGTTTGAACTCGATCAATCGCCGTCTCCGGATCGACCTGATACACCGCCTCGCGCATAAGGCTCGCGATGTTCATCGGATCAGCCTGAGTGCGCACCAGAAGATTGTTGGCGAAGCCGCTCTGCGCGAGTGGAATATAAATCTCATCGCTCGGCTCGCGGTCCAGGCCGTATTGTTTGACGTCGCCGACTATTCCGACGACAGTTGTCCAGGTCTTACCGCTATCGAAGCTCACTTTCCTTCCGATCGGATCTTCGTCATTCCAGCGATGACGCGCGGTTGATTGATTGATCACTGCAACGGGCGGGGCCTTTTCGTTATCTATGTCTTCAAAGGTTCGTCCCTTTACCAGCGGCAGCCGTATGGTCTCGAAATAGCCCGGACTCGCCGAGCGAAAATCGGCTTGTGGAGCGAGTTCTCCCTCGGGGATCGGATGGCCTTCGATCTGAAAGCCTCGATTGAACGGTCCGTTGACGATGCCGAGCTGATTCAAAGGGTATGTCGATGACAGCGCCGCCGATTGTACTCCAGGTTCCGATCGGACCTTGTCAAGAAGCCGCTGGAGCATCAACCTGGTCTGATCCGTGGTGTTGTACTTGGACCAGTTTGGACTGACTCGCATCGCCAGCACCTTCTCCGGATCGAACCCGGGACTCACGCTCTGAAGCTTGATCAGGCTTCGAAGCATCAGTCCGGCTCCGATCAGCAGCATGAAGGACACCGCCACCTGGGCGACGGTCAGAAGATTTCGCGTGCGTTGCCTGCTAACGCTCGCGCTTGTTCGGCCACCACCTTCCTTCAGAGAGTTGTTCAGGTTCCGATCGGAAGAGAACACGGGGACCAAACCGAAGACCAGCCCTGTCACTACAGAAACCAGCACCGTGAACAGCAAGACGAGACCATCAATGCGGATTTCCTCGCTGCGCGTAGTAAACCTCGCGGCGAAGGTTACCAGCAGGCGCAATCCTCCCGCCGCCAGCAGCAAACCAAGCGCTCCACCGGCAAGCGACACCATCGTGCTCTCGGTAAGCAGTTGCCGAACCAGCCGACCGCGCCCTGCTCCCAGCGCAGAACGAATTGCCATCTCTCTTTCGCGCCGCATCAATCGAGCTAATGTAAGATTTGCAACGTTGGCGCAGGCGATAAGCAACACGAGTCCCGAAGTGCCCAGCAATACCAGGAGTGTCGGCCTCGCCCGGCGGGTAAGTTCTTCCTGGAGCGGCGCTACAACCGCTGCGTAACCGCGATTGGCGGGATAGGAGTCCGGGTACTGCTTCGCAAGATTGGAGGCGATAACGCTCAGATCGGCTTGTGCCTGGGCGACGGGAACGCCGGGCTTCAAGCGCCCGAACACGCTCATCATCCGAGCGTTGCGATTCGCCATGAATTGTTCGGAAGCTCGAGTCGGACAATGCGAGGTCGGCATGTATATGTCTTCCTCGACGGGGTACTGTGGTATCGGCGGCAACACGCCAATCACGGTATGCGGGCTGTTATTCATCTGGAAGACTCTGCCGACGATGTTTGGGTCGCCGCCGTGACTCTCCTTCCAGTATTTGTAGCTCAGCACCAGCACTGCGTCGGACCCTTTATCGTCGTCGTTCGGCAGGAAGGTCCTTCCTAATACCGGCGTCACACCGAGTACATCAAAAAAGTTTGCCGATACCACGCCGGTCTGGACGCGCTGCGGTTCCGATCCTCCCAGAAGCGTAAAGCTCATCGTGTGATGTTCGACCACAGCATCCAACGTTTGACTTTGCTCCCGGTAGTCCATCACCTCCTTGACGGAGAAGAACGTATCGTTGACATGAGCAAGAGGAGCTTGCTGATGAACAATGACCAGTTGGTTTCCTTCCTTGTATGGCAGCGGGCGCATCAGCACGCCGTAGATGACGCTGAAGATCGCGGTGTTGGCTCCTATGCCGAGTGCCAGCGTCAGTACGGCGACGAGAGTGAATCCTGGATTTCGGAGGAGAATTCGCGCGCCGTAGCGCGCGTCCTGCAGAAGCGATTCGATCAACCGTCCACCTCGGACGTCTCGGCATTCTTCCTTGAATTTCTCCACGCCGCCAAAATCGCGCAGCGCATGAAATCGCGCTTCGGCGGGAGTCATTCCGCGCTCAATGTTTCGCCTGGTCTCCATTTCAACGTGGAAGCGCAGTTCTTGATTCATATCGCGTTCCAGGTTGTCTTTGCGAAAAAGCGAGCGCAGGGCGTCTGAGATTTTACCGAACATGATAACCTCCGGATCGATTCCTGAATTGCCCAAGTGGTCAATCCCGCGGCCGCCCTCCCCGGAGTTGACTTAGAAGTTGTCGTTTAGGTTGTTTGCAATATGCGATCGACCGCAGCCGACAATCGCTCCCAGCTCTCGGTCTCTTCGGTCAGCTGTTTTCGGCCCTTGCGCGTCAGTTCGTAGTATTTCGCTTGCCGGTTGTTGTCCGACTTGTCCCACTCAGACTTGATCAGGGCTTGCTGCTCCAGCCGGTACAACGCTGGATAGAGTGAGCCTTGATTGATGACCAGCACGTCCTGGGATACCTGCTGGATGCGCTGAGATATTCCCCAGCCGTGCATGGGTCCAAGCGCAAGCGTTTTCAATATGAGCATATCGAGCGTGCCTTGTAAGAGGTCAGTTTGTTTGGCCATTTGTCTCCCCTCGATGATCTAGAGGAGGCGATAATAGAGCCGGCTCCTGTAGATTGTCAAGGGGAAGTTGTTTTCAAGAACGCCGTGTCAGGTTTGGGTAGTAGTGAAGTGTTGCCGCGAAGCGGTCCACCCGCCCTCGCGCCCTTCGCGGCTTTCCTGATCAGCGGAGGGAATCAACCCCAGAGGACGCTGAGGCGCAATCGTATTGTTAGCGCGCAACACACTATTATCGGCTACCCGGGTTCGCCCCGGCTGGACTGTGCGGTTTAACCTGAATTATTGTCTCCCGAACAGTGGATTAGAGCTCGAGCTGACTTGTCGACAACTTAGACACTATTCAGTGCTGAGCTGATGGAGTGATCGTCATGACGAATCTTCTGCCGAAACGTTCGAACCACATCGCTGTTTTGAAGAAGCTGACTATTCTTTGCACGGTCGCGCTTCTAGTTTCAACCGCGTTCGCTCAGCACGCTGCGACCAAGCGTCCTCTCACCCACAACGATTACGACGGCTGGCGCGCAATTCAAGGGCAGTCGCTCTCGCGCGACGGCAAATTCGTAGCCTACGCGTTGGTGCCGCAGGATGGTGACGGTGAAGTGGTGGTGTGCAACCTCGCGACTGGAGCAGAATGGCGAGCACCGCGCGGCGCAGCGCCGGTCAATCCTCCGCAGCGATCACCTGAAGCCGAGCCCGCTCCCGGCCCCCCACCTTTCGGCGGAAGGCCCGTTTTCACCGCCGACAGTCGTTTTCTGGTGTTCCAGATTCAACCCGGCAAAGCCGAAACCGAAAAAGCAAAGAAGGAAAAGAAGAAACCGGAAGAGATGCCCAGGAACGCGATGGGTATTATGGACTTGAGCACCGGCAATGTTACGCGTATCGATCGAGTGAAGAGCTTTCAGGTGCCGGATGAAGGCGTGGGCTTCATTGCGTACCTGCTCGAGCCGAGGCCCGACGAGAAAAAGCCGGAGGCTGCCAATGCCGAGAAGACTCCCGCTCCGACGCCTCGAGGTCGCAGGGATAGCAAGAAGAAGGAATACGGCAGTGATTTGATTGTTCGCAATTTGGCCGACAAAACCGAGCGCACCTTCCCCGATGTTCTCGAATACACGATAAGCAAAGATGCGAAGCAACTCGTCTTCGCTGTGTCTTCAAAGAACGAAGAAAGCAACGGCGCGTTCGCGATCAGAACTTACGTGACGAATTCGCCGGTTGCGCTTCTCGCCGGCAAGGGCAAATACACCAGGCTGACCTGGGACGAGAAGCAGAATCAGCTTGCGTTTCTTAGCGACCACAACGATGCGGCGTCCGTGCAACCGCGATTCAAGCTATACCGCTGGGACCGCGAGACTGCCGCGGCGATCGAACTCGCGCAGAGTCTGAAGCCCGGCTACGTAATCAGCGACAAGGGCGGAATCTCTTTTTCTCAGGAGGGCGACAAAATCTTCTTCGGAGTAGCTCGACCGCCCGAACCGGAATCCGATCAGGAAAAGGATGAAACCGACGTTGCGTCTTCGGACGATAAGGTTTCCGTGGATCTTTGGCACTGGAAGGATGACTACATTCAGCCAATGCAGAAAGTGCGAGCCGAGCAGGACAGGAATCGTTCTTACAGGGCGGTGTTTCACATTAGCTCGGGAAAGTGTGTTCAGCTGGGTGACGAGTCGATGGCGGGAATCATTCCGGCAAGCGACGGACGCTGGGCGATTGGAACCGACGACCGGCCTTATAGGATTCTTGTCGGTTACGATGACGACGCGAACTCGGCAGATGTGTCGATAGTGAACACCATCGATGGCACTCGCAAGCCGGTATTGAAGAAGCACCATTGGGGATTAACGTGGTCGCCCGGCGGTCGCTACGCGCTCTTCTACGACGGCAAGGATTGGAACACGCTCTCGATACCCGACGGCCGCACGGTTAACCTCACTCAAACCCTCGCGGTGAAGTTTTGGCAGGAAGATCATGACTCGCCGAGCACACCACCGTCCTATGGAAATGCGGGCTGGACTTCAGATGACAAGTACGTCTTGCTCTACGACCACTATGATATCTGGCGGATTGCCCCGGACGGCTCGAACGCAATGAACATCACTGCCGGCGCCGGTCGGAAAGACAGGACCCAGTTTCGTTACGTCAAACTGGACCCGCAAGAGAAAGGCATCGACCCGGCGAAGCCGTTGCTGCTAAGGGCTGAGAATGAATGGTCTCGCGACTCGGGATTTTATCGGGCACGAATCGACGGCGGCTCGCTGGAGAAGCTAATCATGGCTGGCAAGAATTTCAGCGCTCCTTCCAAGGCCAGGGACGCCGACGTCTACCTGCTGACTGCGTCTAGGTTCAACGAGTTTCCGGACCTGTTGGTAACCTCGCCCACCTTCAAGGACGCGAAGAAAGTCAGCAATGCAAATCCGCAAAAGGCTCAGTTGCTATGGGGCACTTCCGAGCTGGTGCGATTCAAGAACACCGATGGAGTTCCGCTTTCGGCGATGCTGATCAAACCGGAGAACTTCGATCCAGCCAGAAAGTATCCGATGATCGTTTATCTGTACGAGACGCTGTCAGAAAACCTGAATCGCTTCGTCGACCCGCGCCCGAGCCACAACATAAACGCCTCGTACTATGCCAGCAACGGCTATCTGGTGCTCGAGCCCGACATCGTCTACACGATCGGGCATCCCGGACAGAGCGCGCTCAAGTGCGTGGTTCCCGCGATCCAGGCAGTGGTCGATAAGGGCTTCGTCGACGAAAAGGCGATTGGTATTCAAGGACACAGTTGGGGCGGGTACCAGACGGCTTACATGATCACGCAGACGACCCGGTTCAGAGCCGCTTCGGCCGGAGCGCCGGTCGCTAATATGACCAGCGCCTACAGCGGGATTCGCTGGGGCACCGGTCTTCCGAGGCAATTCCAATACGAGCACACGCAGAGTCGAATAGGCGCGAGTCTTTGGGAGGCGCCGATGCTGTATCTCGAGAACTCGCCTGTCTTCAGGGCTAATCAAATACAGACTCCCCTGCTGATGATTCAGAACGATGCTGACGACGCGGTCCCGTGGTACCAGGGTATCGAGCTCTACCTGGCAATGCGGCGCCTGGGTAAAGAGGCTTACCTGTTTACTTACAACGGCGAGCCTCACGGCTTGCGAAAGCGGCGAAACCAGAAAGATTATACGATGCGCTTGCAGCAGTTCTTCGATCATTTCCTGAAGGGCGCGCCCGAGCCCGAGTGGATGGTCAGGGGAATACCTTATCTCGAGCGCGATAAGGAGAAAGCGAAATACAAGATCTCGGCTGATGCGAAAGAGAAGGCACAGAACTGAAACCCTACAACTCGAGAGTGGAGGAATAATGGAGAGTTTCATAAACGAAACAGTTGAGCAATTCGCTCACGATCACACAAAACCCGAATCGGACTTGTACCTTCGTTTGCGTGATGAGACTTACGCAACGATGAGGAGCCCGCAGATGCAGGTTGGACGCATCGAAGGGCGCTTCCTGAAAATGCTCGTGCGTCTGACAGGCGCGAGGCAGATTCTCGAAATCGGAATGTTCACCGGCTACAGCGCGCTAATGATGGCCGAAGGGCTTCCCGAAGACGGCCACCTCATCACCTGCGACGTCGATCCAAAAGCCGAAGCCATCGCGCAACGCTACTTCAACGAGAGTCCTGACGGGCACAAGATCGAGATTCGAATGGGACCGGCGCTCGAGACAATCAAATCGGTAAACGGACCGATCGACATGGTCTTCATCGATGCCGACAAGACGAATTACTCAAACTACTACGAAGCGGTAATGCCGTTGGTGAGCCCGGGCGGGTTGATCGTCGCCGACAACGTTTTGTGGAGCGGCCGAGTGCTCAATCCGCAAAGCGACGACGATCATGCGATCGTCGCCTTCGACAAGCTGGTGCAGTCGGATCCCAGAGTGGAGAACGTATGCCTGACCGTGCGTGATGGAATGATGCTGGCGTGGAAGCGTCCGTAGAGCGATCGAGATTCGCTGCGGACTCAGCCCTTCGCTTTGAAACTCGACTGGAGCCTTCGCATGCCGCGAAGCCATCGATCGTAATCCGTAGCTTTTCGGAGGAAGTATTCCGCGACTTCGGGGTGTGGCAGGATCAGGAATCGCTCTTCTTCCACAGCTTTCACAACGGCGTCTGCGACATCTTCGGGTTCGAGAGCATTGGCTCGAAGAAATTCTCCCGGTCCTCCCGCCGACTGCCGCAAGAGATCGGTGTTCACGCCTTGCGGACACAAACATGACACCTTGATCCCCGCCTCGCCGTGCGTGATCGACAGCCATTCTGCGAAAGCCACCGCCGCGTGCTTGGTCACCGAGTAAGGCGCCGAGCCGATCTGCGTGAGCAATCCCGCTGCCGATGCCGTAGCCACAATGTAACCTTCACCACGAACAAGCATGCCGGGCAATACTGCGCGCGCGGCGTAGATGTGAGCCATCACGTTCACATCCCAAATGCGCTGCCAGACTTCGTTTGGTTCATCAGCGCCTCCGGGAGTCCCGATTCCGGCGTTTGAGCAGAACACATCGATTGGGCCGTAGGCTTCAATCGCTTGTTTGACCAGGTTGACGATGTCGGCCTCGACGGCAACGTTCGTGCGGACGGCGAGTCCGTTGATTTCTTTCGCGAGTTGTTCGGCACGATCTTCGTCACAGTCTGCGATCACGACAGCTCGAGCGCCTTCCGCAGCGAAGCGTTCGCACATCGCACGCCCGATTCCGTTGGCTCCGCCGGTTACTACTGCGACTTTGTTTTTGAGTTTCATGATTTCTTATCGTCATGTAGGGGCGGCTCTCCGTGGCCGCCCCTCTTTTGCATCTAGTTTACGCGCCGGCACGAGGGGCGGCCACGGAGGCGGCCCCTACATGACCGCTACTTGTACTTCTTCAGCTCGAGCTTCGCGACTGCTTCGCGGTGAACTTCGTCGGGGCCGTCGGCCAGCCGCAACGTGCGAACGCCGGCCCATGCGGCTGCAAGCTCGAACTCCTGCGAGACGCCGCCGCCGCCGCAAGCCTGGATGGCTCGATCGATCACTCGCAGAGCCATGTTCGGCGCCATAACTTTTATCATCGCGATCTCCGCGCGAGCGGCTTTATTGCCGACGGTGTCCATCATGTAGGCAGCCTTCAACGTCAGCAGACGCGCCTGCTCGATTTCAATTCTTGAGTTCGCAATATCGGCTCGAATCGTCCCCTGCTCCGCAAGGGTTTTGCCGAACGCCACGCGCGAGCGAACCCGCTTGCACATAGTCTCGAGCGAACGTTCAGCCAATCCGACCAATCGCATGCAGTGATGGATGCGCCCCGGTCCGAGCCGCCCCTGCGCGATCTCGAATCCGCGACCCTCACCCAACAGTATGTTTGATGCCGGGACTCGCACGTTCTCATACAACACCTCGCCGTGACCGTGCGGCGCGTGATCGTAGCCGAACACCGTTAGCATCCGTTTGATCTTCACTCCAGGCGCGTCCATCGGAACGAGGATCATCGACTGCTGTTTGTGCAGGGCCGCCGTTGGATCGGTCTTGCCCATGAAGATCGATATCTTGCAACGAGGATCGCCCGCGCCCGAGCTCCACCACTTGTGTCCGTTTATCACGTAGTCGTCGCCATCGCGCGCGATGCTCGATTGAATGTTGGTCGCATCCGACGATGCGACCGCAGGCTCGGTCATCGCGAAGCACGAACGAATCTGACCGTCGAGCAGCGGCTTGAGCCAGCGCTCCTTTTGTTCTTGGCTGCCGTAGCGAGCAAGCACTTCCATATTGCCGGTGTCGGGCGCCGAGCAGTTGAACACCTCGGGCGCCATGTGCGAACGCCCCATGATCTCGCACAGCGGAGCGTATTCGAGATTGGATAGTCCCTCGCCGAACGGGTTCTCGGGCAGGAACAGATTCCAAAGTCCCGCAGCACGCGCTTTCGGTTTCAGCTCTTCAATGATGGCAGTCGGCTCCCAGCGATCGCCCTTCTCGATTTGTTGTTGGAAAACTTTCTCGTTTGGATAAATGTATTCATCCATGAATGCGAGCAGTCTTTTTTGAAGGTCTTTCACTTTGTCTGAATATTCGAAGTGCATAACGAGTTCCTTTCGGGTTTGGAGAGGCCAGTAAGATAGTTGATGGCGGTTTATAGTTCAACCGTGACGAGAGGTCTTCGGTCGACGGGTGCGACTTTAATAAGGTTGTAATACTCAGCGCAAAGACGCAAAGGACCGCAAAACACGCAAAGCATCAGTTCGTCGTATCCTTGCCGTTTGCTTCGACTGCCTCGCGAACGTGAGCAAGATACTGTGCTTCCGGCAACGCGCCCACGAACTCGGTGGTCTCGTTGATGACGATCTTAGGCACGCCACGCACACCGTAGCGTTGGGAAAGATCTGGGAACTCCATTGCTTCGATCACGTCTGCCGTCACGTGCTCACTCTCGACTGCCATTTGGTGGGCCAACCTGGCCGCAGCCGGGCAGTACGGTCAGTTAGGCGTCGTGAACACCTTGATGTTCACGTCCTCGGTTAACGCAGACAGATATTCTCGCGTCGCCTCCGAAAGATCGGTCGAGCCGTTCGAGATGTCTACGAGATCAGCGATCAACGCAGAGAATTCGTAGCCCGACGGAATTCCGAAGAAGCGAACTCTGCCGCGCGCTGCGCCCTCGACAACAAAAGCAGGAACACGATTGATGCCCAGCGCAAACGCCTGCTCTTTTGCCATCGACATCTCGTGCACCGTGAGCTTGAGCTTGTCCGAGAGCGAGGTGACTTCTTCGAGAATCTCCTGCGTTGGAGCGCAGGTCTCGCAGGGCTGTTTTCCAGGGATGATGATTGGTGACTCGCGCTCGGTGAACATCACTATTTCGACGTCCCCGCTCAAGCTGTCAGCAAAATGATTCCGGATCGTCTCTTTGTCGGCGTCGGATATGAATCCCATCTCATCTCCTTAATTGGTCTTCTCAATCATTGCTTCAACCTTTTCCGCAAGGTCGAAGTCATATTCGGTAATGCCGCCGGCCGCGTGCGTCCAGTTCAGCAGCGTCACTTCATTGTAGTTGATCAAAATGTCGGGGTGATGGTTGAGCGACTCGGCCAGGTAAGCAACCGCGTTTACGAAGGACATTGCCCGAAGAAAATTCTTGAACTCGTATTTCTTTTGAATCCAGTCTTCCCCGCGAACCCATCCGCTGAGACGGGATAATCTCTCCTGGATCTCTTCCTCCGTCAGCTTCGGTGTAGTCGCGCTGCACGCCATCGATATTTAGCGGGCCCTTTCAGTGGGTTGGTATCTTCTGAGTTTCATTCATCGAATTGAAGCGGTGCGTGATCGTTCCGTCCTCAAGCCTCGAAATCGCAAAGGGAGGATCGCTCTCGGGCATCCCTTCAACATATGACTTTACGAGGACATGAGCATATTCGCCTTTTTTGCTGGTGATGACGGACTCGGCGATCGGTTTAACATTGGCTTGAGTTGCCGGCCCTGAAACCCGAATCAGCAGGGTCAAAGTGCCGGCCGCCGGATCGGCCTGTTCGGAGATTATCGAGAATGGTTGCAGGTTCGAGCGAGTGGGCGCCGGAGCTCCGCCGCAAGCTGCGAACGCACTCAACAAAGCCGCGGTGATGATCGCTCTGAACATTTGAGCCTCTCTCGCCGAGATCAAACAGTATTGTGTTATCGCCCTCGGTGGGCGTCAACTGCCGGGGACTTTGCGTCTTTGCGGATTTTTGCGTCTTTGCGCGAAACGGAGCCTTACAAATTCCATGAATTGTGTTTCCCGCAAAGGCCATCAAAATCCGCAAAGATGCAAGGTCTGCAACCTTTCGATTTCGCAAGTCACTAACTGGCGCAACACAAAAACAGATCCGGAGGAGTTGAATCAAATGAAACGAACAATATTTCAGGCGACAATGCTAATCGCGCTTGTTGGTTTGGCGCTGGCAACAACTGCAGCGGCGCAGGACTTTCAAAAGACTTACCGTATCGGGGCGGGCGGGCAAATTCGGATAGGAAACATCTCAGGCGACGTGATCGTGAACGGCTACGACGGCGACGCAATAATGGTGAAAGCGACCAAGACCGGGAAGGACCGCGACCAGATCGAGGTCGAGGACCGCAGCGGCGGCAACGTAGTCGATATCGGAGTTCGCTACCCCAAGCACTGCAACTGCGATGCGAGCATCCTCTTCGAGGTCCAGGTACCGCGCTCAATCAATTACGACTTTGATCACATTGCGTCCGTAAGCGGCGACGTGAAAGTGACGGGAGTCACCGGGCGACTGCATGCCTCTACAGTGAGCGGCGACACTCACGTCATTAACGTCTCCGGCTCAGTCAGTGGGTCCTCGGTCAGCGGTGATGTCAAAGTCGAAATCAACCAGCTCCAGGGCTCCGACGACATGAAGTTCTCGACCGTCAGCGGAGACGTGTCGGTGATGCTGCCCTCGAGTCTTGACGCCGACGTCGATATGTCCAGCTTCAGCGGCTCGATCAAGACCGACTTTGGGATCGAGGTCAAAACTGAACGCTACGGCAATCACACCTCGGCCCGCGGGAAGCTGGGCGAGGGCTCGCGTCGGTTGAAGATGTCCTCGGTGTCGGGCGACCTAAGCCTTCGACATCCGTAAAAGTGATGAGTGAAACGCGATGCGTGATTGTGATCAGGCTCGGACCGTCTTGTCACCTTTCACGCATCACGTTTCACTTTGCGTCTTTGCGGTACCTTTGCGCCTTTGCGCGAAACTATCAATTGAGTTTCCGATAGTTAGGAGTTGATTTTGAGAAGGAGAAAGAACCGCTGATTCACGCTGAGTCGACCGCAGATCAGCGCAGATCGGCGAAACATCGGCGCAAATCAAACTAAGGCCACCGATGAGATTTTGGATTCGTTGACGGTCATTCCCCTCGATGTTACCCTTCGCACCGTGACTGCCCAGAAAGAATCTCAAGAACAAAGCACCGACCGAAAGTTTCAGGGACCGGGAGGTACTCCGGGCGGGCTCGGCTTGTTCGTCTTTGGTCTCGCGCTCGCTATCGCCGGCGGCTACTTAATAATGAACCAGGTCCAGGTCACAAGCGGCTACTGGAGCTGGTGGGGGACGAACACCTTCGGGCTCACGCTTCTTCCACTGGTGATCGGGCTGGGACTCTTGTTCTTCGATGGGCGATCGATAGCCGGCTGGGTCCTGGCAGGAGGAGGCGCGGTGATCATCTTTGTAGGCATTCTCGCCAACCTGCAGATCTACTTTCAACACACGAGTCTCTTCAACGTCATAGTGATGCTGACTCTGTTCGCGGCGGGACTTGGGTTAATGGCCCGCGCGCTCAAGAGTTCGTGATACGATGCGAACCCATTACAGACTTAGGCGAACTCTTCATCCTGCGCTACGCCCGCCGATCAAACTTCTGGTTTTCGGAATCCTTGCCACGCTGGCCTTCTCGTTCGCGCGCTCGTGTTCTGCTGCTGCTTCGACGCCGAACGATCTGGAGAGAAAAATCACGGAGCTGATTCGGGCGAGTGGCGCAGAGACAGTCGCGGTTGCTTATTACGATCTCGGAACCGGCCGCGAAGTGCTGATCAACCCGGACGAAAACTTTCACGCGGCAAGCACGATGAAGGTGCCGGTGATGATGGAGATCTTCCGTCAGGTCGAGGCCGGCAAGCTCTCGCTCCACACGCGCATGCCGATCAAGAACTACTTCAAGAGCATCGTCGACGGCAGTCCCTATTCGCTAACCGCGGAGAGCGATTCCGAGTCTTCGCTATATGGCCGGGTCGGGCAGACCGAGACCATTCGCGAGCTTATGCGGCTGATGATCACGGTCAGCAGCAACTTCGCTACGAACATGCTGATTGAACGCGTGACGCCCGAGCGAGTGATGGACCTGATGCACTCGATCGGGGCGAACAACATCCGCGTGCTGCGAGGAGTCGAAGACGGCAAAGCTTTTGAGAAGGGCTTGAACAACACGACTACCGCTCGCGATCTGATGATCATCCTTCGACTAATAGCCGAGCGCCGCGCGGTTTCTGAAAAGGCTTCTGACGAAATGATCAAAATCATGCTCGATCAGAAATTCAACGAAGGCATCCCTGCCGGTTTGCCATCCGACGTGCGAGTCTCACACAAGACAGGTTCGATAACTAAGATCAATCACGACGCTGCGATTGTTTACCCGCCGAATCGAAAACCTTACGTGTTAGTAGTGCTGACACGAGGGATTGAGGATGAGAAGCGCGCTCACAAGTTGATCGCGGATATTTCGCGCATGTTTTACGAGGTTAGAGGTTCCACCGAGCTGAATCTTCGATAGACACGAACGCCACAAAAAAGCCCTTCTGTTGACCTGCCCTCAGGAAGATGGGAGACTGACAAAAGCATTCGTGTGTGCATGGTCTTCTCCGGAATCTGGAGTAATGTCAACTATGTTCAAATATCACCTCCTGCTGTTGGAATTTTTCTTCCTACTTCTGGGCGCCTTCCTGAACGCATCTGCCGGACAAATGGATACAGTAAGATTGGGCACGAATTCAGAAGCCCAATTTGGATCAATCCCCGGTCGAACAGGCAGTGACTGCGTACTCGACGGGACGCAGTACCAGGTTGAAACAAGCTTCGGCGCCTTATTTCACCTGAGGTCTAATAAGAACGTTGATCTGTACGTCCGTATCGGACAGCGGGTGACGATCGAAAATGGAAGGATCATTGCCGATTTCGTCAGCACTTCGCCGCTGGGAATCGAAGACATCGGGCTCGGGCAAGCTGGGACATATTTCGCGGCGGTAAGCAATTGCGCAGAAGGCAAGGCCGATTATGCGATTGGAGTTCGGCCAGTGGTCGATCAACCTGAGGTCACCCAGGTAGCCGAGTGTCGGGTAAGCCGCGATTCATCGGGCGATATCTCTCTGAACATTCTTGGCGGGCCATTTTTTCCAGGTTCAGTCGTTTTACTGAACAGTCAGGCCGCAAAAACTATTGTGCTAAAAAAACAAAGAATGTTTGGGGGAGGGTTTTCCAAAATTGTCGCGAGTGGCAGAGTCTGCCCGAATCTACCGGGCATGATCACAGTGGCTACACCCTACACTTCTGTATCTCAACCTTTTTTATGTGTTGAACGATGCCTGAATTAGAGGAAAACCGCACTTGCTCGTACTCTGCGGTTTAGTCAATTAGCCCGCACGGAGCGAGTTCTCGTTCAGGCTGCCCTACTCGCCGGGCTCTGAAAGCCGCTCCCATCTCGCCTTGAGGTCTTCCAGAATTTCCTTGAAGCGCGGCTCGTCGCGAAGCCCTTCCCAGTTCGGATTCCAGGCGACCCACGGGTAATTCTCATTACCCATCGAGATCGATCGCTCTAACCACTCGATTGCTTCATCAATCTTGTTGGCCAGGGCGTAGACCGTTGCCAGCCTGTAAGCGATGTCCTGGTCGGCGCGCGCTATTTCACGCACTCGATCGTCGGCTAAAGCAAGGGCCCGCTCGTCCTCGCCGCGCGCAAAATAGCAGTAAGCCAGAAACAGTTTCTGTGCGTGATGGTCGGGGTGCTTGGCCAGGACGTCTTCGAGCTCCATCGTCGCTTTCTCGATCTGTCCTCGATAGTAGTCAACCACCGCCACATAAGCCCTCAGCAGCGGGTGGTTGGGCTCGAACGCAAGTCCCATTGCCAGCTCAGCCGCCGCGCGGTCCCAGTTCAGTTGATAGATGTAGATTCGCGCGCGGTTCGAAGTCGCGTAAACCATGTCGGTTGGAGAAATCTTCAGCAGCCGGTCCCAGGCCTCGAGCGCCCGCTCGTACTGACCTGACACGCGGTACACATACGCCGCTACCGAATGCACGGAGGGCTCGTTTGGCGCGCGCCGCAGCAGACGGCGAATCTGTTGTCGCGCTTCCTCCGAACGCCCTTCGACTAAGTCTATGTGGATCATTCGCACGCGAGGCTCGATAAGGTTTCGGTCAAGCTCAATCGCGCGGTCGTAAGATTGTTTCGCTTTCGCGTAATGCTCGAGCCCGCCCATGCCCTTAAGCACGTAATTTGACTCACACACTCCGAGCCCGCTGTGCGCGAGCGCGAAATTCGGATCCAGCTCGACGGCCTTGCTGAACATGGCGATTGCGGATTCGAGATCCACGGCATCGAGAGTCTGAGTGACGAACTTATAAAGACAGGTCCGCGCTTTGAGGTAGCACTCGTAAGCTTCGGGGCTTTCGGTTGGAGACTTGACCAGCCGTTCCTGTTCCTTGGTGCTGGTCTTGACGCGAAGGCCATCGACGATCTGCCGCGAGATCGTGTCCTGAACCGTGATGATGTCTTTCGATTCGACGTCGATCTTCTCGGTCCACATGATCTCGCCTGACCTGGTGTCGACCAACTGCGGAGTAAGTCTGAAGCGATCTCCGGCTTTCAAATATCCGCCAATCAACACCGCGTCCACCGCCAGTTGAACACCGATAGCGCGCGGGTCCACGTCTTTGTTTTGGTACTGCGCCACGTATGAGGATGGACGCACCACCAGATCGTGAAGCTGCGCGAGTTCGGTGATGACGCTGTCGGCGAGGCTGAATCCATAGAAGTCATTCTCGGGCGCGCCCGACAGATTTTTGAACGGAAGAATGGCGATCGTTTTTTTGTCGCTCGACTGCCACATCGACGGTGTGATGTCAGGTGTTCCCGACGAACCTGCGCTTGATTCATCTTTGGGTTGCGCGCCGGTGAGCGTTTGAGAGGCCCGAGAAGCCCATGCCGAGAGCCGGCCCATGAGCCCCGTTGATTTCTGCGGCTGCCTCGAAGCGCGCAACGAGGCCGCCTTGTCAGCGGGCACGACGCCGCTCTGCGCATAGTGGCTTCGAACAAGTGCGCGCAAGTCTTCGAGCAGCACTTCGGTTGATTGGTAACGCGCGGCAGGGTTCTTTGCCAGGGCCTTCGAGACGATCTGTTGAAGCCTCTGCGGAACCGTGTCGCCGAGCGGCGCGGGTTCGTCGTGCATCACCGAGTGCATCACGTCCACCGAGGTCTTGCCTTTGAACGGCAGCCCTCCGGTGATCATCTCGTACATCACGATGCCCAGCGAGAAGATGTCCGATCGGGCGTCGGCCGGTTCGCCTTTCGCCTGCTCGGGAGACATGTAGCTTGCAGTACCAAACGGTGAACCAAGCGCGGTCAACTCGGCGGTATGTTCCGAATCCGCGCTGCCCGAAGGCTTTATGAGCTTTGCCAACCCGAAGTCGAGGACCTTCAGTTGGTTTCGCTCATTGAGCATGATGTTCGAAGACTTTATGTCGCGATGGATAACGTTGCGGCGGTGCGCTTCGGCGAGCGCGTCAACAATCTCGAGCGAAAACTCGAGCGCCTGATCGAGCGGAAGCGCGCGGCCGCCCACGAACTTCTTGAGCGTCTTGCCGTCGATGTATTGCATCACGAAGAAGAGCACATCTTCGACTTCATTGACTTCATAGACGGTGCAGATGTTCGGATGATCGATGGCGGATGCCGCGCGAGCTTCGCGCAGGAACCGCGTGCGGGCCTTTTCGTCGCCGACCAGATCGGCTGAGAGCGCTTTGATGGCGACGGTGCGATGGAGTTTTGTGTCTTCGGCCTTGTAGACCACACCCATCCCGCCTTTTCCAATTTCCTTGGATATGCGGTAGTGGAGTATGGTTTTTCCAACCATCATTGAACCCGAGTCTGAGTCGATTATACACGCGCCCCGATGAGCGGCAATAGCGAATGACTTGCGGTAGGCCGCAATGCACGACGTTCATTAGACCATTCAATCAATAATTGACGTGCGCATGCTGGCAGACTAGAATCACGCTGAATCGAGACGTTGCGCTACGTTGCTTGCCTCCTCGACGCCGCGCTCCAAATATTGTTCAGATGCCAACAGCCAGTGAAAGTGGAATAAGTCATATTCTCGGCGAGATTGGACGCGGCGCGAGTCTTGAGAGCGCGCTTGGTTTGATTGCCGATCAGCTTGCCGCCGACGTCGGCGCGCCCACCTGCAAGATATGGGTCGTAAAGCGCGGCGACATTTGCAATAGCTGCCCGCTCGCCTACACGTGCACAAACCGTCAGATGTGCATGCACCTGGTCGCCGCCAGCGGAGCGACCGAGCAAAACGAGTACCCGCGCATTCCCCTTTCGGTGTTCACCGCGCCGTTGATCACTCGCGGAGGAACCGCGGACTTCAGCGACTCGAACGGAGCAGGCGACAAGTTGTTCGGCGTGCAACGTGAAGCATCGCATCAAGAGTCCGACTCTTATGCGCTGTATCCTCTGCGCGGCGCGTCGGGAACAGTCGGACTTATCGGCGTGTTCAATCGAAGACGTTTCAGCGCCGAAGACCTGCGCACGATCGAAGAACTTGCCCCGGCAGCAGTCGCCGCAATTCGTGTAGCCGAGCTCGGATCCCGTAACTCCGCGCTGCGCGCCCGGTTGGAGGGAGCCCCTCCAGTCACCACTCAGCAAACCCACACCACTCGTGAGAACGAACTCGAGGACGCAGTAGCGCAGCTCACAAGACAATCCGCGCAACTTCAGGTCGAGCGCGAATCACTTCTTAAAATCATTTCGCACCTCGAAGAAAATAACCGCGAGATCAGCGGGCGTTCGGAGAACCTAACGCAGCAGTTGAGACAGCAGGCAGCGGCTGAAGAGTCCGAATCCTCGCGCAGCCGGTTGGAACAGGAGAACGCGCAACTCAGGAGCAGTCTCTCTGCGCTTGAGGCCACCGCGGCCGAGCTTGAACAAGGCCACGACAAACTGCTGACTGAGATGGGTGAGCGAACCCAGCATTCCGAGCAGTTGAAAACTCATCTTACAGCGCTTCAGGAACGCAATTCCTCGCTTGAAGTTACCAACGTAATGTTGCGCGGTGAGAGCGCATCGATGGCAGACAGCGCCAGAGATCTCGAGCACTCGCTGCGCATGGCTGAAGACCGACGCGCCCGACTTGAAAAGGCGAACCTTACGCTCGAAGAGCGTGTCAGTGCGCTGGTAGCGGAACTAGAGCAATTGCGTAATGAAAGCAACAGGACTGCGGGTGAGAACGAGCAACTCGTTGCCGAGGTCGAGCGCCTCAACAAAGAGATTGAACGGCTTCAAGGCGGCGGCACGCGAATCAGCGAGGACAACGCCAGGCTGCTTGTCCTGAACGCAGAACTTTCCCAGGCGCAAGCGCGCGCTGAAAGCCGCCTCACCGAATTCCAGCAGCAACACGCCACATTGAACCAGCAACTCGAAGAGTCGCGCGCTCTTGTCGGAGGCCGCATGGTTGCGCTCGAGCAGGAGAACACCCTGCTCGTTCAGACTCGGACCCAACTTGAAGGTGAGGTCGCGCGCCTGACCACGCGAACCGGACAGCTTGAACAGGAAAGCGCCGATGTGAATCAGGCAAACGCGCAGCTTCAGCACGCAGTCGCGCAGTTCGAATCATTGTCGGCTCGATTGGAAGATAGCGCACTCCAGCTTCGCAGCCGCGCCGAGGCGAGCGAGATGGCGCGGGCGGAACTCGAGCAGCGCAATCGAGTGCTGGCCGAGCAGAACCGGCGCCTGTCGCTTGAAGGACAGACCAAGGCGCGATTTCTCGCCAACATGTCGCACGAGCTACGAACGCCGATGAATGCCATCATCGGGTTCACATCGCTGATGCTCGATGATCGCTCGCTTCAATTGAATGACCGTCATCGACGGAGCCTTGAGCGCGTATCGCGGAATGCGCGTGATCTGCTCGAGTTGATCAACAACGTTCTCGACCTATCGAAGATCGAAGCCGGCCGAATGGACGTCTATTCCGAACCGGCCGACCTGGGAGACTTGATCGATCGAGCGCTTGCGGTGGTCGAGTCATTGAAGGAAACGCGCCCGATCAAGCTCAGCTATCAGGTAGAAGACGGCTTGCCGGCGATGCGCACGGATCGGACAAAGCTCCAGCAGATATTGATCAACCTGCTTTCAAATGCGATCAAGTTCACAGACCACGGTGAGGTAAAAGTTACCGCCGAGCGCGCTGGGCCCGAGCGCGTTCGCATCGCCGTAACCGATACGGGTGTCGGCATCGCAGAATCCGACATCACCAGGATATTCGAAGAGTTTCGGCAAGCCGGCGCGACCGGTCGTGCCGCGAAGGCCGGCACTGGACTGGGGCTCGCGATAACTCAACGCCTTGTTGAACTGCTGGGCGGCGAACTGGGCGTGTCCAGCCTGGAAGGTCAGGGTTCAGTGTTTACGGTGACTCTCCCGCTGCAAATAGAAGGGCGCATCGCAGCCGCCGCCGAAGCTGAAATCCCGCTGACCGATCCGGATCGCACCGCGCTTGTCATTGACGGCGATCCCGCCTCGCTTTACCTTACCAAGAAATATCTCAGCGAAGCGGGCTATTCGGTTGCGGCAACCGACGATGCCGCGCGCGGAGCCGAGATTGCGAGCAAGGCGAGACCCGCTGTTGTCACAATCGATCTCGACTCGCTCGGCGAGGACACCAATCTGATCGAACGCATCTCGAAGAGCCACAACGAGGGAATGATCATTATCTTCTCGGCGGAAGGCGGCGCGGAACAGCGCGCGCTGCAGGCTGGAGCCCGAGCGGTTTTGCGCAAACCCGTCGAGCGCGCCGCGCTCATCGCGGCGTTGGAACGCGCCCAGACAGCGACACTCAGCCGGGTGCTCATAGTTGACGACGATCCGGACGCGCTCGATCTCGCGGTCGCGATGCTCGAGGACAGCGGTTACGACATTCGAACCGCAACCAACGGACGCGAGGCTTTGGAAGCGATCGCCGGGCAAAGACCCGATGCGATCATACTCGATCTGATGCTCCCCGAGATGGACGGCTTCGAAGTCGTGCACCGAATGAGCCTGAGTCCTGAGTGGCGGACGATCCCGGTAATCCTGCTTACGGCTCGTGATCTCTCACACGAAGAACGCCGCGCCCTGGACATAGGCACCGCGCGGATCATTCAGAAGGGTAGCTTTAGCAGAGATGAATTGCTGGCTGAACTGAGAACTGCGATTGGATCGAGGGAATCGGCCGGCGCGGACTAGGGAACCCCGTTCAGGGTTCAGGGTTCAGAGTTCAGGGTTCGTGGTTCAGGGTTGGGATCGGTCTGATGCTTAGTACTGACGAACCTGAACCACGAACTCTGAACCCTGAACCACGAACCCTGAAACCCATTTTCTTACCTGCGATTCCTATCGTGCTTCTGGCGGTAAATGTGCCGACTCGTTCGATTCTCTCGGCGCTGAAGCCTGATTCTTTCCCTTCGCGTGACCCTGCCGTCGGCCTTTGCTCTTGCTTCCAGTCGCCTGGTTCGCGCCTGTTGTCTTTCCAGCCGTCGGGCTTCGCGCCTCGAAAGCCGGCCGCTCCTTACGCCCTGCCTGATGCGCCTTTGCTGTCGACGCTCGCGCCTATCTACGCTTGGCGTTTGTTGCGCGGACGCACTGATCCCGAGCGCAACCACAAACGTGATCGCTAACAGAATGCTAACGACTCTCTTCATTTGCTCCTCCTGATCTTAAAATCGTTGTTTGAATTTGCTGCCCGCATACTATAGGGCAAGCACAGAAAAGCGTGAAGCGCGAAACAAACGTTCGCGCTCCACGATCTGAGGCTGGTTGGTACTTCTACGGAAGTCGATCCTGACCGTCATGTTTCTGGCGATAGATGGCGCGGCTCTCGCGATTCATCTCGCGTTCGAGCCGTGCGTGCTCGCGTGGGCTGATTCCGCCGCCGCTCATCCTTGCGAATCTTTCATCGGTTCTAATCCTTGCGAGCCCAGCCTCGAGCCTTCCGGCCTCGCGCCGAGTCAGTTCCCCGCTGCGGATTCCCTGATTGATGCGTTGTTGTTCGCGGTACTCGCGACGGTTGATTCCTGCCATCGAGACCGAACTCAAACCGAGAACGAATACTGCTGCTAAGAACAAGCTCCCTATCTTTCTCATGCTCTCAAACCTCTTTTCATAGAATCGAGGCATCCGTCTTATGTGATTTAAGACGAGGTCGCAAGATCGAAGGGCGGAATTTTTTTGTGCGTCATCGCGGCGCAAGAAATCCGCAGCGCTTGACTTCGGCGCGCCAGTGGAGACAGCCTACTCGTCACCGATCCATTCGTCGGAGAGGAACGCAACTAATGGCTGAATACAAATCGATCAAACTGGAGAAGAACGACGGCGTGGTAGAAGTAGCGCTCATCGGGCCGGGTAAAGGCAACGCGATGGGTCCGGACTTCTGGAGAGAGATGCCTGAAGCATTCGCGGCGCTCGATCGCGACCAGGAAGTTCGCGCGATCCTCGTTCGAGGCGAGGGCAACAACTTTAGCTACGGGCTCGATCTGGCGGCAATGATGGGCGATCTTGGAAGTCACTTCGGCGCCAGAGAGAACCTCGCCGCAGAGCGCACTCGCTTACTCGACCTGATTGGCGATATGCAAAAGGCTTTCGACAACGTAGCCGCTTGCCGCAAACCGGTGATCGCAGCAATCAAGGGCTGGTGCATTGGAGGCGGGCTCGATTTGATCGCCGCCTGCGATATTCGTGTGTGCTCGGCCGATGCGCGCTTCAGCTTAAGAGAAGTAAAGGTCGCGATAGTCGCCGATCTTGGCAGCCTTCAACGCCTGCCTCGAATTATCGGCGAAGGCGCTGCGCGTGAACTCGCGTTCACCGGGAAAGACATTACCGCGTCGCGAGCCTTGCAAATCGGTTTGGTGAGCGCCGTGCACGAAACGCAAGAGGCTTTGCTTGAAGCCGCGCGCAAAATCGCTCGTGAGATCGCAGACAACCCACCGCTGGTCGTGCAAGGGATTAAGCGAGTGATGAATTACTGCGCGGACAAGTCAATCGCGGATGGGTTGGATTACGTCGCGGTTTGGAACTCAGCGTTTCTGCAATCGGCGGATCTCGTGGAAGCGATGACCGCGTTTCGCGAGCGGCGCCCTCCGCAGTTCAAGGGAGAGTGATCTTAAACGTTTGAAGTTCAAGCGTTAATTTGCGAGAAGAGCGAGTCGCTGATCGAGATTCGTCGTCAGAGGACGCGCTAGCGTTTTTGATCGAGCTTCGTTGCTGTCGTGTACTTTCCAATGCGCCCGCCCTCTCCGACAGCCCAACCAGTGTCAATTCCGGCGAAGGCGACCGCATGAAAACCCAAGCTCCCTAAACTCACCCAGCTTGCACCGTCGTCGACTGAGTAGTCTGAGCCTGAAGGCCCGACAGCGACGAGCATCGGTCCGCGGCTTCCAGGAACATAAGCGACTGCCGATCTGAATCCCGATAGACGAGAGCCCTTGGCGAGCGCCCAGGTCGCGCCGCCGTCGGTTGTTGTTGCTACGTTGTCACTCGATTCGTTTTCTTTTTTGTAATCACCTCCGACTATCACGCCATTCCTGGAATCCTTAAACGCGATCGAGAATATCCCTGATGAAGCGTTGCCTGCGTTGATCGGCGTCGCAGCAACTTTCCAGGTGTCGCCGCCATCCGAACTCCTGAACACTCGAGCGACCGCCCCGCCGCCGGTTCCAAACCAGACGTTCTTTTTTCCTTGAACAGCTATGCAGGTGCCGCTGGCGGCGAACGCGCCGTCGCCTTGAATCGCCGGCGGAAGATTCTCTCGAGTAAGCTCTTTCCACGTTGCGCCGCCGTCCGTCGTCTTGATCAAGATGAATCTGCCGTCGGCGGGATCGCTCACGGCTATGCCGGTGCGAGCGTCCCAAAATGCGAATGCGTCAAAGAAAGCTTTCGGGTTGTGGTTGGTGAATTGAAGCGTCCAGCCGCCTCCGCCGTCCGTAGTCTTGTAGATCCTCGACTGTTCGCCCGGGCCAATGCTCAGCAGATAAGCAGTGCTCGCGTCGACCGCTTGCACATCGCGGAAGTCGAGCTGCGATGCGCCGGCCATGACCGAGCTCTGCCACGAAGCGCCGCCATCAGTGGTTCGCGCAAAAGTGCCTCCGCTGCCGCTCGCCCAGGCGACTTTGCTGCTTGCGGCGCTCACGCCACGCAGTCGCGCGGTTGTTCCGCTGGTCTGTAATGTCCATTGCGCCGAACCTGCGGGGCCAAGAAGAACAGTGAACAGTGCCCAGAAGGTTATTCTCATGATTTTCCTACAAATCCGCTCTTTCGCTCTTTCCGTCCTGACGGTTCTGAGCGTCCGTCGCAAAACAAGCCCTCAAGATCCAGCTAGCGTTTCGCGCAAAGACGCCAAGGACCGCCAGGACGCAAAAGTCATTTATGCACGTCGCCAGTTTGATAGCAAGATGCGGATAGAACCAATTCTCGACTGGCTTTACTATGTTCCAGAGGTGATAGAACATGAACTTAACGATGGCTTCCGACAGTAGACGAAATGATCACGGAATATTCCGTGGCAGTGACAACGATGTATTCTGGCAGGCGGTGCTCAGCAGAGATGCGCGCTTTGATGGAAGAATCTTTTTCGGCGTGCGCTCGACCGGCATCTATTGCCGGCCTTCGTGTCCCGCTCGAAGACCTCGACGCGAGCAGGTCGTTTTCTTTCGCATTCCCGAAGCCGCCGAGAGCGCCGGATTTCGCTCGTGTCGACGGTGCCATCCTCGAATCGCCGCGACAGCCGATCCGCAAATAGAAATGGTGCGACAAGCGTGTCGCTACATAGAAGATCACATCGATACGCTGCCGACCCTCGAAGCTTTGGGCGCCCATACCGGTGTGAGCCCATATCACCTGCAGCGCGTGTTCAAGCGCGTTGCCGGCATTACACCACGCCAGTATGCTGAGGCTTGCAGGCTTTTGAAGTTCAAAACTCGCGTGAAGAAAGGAGACTCAGTGACCGGCGCACTGTACAATGCCGGGTACGGCTCAAGCAGTCGTTTGTACGAACGAGCGCCTTCCCAACTCGGTATGACGCCCGCGGATTATCGTCGGGGCGGTAAAGGAACGCGAATAAGCTACACGATGGTTGGTTGCTCGCTGGGGCGTTTGCTCGTCGCCGCGACCGCGAAGGGGGTATGCGCGGTGCGACTCGGCGACTCCGATGCTGCGCTTGAAGCTGACCTCTTGAGTGAATATCCAGCCGCCGATGTTCGGCGCGATGATGAAGGATTGAGCACGTGGGTAGAGCAACTCCTGAATCATATCGAGGGCGCGCGTCCTCATCTTGATCTGCCGCTGGATGTGCAAGCAACGGCTTTCCAGTGGAGCGTATGGGACAAACTCCGCGAGATTCCCTACGGCGACACGCGTTCATACAGCGAAATCGCCCGGGCAATCGGGAGACCGTCTGCTACGCGCGCCGTTGCTCGGGCGATCGCCACCAATCCGGTTGCGCTGGTAGTTCCATGCCATCGCGTGATTCGCGAAGACCTAAGTCTCGGTGGTTATCGCTGGGGCGTCGAGCGCAAGCAGGCACTGCTGGAAAAAGAGAGTTCGGCCTCGGCAAGGCGCTAACGCATTTCTGTTGATTGGTTGGCGCGCAGACATTCTGTAAGATAGCATTACTCTTTGAGAATTTGGTTAGCTGTCCCATGCATTATGGCTACCCAAAGGAGACCTCGATGCTATCAGACAGCCGCTTGACAATTCACCGCCTGGCCGAAGGTGGAGACTCCAACGCCTTCGCAATCGATGTTCGCACGGGACTCTCCGCCACTCCAAAAGCGCTTTCGCCAAAGTACTTCTACGACGAACTCGGATCGAGACTGTTTGAAGCAATCTGCTGGCTGCCCGAGTACTACCTTACGAGAGCAGAGAGCGAGATCCTGCGAACGCATAGTGATGAAATAGTCTCTTCGATTGATGGACCCGTGCGGCTGTTGGAGCTTGGCAGCGGCAGCGCCGAGAAGACCCGCTTTTTAATCGAAGCCCTTCTTTCGAAGCAGCCTCAACTTCACTACCTTCCGGTTGATATCTCCGATTCGAGTCTGGAACTTTCAAGCCAGCGATTGCTCCGCTTGTATCCCGGGCTTCGCATCACCGGTTTCGCGGCTGACTATTTCACGGCGTTGCAGGCGCTTGCCGATCGAGTGCCCACGGACCCCGGCTGCCGCACCGTGACGCTGTTCCTGGGTTCGAACATCGGGAACTTTGGGCGCGACGAGTCGCGCGTGTTCCTGCGCGCGGTCAGAAAGCTTCTGCGTCCGAAGGACGCGTTGTTGCTCGGCGCGGATTTGAAAAAGTCACCGAATGTTCTGATCCCGGCTTACGACGATGCGCTCGGAGTGACCGCTGCATTCAACCTCAACCTGCTCACGCGGATCAATCGCGAGCTCGATGGGAACTTCGACGTGAAGAAGTTCCGGCATCGGGCCACCTATAACGCCGAGCTTGGAAGAATCGAAATACGCCTGGTCAGTCTCGAGCCGCAAATAGTCAACGTCCGGGCCCTCGACCTCCAGGCGACGTTCGACGAAGGTGAAACTTTGCGAACCGAAAACTCCTACAAGTTCGATCTCGAGCTACTCTCCGCAATCGCGCGCGACACCGGTTTCGCGCTCGCGAAAACATGGTCCGATCGCGATCGCTTGTTCAGCTTCAATCTCTTTGTCGCCGAAAGACAGGGCCTGAGAGAAACCGGAATGCCGGTATCACCTGAATTGGGGATTTAGTGCATGATAATGCTTGACAGTCGGCTTAGGAAATCAATAGGCTTGACTGCGATAGCAATCCAACCAGCAGCAAAGGAATTCATATAATGGCTACATCGATTACTCAAGAAGCGCAGTTGGCCGATACTGATATTAAGGTGCTGCGAGCCCTGATCGATTCTAACGGGTCCATGCCCTTTCTCGAGCTTGCCTCTGTGAGCGATATCGACGATGAGGAGCTCAACGAGATTGTGGCCACATTAGAAAAGGACCGTCTGGTTAGAATAATCAATCCCGATGACATTTTTGAGAAGATCATAACGGTGACGGGACAGGGGTTCAGCGCGGCTCATTTGAGACGCTAATGGACTGGAATTACCTTTACTCGTTAGTGGCGTTCGTGATTGGCGGACTAGCTGGTTTCCAAGGTGTCTACGAAAGGCACAAAAAAGACTCTCCAAAGGCATCGACTACTCTGGCAGGGTTTTCTTACTTGCTCACGCGCGCCCTCTTTCCATCCACGATATTTGGTGGGCTATATGCCGCAAAATTAGTCGATAGTAAGCTCTTAATCACTTCGTTAGCGTGCGGGACTGGCGCCGAGCTTTTTCTAAGAACGAAGATCTTCATTAAACAAGAACAGAAAGCGGCAGGGAGTATTGAGGATCTCTTGAAGGGTCCCCTCGATTTGCTTCGCTGGTATCAGAATCTTCTCTTGGAAGCCGCGTCGACAAGTCTCGCGGAGTCTAAGAAGGAGTTCGTTGAGAAGAATCTACCAGCGACACTGGGGTTTGAAGAGTTGTGCCAACGAGTTTTTACTAACATAGATGCCTACGATCCGCCGCCGGAAGAATTGAAGACCGAAGTCGAGAAACTCAAGGACGAATTTGAAGCAAAGATCGACCACGTGGCGGAAATCGCCGAGGCGGCAATTCAAGGGTACCTCACCGACCACCCTGAGGCGACACGAGAACAAGCGATTGATTTCGCATCGCCGTTCGTCCCCGAGGTGCAAGAGCTGGCTAAAGCAGGAAAGAATGGAGTCACAGATCGCTCAAAATTAGACCAGCAGTATCGCTATAAGTTGGCATACATAGTATATAGGCACGTCGGTCGAAAGGGTTTCAGAACGTTGCTCTCCAGTTAGACCCGGCCTAATAGCATTACCCACGCCGACACCCATGAAAGATAGCAGCAGCTCCTTTACGGATACAATATGTCACTACCGATCGCTGAGACCGCGATTCAATTCGTGAATGTCGAACTCCTTATCAGGAGCGAACGCCTTCTAGTCAGTGAACTGACTTTTAATGTCGCGCGAGGGGAGACCCTTGTGCTTCTGGGCCGAAGCGGTTCCGGAAAGACAACCACGCTGAAGCTGATTAATCGATTGCTCGAGCCGACGAGCGGCGAGGTTCGAGTCGAGGGCAAGCTTACAACTGAGTGGAACGCGATCGAGCTTCGACGGCACATTGGTTACGTGATTCAGGAAAGCGGATTGTTTCCCCACTTCACCGTCGAGCGCAATGTTTCATTGGTGCCCCGCCTAATAGGATGGCCGGAAGAGAAAATCACTTCGCGCGTTCGTGAGCTTTTGGAGCTGGTTGGGTTGGAGCCGGAGCTGTTCGCGCACCGCTATCCGCGCGAGTTGTCGGGAGGGCAGCGCCAGCGGGTGGGGGTCGCGCGAGCACTCGCCGCGGATCCGACGATCGTTCTGATGGATGAGCCGTTCGGCGCGCTTGACCCGCTAACGCGGGCCGAGCTTCAGGGCGAGTTCGCCGCGCTGACTAAGAGGCTGAACAAGACAATTGTGTTTGTCACTCACGACATTCGCGAAGCGTTCAAGTTAGCCTCACGCATAGGACTATTCAAGGACGGACATCTGATCGAGCTTGCGACAGCCGCAGAGTTCGCAGCTTCAAGCGACCCGGAAGCAAGAGCGTTCAACGAATCGATGAAAGACTGATACGACATGAAGGGGCGGCCGTCCACGGAGGGCCGCCCCTTGCACGAACCTAAGAATCACATCGAGGGGCGGCCACAGAGGGCCGCCCTCACAAGCCACGCCGGACTCGAGCATGAACCTTATCGACTTCTTTATTCGCAACCGAAGCGAGGTCCTCCAGCTTACCTTCGAACACCTGATGCTTGTGCTTATAGCTACCGGCGCGGCTGCGGTAGTCGGAGTACCCGTCGGCATCGTGCTGACTCGACGCCCGCGGCTTGCGAAACCGGTGCTGGCGATTGCCAACGTGCTTCAGACAATTCCCAGCCTCGCCCTGTTCGGCTTTCTGATTCCGATACTCGGCTCGTACGGCATCGGACGCGTGCCGGCAATCATCGCGCTGTTTCTCTATTCGCTCCTTCCGATAATTCGAAACACGTTCACTGGCATTAGTGGCGTCGATCCGGCAGTACGAGAGGCCGCTCGCGGGATGGGAATGACCGATTGGCAGGTGCTGACTCAAGTCGAGCTGCCGCTGGCGCTCAACGTGATCATCGCAGGATTGCGAGTAGCAACCGTCATTTCAGTTGGGACCGCGACCATAGCAGCCGCGATCGGCGCGGGCGGATTGGGAACTTACATATTCCGCGGTTTGCGTACCGTCGACCGAACGCTGATCCTGGCGGGCGCAGTGCCTGCCGCAATAATGGCTCTGGGAGCCGATTTCACGTTAGGGTGGATCGAACGAGCACTTTCGCCGGGCGCGGCCCGGGTCGGCAAGTTTGGGAAGTGGGTTCTCCTGACGGCGGTGACTCTGACGCTCCTGGCGGTGAGTTACTCCCTTACCAGCGGCCTGTTTTCAACCGGCGGGAGGCGGATCGTAGTAGGCTCGAAGGACTTTACTGAATCGCGAATCCTTGCGGAGCTTGTCGCCCAAATTGTCGAAGCTAATACCGGCATCAAAGTCGTTCAAGCTTCAGAACTAAGCGGCGACCTCTGTCATCGCAACCTGGTCAGCGGGCAAATTGATGGTTATGTGGAATACACGGGGACAGCCTTCACGGCTATCCTCAAGCACAAGCCGATCAGCGATCCGCGCGAGGTCTACGATCAAGTCAAGCGCGACTACCAATCGCTTTTCAACGTGGAATGGCTGGAGCCGCTGGGCTTCAACAACACGTTCGCGATTCTCGTTCGCGGAAATGAAGCTCAACGGTTGAATCTCAAGACGATTTCCGACGTCTCGCGATACGCCTCGAGCTGGCGGGCTGGGTTTGGCCAGGATTTCATGTCGCGAGAGGATGGCTATCCGGGTTTCGCTCGCATTTATGGATTAAAGTTTTCGGAGCCGCCGCGCGAAATGGACTTATCGCTGAGCTATCAGGCACTCGCCGGCGGACAGGTTGATCTCATCGCCGGCAATTCCACCGACGGCCTTATAGATAAGCTGGGTTTGCATCAGCTCGAAGACGACCGGCATTACTTCCCGCCGTATGAAGCAGCCCCGCTCGTTCGGCGCGAGACTCTCGAGCGTTACCCTGAACTTCGCGATGCGGTAAACAAACTCGCAGGTAAGATCACCAATGAGCAAATGCGAAAGTTGAACTATGCCGTTGATGGGGAAAAGCGCGATGTGAAAGACGTCGTGCGTGAGTTTTTGTCATCACTCTATTAAAGCCGCTTTACGATGCGTCAATAAGTTGATTCTTAATATAGTATCGGCCAGGAACGGGAATTCATCTCTATGCTTGCAGACGCCCATCCGCTCTCAGAATTTGAGCATTACCAGGGGGATCGACGCCGTCGTCGGATCGGAGGTTGGTTGATAGAGCAGTGCTCGATGAGAGCTCGAAAGCGGCGAACAACGAGGTCAGGCGCGAGTTTATTTCTGTTGGGCTCTCAGCTTGGAGATCGCTTCGCGGACTGCTGCCCCGTTCTTTGCGTCGGGTTCCGCTTTCAAAAAGCTCTCAAGATCGCGCGCAGCGGCTTCTCTTTCCCCTCGCGATTCATGGATCCGAGCGCGCTGCAGGTAAACCATCGTCAAACGCTTGTTGCTGTTTTCCCACGCGTGGTTCAGCTCCAGATCGGCTGCCTCAAAATCGGCGGCGCGCTGGCGCTGATCGGTTTCTCGCACCGCGAGCTCGATCAGAGACTGGGCGTGATAAAAATGCGAACCCGCGCTGGTTGCGTTCAGCCGAGTAGCTTCGCGGAAAGCATACTCTGCCACTGCGTACTTTCGTTCCTTCATCATTACCAATCCGAACATGTAATACACTGCGTCTTGACGATCGTTGATCTGTCGCGCTCGCTCGAACGCCTCGAGAGCTTCCTTGTCTTTGCCGGCACGAAACATCTCCTTGCCCAAAGCGAAATGCGCATCGAAGTAGTCGTTGAACCCGGCGATCGCTTCTCGCAACGCGGCGACCCCTTCATCGGACTTCCCTTCGCGGAGCCGCGCTATTCCCCGCTCGAACGCGGCGCGTGCCGGTTTGGGAACGTCTTGAACGAAGCTTGTTCCCGGAGTCAACAGCGCGGGCTCTCTCCTCGGTTTTATCAGGACTTCAATTGTGACGACCTCCGAGAAGCTCATTCGGTCGCTCTCGTTAAACCGCGCGGTCTGCACCGTAGGTTCGTAGCCGGCGACGGTAACCGCCACTTCGTACTCGCCGGACTGCAGATTTGAGAAGAGGAAGTCGCCATCGTTTCGAGTCACGGTTTGAGAGATCATCGCCCCGCCGCCGAGTCTCAACTCGACAATGGCATTGTTGACGGTGAGGCCATCAATTGAACGCACTTTGCCGCGAAGCGTGTTGGTGTCACTACGAGTCTGACCGCTGAACCGGTCCGTGTTCTGAGCGAACACCATAGTGTCGATAACCAAAACGAACCCGACCAAAGGGAGAAGTGTTCGCCATCTCATCGTCTCAGCCTCCGCGAGCCTGTTTGGCGGAATTATAAACGAAAAGACCAGAAGTCAAAGAGCCGGAGGTCAGACTTCTGACTTCTGCCCTCTGACTTCTGACCTCTGACCTTGTCAGCTTATCGCCGCGTCAGTAGCATTAGCTGGCTTGAGATCGAAGGGAGGTTCGCGATGTTTTGCCCCAAGTGCGGCGCTGAGTCAGGCACTTCGAAGTTCTGCAGATCGTGCGGGACTAATCTCGGGATTGTGTCGGACTTGCTCGAGGAAGCGGAGCCTTCGCGCCTGCGCACCGCCCCGATGGGCAACAGAACGACCTTGAGCTTGTTCCACTCGTCATATCTTTCAAACGAACGGGACCTGAACGGTCACAACGCAGTCGCGGTCTTTGGCGCAACTGAAATCGATCTGGCTGCGGCGCCACTCGCCCTCGGCGAAACAAGAATCAACATCATTTCAATATTCGGCGGAACAGACATCCTTGTGCCTGACGATATAGCGATACGGGTGACAGGCATTTCAATGTTCGGCGGAGTCAACGTGCGCGGCCGTGAAATCAGCAACGGTATGATATCCGTGAACCAATACGAGTCTCCAGGCTACTCGATAGCCGCGCGACGGTTGCATATTGATGCGACATCGATATTTGGGGGAGTAAAGATCAGAACACCTTAGATTTGGAGCTAGAAATCCGATTATTATGTTGACACTATTGAGCTTCACGAGTATGTTACTCGCCGGGACGCAGTAGCGACTCGTAGTCTTCTTCGGTGCTTGGGTTCGAACTCCCATCGGTCCCCTGACGCTATTGAAGTTCCCTCAGACCGCAGGTTTTATTCAGACGTAGGTCCTCTCGTCGGTGACTTCTCAGCGACGCCCCCTGATGTGAGGAAACATGACCGTATCCGGGAAAGCCGGCACAAAATTGCTGGCACTCTGCATTCTGCTTTGCGTTGCTGCCTCCGTCCGCGCATCCACATTTGTTATGCCAACCGATGACGAGATGATCATCCGGGCGCGCGCAATTGTGCGTGGAAAAGTGCTCGCAATTGAAAGTGGACCCGATGACAAACAAGGGTTTATATATACGTTCATAACACTCAAGGTTCAGGAAGTACTCAAAGGACAAATAACCCAGCGCAAAATAGTGCTGAAGGAACCCGGAGGCCAATACGGGAACAGAGGCTCGGTGGTGTTCGGCACTCCGGCATTCTCCACAGGCGAGAACGTCGTTCTTTATCTCGACACCTGGCACGACGGAAGTCTTCGCGTTCATCAACTGCTTTTGGGGAAATTCTCCGTTGTCACCGATCCTAAAAGTGGAAAGTTGTTTGCCGTTCGAAACGTTGCGGAGGCCGGCGTACAAGTGCTCGACCAGTCGAGCAAAGGATCAATCACCAACCGCATGGAATTATCGGCGTACACCCAGATGGTACGCCAAAGGCTCGGAGTGAATCGCGCGGCTGCGCGGCAGTTTGACCGCGACGCTTACGGCAACATCCCAATACTGGATCAGCCTGCCGGTTATTCTCGAAGCGCTCAAAAAGGCGACCTTGAGCCCCAATATCACTTATGGAATCCTCCGACTCGCTGGTTCGAAGCAGACAATGGGCAGTCCGTTGTGTTCAAGGTTAATACCGAGAGTGCCCCTCCGCAGGTGGAGAACGACGTCGTAGCAGCGACAAATGCCTGGTCGAGCGTTCAGGGCTGCTCGCTGCGTGTGACGGATGGTGGCACGACAACCGGTTGCGGTGTTTATGGGCTCGATGGCGTGAATACGATATCGTTCAACAACTGTGATGGCTATTTCAACGGATCCGGGCCTTGCAGTTCAGGTATTCTCGCAATCACGAGCATTGCTAATTACGACAGTTCCCAAATCAGAGTGGTAAACGGAGTAAGCTTTTATAAAGCGCTCGAATCCAATCTCTCTTTCAACCCTTTTGCCTCCTGCTATTTCAGCGATCATATAAAGCTCCAGGAGATCATGACCCATGAGATGGGCCATGGATTGGGTTTGCATCATTCCTGGGATTCGAGTTTTCCGGGCACGCCTTCGCCGAGCGATCAGGCGGCGACGATGTATTGGGTAGCCCACTTTGACGGCCGAGGCGCGTCGCTTCGTCAGGACGACGTAGACGGAATCACTTTTATCTATCCATCCCAGGGAGGAGGACCCGGTCCTCTAACGATTGTAAGCACCTCGCCTTTGGGAACCGCTACCGTTGGAAGCGCATTTACGCGGCAGCTCATCGCATCAGGAGGTACGCTTCCTTACAGCTGGAGCCTTGTTACCGGCTCGCTGCCTGATGGGCTCGTAATGACGGCAAACGGCCTCATCGGCGGAACGCCGACGGCGGCTGGCACGTCGAACTTCACAATTAAAGTGACCGATGCTCAGGCCACGTCGGTGCAAAAAGATCTTCAAATAATCGTGATAACTCCCGCCACGGGTTACGACTCGCACTTCGTATCACAGGAAGTGCCCGCACCGCTCCAACCTGGCCAGTCATTTTTCGTTACGATCAGATGGGTGAATACCGGCTCAACGATGTGGAACGGCTCAGCCGGATTCTCGATCGTGTCTCAGAATCCCGCCAATAATGTCACGTGGGGCGGCAATCAGGTGCCCTGGGTTAACGGCCCCGTCCAACCCGGCGAGCAAATGGAGTTGTTGTTCATCGCCTATGCACCCGCCCGCTCCGGTACCTACGATTTTCAATGGCAGCTCTTTCAGCAAGGAGTCGGCTTCTTTGGCGAGATGTCGCCGAATGTCAGCATCGTTGTTGGCGATGGCGGCCCGCCACCAACCCAGCCGCCGACACTAAACGGTCCTTCGACCCTGGCTGCCGTAACAGGGACGCCGCTCAGTGCGACATTCACAGCGACCGGCGGCACGCCGCCATACACGTGGCAGCTTCCGACGGGCACGCTTCCCCCGGGAGTCAGCTTGAATCCGAGCACGGGCGCAGTCGCCGGAACGCCCTCGGCCGCAGGCACCTATTCCGTGATGGTGCAGGTTACTGATGCGGCTTCCAAGACTGCGCAAAAGTCTTTGACAATCACAGTAGCCGCTCCACCGGTAACTATCACTACAGGCGCCATCGCTCCGTCTACAAAAGGGGCGGCCTTCAGCCAGCAACTGACCGCGATGGGCGGTAAGCCGCCATACACGTGGGCGGTTACTACAGGAGCGCTGCCGGCGGGGCTCAGCCTTGTCGCCGGGACCGGATTCATATCGGGTATCCCCAGCGCGATCGGGGATTTCGGCTTCACGGTGACTGCCACCGATGCCGACTCTCACAGTGCCAGCAAGGCTCTCACGATAACAGTAGCGCCCCAACCGCTGGCGATGAGTAATGTTCCTGCGCTCAGTGGACTAATGGGCTCATCGTTCAGTTTCCAGCTTACCGCGAACGGCGGCATCCCTGCATATTTATGGTCAGTCACGTCCGGAGCGTTTCCCGCCGGCTTGAGCCTCAATCCGTCCTCGGGTTTGATCTCAGGTGTGCCGGCGGTGGCGGGAGTATTTACCTTCACCGTAGCCGTTCGCGACCAGGGCTCCGGTAGCGCGGCTGCGAACGTTCAGATAAGTCTGATCGATCCGGCGACGATACCTGCAATCACGAACGTGAAATATAAGAACGGGAAGAAGCTCATCGTAACCGGGCAGAGAGTGAACCCGGCTGCAATTCTGTTCATTGACGGCAGTCAAGTATCTGCCGCGCCGGCCGGTGACTCTTTTGTGGTCAAGCCGATTGTACTGGTTCGCGGAACTCACGAAGTCAAGATAGTGAATCCGAGTGGCATGGCTTCGCAGCCGTTTATGCTAACGATCCAATGAGGTGGCCGATTCTGTGAACCCTGTCCGTTGCGGATGCGGTCAGATCGTAAGCCGGTTTGCGCCGGTCGCCGGGTCGAACTGGCGCGAGGCTGCGCCCTCAAACACTCGCATGAAAATCTCGACCGTGACCGACGCGGTCGCCTCAAACAAATGTCCGCCGAACGTCCGCATCTCACGGTCGCTCAAAACAACGTGGCAATGAACGACGGGTTCGCCTTCGAGCCTCGCCATGTTGCCGAGCAGCGACAGAAGCTCCATCGACTCTGATCCGGATTGACGCTTGAGATACTGCTTTTGATCGGGGTCAAGATAACCGAGAACGGCCTCGCGAACGGCGCCTATACCCTCGATTGAAGCGAGGCCTATGCGCTCAGACACGGCTATTCGCTTAAGAGAAGAGATGATCTCATCTCCCACATCCAGAACGGCAAGGAAACCCGTTTCAGTTCGTTTGACTTTCATGACTGTAGCGGAGACTGTCCAGTCTGCGCATGATCCCCGTTCTAGCGGTTGCAGCCTTGCGCAGACTGGACAGTCTACGCTACTCCGTCCTCATTGAAAGTAATCGTCATCGCTGCGTGCTCGCTTGCCGCGCTTGCGCGCGCCCTGCCCGCCGCCCAGTTGCGAAAACTGGTCAGTGCCGTAGCTTCCGAGACCCGCCAGGGTGAACGTGAACGACCATGCGCTCTCATTGCGCAGCCCGGCCTTGAACGTATTGTAGTTGAACTGAACTCCGCAGCAATCCCATCCGTAGCCGATGTAGCTTCGCGAGTTCATGAGCCGCCCTTGCGAAACCTGCGTGTCGGTGACAAAGCGGTTCGTGAAATCGTAATTGATGCGCGCGCCTCCGTAGAGCCCGCGCAACTCGTCACCGAGCTGAATCGTTGTGCCCACCTGATCTCCCGGAAAAGTGCCGGCCTCGAACCCGTTTGGCTGGACCTTGATCTGCCGCGACAGATAATAGTCCGCAGAGACCGACAACTTGTCGGTACGCACTCCGCCGCCAATCGTAACGTCGCGCACAATACCACTGTCGGTTCCTACATCCATTCGCAGATCGGCGAAGACCGATGACAGTGGGCGGTAACGAGCCGCTACGTTCACAGGTGAAAAGCTTCTTGAGACTCCACCGAAGGTGAACCCCGACAGCGTGTTTATCGGATAAAACTGGTTGCGTTGGCCGGGAATCAAGGCGCCGCCAAAGTTCCGATCGAAGAAATACTTTTGCGCGACCCGCACAGTCAATACTTCATAAGCCTGCGTTGTGGCATTCTCGTCCTCACCGGCGACGGTGTCGGTCGCATCGATCTGCCGTTTGTCTTTCCGTCCCCGCGCATTCGCTTCCTGCTTCGCAGCGCGGTCCTTTGAACTCAACTCAGCTTGCTGGCCAGTCTCGAGCTTTGGTTTCGTTTCGGTTGTTTGCGCCTCGCCGGGTTTCACCTGCTCCTTTTGCTCAGCCACTGGAACATCAGTCTTTGCCGTAGGCTGGCCCTTATCCGCGGCCGCCTCACCGAGAGGCTCATTCCCGCCGTCGACCTTATCCTTCTCGCCTGGCTTTACGAGTTTCATGTCAGATGGCAGCGCGCGGCCCTTCCGGCGGCGGCGCGTCAGGTCGGATGAAAGTTGCCTGGTGAAGAACCGATTGACGATCGCATATTCGAATTCGTTGGTGTCGGCAACCGTATCCGTATCGTCAAAGCGGATGATCTTGTTGAACTGATTGCCAATGCCGTTGATCAATCGATATGTAATGTAAGGCTCAATCACATGCTTGAATCGCTCGGTGCCATCTTCATTAGCGTAGGTCTTCTCCAAAGACGGCGGTCTGATGTCGACCGCAAGTTCGGCGTAGTGGCGCGAGATGTCCTTCGTGCTTATCGGGTCGAGCGCATTGCGGTCGAAAAGCTTCAGTCCGGGCTGAAACTCGATGCGGGTCGGATCGAGTCGCGGGTCTGCCGGATCAAACGTGAACTTGTCCGCATCGAAAGGTGTAACGCGCGGATCGAAGCTGGCATTGTAAAACGTCTCGCGCAAGGCGAGGCTAGGAGTAATGGCGATTCCGGCTACGGTCGCAAGCGGGACCGTGATCTTAGGTTGAAAATCAAATCGCTGAACCGCTGCAGGAGTAACAAGCACAACATTCGTGTCGACTGCCGATTCTTTCTTCAGCGCGTCCACACTCGAGTCAAACGAAAAATAGATCGGCGTGTTATCGAACAAACGGCGCGGGTACATGCTTATGTTGATCTCGGGCGCCTGGCGAACCTTAACGTCGATGTTTGTTCCGGCGCTCGGCGTCGCGGGGTTGTGACTTGGCGTGAATAACGTCGTAGTTTCGTTGGAAGCCAGGAAGTTAAAACTGAAACCGTTTGTATTGTTGTTCGCATAGAAAGTTGATTCGCGCCGCGGATCGATGACTTGAGAGATGTCATCGGAAAAGACCTGGCGAAACGCGAGACTCGTGACTAACGAGACATTTCCCACTGCAAGCCAGCCATGGCCCAGGTGCTGCACGCCTTCTCCGATGAAGGCGGTGCCGCCCTGGCTCTCGCCCGGCGGCCCGAACAGTCTGTCCTTCACCGAGAACACGCCGAGCCTCAAATACGATTTCTCATCGGTCTGCGCTCGAAACTCCGCGCCCATTCCTAATCCGCGCTGAGTGTAGACGTCGCCTCGAAACGTGACATCCGCCGATTGACCCAGCGTCTGGTAATAAGCAAGCTTCAGCGTTCGTCCCTTTTGATTCGAGTTGCCGGTGCTTGGCAGCAGGAAACCCGACTTGCGCTCTTTGCGAGTCGCGGGAATCCACAGGTACGGAAGCACAAAAGCCGGGAGGGTCTTCACGTGGAACACTGCATTGCGCATGATCACGCGATCGCCCATCTTCAGCTCAGCGCGCTTGGTCTTGAAACTCCATTTGGGTATCACATCCTCACAGGCGGTGACGTCGGCATCATACAACTCATAGGTGTCCGGCCCGGTCTTCTCGACGCGCGCGGCAGTGAAGAAAACGTAATCACCGGTCTGCGTTCTATTTGTAAAACCGGTCGTGTCCCAGAAAATGCCCTTCTTGGTCAGCCAGTTGATTTCGGCTCGACGAGCGGTGACCCGCTGATCGGCGCCCTGATCGAAGATCACGTTGCCCTCGGCGACCATGTCGTGGGTCGTGCTGTTGAAGGTCACGTGATCCGCCTGTAAGCGCATCTCTGCCTGCGTTGCGTTGACGTAACCTTCGTAGATTTCAAGATCGCCGTTCTTACTCTGCTTGTCGGCGATCACTTCAACGGTTTCTTCGGTGGCGGTCGCGCTCGTTTCCGGTTTGGCCGTCGCTTTTTCCGGCTCCTGGGCTTTCTTCTGGTCAGCCTTGCGGGCGCGCTTCTGCTTCTTGGTTTCGGGAGCCTGCTGAGGTGTTTGATCTTGTTGCGGCTGCACGCCGACGCCCTGATGCGCGAGAGTTGAAGCTGAATTCAACGACAACAAAAGCAAGAGGGACAGGATGGTGGAAAGCAGTTGCGGAAAGCGAACCATTGGGTTAAATCGAACCTCTGCACGGGCAGAGAATACTAGCACGCAGGTTTTGCGAACGGCAAACAGACGGCCTGGTATCGAGGCGCGCCCAGGCTCGCAGCAAGCGCGCGGGGAGCGGCGGTTGTCGTAGAATGTAGACATGGGGGCAAGGGCGCTCGCTACAAGACAGGCAGGCTACATCGTCGCGGTGGCCGGGATAGCCGTCGTGACGCTTGTGCTCAGCCTCATCGGTGAACGCATCAACTCGACCACCATAGCGCTGGCGATGTTGCTGGTGGTCTTGTTCGTAGCCGCTTATTGGGGGGCGCGCCCGGCGATCGTAGCGTCGGTGCTCGGCGTGCTCTGTTTTAACTTCTTCTTTCTGCCGCCCATCGGGACGTTGACCATAGCCGACCCGGACAATTGGCTTGCCCTACTGGCTTTTCTGATTACCGCGGTCACCGCCGGGCAGCTTTCGGCTCGCGAAAAACGCCGCGCCGAAGAGGCGGAAGCGGGACGGCGCGAAATCGAACGCCTGTATGTTGAACTACAATCAGCTTTTGAGCGCGCGAGTCACGCCGAAGCGTTGCGCCAGAGTGAGCGCCTGAAGTCCGCATTGCTCGACGCGGTGACTCACGACCTGAGGACGCCGCTTACGTCGATGAAAGCCTCGGTCACTACTCTGCTTGATGAAGTGGACTCGCAGCCTGGCAAGGGACCGCCCGCGGTCCTCAGTGAAGAGAATCGCAGGGAGATGCTCGACGTAATAAACGAAGAATGCGACCGGCTCAACCGGTTCATCGAAGGGCTTGTCGAACTTGCCCGGATCGAGGCGGGCGATTTGAGGCTCGGGCGAAGGTGGGGAACGATTGAAGAGATGATTGAAGCGGCACTCGCCCGTGCCAAAACAATCACCGCTCAATACGCGGTCGAGGTCGAGATCGAAAAAGATCTCCCCGTAGTCCTGGTCGACGCACGAGCTGTCAGCGAGGTGATCTACTTGATTGTCGATAACGCCGCAAAGTACTCGGCGCCCGGAAAACCGATTCGCATAATCGCGAGACGGGGAGACGCGGATATGATACGAGTCGCAGTTGAAGACGAGGGACCGGGGATTCCGGTTGAGTTGCGCGAGCGCGTCTTTGACAAGTTCTTTCGAGCGACAAGCGAACGAGACGCCGGCAGGAATCAACCATCCGGAATGGGAATGGGGCTGTCGATAGCGAGGGGAGTTGTAGAAGCGCACGGCGGCCGAATATGGATCGAGAGCGGCGCGGGCTCCGGAGCAAGGGTGCTTTTTACGCTTCCTATCGGCGACGAAGAGGCGGCGGTCGAAAAGCTCGCCGCTTTTCCTGATGAATCGCCGGAGGAAGCCGCGAACGTTGGTGCGAGGTAAGAGAGAGTGGGTCAGAAACAGCGCATCCTCATCGCGGATGATGAGCCGCAAATCACACGCGTATTGCGAACAAGCTTGAGTACTCGCGGCTACGACGTGCGAGTCGCCGCCGATGGCGAGAGCGCGCTCGACACCTTCAACGACTGGCATCCCGAACTGGTGGTCACGGATCTGGCAATGCCCAACCTGGACGGGCTCGAGCTGTGCAGGCGGCTTCGTCTGGTGTCGCAGGTCCCGATCATCGTGCTTTCGGTGAAGGGCGAAGAGAGAACAAAAGTCGAAGCGCTGGATGCCGGCGCTGACGATTTCGTAACAAAGCCATTCAGCATGGAAGAGCTTCTCGCGCGGGTGCGGGCGACGCTAAGGCGTGCTCCCACTCCCGCAACTGGAGAGGCGGACTCGACCGTTTTGGAAGCGGGCGATTTTCGTCTCGATGTAGAGACAAGAAAAGTAATTGTGCTCGGGAAAGAAATCCATCTTACGCCAAAGGAATTCGAGCTGCTCGCTCATCTTATGCGCCACGCGGGAAAGGTTCTGACTCATCGAAAACTTCTCGCCGCGATCTGGGGAGCGAACTACGGCGAGCAGACCGAATATCTGCGCGTGTTCATCGGCCAGCTCAGAAAGAAGATCGAGCCCGATCCCGCGGCTCCGCGCTACATTCTGACCGAGCCGTGGATCGGCTATCGCTTCGATCCTGGCGTCTGAGCCTCTCTAATCAGCAGACTTCCACGTACGCAGGCGTTCAGGTACCGACTTTTAGTCGGGCAGTTAATGACTACGCGACTGCCGTAAAAGGCCGGACTTCTCGAACGACTTGCTCACCACGGTCTTGTTCGGTCACGTCAATATCGTATCGGGTCTGCAGGTTCATCCAGAAGCGCGGGCTCTGTCCAAAATACCGGCCCAGCCGCAAGGCTAGTCCGCTGTGACCGGACGTTGTCCGCGGACCACATGACTAATGCGCATAGGGGCTACGCCTATATCTTGCGCCAATCGGTACTGAGAAAGGCCAAGCTCGTCAATGAGTTCCCTGAGATATTCACCAGGATGCACAGCCGCAATGGTTGACTTGGTCATCGTTCCTCTTCAGTGATAGTCGACGATCTTGTTTGCCGTAGTTTTGCTAGCCTTCTCCCGCTTCGGGAACCGAAGACCGCACTCGAAGTAACTTAGCGACTGCGATCGTCAACAGTATTCCCGAGCAGCTAAGCAGTGATCCCGTCTTTACGGCATCCAGGTTCTCGCCTGATCCGAAGGCAACGGTGCTCACGAAAAGCGCTACGGTGAAGCCGATGCTCGCCGCGGCGCCGATTACTACGATGTCTTTCCATCGCATTCGCGCCGGCAAGCGCAAGCCAGCCAGGCGGCCAATCAGGCAAAACAAACATATGCCCAGCGGCTTACCCGCGAACAATCCGGCAAGGACCAGCCACGTGCCTGCGCGAATACCTGTAAGCGGGACTCCGGCATTTACCAAACCAAAGAGGCCGAGTATCACTGCGACTGGATTCTCCCACCAATGCTCGAAGCGATTGAGAGCGTCAGTCAGCTCGCCTTTAACCTCTTCAAACATCCCAACGTCCCGCTGCGCATGAGGCATGATGAAAACTATTGGCACCAGCGCCAGCGCGGGATGAAAGCCTCCCAAATAGAACCCGAGCCAGCTCAGCGGACCGCTTATTAATATGTAGGGCCAAAAGCTCGCAGCTCTAAGCCATTTCAACATGAATGCTGAAGCGACGGCCCCTGCTAAGAGCAGAAGAAACAGAAGCAGATTGATCGCCCCGGCAGGATAAAAGAGAGCAAGGATAATCAGCCCCAGCGCGTCATCCACGATCGCGATGATCAACAGGAATGGAATAGCCGGATGCTTTGCGCCGAACGCAAACCGGGCGACCATGTAGCTAAAGGCTATGTCGGTAGCGCACGGTATTGCCCATCCCTTGAGCAGATCATTTCGTGAGAGCAACAATGCGCCTGTGATAAGGACGACAGCCGGAAAAATCATCCCACCCATCGTCGCGATAATGGGCATCGCCGCTTTCCTGACCGAATCAAGCGGGCCGCCGGGAAGCACCGCTTCGAACACTTCCTTCGCGGCGATGCCAAAGAAGAAAGCCATGCCGATATCATTGATCAGGAAGCGCAGCCGGTCCGAGACCGAGCTGTACTGCTCGAAATAACTGTTGGCCCAAAGCAAGCCTATCGTTGTGCCTATTATCAGGAGAACAGAATTCTCAACGAAGAATTTGACGTAGCCTCGTAAGCCAATTCGCATAACCAACGTTCTCAGGTATTGCGACAGAATACACTCAAAGCAAAAGGATGCCCACGGCTCGAGATCGCGACATACCCGCCCGCCTTTACGAATTCTTTATAAACCTTTAACACCACTCTTATGCGGGCGGTGATAGCCTGAAATTTGGCTCGCGAAACTCTGAAGCTGAAGGCCAGGCCGCGGCACTCTCTTGCGATCGGTAAGACGATGCTTTCAGTAGGCCGTGAACTCAAGATCCACGATAAATGCGTTGTGTGTCACACCTGCTCCTGGGAAGGCGCCGGAGCAGAACTCTCGACCGGTCTCGTTCGATCAACTCCCGCACCAATTTATTTCTACATTTATCGGTGTCCCGATTGCGGCAGCTTTGATCTAAGTCGTAAGGGCAAGCTGTTGCAGTTTCGGCTCCGCACGACCGTAGCTCGAGAGGACGAGGACATGGTGCCGTCCAAGCCTGAGCGCGCAATGCCTTGAGAGGACTGTAGTGATTGAATCGCAGGTAGGGCGGCCGTCTGTGGCCGCAGAGCAGCTCAAAAGCCATACGAGGCCCACGCCGGGGCGGCGCCGCCCCTACACGCGGTGCGCACCTTCCTGTCAATGCCAGTGGAGGTACTGATCGATGCCCGCGCAAATGATAAAAACCGATCGACAGGTCAAAGTTGTGGTTGCGACGACGGTGATGCTGTCCTTCATATCGTTCTGGCGCGCGGCAGCAATCGTGCTCAATGACCTCGGGTCCTCAGCCTATTACGTAGGTGGAATCGCAGAGCAAGCGATCGGAAAAGCCGCGCCCTGGTTCATCCTCGGAGTAATGCTGTTCTCGTATGCGGTCCGCGCGGTCTACATCGAATCGTGCGCGATGTTCACGCGAGGCGGAGTCTATCGCGTAGTCAAAGAAGCAATGGGTGGGACGCTGGCCAAGCTCTCCGTCTCCGCGCTTATGTTTGACTACGTTTTGACCGGCCCGATCTCCGGGGTTTCAGCGGGGCAATATATCGTTGGCCTTATCGCGCAAAGCGCGACTTACTTCGGACATCCCTGGAATCCCTCGCAAACTCTGACAAACTACATCGCCGCGGGTATAGCAATTCTCATTACAATTTATTTCTGGTGGCGAAATACGATGGGAATACATGAATCGTCAGACGACGCGCTGCGAATCATGTATGTGACTACGGTGATGGTGGTGATGCTGATTCTTTGGGCGGGCTACAGCATTCTTATTCAGCCCGAAAAACAACGCCTCCCGCCGAAGCCTGTGCCGCAAAGTCTGGCCTTCAGCAAGGACGCGGTAGGCTGGTTGCCGGACGTTGCCCCTGGCGCATTGCGCGAGCTTCCCCCCGAAACGCCTCTGGAGGCAAAGCCTGCCGAGCAAGAACCCGAACCACGCTTTGGCATCGTGCCTAACGCCGGAGCGTTGCTCGGGCTGATCGGAATACTGATGGCCTTCGGGCATTCCTTTCTGGCGATGTCGGGTGAAGAGTCTCTTGCGCAGGTCAACCGGGAGTTGGAACATCCCAAACACAAGAACCTGATGCGCGCGGGTTTCGTGATCTTCCTTTACTCGCTCTTGTTCACGTCGCTGGTGTCGTTTTTTGCCTATGCGCTAATACCCGATGACATCCGAATGCAGTACAAGGACAACTTGATCAGCGGCATCGCGATGTACCTCAGCGGACCGTCGCCGCTGAAGCTCTTGTTTCAAGCGTTCATAGTCATCGTCGGGTTCCTGATGCTGGCAGGGGCGATCAACACCTCGATCATCGGATCCAACGGAGTGCTCAACCGAGTTTCAGAAGACGGGGTGATGACCGACTGGTTTCGCGCGCCACATAAGCGATTTGGCACGACCTATCGAATGATCAATCTGATCGTGCTGATGCAATTGCTGGCCATCATCGGCTCGCGGGGTGAAACTTACAAACTGGGCGAGGCCTATGCGTTTGGGGTTATCTGGTCGTTCGCGTTCAAAGGTCTTGCTATGCTGGTGCTGCGCTTCAGGGATAAGTCACATCGCGAGTGGAAGGTCCCTTTCAATATCAAACTTGACGGCTACGAACTTCCAATCGGCCTGGGGTTAATCGCGGCGATATTGTTTTCAGTTGCCGGAATCAACCTGGTAACCAAGGAAGTGGCGACGATCTGGGGAGTCAGCTTTACAGTTGTCTTCTTCACGATCTTCACAATTTCCGAACGACACAATCAACGAAAACTCGATAAGTCAATCAGGGCTCTCGATCAGTTTACGCTCAACTACCAGCCTGAGGTGAGTCTTGACACTGTCCGCGCGCGGCCGGGCAACGTGCTGGTTGCGGTGCGCGATTACAATACTCTGTCGCACCTGGATTACGCGCTGGAGCGAACCGACACCGAAGCTCAGGACATTGTGGTGATGACTGCGCGGCTGATCAAAGGTCCCGACGCCGGCGAGCGTGATCTGTATGACAGCAACCTCTTCACCGACTATGAGCAGCGCCTGTTTACGCGAGTTGTTGCTCTCGCTGAAAAGCACGGCAAGCCGGTGGAACTGGTTGTCGTTCCCGCCACCAACGTTGCCGACGCGGCCGCTCAGACCGCGTTGCGCCTGGACTCTGCCGAAATAGTTGCCGGGCTATCGTCAAAGATGAGTGAACAGGAGCAGTCTCGCGAGCTTGGACGCGCGTGGGAGAGACTGTCCGAAAAACCGCGGCGGCAAGTGTGGCTCAGAATACTGGGGACGGGAAATCATGAGTACAGCGTTTACCTGGGAGCACACGCTCCCGATCTCACCGTCGATGATGTTAGTTTGATACATAAAATCTGGCTTCAAATAAGCAAGGTCCCGGCCCGCCAACGAGTTCGTCACCGCGATGTAGTTAGAGTGGCCCTGGACCGCCTCGAGCGCGACTTGCGCGGACAGTCCGATGTAATGCTCGACTTCTACAAACTCGAACACAAGAACGGCAGCGAGCAGGCTCGTCACACGACTGTCAAGAGCGCCACTAAGCCCATCCAAAAGTAAGAACTTCATTTTCCATTTTCCGATTATCATTCGCCGTGTGGCGGTCTAACCCAATGACAAATATAGATAAATGGCCCTTACAAACCTTTTATGAACCTTTTGCACCATTCTTATGTTCGCGGTGCTAGCCTGAGATTTACACCGGTCCCGCTCCGGGTGATCGTGGTTGTCTCGAATGAAGAGGGCGATGTCATGACAAATGAAATAATTGGAATCGTGGGTACGATCGGTCTGACATTGCTCTTGTTCGTTCTGCGACATCTTATCCTCCCATCGGAGCGGGCCAACAAGGGCCGTCGCGTCACGCCCATGACGCATCGCGAGAACAACGAACTTAAGAAGACAACTGTCGAGGATGATGCGCGGCTATTATGGACTCCCGACATCGAGGTCGAGTCTGGCACTGCTCGTCGTCAAAGCAGTGGACCACGCGGGCAGCGAAGAAAAGAGCCCGGCTACGATCAGCGTCATGACGACAGGACTGTTGGAGGTGAAATCAGATGACCTGGAAAGAAATAAAGAAGGCGGTAGACGTTGCCGGCATTTCTGAAGAAGACGAAGTCTCAGTCATAGAGTGTCAGCCGCATGACGGCAACAAGACTCTTCACAAGATCAAACTTGGCAGGTTCGTAAAGCTCGCCGAGGATTTCTCTGAAGAGGCGCGGAAGAATGCCTCAGGATGCACCTGCTGACTTCGAAGGAGTAATTACCATGACTTTGTTTCGCAACGCAGTCATAACCAACGCGCGACTCGATAGAGAAGGCGAACACGAAAGAGCCTGCGGTTCGAGCGGCCGGGCCGCAGGAACCTAAGCAAGACCGTTTATGGACGATGGGCTTGCGCAATTATTTGAGGTCGAGGCTAAGGCAAAAACTAGGACGCCAATAAACACTGTCGGAGGTCAATGTGAAAATGATCAGTCGTTTTGTGGTTGCAGCCATCTTCTTCTCGCTGCTTGCCGGCAGTTCAATCGCTCAGCAGGTGGCCGATAACAAAACCAAACAAATGACCGCTGTCGCTCGTGCTGCAACCGGCGCGGCTACTACAGCCGTGAGCGGAAGTTCTTCTGACAATAAAGCCTCGGAGTTAAGCGACCGAGAGCGGTTGTTGCTTGAACGAATCGACAAACTCGAGCTAAGACTCGCCGAGCTTGAATCCCGAAGTGCGGCCACGGCTCCCGACGCAACTCAGCCGGCAATTGCGAATATGGCTGCCAAGTCTGGTGAAACGAAGTCGGTGGCTACAGGCGTTGCTTCGGCGGCGCCCGGAACAAACGGCGTTTCTGCCTCAGCGTCGCTAGAACCGGCTACGCAACCGAAGTCCGGGATTATCCCTGCGCAAGCGCAGAAGAAACCGGAACCGTTCGCATTTGGAGACTTCACCTGGCTCACGGGAAACCCTCGCACGAAGGATTCGCCGATCAATTCGGAAGTGTTTACCGGCGAGATCAGGTTTGACACGGCTTATCATTACTCGTTCAACCATCCAATTGATCACAGCATCGGCGGCTCAAGCGAAGTCTTCCGATCCGACGAAATACAAGTGACGCAAATCGGCGTCGGTGGCGACTTTCATTACAACAATGTGCGCGGAAGGCTGATGACTCAGTTCGGCATGTATTCGCAGACAACCCCCCGCAACGACGCCAGCCCCGGACGCGGCCAATGGAATCTCGACAACGCGTACCGCTACATTTCGGAAGCGTACGGCGGATATCACATCGACAAACTGAACGGGATCAACATCGATGCGGGCATTTTCATGTCATACGTTGGCCTCTTTAGTTATTACCAATTTGACAACTGGGCTTATCAACCTTCGTATGTCTCGTCCAACACGCCATGGTTTTTCAACGGCGTGCGCATTCAGATATTTCCGTCTGACAAGTTGAAGATCGAGCCGTGGATCGTGAACGGCTGGCAGTCGTATGGCAAGTTCAACCAAGCGCCCGGTGTCGGCTTGCAGATATTGTGGCGCCCGAATAGCTCCGTTTCGATTCTCGGCAACCAGTATTGGGGTATGGACACGCTTGGCATTCCTGGGCGCAAGCGTATTCACACCGACGACAGCATTCAGGTCAAGTATCTCGACAATCCGGGCAATGCGCTTAGCAAAGGCGCGTTCACGTTTACCTGTGATGCCGGTTGTGAATACGGCAACGATAGCGGCGTGAGCTGCACTGGAGGCACCCCTGCAAAGCCCTCTCAGTACTTTCTTGGTTTCATGGCTTACAACCGGCTCTGGTTCCACAATGACTTGTTCGCTTTGACGCTCGGCACTGGTGCGATCACAAACCCGGGCCGGTATCTGGTGCTGATTCCGCCAATCAATGGAGCAACCGCGTTCTCAGGAACGCCTTACTTCACTGCGGCTCCCGGCGACAGGTACAGGGCCTGGGACGGCTCGGTCACGTTTGATTACATGCCCAAGCAGTTCTCGACTTTCCGTTTCGAGTACAACCATCGACTTGCGAATGTCCCTTACTTCTCTGGACCTGGAGGAGTGACACCACCCGGAGGAAATACAGGTTCTCCAGGCTCGTTCGTGCCCGGCTGGGTCCCCGATCTGCGCAAGTACGAGAGAAGGTTCACGATCGCGTTGCTCGTCAAGTTGTAATCCTGACGCGGAAGAAAACAGGAGCTGGCTTCTATACGGATTATGGAATACCTTCAAGAAAAACTCGCCATGTGCGTCAAAGCGCGCAGTGCTTCCACGCACACTTCGCCGAGCAGCTCGCCGGTCCGTCGCATCGCCACATTCTTGGTTATTGGCGTCATCGGCTCCTCGTCGACGTCAGGAGTCAAAGCGCAAAGGGATTCTGTGGGACAAGCTTTGCGATGCTTGAATGAGATCGGCCAAACCGTGGCCAGTAAGCCAGCTGACACCAGCACGGAAGAGAGAAAAGAAACAATCAACACCTCAGCGCTAAGCGATGAGGTGCGTCGAATGCGCGAGACGATTGAGCTGGTCAACCGAATAAAAAAAATCGAACGACGACGGGAGGAATCGCGAACGGCGATTAGTGCCGCTGATGGATCATCGGGCGCCAATAGAACGTCACTGGAAGCCAGCTCATTCGCGACCAGTGGTGAGAACGCCGCGCCACTCCAAAACGAGCTGCGAGCAGCGGCGCCAAGCTCAACCGACTCCGGCCAGAACTCGGCCGCATCCAGGCCCTCGTGGCACTACGGCGGCTTCGTCGACCTTAGCTACTTGCTCGATTTCAATCATCCGGCAAATCGCATCTTCCGAAGTCGCGGTACTGCTTTTCACGTCGATAACTTGTACCTGGACATGGCGGGCGCGTTCGCTAGAAAGAAAGCCTCCGAGGCGTCACGCTGGGGCGCAGAGCTGACAGTCCAAGGAGGCAAAGACTCCGAAGTATTTGGGTTTTCGGCGAGCGCTCCCAACATCGGCGGCTTTGACGTACTGCGCCACCTCGGACCTACAAATGTCTCTTATCTTGCGCCTTTGGGCAAAGAGCTCACTGTGCAAGGCGGAGTCTTCGCCAGTCTGATCGGGTACGATTCGCTCTACACAAAGGACAATTTCAACTACACGAGACCCTGGGGGGCCGACTTCACGCCGTACTTGATGATGGGGGTAAACGCCAGTTATCCATTCAGCGATAAGATCACCGGCGCAGTTTTCGTGATCAATGGGTATTGGCATCTGGCCAACGCGAACAGCCTTCCGAGTTCGGGTGGCCAACTCGCTTATAAGGCGAGTTCGCACGTGACAGCGAAGGAGACGGTTCTTTGGGGGCCTCATCAGTCGGGCACTTCACTCAAGTACTGGCGCTCGCTTTCCGACACCATTGTCGAGCGCAAGGGAGATCGAGTCACATTCGCCTTCGAATACATCTACTCGTCTGAACGTGTTGCTCCCGGAAATTCTCGCGCCTTCATGATGGCTAGCCAGTTGCCGATCCACTGGACCATAAACAAACGCTGGAGTGCGACCGTTCGCCCCGAGGTCTTTTGGGATCGTGATGGCCGGTGGACATTAGCCAGACAAACGGTCAAAGCCATCACGACTACGTTCGAATATCGTATCCCGTACAAAGAAACCCACACGATCCTGCGAGTGGAGCACCGGTGGGATGATTCCCGAGGACCAGATGGAGGCTTCTTCAGAGGCGGTGAAGTACTGCCAGGCGTGGTCGGCCTGACGCCAACTCAACACCTCCTGATTTTCGGGCTAATACTCACTTTCGACCATTGATTAAAGGATGCACATAAATGCTGGACCTGGTTTTCATCGCGTTGGTTATCGTCTTCTTTGCGGTAGCGTTCTGGTACGTGCGCTTCTGCGACCGCGTATAGTTTGAAACCTGAAACTTGGAGAAATGATGAACACGGAATACATAGCCAGCGGAATTATTTCTCTGCTGTTGCTCGTTTATCTGATGTACGCACTACTCAGACCGGAGAGGTTCTAACACGCATGTAGGGGCGGTCCTCCGTGGCCGCCCCAGGTTCGAATGCGCGAACAGGGTGGCCACGGAGCCCACCCAATATGAAAGACACGAGATGAAAGACACGAGATGACACTCAACGGATTCTTACAACTCGCGGTTTACCTCCTTCTGCTGCTTGCGATAACCAAGCCGCTCGGCGTCTATATCGCCAAAGTCTTCTCAGGCGAGAAGATTCTCCTGAGCCAGGTGCTTGGTCCGGTCGAGCGCCTGATTTATCGCCTGTGCCGCGTCGATCCGGGACACGAGCAGCGTTGGACTACTTACACGGCGGCGATGCTGATGTTCAGCGTTGTATCGCTGCTTGTCCTGTACGCGCTTCAACGCCTTCAGTATTATCTGCCGTTTAATCCGCAGCAATTTGCGGGCGTAAAAGCCGACCTCGCTTTCAACACCGCGGTCAGTTTTACGACCAACACGAACTGGCAAGCATATTCCGGCGAATCGACGATGAGCTACTTCGTTCAGATGGCCGGACTGGCGTTTCACAACTTCACATCCGCGGCCACCGGTATAGTCCTGGCCATCGCGTTCATTCGCGGAATTGCGCGTCGCGAGGCGAAGACGATTGGTAACTTCTGGGTTGATCTTACCCGGTGTTCGCTCTACGTGCTGTTGCCTGTCTGCGTAGTCGGAGCGTTGCTATTGGTCTCCGAGGGCGTCGTTCAGAATTTCAAGCCTTACACACAAGCCGCGCTGATCGAACCGCAGCAGCTCACGAAGACCGACGCCGACACCGGACAAGAAAAGACCGAGGCGCAGACGGACCAAACGATCGCTCAGGGACCGGTTGCTTCTCAGGAGATGATAAAGGAACTCGGGACTAACGGCGGAGGCTTCTTTGGCGCGAACTCGGCTCATCCTTTTGAGAGCCCGACGCCGCTCACAAATTTCTTCGAGATGCTTGCCATCTTCGCCATAGGCGCCGGACTCACGTACACCCTCGGGCGAATGACCGGCAATCAAAGGCATGGCTGGGCGGTCTTCGCTGCGATGACTATTCTCTTTCTTGGCGGGTTCCTTGTCGCCTATTACTTCGAGGCTCGCGGCAATCCGAACCTCGACCAGTACGGAGTGAAGCAAGCGGCGGTTGAAACAAAAGGCGCTGAGCAAGCGGGCGGAAACATGGAAGGGAAAGAAGTTCGCTTCGGAATTGCGAACTCGGCGCTGTTTGCGACAATCACCACCGATGCCTCTTGCGGCGCGATCAACTCACAGCATGACTCATTCACACCGCTTGCCGGGATGATACCGCTGCTCAATATTATGCTTGGGGAGATCATCTTCGGCGGCGTCGGCTCCGGATTGTACGGGATGCTGGTCATGGTTGTACTGACGGTGTTCATCGCCGGGTTGATGGTCGGCCGCACACCCGAGTATCTCGGCAAGAAAATAGAATCGAAAGACGTGAAGATGGCCATGCTCTATGTGCTTGTGTTCGCACTTTCGATCCTGTGCCTTTCAGCTTGGGCGAGCATTGCGCCTTATGCCGCCTCGAAAGTCAACAACGGCGGGCCACATGGTCTGTCTGAGATCGTTTACGCTTACGTGTCGGCCACCGGCAACAACGGCTCTGCTTTCAATGGAATCACTGTCAACACCTATTGGTACAACACGACGCTGGGGCTCGCGATGCTGATCGGGCGGTTCCTGATGATCATTCCGATGATGGCGATTGCCGGAAATCTGGCGATGAAGAAGATCGTCCCGCCGTCCGCAGGCACGTTCCCGGTTTACACCCCGCTGTTCGTCGTTTTGCTCATCGGAGTGAGCCTGATCGTCGGTGCTTTGACCTTCTTCCCGATGTTGTCGCTCGGGCCAATAGTGGAGCATTACTTGATGCACTCGGGAACGATGTTCTGATTGTTTTTGCGTCTTTGCGAGCTTTGCGCGAAACCAAGCTTAAGGTTCCGAGCAATAGTTTCGCGCAAAGCTCGCAAAGACTCGCAAAGACGCAAAGTGCATTTGGAGATTTATGTCGGAGAGAGCACAAAAGAGGCAACTATTTGATCCGTCGATCGTGAGGCGGGCAAGCAAAGACGCATTCATAAAACTCGACCCGCGACAGGTCGCTAAGAACCCGGTGATGTTTGTTGTCGAGATCGGCAGCATCCTCACAACGCTGCTCGTCATTCGCGACATCGCGCAAAGCCATACCGCCAATCTGCTTTTCACCGTCCAGGTGACTTTGTGGCTGTGGTTCACCGTGTTGTTCGCGAACTTCGCCGAAGCGATGGCCGAAGGCCGGGGCAAGGCTCAGGCCGACGCGCTGCGCAAGGCCAAGACTGAGACCACCGCCAATCGCATCATCGGCGACGTGAGCCTCGGAGTCGAGTGGGTGAAAACCGAGCAAGTGGCAGCGCCACAGCTTCGCAAAGATGATGTTGTTCTCGTTCACGCGGGAGAGTTCATACCCGGCGACGGCGAAATAATTGAAGGGGTCGCGTCGGTCGATGAATCTGCGATAACCGGCGAGAGCGCTCCGGTCATTCGCGAGTCCGGCGGCGACCGCTCCGCAGTCACCGGCGGCACGAGAGTCATCTCCGACTGGATCAAGGTGCGAATCACTTCGAACCCTGGAGAGACATTCCTTGATCGAATGATCGCGCTCGTCGAAGGCGCGGAACGTCAGAAGACCCCAAACGAAATCGCGCTGAATATCCTGCTCGCGGGATTGACGATCATTTTCTTGCTGGCGGTCGTCACGCTTTTGCCCTATGCGATCTACAGCGTGAACGCTTCGGATCCCGCGGCCGGATTCGCCCCCTCGTCACCCCCGACTATCACGGTGCTTGTAGCTTTGCTTGTTTGTTTGATCCCGACTACCATCGGCGGCCTGCTCTCCGCGATCGGCATCGCGGGAATGGACCGGTTGATTCAGCACAACGTCCTCGCGATGTCGGGCCGCGCGGTCGAAGCGGCAGGCGATGTAAACACGTTGCTCCTGGACAAGACCGGCACTATCACTCTTGGAAATCGACAGGCAGTCGAGTTTATCGCTATGGATGGAGTGTCCGAAGCAGAACTTGCCGATGCCGCGCAACTCTCGAGCCTGTCGGATGAAACACCTGAAGGCCGGTCTATAGTTGTGCTCGCTAAGAGTAAGTACAATCTCAGAGGCCGCGAATTGGCCTCTCACGAGGCCCAGTTCATCGCGTTCAGCGCACAGACTCGAATGTCGGGAGTCGACATGAACGGCCGGGCCGTTCGAAAGGGCGCAGTTGACGCGATCACTCAATTCATCAACACCGAAGGCGGCGTAGTACCCCCCGAAATGAAAGAGACCGTCGAGCGCATAGCACGCTCGGGCGGAACCCCGCTGGCAGTTGCCGACCAGACACGAGCGCTCGGAATCATTCATCTCAAGGACATCGTCAAAGGCGGGATGAAGGAGCGTTTCGCTCAATTGAGACGAATGGGAATCAAGACGGTGATGATAACTGGCGACAATCCCCTCACGGCCGCGGCCATCGCTCGCGAAGCCGGTGTCGACGATTTTCTCGCCGAGGCAAAACCTGAAGACAAGATGGCTTTGATCAAACGCGAGCAGCACGAGGGAAAGCTTGTAGCGATGACCGGTGACGGGACCAACGACGCTCCGGCGCTCGCTCAAGCCGACGTCGGCGTAGCGATGAACACCGGAACTATGGCGGCGAAAGAAGCGGGCAACATGGTCGATCTGGATTCGAACCCGACCAAGCTAATCGAAATCGTCGAGATCGGCAAACAACTGCTGATGACTCGCGGAGCGTTGACTACGTTCTCAATTGCCAACGACGTAGCCAAATACTTCGCGATTATCCCGGCGATGTTTTCAACTTTGTACGCGTTGACTGGTTCGAAAGTTGGTCCTCTAGCCGCGTTGAACGTGATGAGACTCGAGACGCCGCAATCGGCGATTCTATCGGCGGTGATTTTCAACGCGCTGATCATTGTTGCCCTGATTCCGCTTGCATTGCGCGGCATCAAGTACCGCCCGCTGGGCGCCGCGGCGGTGCTTAGACGAAATCTTTGGATCTACGGTTTCGGGGGAATCATCATCCCGTTCGTCGGGATCAAGATCATAGACGTGATCGTTCATGTGCTGGGGCTCGCGTGATGGTCTTTGCGTCTTTTGCGGTTCTTGGCGTCTTTGCGTTGAAACCAGTAATTGACATCCCACGTCTTGTTTCAACGCAAAGACGCCAAGAACCGCAAAGCTCGCAAAGCGGTTTACGGCAAAATCATTATGAACATACTCAAACAGATCTATCCGGCGATCGCGATAACCATCGCGCTCACGGTACTACTCGGAATCGTCTACCCGTTGGTTGTCACCGGACTCGCGCAGGTAATGTTTCCCGCAAAAGCAGCCGGCAGCCTTATACAAAAGGATGGCAAGGTGATCGGCTCTCGTTTGATCGGCCAGCCTTTCACGGGGCGCGGCTATTTTCATTCGCGGCCCTCCGCGGCTGGAACCGGCTACGATGCAACCGCTTCAGGCGGGACGAATCTTGGGCCGACCAGTCAGAAGCTCATGGACAACATCAAGACCGCCGCCGAATCATTGCGAGCGGAGAATCCCGGCACGCCGATACCGATCGATCTGGTCACGTCTTCCGCTTCCGGCCTCGATCCGCACATCACGCCGGCGGCGGCGGAGTTTCAGATTCCGCGCATCGCCAAAGAGCGAGTCATGACCGCAGACGAAGTACGACGGCTCGTTCGTGAGCACACCGAAGGCAGACAGTTCGGCTTGCTTGGCGAGCCGCGCGTCAACGTGCTCGAACTAAACCTTGCTCTCGACGGAATTCATCCGATGCGATGAGCGGAGTCCAATGTGATCAAGAACTCTAGCCCTTGAATATCATTATGTGGAGTTTCCAGCATGGGCTTATTTAGCCTGCTGCAGTACGCGCTATTCCTGCTAATCGTGGCCGTCCTGGTGAAACCTGTTGGCGGCTACCTCGCTCGCGTCTTTAGCGGCGAGAAGACCTTCCTTGATCCCGTCCTGCATCCCGTCGAACGCCTAATCTACAAACTCGCTCGTGTTGATGCCGAGCAGGAGATGGATTGGAAGTGTTACGCCGTCTCCTTTGTCTGTTCGGGCCTCGCTGGAACCCTCCTGCTATACGGGATTCTCCGGCTTCAATATTTATTGCCGTGGTTTTTTCCCGACTATCACACCACACCTATGACGGCAGACCTGGCGATGAACACAGCCATCAGTTTTTCGACTACAACCACCTGGCAGGCTTATGCCGGCGAGAGCACTATGAGCTATTTCAGCCAGATGGTCGGTTTGACTGCGCAGGGTTTTCTAGCTGGGGCATCGGGCCTTGCCGGCGGGATGGCCTTTATTCGCGGATTGTCGCGCGATGAAACCAATAAGCTTGGCAACTTCTGGGTTGATCTGGTGCGTGGGTCGTTGTGGGTCTTGTTACCAATATCGATAGTCGGAAGTTTGTTGCTGATCTGGCAAGGCGTGCCAATGAACTTCAGCCACTATGTTGAAGCGATTACTCTCGAGGGTGGCAGCCAGTTGATTGCGCAAGGGCCGGTAGCGGGGCTTGAGTGGATAAAGAACCTGGGGACAAACGGCGGCGGCTTCTTCAACGCGAATGGCGCGCATCCATACGCGAACCCCACTGCGCTGACCAATATCTTAGGGATGCTCGCGATTGTTGTCTTGCCGGCAGCGCTCACCAGCACTTTCGGGCGGATGACTCAACGTCCGCGACATGGCTGGCTGCTTTTCTGGGTGATGGCCTTCCTGTTCACGGCGGGGCTGCTGTTCAACGGTTGGGCGGAACAAGCAGGAAACCCACTGATGGCACGCCAGCCGAACGTAGCAGTAAGCGCCAGCGGCGCGCAGCCTGGCGGCAACATGGAAGGCAAAGAGGTGCGCTTCGGAATCGGCCAATCGGTGCTCACCGCAGTCACTACGTCGAACGGGGCGACCGGCTCTTATAATTCAATACACGACAGCTACACGCCACTGGGAGGAATGATTCCGCTTGCGAATATGCTGCTCGGCGAGATCATCTTCGGCGGGCTGGGTAGCGGCATTTACAGCATAATAATTGTTGCGTTGGTCGGGCTGTTCCTTGCAGGGATAATGATCGGCCGGTCGCCGGAATACCTGGGCAAGCTGATCGGCACTCCTGAGATAAAGCTGATTACGCTTTATACGCTTGCGGGTCCAGTAGTATTGATGTCGCTCACCGCTGTAGCAGTCGTTACAAAACCGGGATTGTCCGGTCTGACCGTCAACCAGGGGCCTCACGGATTTACTTCGATCTTCTACGCATACGCTTCTTCTTTCGCTAACAACGGACAAAACTTCGTAAACCTGAATGCCAACGCGCCTTTCTATAATCTGTCGACGGCGATTGCGATGATGGTTGGGCGTTTCGGACTTGCGATCCCGGCACTGGCGCTGGCCGGGCTCTTCGCCAGCCAGCGGCGACGGCCCGCTACTGTAGGGACGCTGCCGACCGATACGTTTTCATTTGGTGTGTTGCTGGTCGGAACGGCAGTCGTCGTTGGAGGGCTGAGTTATTTTGCTGCACTCGCGCTCGGCCCAATTGTTGAGCACTTCATGATGACTCGTTGAGGTGAATGAAATGAACAGTCTGAGAAGAAAACTCGCTCTCAGCTACTCGCTGCTTATAATAATCATCCTCGCAGTGAGCGGGTGGGCGATCTACCATCTCGTTCATCTGGGTCGCTCAGTCGATGTGATTCTCGTCAACAACTACAGGAGCATCCTTGCAGCGGAAAACATGAAGGAGGCGCTCGAGCGAATAGATTCGTCGGCGATGTTCTTCGTAGCTTCTCACACGGAGAAGGCGCGGCAACAGTTTGCGGAGAACGTCAAAAACTTCGAGGACGAATTCACGGTGGCTGCCAACAACATCACCGAGCCCGGCGAGGATCAGATCGTTGCGGAGATCAATACGAGGTACTCGGCTTACAAAAAGGAAATCGAACAGTTCTTGAATAATCCGCTCGCAGCTTCGAACGCAGAGCAGTCCAGTATCTACTTCGGGCGTTTGGAACCGGGCTTTCTCGGCGTCAAGGGCAAATTGGATGACCTGCTGCACTTGAACCAACAGGCCATGGTGTCAGCCAGTAAGCGCGCCCAAGCTGAGTCTCTAAGGGCGGAGGTTTCAACCGCAATCGTCGCTGCGCTCGGACTGGTGTTGGCGCTCGGATTCGCCTGGAGATTTACGACTTATGTGGTCGATCCGATCTCGCTCCTGGCCGAAAAGGCCCGGCTCATAGGCGAGGGCGACTTCGATCAGCACATCGACGTCTCTTCGAAAGACGAAATCGGATTGCTCGCAACAGAGTTCAACAGAATGCTGGTCCGGCTGCGAGACCTGCGCAAGTCCGACTACGGCAGGCTGTTGATCGAGCAGAAAAAATCAGACGCGGTAATCGATTCGATTTGCGAACCGGTAATCGTAACCGATTCGCGCGATCGCGTAATCAAAATAAATCGCGCGGCCAGCCAGTTGTTTGGCGCGCTGCCGGGCGGCAACGGTGACGGCGTTGATCTCGAACACTTCGAAGGCGGTGAGCGCATTTTGCGCGCGGTGCGCAATGCTCTCTCGATGCAACCGCGGGTGAGTCCCACGGGACCCATGGGCCCCATGGATTCGGATGGCGACGCCGCTGTGGTGCCAATAAAGGTGGCCGGCGCAGAACGCGACTTCCGTCTCCGCGCCACTCCAATGCGCGACTCCGAGGGCCGGCTCATCGGCGCGGTGACGCTGCTTGAAGACATCACGGCGATAACCGAAGTAGACAAGTTGAAGACAGAGTTTATCTCCGTAGCGTCAAGCAAACTCGGCGAACCGCTCAACGCATTGCGGCTTGCGCTGCATGCGGTGATCGAGGGTTATGTCGGCGAGTTGACTGACCAGCAGGATGAAATGCTTGCGCTTGCCAAAGACAATGCGGACAAGTTGGAGGAGCTGATGAGCGATCTGCTCGAGCTTGCGGAGATCGACTCGGGCACTCGGCGGTTGTCGCTCGAGCGCCTCCGCCCGATCGATCTTGCCGGACAAGCGGTCGAACGCTTTCGAGCCGCCGCCGACCAAAAGCAGGTCAAGCTGGAAAACAATGTGTGGCCGGACATGTCGTGGGTGGTTGCGGACAGGAAGGCAACTGCTCACATTCTCGATAACCTTCTCTCTAACGCCATCCGTCACACTGAACGCGGCGGCAGCGTCGGCATCGAAGCAAGTGAGCACGTCGGGCGAGTGTACTTGACCGTGCGAGATACTGGAGACGGCATACCCGAGCAGCAATTGCCCTCAATATTTGACCGGTTCAGTCACGTCGGGGACAAGCCGGGCGGCACCGGGCTTGGACTCGCACTGGTGAAACGACTGGTCGAGGCACAAGGTGGGCAAGTAAGCGTTGAAAGCCATGTAGGCGCGGGTTCGACTTTTTCCATCGCGCTCGTAGCCGGAGGACCGGCAAGCGTAAGGCATACGGCATAGGAGTGGTTTAGAGTTTAGAGTTCAGGGTTTAGAGCTCAGGCTTCAGCCCGCAACTCATCACCAAAGGAGCGCAGCGACTGAACGCTAAGCTCGAACTCTGAACTCTGATTTACGAATCGCCATGGTCTCACTCAACAAAACGGTCAGCGGTGACGCGAGACCCAACGCCCAATCCCTGCTCTCTAAAGAACAGGAGTCCCGGCGCGCGCGGCTGCGTGTGTACCTGGGCGCCGCTCCGGGTGTCGGCAAAACTTATCAAATGCTGGAAGAGGCGCACCTGCTCAAGCGTCAAGGAGTCGACGTCGTAATCGGCTTCATCGAGCCGCACGGCCGCGCGGATACCGAGATGCTAATAGGTGATCTCGAACACATTCCGTTGAAGCGCACGGGCTATCGCGGCGTGACGCTCGAAGAAATGGACGTCGGAGCGGTCATTCGACGTAACCCGGCTATCGCGCTCGTCGATGAGCTTGCGCATACGAATGTGCCCGGCTCGAAGAACCGCAAACGCTACAACGACGTGCTTGAAATTCTCGACGCCGGCATCTCGGTCATCACCGCATTCAATGTTCAGCACATTGAATCGTTGAACGACGCTATAGCCCGCATCACGGGAGTCCACGTTCGCGAAACCATTCCTGACTATTTTCTGCGGCGCGCGGATGAGGTGGTCAACGTAGACGTGTCCGTCGACACGCTTCGAACGCGACTACGCCAGGGAAAGATTTATACCGTCGAAAAGATCGAGCAAGCGCTTGCGAACTTTTTCCGCAAGGGCAATTTGTCGGCGTTGCGCGAACTGGCGCTGCGCCAGGTGGCAGAAGATCAGGCGGCAAAGGCTCACGACTATCGCGAGCGGGAGGGACTGGAGCAGGCAGCGATTCCCGAGAAGGTCATGGTGTGCATAGCGTCGGGCCGCAGCGCAAAGAAGCTCTTGCGCACAGGCTCGCGCATCGCTGGACGGCTCGCCTCGGATTGGTACGCGGTCTATGTCGAAACCCCTCAAGAGGAACTCGGGCGAATCAAGCCTGAGGATCACGCGAGGCTTATGGAGAACATTCGATTTGCCGAGGAGCTTGGCGCGAAGGTGATCAAGCTGAAGGGCCGGCGTGTTGCCGACTCATTAATAGACTTCGCGCGACGAGAAGGAATCACTCACGTGGTATTCGGTCAGTCGGCCCGCTCGCGCTGGGACGTTCTGCTGCGAGGATCTGTGATCAATCGCTTCCTCGCGGAGGTGCGCGGTGCCACCGTGCAGGTCGTGCCGACCGGCGATGGCAACCGATAACTATTTCCGATCAACCGCCTTTCCCTCGATCATCACAAGCGCGCTGAGTGCGCTTGCCAGCGCCAATACAACTGCGGTCATCATCACCACTCGAAAACCCGAAACAAAAGAGTCGTTGATCGCAGACTTCAGCTTCGTTCGCGTTTCATCGCCGACGCTCGGGGGAAGTTCTGCTCCCGCAAGCCGCACGCGCTGCTCGTCGACAAGCATTCGAGTCTCGGGCACAAGGTTTAGCTTCTCGAGTCGCCGGTCCAGCTCGCCGCTGTATGCGTGCAATATCACAATGCCGAGGATCGCGACGCCGAAGAGCCCTGCGGTTCTCGAGATGGCGTTGTTGACACCCGAAGCTACGCCAGCGTGCCTCTGCGCGACGGAGTTCATAACGGCGGTGGTGAGCGGGGCCACGCTCGTCGCCATTCCGAGGCCAAGCACTACGACTCCAGGAAAAAAAGTTGTCCAGTAAGACCCTTCGGTACTCGGAATGATCAGGAGCGCATATCCTAATGCTGCGATTATCGGACCAACGACGAGCGGAAGCTTCGCTCCATATCGACTGACCAGTCCGCCGGACCAACGCGACAGAAAAAACATTATTAGAATGAAAGGAAGGAACGCCGCACCGGCCGCGGTCGCAGAATACTCATGCACTTGAATGAGATTGAGCGGCATGAAGAACATCGATCCCGACATCGCGGTGTACAGGAAAAGCGTCAGCAGATTTGCGCCGGCGAAATTCCGCGAGCGGAACAAGTTGAGCGGGAGCATCGGATTGTTGCTTCGTGCTTCAAGCATGAAAAACACTATGAGCGAGAACACGCCCACCAGCAGCGCGCCAATCACCTGCTTGTCAGCCAGTCCAAGCCTCGACGATTCGATGAGCCCGTAAACCACTCCGCCCAGGCCCACCGTCGCAAGCGCCGCCCCCGGCCAGTCGAGTTTCTCTGTCGCGTCATCATCGCGGCTCTCGGGCACTCGCCATAATGAGATCAACAACACAACAACAGCCAGCGGAATATTGATGAAGAAGATGGCGCGCCAGGATACGTGCTCTATCAGCCAGCCGCCGACCACCGGACCGATGGCGGCAGTGATCGCGGTGAACCCGGACCACGTGCCAATCGCCCGTCCGCGCTTCTCTTCACTGAAGGAGGCGCTGATGATCGCCAGGCTTCCAGGAACGAGCAGCGCGCCCCCCGCGCCCTGAACCGCTCGAGCGATGATCAGTTGCTCGATGCTCGGCGCTAAACCGCACCAACCCGACGCAAGCGCGAAGACGGCAGCACCCAGGCAGAAGATTCTCCGCCTGCCAAACCTGTCACCCAACGAGCCTCCAACCAGTAGCAGCGCGGCGAGAAAAAGCGCGTACGCTTCGACGACCCATTGCACGTCGAGGACTGTCGCGTTGAGGTGGGTCTGCAGTGCGGGCAGCGCGACATTGACGACCGTGCCGTCGATGAATGCCATGCTGGAACCGAGGATCGTGGCCGCAAGAATCCAGGGCTCGGCCGCCCGTTTGCAGGGACTCGCGCTCGGCCGTGATCTTATTGCGCCTTCATCGCAAGGTTGTATGAAGATGTTTGCCATGTCGGGCACCTGCAGGGGCGCCACTCCGTGACTGCGCCTCCCTGGCGAGCGTGCTTTTCTCCCACGAGGCGGGGCCACGGAGGGCCGCCCCGACATTGTTAGCCTTCGTACACAAAAGTGCCCTGGCGTAGATCTCTCAGCGCCTGTTCGATCTCTTCTCTCGTATTCATCACGAATGGTCCATAGCGAGCGATCGGCTCGTTCAACGGTTTGCCAGACACCAGCAGGAAGCGGACGGGATTCTCGTGCGTCGCAACCTCAACATAATCACCGCCACCAAACACAATCAGCCGGGTATGCGATATTGTCGGATGATCCGCATCGAAAGCCGCCTCGCCTTCGAAAACATACGCGAATGCTGAGTGACCCTTTCCAACCTGATGCTTGAATAAGGCGTTCGCAGGAACCGACACATCCAGATAAGTCGGATCGGCGGCAATTCCGCTCACGGGACCCGGGGTTCCGTTTATATTTCCGGTGATGACACCAACCGTTGCACCGCCTTCGATCTCGACCTTTGGAATCTCAGCGGCACTAATGCCCTGATATTTTGGTCGAGTCATCTTGAGCTTCGCCGGAAGATTGACCCAGAGCTGGAACCCGTCGATGCCTTCCGGACGAACCTGCGGCATCTCTTCGTGCATGATGCCGCCTCCCGCAGTCATCCACTGAACGTCACCCGCTCCGATGCTTCCCGAATTGCCAAGAGTATCTCTGTGATCCACCTCACCGGTTAGAACATAGGTGACGGTTTCGATCCCTCGATGAGGGTGCAGTGGGAAACCAGCCTCGTAATCGGCAGGGTCAGTGGAGGCGAAATGATCCAGCAGCAGGAATGGATCGAGATAGTCCAGCCTCGCGGTGCCAATGCTCCTTCTGAGCCGCACCCCGGCCCCTTCGATAACTGGCTGCGGCTCGATTATTGTTTCTACGTTTCGTTGTTGTGGCTTCATGGTCGTCCTCTCGTCGCCCGCGGAATATTTCCTTTTGCCATTATCACCTAAGGTTTCGTTGCGCGCGAACCTACGCGTGCTAGAATGTTTTTTGGGTTAATGATGCTTCAAATTCAAGGATGCTGAATGAGCGTTAAGAACAATGGTGATTCGACGGCAAAGTCCCGTTCGTTAAGAGTGATGTTCAACTGTTCGAAGTGCCCGGCATATTGCTGCAGCTACGAACGAATCCAGGTCACAAAGCGGGACGTTCTGAGAATCGCGGGCCACTTCGGTGTTTCGTATCAGCAAGCGGAGAAGCGCTACACGAAGTCTTCACCCATCGGCCGCGTGTTTCGTCACCAGAAGGATCACATCTTCAAACAGGTCTGTCAGTTTCTCGATTCTGAAACGCGCCGCTGCACGATTTATGACGCGCGCCCGGCGGTTTGCCGAGAGTACCCCGATAGTCTTCGCTGCGGCTACTACGATTTTCTCGCGTCCGAACGCCGGCGGCAGGATGATCCCGACTTCATTCCCAGCGCTTGAAGGTAGCGTAGACTGTCCAGTCTGCGCAGAGTTTCAGATTAACCTTGCGCGGGAATGCAGCGTAGACTGTCCGGTTTGCTCCTCCCTCCCAGGGGACTGAATCTGAAGGCCATGCGCAGACACGACAGACTACGTTACATTCCCAAACAGTTTCGTCCGCGCCAATGAATCCGAAACAGGCTAAAGAGTCAGCAAGTCCGGCCCGGCAACGAGCGTATGACATACTACTTCGCGTCGAGACCGAGCGCGCTTACGCCTCGCCGCTGATTGCCGCCTGCGATTCGGAGTTGTCCCGCGAGGATCGCGCGCTCGCACAGGAAATTGTCCTGGGCGTGCTGCGATTTCAATCGTCACTCGATTATTTCATCGAACGCTACTGCGAGCGCCCCATAAAACGCATGGACGTGCCGGTTCTGACCGCGCTGCGAATCGGTCTCTATCAACTTCGCTATCTCGCTCGGGTTCCAAGATCGGCCGCTGTTAACGAGTCGGTAAAGCTGGTTAAGCGTTCGGGCATCGCAAGCGCCGCTGGTCTGGTCAATGCCGTGCTGCGAAAAGCGACAAGGCACCCCGACGAAATTCCCGGCGAATTGATCGCGGATCCTCTCGAGCGCGCTTCGGTCGAGCTCTCGCATCCGCGATGGATGCTGGAGCGATGGCACGCCTTCCTCGGCGCCGACGAAGCCAGACTGTTCGCGATCGCGAACAATACGCCGCCCGCGACGAGTCTCCGCGTGAATACGCTTCGCGGCTCCATCGACGAGGCGCTCGCGGACCTCAATGCAAAGGGCGTAACCGTGCGAGCTTCTCAGATTGCGGCGGGCGGGTTCGTCGTCGAAAGCGGATCGTCGCGATTGGTCAACGAAGCGGCACGCCTGGGAGTGATCTATATTCAAGACGAAGCGTCGCAGTTGGTCTCGCATCTCCTTGAACCTCGCAGCGGTCATCGCGTGCTTGATGTATGCGCCGCGCCCGGCTCGAAGACAACGCACATCGCCGCGCTCACCTCGGATCAAGCCTGGATAATCGCAAGCGACCTTCATCCTCATCGGCTGCGAGTGCTCGCGGCGACTTGCGAGCGCCTCGGTATTAATTCGATCGATTCCCTCGCTCTCGACCTGACGCAGTCACTGCCTTTCGCTGCGGCGTTGCAAACATTTGATCGAGTTCTGCTCGATGCGCCGTGTTCGGGCACAGGAACTCTGCGAAGCAATCCCGAAATAAAATGGCGGCTTACATCCGAGGACATAACGCGCCTGTCGGAGCTTCAATTGAATTTGCTCGAGCGTGCCTCGGCCACCGTTGCGCAAGCGGGGAGACTGGTATATTCCACTTGTTCGATCGAGCGCGAAGAAAACGAAGAAGTTGTAAGCCGCTTTTTGACCGGCAATGTGGCGTTCAATGTAGTCAAGCCACAAGCACCTGCTGAGTTGATAACGAGCGACGGGTTCGTCCGCACCTTTCCACACAAGAACGGCTGCGATGGTTTTTTCGCGGCAGTATTGGAGAGAACGAGTTGACAGCATTCAAAATGAAAAGGCTGACAAGGCCGGTCGCGATGTTATTTCTCACGCTCGCGCTGCTGGTGTTTCTGCCGAGCCAGAATGCGTTATCGGACGTCACGCCGGTCTTACTCGAATCTGCGGCGGTGCAACGCGCGACCCGGATAGTTCTCCTCGGCACCGGCACTCCCAACGCGGATCCCGATCGCTCGGGCCCTTCCATCGCAATTGTAGTCAATGATACGCCGTATCTCATCGACTTCGGTCCCGGAGTCGTCAGGCGAGCTGCGGCCGCATTTCGAAATGGAGTCAAAGGACTGGAAGTGAAAAAGCTCAACCGGGCCTTTCTCACTCATCTGCATTCGGATCACACCGCCGGCTATCCTGATCTCATTCTCACACCCTGGGTGCTCGAGAGAAATGATCCGCTCGAGGTGTTCGGTCCAAAGGGTATCAAAGCGATGACCGACCATCTGCTCGAAGCTTATCGCGAGGACATCGATATTCGATTGAACGGCGGCGAGCCCTCAAACAAGACCGGATACAAAGTCGTCGCGCACGAGATCAAGCCGGGCGTCGTTTACAAAGATGCAAACGTTACGGTCAAGGCGTTCCTGGTCGAACACGGCTCGTGGCCCGAGGCTTATGGCTTTAGATTTGAAACCGCGGACCGCACGATTGTCGTTTCTGGCGATTGCAGGCCAAGCGCTTCGGTGATTGAAAACTGCAACGGGTGCGACGTGCTGATTCACGAGGTTTATTCTCAAGCCGGCTTCTCAAAGCGTCCCCCAGCATGGCAGAAGTATCACTCGCGGTATCACACGTCTTCACGCGAACTCGCGCAGCTTGCTGCGAAAGCTCGGCCCGGGTTGCTCGTTCTGTACCATCAGCTTTTCTGGGGCGTCAGCGAGAAAGATCTACTGAAAGAAGTTCGCGCCGGATACTCAGGCAAAGTCGTGTCTGGTCACGATCTGGATGTCTATTAGCGAATTTTGGCGAGGGCTGTAAAGGCGGCCCTCCGGCGCCGCCCCTCTTTGGTATGCGGGAACCCTTCAGCTTGCAAAGAGGGGCGGCCACGGAGGGCCGCTCGTACATGTCGTTGACAACGGTGAGGTGACCGTGAACGAATCTACTCAAGTCCTGACGATCGAGGATGTGAGGCACGCGCAAGAGAGAATTGTCTCGCTCGTGCGCCGCACGCCCCTCGAGCGTTCGCGCTGGTTATCTGACCTGCACAAACGCGACGTCTTCCTAAAGCTCGAATGCTTTCAGTTGACGGGCTCTTTTAAGCTTCGAGGCGCAATGTCGAAACTCTCGGCGCTCACCGAAGACCAGCGAGCGCGCGGAGTGTTGACGGTTTCAGCAGGCAATCACGGACTGGCGGTTGCGCATTGCTGCGAAGCGCTCGGAATTGACGCGACGATTGTCGTTCCCGAATCAGCTTCGCGGGCGAAGGTCGAGGCCATCCGCCGTTTTCCGGTGACGCTGATTGAACGAGGCGCAGATTATGATGCAGCCGAGCGCGCGGCTCGAGAGATGGAACGCGAAAGCGGCTCCACTTTCGTCTCACCTTACAACGACCGCGATGTGATTGCTGGTCAAGGCACCATCGCACTCGAGCTGTTGGAAGACAAACCGGATCTTGCAGCGATCGTCGTTCCAATCGGAGGCGGCGGCCTCATAGCCGGCGTCGCGATCGCCGCAAAATCAATCAATCCTCAAATCAAAGTCTACGGAGTCGAGCCGTTCGTTTCAGCGACTATGACGGCCGCGCTTGAAGCCGGTCGCATCGTAGAAATAAGAGAGGAGCCGACGATTGCCGACGGCTGCGCGGGAAACATAGAGCCCGGCTCGGTCACGTTTCCGATCGTCCAGCAGTTTGTTGATGATGTGTTTCTGGTTAGCGAAGAGTCGATACAAAAGACTATTGTGAGCGTCGCTCGAGAAGAGCACTTGATTATCGAAGGCTCGGCTGCGTTGAGCATCGCAGCGCTTGACGACAGTCGACTGTTGTCAACGAGCGTCGGTTTGATAGTAAGCGGCAGGAATATTAGCCTGGATACGTTTGCCGCGATAATTTCGCATCATCGCCATAAGTGATTCTTGGCGGGCTTTGCGCGCAAGGGTAGCTCGCGCAAAAGAGCGCCAGACTCGCAAAGCCCGCAAACAACTTCAGAGCCTCTCGGACTTCGCAAGAATCTCTTTCATGATCTCCGAAGAACCCGCGCCGATCGTGTTCAACCGCGCGTCCCGCCAGAAGCGACTGATGGGATAGTCGGTCGTATAACCGAAGCCTCCGAAAATCTGCATGCAGTCATAAGTAACCTTCTGCGAGAGGTCGCTGGTAAAGAGCTTCGCCATTGTGATTTCGCGGACGGCGGGTTCGCCTCGGTTGATCAAATCAAGCGCGCGATAAGTCAGCCACTTTCCCGCCTCGATCGCGGTCAGGTGTTCGGCAAAACGATGCTTCCATACCTGGAACTCGCCGATTGGTTTGCCAAAAGCCATTCGTTCTTTACCGTAAGCGACGGCGTATTCAATCGCACGCTCCATCATAGCGACATTTGAAATTGCCGACGCCAAACGCTCGCCCTGGAAGTTGTGCATCGTGTAATAGAAGCCTTTCCCGACTTCGCCAAGCACATATCGCCTGGGAATCCGGCAGTTGTCGAAAAACAACTCAGCAGTGTCAGACGAGAGATTTCCGACTTTCTTCAGCTTCTTGCCAACCGCGAAGCCTTTAGTATCGGTTGGGAACAGGACCATCGAGACGCCCTTATAGCGATCTTCTCCGGTGCGCACCGCAAGAATCATGAAATCCGCTCGAGCGCCGTTTGTGATCCAAAGCTTCTGCCCTGAAATCACCAGATCGTCGCCGTCGCTTCGAGCGCGAGTGGTCAATGCCGCCACGTCCGAGCCACCGCCCGGCTCGCTGATGCCGAGCGCCGCTATGCGATCGCCCGCGATCGCCGGCCGCAGGAACTCTTCCTTCTGTTCGTCGGTGCCAAGCTCGTCGAGCACCGGCAGAGTGATGTCAGACTGAACAAACATCGCCATCGACACGCCGCCGTTATTTGAGTACGAAAAACCCTCGAGATAAGCCGCGGTGTACCACCAATCGAGCCCGCTGCCGCCGTATTTCGGATCGAGCCTGATCCCGAAAAGGTCAAGGTCGGCGGCTTTCTTGAAGAGTTCCTTCGGAAAGATGCCGGCCTCGTCCCACTCTTCGGCGTGAGGCGCAATCTCGGTTTGCACAAACTGCTTCACCGTATCGCGGAACATGTGGTGTTCTTCGGTGAAGTATGGGTATGTCGTCGCGGTTATCGCGGCCTCTTCGGTGATGGCTGACATGGTGTCCTCCCTATGGAAACAGGAATTATTGGATGCGATACCTTTTGAATACCTGATGAATGAATTCTGTTGCGTAGTCTGCCTGATATTTGAAGCTGACAATCATCATTCCATAGCAAAGGAGCATAATCAGGATTATATATCCGAATCCGTTGTCAACAGACTTTGCGCTGATCCACGCTGCCGTATATGAAGCGGTCTGAAAAGCACCGACTAAGAAAATTTATTGCAAGCACGATGATTGTGACAGGGCGCAGAGTTATTTGGACGTCTATTTGTGTTCCCGGCTGTCTCGGAATGAATCTTCCGTATAAGACCGGTAGAAACGAATCGTGAAAGAACGGCGGATAAACCCGTTTGATTGTGAACTCATGGCTGGACACGGTGCCCTTAAAGCCTCGAGGATTGCCTTGAAACCATCTGATGACTGACGGCGTGGAACGCAACGAACCAAGAGCACCGGACAAAATCGATGCCGCTCTATCAGCGCTGAGGTGGGTCTCAATTACAATATGTCTGTATGGTAATGGAGAAATCATAGCCTTACATTTTTGTATCGCGGCTTGACTGCCGTACGTTTCACTCGCGTTTATCTGTGCGCATCGATGGTTCGTTCGCCCCGTTTCGAAGCGGCGATCTCTATCAGCGTGTCGCCCGGCGCCACTAGATCGCCCTGCTTCACGAGCACGGCTTCGACAACGCCTGAAGTTGAAGCGCGCAGAGTCTGCTCCATCTTCATTGCTTCAAGAACGACTAAGGCATCGCCTGCGGAAACCTGTTGGCCAACCGTCACCAGGATCTTCAGGACTTGTCCCGGCATCGGCGCGAAGGCACTCTCATGTTCAGACGCTTTCGTCGAGCGTGGATACCTCGGCAATCGCGTTACCACTCTAGACAAAGACCCCGACTGCACAAAGAACTGATCGCTTGCTTCGGCAATTCGAAATGCGTGCCGGATGCCGTCTATCTCGAGGTCAATACTTCCGCGGTTGGGTGCGCGTTCAGATGATACAAGCCGCACAGTAGCTTGCCAATCTCCCAACAAAACGGCGAATTGATTATCTGCACCCTGCTTCCACGAAACCTCGTGCATCGCGTCACCGATTTGCAGCTTGACTGCGGGATCGCGGAACGGATTGTTGCGATAGCCTAGCGGCACGTGCGGAAGGACGGCCCTCTCAGTCTTCGTCTTTCGCCGCAAGCACATTGCGACGACAGCAGCGGCCAGTGTGTCTTCGTTGGGGTCCTCCGCGATCAACTCTCCGAGATGTTCGTCAACGAAGCCAGTGTGATATTGACCACGTCTAAACTCTGGGTGCTCGACGGCGCGGATCAGGAATTCACGGTTGGTCTGGACCCCAAGGACAGTCAAATGCCTTAACGCATAAGCCAGGTTTTGCAGCGCTGTTTCGCGAACCGCCGCGCGGGTGATCACCTTCGCAAGCATTGGGTCGTAATGAATCCCAACCTCCGTGTTCAGCTCGATACCCGAGTCGATTCGCAAGCCGCGAATCGAGACCGGCGGATGCCAATCCAAAATTGTGCCCGTGGCGGGAAGGAATCCATTCGCAGGGTCTTCGGCATAGAGCCGCGCTTCGATAGCGTGACCGGTTTGCTTGACGTCTTCTTGCGCAAGCGACAGAGGGAGTCCTTCGGCAATCTCTATCTGAAGCTTTACAAGATCTAGCCCGGTGATCATCTCGGTAATCGGATGCTCAACCTGGAGGCGCGTATTGACTTCGATAAAGTAGAACTCGCCCGCCGGCGCGAGAACGAACTCGACCGTCCCGGCATTGGTGTAGTCAATTGCTCGGCCGGCGTTGATTGCGGTTTCACATAACCGATCCCGAAGTTCAGAAGATAGCGCCGGTGAAGGACTCTCTTCGATGATCTTTTGATGACGGCGCTGAATTGAACACTCACGCTCGAACAAATGAACTAAGTTGCCGTGATGGTCTCCAAGGATCTGGATTTCAATGTGCCGGGCGTTCTCAATGTACTTCTCTATCAGCAACGCTCCATCACCGAACGCTTTCTCGGCTTCGCGGCGCGCGGCTTCGATGGAGGGACCGAGCTCGCTGGAATCGCGAACGATTCTCATGCCCTTTCCGCCGCCGCCGGCTGAAGCCTTGATCAGAACGGGCAGCCCGATTGAGATCGACTGTTCGCTCAGGACCTCGACAGATTGATCCTCACCGTCGTAACCGGGAACAACCGGCACACCGGCGTCCGACATTATCTGTCGCGCCCTGTTCTTCGACCCCATCTTTCGAATCACGTCCGAAGCAGGTCCGATGAACGTGACTCCGGCAGCTTCGCAGGCTTCGGCAAAGTCGGCGTTCTCAGAAAGAAATCCATAGCCCGGATGAATCGCTTCGGCTCCAGTTCGTCGCGCGGCTTCGATGATTTTTTCGATGTTGAGATAAGAGTCTCTGCTCGGAGCAGGTCCGATGTGAGCGGCTTCATCGGCGAAGCGAACGTGAAGGGCTTGTGCATCCGCGTCGGAGTAGACGGCTACGGTTGAGATCCCCATCGCGCGACAGGTTCGCATCACGCGCAGCGCGATCTCTCCACGATTGGCTATGAGGATTTTTGTAAGATGACGCTCAGTCACTCGTGGCCATCAAAGCACGCTCGGCCACTTCGGGCAACTCGATTGGCGCAAACATGTATGCGGGGTAGAGATAGCCGTCGGGCTCTGACTTGTCCTCATCAATAACGCGAAGCATGTTGTGCGGCGCGGCTTCATCCGGCAGTGTGCGGTAGACCTTGCCCACGATGAGACTCGCAGGATTGCGTTCGTTGCTTATGCAGATTACAAAGTCACTCATAGGATTGCCCTCTTGATCTTGAAATCCTCGCGGCCTATGCCGTGTGCCTCAAACCAGTGTATCTCAGCCTCGAAGATTGTGCCGTCCGCGAATTTGACTGTGGTAAACCCTTTCATCTTCCTCCAGCGACCTTTGCCGTAATTGCGTTCGAGATAGCGTCTAATGTAGACGCCTGTGCCGGACGCGATCGTCTGGATATCACTAATCTCGCCGAGAATCTCAAAGTTCATTATCCTCAACTCACTGATCGTCGGTCAGCTCTTTAATTAAGTCTTCGACTGTTCCTAGTGCACTCTCCCCTTGCGAATTCGGCGCGCGCCTCCATTATGTTTTCAACAACCGCTCTCGTCTGCGTTCGCGAACACGCGCCTGAATAATGCCCGCGAGATTCTCCAGCTGGTGCTCATGTTACCTCCAGACCGCCGCGGCTCTCGCTCTCAATCTTCTCGGCCAAACAAAATTAAACTCAGATCGTCGACTGCTACCGCCTCGGCTTTCCCAAGATTCTGGCTTCTCATTTCATTGCATAGGTCTAAGAACCTGGTTGTTGAATCAGGTGAATCTAGCACCGGACCACCCTTTTCAAATGCCGCTAGTGACTTTATTACGCTCGCCGCACTGTAAACACATATTCGAGTCTTAGCATCGGCAGCCGCGGCTAAGACTTCGCTTCGTTTCTTCGAGTCGCTCCTTCCCACTTTAGCAATTTGAGCAACGGAGCGAAGATAATCCACATATGCTTCGCTCCTTGAAGCTTCTAACTGCTTCCGCCTTTCTCCTGATTTCGAAAAGAAATATTGAAGGCCTACGCCGATGATAACACCGATCACAGGAAGAAGTGTTGTTAGAAGGATTGGCATACCCTGCATATCGAGTTCAGGGCCCCTAATGCCGGAACACGCCCCACTCCATCGTGCCTTCAACCGGCCGGTTGTAAGCCGCCGACAACGAAATCGCCAGCACTGTTCGAGTATCACGAGGATCAATTATCCCGTCATCCCACAGCCTTGCCGTAGCAAAGTAAGGATCAGACTCTGCCTCGATTTGGGCTTCCAGAGCCAGTTTCGAGGCAACGAGCTTTTCTTCGTCAATCGGAAGTCCCTGTTTGTTTAACGCTTCACGCTTGATTATGTCCATCACTCCCGAAAGCTGCTGAGGACCCATCACCGCTATGCGATGGTTCGGCCACGTGAACAGGAACCGGGGTTCGTAGGCTCGCCCGCACATCGCATAGTTCCCTGCGCCGTACGAGCTACCGATCATTATCGTGATCGCCGGCACCGTCGAGTTCGAAACCGCGTTGATCAGTTTCGCTCCGTTGCGAATGATCCCTTGCTCTTCGTAGGTGCGACCAACCATGAAGCCGGTGATGTTCTGCAAAAACACCAGCGGTATGTTCTGCTGATTGCAAAGGTTAATAAACTGCGCGCCCTTCCCCGCGGACTCGGACATCAACACGCCGTTGTTAGCCAGTATTCCAACCGAGAAGCCGTGAATGTAAGCGAAGCCGGTGACAAGCGTTGTGCCGTACTTCGCCTTAAACTCGTCGAACTTCGAACCATCGACAATGCGAGCGATGACCTCACGCGCTTCGAACGGAACTCTGACGTCGGCCGATGCAACTCCTAATAATTCGTCCAAAGCATAGAGCGGCTCTTCGACTGACTTCAGATTCGGTTTGGGCAGCGGATCGGAATAGTGGCTCACGATGTTGCGAGCTATCCGCAAGCCGTCCAGTTCATCTTCAGCGAGATAGTCTGAGAGACCCGAAATGCGCGAATGCATCTCCGCTCCGCCGAGCGATTCTTCATCGACGATTTCTCCTGTAGCCATCTTCACCAACGGCGGGCCGCCCAGAAACACCTGAGCCTGATTCTTGACCATTATTACGTAGTCGGACATTCCCGGAAGGTAGGCCCCGCCTGCGGTCGAGTTGCCAAACACAACCGAGATGCTTGGAATGCGCATCTTCGACCGGCGAGTGATCTCGCGAAAGCCCCGCCCACCGGGCACGAAGATCTTCGCTTGCACCGGAAGGTCCGCGCCGGCGGATTCGACAAGGCTAATGCTGGGCAAACGGTTCTCGGTTCCAACGTCCGAGAGCCGCCGATTCTTGAGCTGACCGATATCACTTACCGCCCCGCCCTTGACGGTGGCTTCGTTGGCGATGACGATGCACTCGCGCCCGGATACGAGACCGATTCCTCCGACCACTCCCGCTCCGACGAATTCATTATCCATTCCGACGCCGGCGAGCGGCGCGATCTCGAGAAAATAAGAGCCCTCGTCGAGCAACATCTCTATGCGTTCACGAGGCAGTAAGCGCCCTCGCGCGAGGTGTCGGTTGATGTATTGCTCACCGCCGCCTTTGGTCGAACGGGCGAGCTCGGCCTTCAATTTTTCGACGGCGGACAGATTTGCGGCGTAATTGGTTCGATAAGCCTCATCCCTGGGATCGATTATCGATTTGATCGGCAGCATCGTTTACCGTTGTGGATGCGATCTGTACGGGCGTCCCTCCTTAGAAACCGCCCGAACAGAATCGCTCAGACGAGGAGCAAAAAGAGCGAAGATCTAATTCGTTCCCCTTTCAAGCCACGGAGCTGATGAGCTTCTTTGCGAGCTTAGCGGAAAAGGAATCCGCTCGAGAAAGAGAGATACGTTGGCGCAATGCTCGCAAAGGACCGCAAAGCTCGCAAAGCTGACGTAAACCCATGACCCGGATACCGTCATCCGATACTTAGCGAACAAAGGCGCTGAGACAGTAATAAAATGAGCTTTTGATTGTCAACCAACGGTAATCGGGCTTGCAAGAGGCGAGTTGTTCGATGACCATGAGAAGTGCGATTGGACACATCGCGTGTTGATTCTCGTTGCTCACAATGGAACCAGAACCTGCGCAAGAAGCCTTAAGAGAGAGTGAAGAGCGTTATCGCGAGCTATTCGAGAACGCCAACGACATCATCTATACGCTCGATCTTGACGGCAACCTGACTTCGCTGAACAAAGCAGGCGAGCGACTGACCGGGTATCGGTTCCAGGAGCTGGCCAACAAGCCGATCATCGGGCTGGTTAACCCCGAAAGCGTCGATGTTATGCGGCAAATGCTCGAGCGAAAGCTTGGCGGCGAAACACTGACGACTTATGAAGTCGAACTCACGGCCGGGGACGGCACGAAACTCACGCTCGAGGTCGGCAGCAGGCTGATATATCAGGACGGAAGGCCCGCCGGAGTGCAGGGAATTGCGCGCGACGTAACCGAGCGGAAGCGCGTTGAACAAGCGCTTCGAGTAAGTGAGGACCGCTACAGAACACTTGCCGAAGCGGTCCGGCACCTGATGTGGGCGAGCGATGCCGACGGAAACGCGGTGTACGTCAACAGCCGATGGCAAGAGTTCACGGCGTCGGAACCCGATCAGTTCTTGAACATGAAATGGATGGAAGTCCTTCATCCAGACGATGTCACACGCGCGATGGCAACGCGGGCATCCGGGATTGAGGCGGGCGAACCATACGAGATCGAGAGTCGAATTAGACGGGCCGATGGAGCATACCGCTGGCATCTCGCACGCGTTGTGCCGCTTAAGGACGACAACGGCGGCGTAATTCAATGGTTCGGAACGGCTACCGATATTCATGACATCAAGCAAGCGGAAGAGTCGCAGCGCTTTCTCGCCGAGGCCAGCGCCATCTTGAACAGGTCGCTCGATTACGAAACCAGGCTTTCAGCGCTGGCGGAGCTCGCGGTGCCACACATCGCGGACTGGTGCGCAGTTGATATGCTCGATGAAGAAGACCTTCCTCGATTGTTATCGGTTTCGCACGTAGACCCGGCGAAGGCTGAGACGGCTCGCGAGTTGAGGCGACGTTATCCTCTTGAACCCAGCGCGACTTACGGAGTGCCGAATGTTCTCCGGACGGGCGAGCCTGAAATCCATTCCGAGATTACGGATTCTGACCTGGCGGCCTACGCGGCGGATTCTGAGCAGCTCGAACTGATCAGGCATCTCGGCGCGAGGTCAGGAATGATTGTTCCACTCGTCGCGCGAGGCCGTACGCTTGGAGCGATTACTTTTATGATCGCTGACTCCGAACGCCGCTACGACGCAAGCGATCTTGCGTTCGCCGAGGAACTCGCGCACCGGGCGGCCCTCGCTATCGACAACGCGCGGCTCTATGGCGAGGCGCAAGCCGCGAACCGGCTGAGGGACGAATTCCTCGCGACAGTTTCGCACGAGCTGCGCACGCCGCTTAACGCGATTCTGGGTTGGGCCCAGTTGCTACGCGAAGGAAAACTCGATGACGACGGCTCGAGCCATGCGTTCGAAATCATCGAGCGCAATGCAAAGATCCAGGCAAGCCTGATCGAGGACATTCTCGACGTATCGCGCATAATCACCGGAAAGCTGCGACTCGATGCCGAAGCGGTGGAGCTGGTGCCACTCACCGAAGCGGCGATCGATGTCGTCCGGCCAGCGGCGCAGGCTCGCGAGATTCAACTTGCAGTTTCACTCGATCCGCGAGCCGGATCGATCAGGGGTGACGTCAATCGCTTGCAGCAAGTCCTGTGGAACCTGCTCTCAAATGCGATCAAGTTTACTCCCGAAGGCGGCCGCGTGATGATCAGGCTCCAGCGCGTCGATAACAACGCCCGCATTGTTGTTAGCGACACCGGCATTGGAATCAAGCCCGAGTTTCTTCCGCACGTATTCGACCGATTTCGCCAGGCCGACAGCGCGTTCACGCGCAGACACGGCGGCCTCGGTCTTGGTCTCGCGATCGTTCGTCACCTGGTCGAAATGCACGGAGGCACCGTACAGGCGGAGAGCGAAGGCGAGGGTCGCGGGGCAACTTTCATAGTCAGCTTGCCGCTCGGACAGCCGCGCATCTCCGAATCAGGCCTTTTGATCGCGGGCCCCTGGAACGAAACCAGAATTGACACTGCAAGACTATCCGGGCAGCACACAGGCGGCAGCAACCCCGTCGGCCCAGAGTCGGAGGTCGCTATCCTCGAAGGCGCGCGCGTGCTTGTGGTGGACGACGAGATGGACGCTCGCGAGCTGATTGGAACATTGCTCTCAAACCGCGGCGCAAGAGTAATCGCCGTCGCTACCGCTTCCGAAGCGCTTGGAACGCTCCTGGAATGCGGCCCGGACGCGTGGCCTGACGTTATCGTGTCCGACATAGGCATGCCGAATATCGATGGCCTGGAGTTTATGAGAAAGGTGCGCGCGATGGAGATGAGCCGGAGTTCAAGAGCGCACGCGATCGCCCTTACCGGCTACGCGGGAAACGACGATCGCGCCTCCGCGCTCGCCGCGGGATACGATCTCCACATTGCAAAGCCATTTGATCCCGTGGCTCTCGCAAACGCGGTGGCAACCGCGATACTGCGTGATGAAACCCCGTCGTTGTAAGACATTTAGGGGCGGCCACTCGGGCCGCCCCTAAATGTCCATCAGGTTTTCAGTCCAACCTAGGGCCTAGCCTCAAACACAAGGTTGAACGGCGTCTGGGCAGCGCGCCGGAAGCGAGTGAAACCTCCGGAGGTTACTACATCGCGCAAGCGCGTCTCGCCCGCCTGGGCCCCAAGCCCAAGCCCGACCTCCTGCGATAATGATGCCGGCGTGCAGAGCAAAGTCGAGGCTCCGTAGAACGCCCGGCCCACCGGATTGAAATTATCTTCAAGCTTGTCGCCCGCGAACGGCTCGACCAGCAGCCAGGTTCCGTCGTTCTTCAACGACTGGCGAACGTGAGCCGATGCGCCAACCGGATCGCCCATATCGTGAAGGCAATCGAAGAAAGTTACGAAATCATAGTCGTTGCCCGGATACTCTTTTGCCTTCGCTACCTCGAACGTTACGCGATCCGATACTCCCGCCTCTAAGGCCGCTTTTTGTGCATACTCAATCGACGGGCCGTGATAGTCGAATCCGGCAAAGGTCGAATTCGGAAAAGCCTTTGCCATCAGGATGGTCGACGCACCATGCCCACATCCGACGTCCGCGACTCGGGAGCCTGACTTCAGCTTCGTCTCCACGCCATCAAGAGCCGGAATCCATGACGACATAAGGTTTGCGGCGTAACCGGGTCTGAAGAATCGCTCGGTGCCGCGAAACAGTCCCGGGTCATGCTCGTGCCAGCCCACACCTTCTCCGGTTCGAAACGCATCGGCGATGCGACTTTCAGATTTGACTGCCGATACGGCGAGTTGAAAAGCTCCCGGCAAAAACGCGGGGCTGCTCTCGTCTGCAAGCGCGAATGCCTGCTCTTCCGACAAGCTGTATTGGCCAGTCGGTCCATCGTAATTGACGTATCCGCCTGCTGCTTGCGAAGCCAGCCACTCGCGCACGTACCGCTCGGTTGTGCCGGTGCGGTCTGCCAGTTCTTTTGAAGTAAGCGGCCCCGCGGCGGCCAGCGTTTTGTAGAGATCAAGCTTGTCCCCGATCACCACCATCGCCGCATGAAACGTGGCTCCGAAATCATCAAGAAATCTTCCGATAAGCTGGTTCATCTTCTCTTCATCAATTGCCATTTTCACCTCGTTCTATTCTATGGAGGGACCAAGACCAAAACATGAAATCATGGCTTCCGCCCCGGTTCAACCATGGCGCAATGACCTGTAGGGGCACCCTCCGTGGCCGCTTCCCGTGGTTTACACGTTTTTGTGAGGAGAGAGGGGCGGCCACGGAGGGCCGCCTACAGGGAGTCAGAAGGTCGCCTTCATCTCGATTGGCTTCTTGTCCTTCGCGAAGGCTGCGAGCGAGCAGTTCCAGACTGCGGTTTTTCCGTTCAGCACGATGTCGGCATTCGTATTGCTGATTACCGATGGTGTGTGTAAGACAAATCGCATCCTTATGATTGACAGGAGCAAAGGCTTGAACTGCTCTTCCATTTCGTTGGACGCCTTGCTTTCTTCGGCGGTCTGCTGCTTCTCTCCCGGCTTGTCGGTCTTCAACTCGGCTTTAGCTTTAGAGTCGACGTCCATAACGAACTTCTGAGTGTAGTGAGACTTGTTGTCTTTCTTCTCGATTTGAAGCGACCATTGCGGCGCCGTCCCGATGTCGCCTTCCTTCAAGCTGCCCTTGCCGAAGTTCGCGAGCACGTGCTGAATGTCATTGAGTTGTTTGAAGTGGAACACCGCATAGATGCTTTGCACCCCGTTCTGTTTCACTTCTCTCGCTTCGGTGAGCGTAATCGTCGGAGGAAGCGCGGTCGTAAGCTCTTTCTTGAATTCGGCAAGAGTTTCGGCCGGGCTTTTCTTTGTCGTCATCTCCGCGCCGCCCATTTTTTCCGGGAGGTCGGGCAAAGAGATGATAACCGCGACATCGCCGCTCCCGTCTGCGTTCAAAAAGATTTCCTGGTCGATGCTGATGCAACCGGTGGCCAACAACCCGCAAGCTAAGACAACTCCATAAGATGCCAGACGTCTCACGTTTATCTTCATCTTCGTTTCCTCCGCTTCCCGAGCAGGCTCTGTCTATCACAGGCGACTAAATCTCAACAAGCCGGCTAACATGACAACGCGCTGATTAAGTTCTGCGGCGAGTTCGATCGTTATTTAGTGGGGAAGGCAGGCGGAAGATTGAAATTGCGCGGGACCAGCAGCGAGAATCGCGGTAGATCCAATGCTATGGATCTAATAGACGGCTCGGGAGCCTGGGGCCGGTTCAGTGCTGGAAATGCGAACTGATCGCACTTCGGACCTGCAAAGGGTCACCACTGAATGAATCAACCCGCCGAAGCCGCTGGCTATCAGCGCTACCAACCAGACTGCCAGCATGATCACAAACAAAATCCACATAAACGCTTCTCCTCCCTCTAAATCAGGTTCGCAACGCCCCTTTTTACCTAACGTGCATCTTTAGCACGACTAGCAACGCTCTGTTGACGAGGAGCAAGGCACGTGCCTGAGATTTGCGATTCGGCGAGCAAGCTAGGCAGACTCGTGGCGCTGCAGTTGAACACACTGTCTCATCGTCCGCGCGGTGACGGCCTCTGAAGGGTGACTGACCCGATTCTATGCGGTGGTGGCGGGTAATCGAGCGGGAACTCTTCGACTCGCCTCACGGTCCCGGGTCAATAGCTGAAATCGTTCGTGGCACGATGCTTGTAACTGTCTTCTTCGCGTTCGCGCGCCAAACGAGAGGAGAGGGTTATGAGGCGAATAGTCTTTGTAATGTTTTTTTTATTACTGATGATGTGATTCGAAGGGCACTGTACCATAGGAGGAAACCATGAGCATCCCAAACAAAGATGAAGTGGAAGGTAAATTCAAACAGGCAAAAGGCTCGATCAAGGAAAAGGTAGGACGCGCTACCAATGATCCCGACCTGGTCGAAGAGTCGCAAAATGACAAGGCCGAAGGTGATGTCCAGGAAACCTTTGGAAACGCCCGCCGCAAAGTGGGCGATGCGGTCAAAGACATAGGGAAGGCGATCGGTCACAAGTAATAATATCGTCTGATCGCATATCTAAATTTGACGCCGAACCCGATCCACCGTCAGGGCGCGCGGGCGTGAGAGCCCGTCGAGTGCGAGAATCAAGTGAGGAATACAATGGGCTCAAGCGAGGCTTGCATGTCCTCGAGGGTGCTTCGGCGGGACAATCCCAATATCGAGATGCCGCCAGACGATTCAATTCCGCTTCCGCCTGACCAGGAGCACGGGCCACCGGTGGAGACTCCTCCCCCGGACCAGCGCGAGTCCGAGCCTGATCCGGCGCCGATTCGCGAGCCCGACGTAGATCGAGATCCCCTCCTGATGAGTTGATTCGTCTGGTAGTGGGTTGGTAAAGACATTCATCATGCGAGGGCTTCACTTATTTCGGCTGGGTTTCAAGAATGCGCCGACTCTCGGCGAGGGCTTGTTTGTCGGCTAGCACGAGCAATCGATCGCCCGGCTGAATAACTGTTCCGCCTTTCGCGACGATGAACGAATCGCCTCTCCCTACAAGCACAATCAATGCGGCTTTTGGAAACCCGATCTCTACAATCTGCCTCCCTGCCACAGTTGAATGAGCAGGCACGTCCAGGCTTACGAGGTCGCTCTGAAGGCCGGCTGTCGGCTCCAGCTCGAGAGGATAACCTGGCTTCTCCGCAGGCTTCGCTTCGAGCTTGAGCAATCTGGCCAGGAGCGGTATCGAAGTTCCCTGGAGCAGGATCGAAGTTAAGACGATGAAGAACACAAGATCGAACAGCATCTCAGCCCTTGGAAGCCGGGCGAGCAGTGGAAACGTTGCAAGTACGATTGGCACTGCGCCGCGCAATCCAACCCACGAGATCATAATCTGTTCATTAAGCTTGAATCGCGAGAAGGGCAGCGAAACAAATACGCTCACCGGACGTGCAATCAAAATCAAGAACAGCGATATCAGAATACCGAGCCCTGCGACCGGAAGCAGATGCGACGGAAACACAAGCAATCCAAGAGCGAGAAACATCGCGATCTGCATCAGCCACGCGAGCCCGTCGTGAAACCGCATCACGCTGCGCTTGTGAATAAAGTCTCCCTTGCCCATCACCAGGCCGGCAATGTAAACCGCCAGGAATCCGTTACCTCCCAGCGATGCAGTGCCGCCATACGTCAGAAGAACTAACGACAGAGTCAGCACCGGATAAAGGCCTTCAACTTCGAGCCGCAAGCTGTTCAGGAGCACAATTATCAGCTTGCCGATTCCGTATCCGACCGCTGCGCCGACTGCCATCTGCTGAATGAACATCGGGACAAGACTGAGCGGCCCGGCTCCTGCGCCGGTCATTATTCCAATGATCCCGGTAGTCAGGAACACGGCCATCGGATCGTTGCTGCCCGATTCGAGCTCGAGCAACGGCCGCGCTCGACCCTTCAAGCCAACACCGCTTGCCCTGAGAACAGAGAAGACTGCGGCAGCATCCGTGCACGAAACTATCGATCCGAGCAGCAAGCCTTCGAGCAAGGACAGGCCCAGCAGGATCTTTGCAAAGACTCCGACAAGCAGCGCTGTTATGAGAACACCAATTGTCGAAAGCGCGAGGCCCGGCCAAATCACGTGCCTGAGGCTTCCCCACTCAGTATCGAGCCCGCCCGAAAACAGAATGAGCGCAAGCGCCACCACTCCCAGCGATTGTGCCCATGCCGCGTTGTCGAAATAAATTCCACCGGGACCGTCCGAACCCGCTAACATTCCAAGCACGAGGAAGAGCAACAGAGCGGGCACGCCGAGTTTCGCCGAGGCTTTGCTTGCAAGAACACTGAGAAGAAGAAGTATCGACGCCGCCAAAAGCATGTGCTCGATCGAACTCATTGCCCCTTCTCTTTGAACCGGTGGCCGCAGCGCTTGCAAGTGTAGAAGTGGCCCACTTGTTTTCGAGGATAGGCAGCCGTCTTTTTACAATGCGGACATTTCTTCATGGTGTTCGTTACTGCGTCGACTATGACCTTTGTCCAGATTGGGTTCACGGATTCTCCTTGCGGCCAGGGGAGCCACGTGCCCCTGGCCGCTTATCGGTTGTTAACCTTCGCTACCGATTGCGCCGGTCTTCTTCGCCCCTGTTGCCAGGCTGGTCGACAGGGTCGTGATCGTGCGAGTTACGCCTTACCCAAATGATAAAGCCAATCGCCAATGCTGTGAAAACGAGTGCAACAATTAATTCTGAGCTCATGTTATTCTCCCATCTGCTACGCGCGCGTTCGCGCATGAAACATAGACCACGCCGGCAACAGGTATTGACATACCTGCATGTCGCTGTGGTGCGAGATGATGTTGGATTTGGGTAAGTCTAGACGGGTGGCGCGCGATCGTTTTGATGCGAGACCGCTGTCAAAGAATCACATCGGCCATCAGCGAGCATTCGCTCGTCGGTGACATTACATACTGCCAACTCAACGGCGTTTGGTAGGGCTCCAAAGGACGCATGCCGTCGAGGAGCCTTGCCGAACGCCGGAATTTGTCTCTCAAGCCGACTAACGGCCGAATCAGGCTGATAGGACAGCTCAAAGCAAGTCCCGGATTTGGATGAAGTGAAGTCACCTATAAGATTCGAGACTTGAACCCCGGGTCCAAGCAGAAGGCAGATGCCAAGGGCTGCGCTTGTGAGCCCATTGATTATGGCCGAACGAGTGAAGTAGCGCCTTAACCTTTGCTGACGTGTCTTCATCGGTATAACGGATTCTAACATATTCACTACTATTCGAGGTATGACCCTGCCCGGAATAGCGCGAAGGCAATTAGCCGAACGGAGACTACGTGGGAGCCCGAAGGCCTGGGCGACGGCGGCAGATTGTCTGCGTTGCTTGTCCCACTTTGGAGCTTCTGATATTCTCCGCGCCATCCATCACATTCGATGAAAGGCGGTTGACGTGTGCCGAAACCGCGCGCACTTTCAGTTTTAGGAGGAGATATGCGGAGAAAATTCCTGGCGACTTTGAGATACGCAGCCGGATCAGTGCCGGCCCTGGCGATATTGCTCGCGCTGGCGCCCGGCGCCGTCGCGCAAGGCGTCGACATCAACAACACACGGCTGCTTTCTCAGCCAGCTATCAGCAAAGATCATATTGCATTCATCTACGCCGGCGACTTGTGGGTAGCTGATCTCGATGGCAAGAACGTTAAGAGATTAACCGCCGACGAAGGCCCGCAGACTAACCCCAGGTTTTCGCCGGACGGATCGCTCATTGCGTTTACCGCCGAATACGAAGGCAACCCGGACGTGTATGTCGTGCCGGTTACCGGCGGAGTGCCTACGCGACTGACGTGGCATCCGGGTCCGGACATCGTCCAGGGCTTCACTCCTGATGGATTGGCGGTGTTGTTCACATCGCCGCGCGCAGTGTTCACCGGGCGATACACCCAGTTGTTTACCGTCTCGGTCAAAGGCGGCATTGAGGAACCGCTCAAGCTGCCAAACGCATCCGAAGCGACCTATTCGCCGGACGGATCCCATCTGGCTTACAATCCCTTGTCCGAAGCATTCAATCAGTGGAAACACTATCGCGGTGGCCGCACCTCGACGATCTGGCTTTACAAATGTAGCGATAACTCCGCAGAAAAGCTCCCTCAGCCCGAGAGCCGCGCCAATGACGTCGACCCAATGTGGATGGGCGACACGATCTACTTTCGCTCGGACCGAAACGGCGAGTTCAATATCTTTTCTTACAATCTGAAGACAAAGGCAATCAAGCAGCTCACTGACCACCGAGACTTTCCGGTGGTCGGCGCCTCATCAGGCGGCGGACAGATAGTCTACGAGCAGGCGGGGTATCTTCACATTCTCGATCCCAGATCGGCTCGCAGCACCCAGCTCACGATCGGGGTTTCCGCCGACCTGGTCGAGACACGCTCTCGATACGTGAAAGGCGCAAAATACATTCGCAACTCATCGATTTCGCCAACCGGCGCGCGAGCCGTGTTCGAGTTTCGAGGTGAGATCATCACAGTCCCCGCCGAGAAAGGTGATGCTCGCAATCTCACCAACACTACCGGAGGAAACGAGCGCTCGCCCGTCTGGTCGCCCGACGGCAAGTCCATCGCCTACTTCTCGGACGAGTCGGGTGAATACGAACTGCACATTCGCAGTCAGGACGGCAAAGGTGACGTGCGAAAGATCAAGCTGGCCGGCGCCGGTTTCTATGATGTTCCTGTCTGGTCGCCCGACAGCCAGAAGATTTCCTTCGCCGACAACTCCTGGAGTCTCTACTGGCTGGACGTCAAGAGCGGCGTGTCGAAAAAGATCGCCTCTGAGTATCTCTACGGTCCAAGTCGTGCTGAGACGATCCATCACGTCTGGTCGCCCGACTCGAAGTGGATCGCATACACGCTGAACACCAGGGCGTACATTCAAGCCGTTCACGCTTATTCGATTGAGAAGGATAAGTCCTTTCAGATCACGGACGGTCTCAGCGAAGTGAGCGAGCCGGTATTCGACGAGGGCGGCAAGTATCTTTACTTCTTCGGCTCGACCGACGCCGGACCTGTCAAGGACTGGTTCGCGATGTCAAACGCCGACATGCACGAAACACAGTCGCTGTACCTCGCGGTGCTTCGCAGCAATCTGCCGAACCCGCTCGCGAAAGAGAGCGATGAAGAGAAGGGTATACAAAAAGACGAGAAGGTGAAGGAGCCAACCAAGCCCGCGTCCGAGCCGTTCTCGATAGACTTCGAGGGAATCGACAATCGGATCGTCGCAATCCCGCTTCCCGCCGGCAACTATCACGATCTGCAGACTGGCGTAGCAGGGCAGTTTTACTACATCGAGAGTCCCGCGGACTATAGTCCTTTTGCACCTGGTCCCGAAAAATCCTCGCTTCATCAATATGACTTGAATAAGCGCAAGGACGACGTTTTCATTCCCGGTGTCAGGGACTACCTGATCTCCGCAGACAAGAAGAAAATTCTGTACACGGGAAACAACGCCTGGTCGATCGTCTCGGTGACTCCCAAGCCGACTCCGGGACAGGGCAAGATCAACGTCGACGACATCGAAGTTCGCATAGATCCGCGCGCGGAATGGTCGCAGATGTTCAACGAGGCGTGGCGCATCAACCGAGACTACTTCTACGCTACAAACATGCATGGTGTTGATTGGAACGCAATGCGGCAAAAGTACGCGGCGTTCCTGCCGCACCTGGCGGCTCGCAGTGATTTGAATCGGGTCATCCAATGGATGTGCAGCGAGCTGTCGGTCGGGCATCACGGCGTTGGAGGGGGCGACTTCCTTTATCAGCCGAAGAACGTTCCCGGCGGGTTGCTGGGCGCCGACTATTCCGTAGAGAACGGTCGCTACAGATTCAAGAAGGTTTACGGCGGATTGAATTGGAATCCACAACTCAGATCGCCGTTGACCGAACCGGGAGTCAACGTGAAAGCAGGCGAGTACCTGCTGTCGGTTCGCGGCCAGGACCTGCGGCCGCCAACTAACCTCTACAGCTTATTCGAGAACACTGCGGGTAAGATCATCGAGATCACTGTCGGTCCAAATCCCGATGGCGCGGGCTCGCGAACTGTACAGGTTGTGCCGGTCCCAAACGAAGCCGCACTTCGCAATCGCGACTGGGTCGAGGGGAACTTGAAAAAAGTTGATGAAGCAACCGGCGGCCGAGTGGCGTACGTGTATGTCCCTAACACGACCACGCAAGGCCATGCCTATTTCAAGCGCTACTTCTACCCGCAATCCTACAAAGAAGCGATCATCGTAGACGAGAGGTTCAATGGTGGCGGCCAGGTTGCGGACTATTACATCGACATTCTCCGCCGTCCGCTGGGCGCTTATTGGGCGATGCGATATGGCTCGGACCTAAAGACCCCGACTGCTTCGATACAGGGTCCAAAAGTTATGTTAATAGACGAGACCGCCGGATCTGGAGGCGATTTGTTGCCCTGGATGTGGCGCAAGTTTGGCCTTGGCAAACTGGTCGGCAAGCGCACGTGGGGCGGGCTGGTTGGCATACTCGGGTTCCCGGTGTTGATGGACGGAGGCGGCGTGACTGCGCCCAACCTTGCGATCTGGACCGCGGAAGAGGGATGGGTAGTCGAGAACATAGGTGTGCCTCCGGACATCGAGGTCGAGCAAACACCCGCCGATGTCATCAACGGGCATGACCCTCAGCTGGAGAAAGCCATTCAGGTTGTCATGGAAGAGCTCAAGAAGAGCTCGCCCACACAACCGCAGCGCCCGCCATATCCAGTGAAGAACAATGGGCGACCATGAAAGTTCAGGGTTCAGAGTTCAGGGTTCAGGGTTTAGAGTTTAAGCTTTAGCTTTCTACAGCGTTAACATTTAACCTCATAACCAATCCCAGGATTCGTGAGGTGACCATGAAACGACGTTTGAAGATTCTGGCGCTCGTGCTGATTTTCTGCTGCACGGTTTGTCTTGAGACGCCTCTCGCACAAAGGAAAATTCGAACGCCCACGGCGAACGGCGTAAAGGCAATCGACGACGCGGCGCTGAGAAACGCGGATGCTCGAGCGGCGGAATGGATCACTCACGGGCGAAACTATTCCGAGACTCGCTTCTCGCCGCTCAGTCAGATCAACGCCGCCAACGTCAAGCAACTGGGCCTCGCGTGGTCGTTTGACACCGGGACGACTCGCGGGCTCGAAGCGACTCCCATAGTCACTGGCGGTGTGATGTATACAACCGGCAGCTGGAGCGTTGTCTTTGCGCTCGACGCAAGGACGGGAAAGCTGCTCTGGAAATGGGACCCGCAGGTCCCGCGGACGTTTGGCCAGAAGGCTTGTTGCGATGTGGTCAATCGCGGCGTCGCGGTCTACAAGGGCAAGGTCTATGTGGGCACGCTCGACGGACGACTGGCCGCGCTCGACGCTCAAACCGGTAAGCCTGTTTGGGATCTTGTCACCGTTGATCAGAGTTTGCCTTACACGATCACCGGCGCGCCGCGAGTTGTGAAAGGAAAAGTGCTGATCGGCAACGGCGGCGCCGAGATGGGCGTGCGCGGGTACCTCTCAGCCTATGACGCGGAAACGGGGAAGCTCGCGTGGCGATTCTATACGGTGCCCGGAGATCCTTCAAAACCGTTCGAATCACCTGCGTTGGAACGCGCAGCCAGGACCTGGAAAGGCGAGTGGTGGAAGATAGGCGGCGGCGGCACGGTTTGGGACTCGATGGCCTACGATCCGGAACTCGATCTTCTGTATGTCGGAACGGGCAACGGCTCACCGTGGAACCGCGAGATTCGCAGCCCCGGTGGCGGTGATAACCTTTACCTTTCCTGCATAGTCGCGCTAAAGCCCGACACCGGGGAGCTGGTGTGGCATTATCAGACCACGCCCGGCGATTCATGGGACTTCACCGCGACCCAACACATCATCCTCGCCGACCTCATGGTCGGTGGACGTAATCGTAAAGCGCTGATGCAAGCGCCGAAAAACGGTTTCTTCTATGTAATTGATCGAACAAGCGGCGAGCTGATTTCGGCCCAGGCATATGTTCCTGTTTCGTGGGCAAAGGAAATCGATAAGCAAACCGGGCGACCGGTCGAAGCGCCAGGAATGCGTTATGAGAAAGCTCCGGCGTTCATGAAGCCCGGCCCACTCGGAGGTCATAACTGGCAGCCGATGTCTTTCAATCCGCAGACTGGCCTCGTGTACATACCTGCACAAGACAACCTATTCATCTACTCCCCCGATAGAAAGTTTCAGTATCGACCCGGAACCTGGAACACCGGAATCGATTTCTCAATCTTCAAAGAACCGGTGCCGTTGATGCCCGGTTTCCTGCTCGCGTGGGATCCGATTAACCAGAAGGAGCGTTGGCGAGTTACTTACAAAAGCTTTTGGAACGGAGGCACGCTGACAACTGCGGGCAACCTGGTTTTCCAGGGAAATGCCGACGGGCGCTTCGTGGCTTACACCGCAGATAAAGGGGAGAAAGTCTGGGAGGCTTCTGTCGGGACCGGGATCATCGCTTCGCCGGTTACCTACGAGCTTGATGGCGTTCAATACGTTTCGATCATGTCAGGTTGGGGTGGAGCGTTCCCGCTGGCGGGCGGCGACGGAATGGGAGCATCGCCCGAGACAGGTAAGCTGCTGACGTTCGCGTTGAACGGCAAGCAACCCCTACCCGAAGTTGTGGCGCATAACCGAAGCGTGACATTTGTAGGAGTGACCGCTTCGCCCGAGACGCTCGAAGCAGGCGCGACTTTGTTTGCTCAGTGGTGCGCAGTCTGCCACGGCGTGGGTGCCGCGGGTGGCGGAGCAACGGCGGACCTTCGATATTCACATCCGGCGACTTTCGATAAGTATCGCGACATTGTGATGGACGGAAAATATCAGGGCATGGGTATGCCTTCGTTCAGGAAGTGGCTGACATCTGAGGACGTCGACGCCATTCGCGCCTACGTGCTGACTCGCAGAGCAGCGCTGACAGATAAGAAGTGAACAGGGTGACAAAACCCTGATCGATGGGTGCAGTACTATCTCACCCACCGGATCGCCCCGCGTGCTTGCACCGGCCACGTCTGCTGTCGCTGCAATCGTGGCCGGTGCACTCAGTTGCCTCGCTCAGATTGTCCGTTCACGCACCCCATTGCGCGGGCCGAGTGTAGATGAATTCAACCGACTCATTTACAGAGCGACGAATCAGAGTCGGCAGCTCATAGAGAGTCCGCCGAATAAGCTGCTCGACGGACTCTCGATCAGACGTTGTGTTCCACTTCGCGGGACATCCGACTGTCGGTTCAATTAGTTTTCCTTTCCCACCCAAGCGGAAATCGAGAAAAGCGAATCTGATTCTCATTGACGTGTCTTGCACGCGACGGACCTAGGATTCTGTCCGCTATTGTGTTGCTACGACGTGGCTGAGTCGTGCCTTCGTTATCAACTTGCCTAAGATCGGTGTATTGCGTAACGGGCGTAAAGTCTGCGTTAGCAATGCCCTCCGCATCATCGCCCTCTACTGGTATCAGCAAGAAAGCATGCCCGAGGCTCTCAACATCTGCGGGATCGACCCCGAGTGGCACGCCAATGCCGGCAATCTCTCCGCGATCATTGATCGACAGCGCATATACCAGTTGCAGACCCGAGTTGGGAGGAATCAGTGTATTCAAATCCGTGATCGAGCCATTCTCCCATAGCATCGCGTGCAGTGCTCCGTGACATATTCCTGAGGTTCCCACAACCTGGCCTCCGGAGTTGATGCCAAATGCGTTCGTGCATATATCACCCGGCGGCGGCCCGAGATCTTTCTTCACACCATGCTTCCAGACAAACGCGTGGCGTACGTGATCGCCTGGGAACGCCGCCCTACCGACAACCTCCCCGGCATCGTTCATCCAGTTTGCGTCTCCGTTACTCCCTCCAAAGGTGCCCAAATCGATCAGCTTGCCACGGTCCCAAAGAAATGGATGCTGAGATTCATCGCCTGGCAGAGTCATGATGCCAATGACTTGTCCTCGGCTATTGATGTCATTGGGGAAACTGAACGTGCCACCGAGGCTGCCGAGGCCCGTCATCCTGCCGTTCTCCCAGAGGAACGAGTGAATGGTGGGGATCCCTGTGGTGTCATTCGGAGTCGAATTCGTATACGAAAATCCAGCTACCTGCCCGCTCTCATTCAGGTATGTAGCAAAGGCGTCGGGGCCACCCAACGTGCCCAGATCGCGCATCACGCCGCGCTGCCAGAGAAATGCCCTTGTCTGGGTTGCGAACCGGGGGTCGAAAAGCGAAAAGGCATCAGGGATTGTGTTAGTCGCCATGCCAATCACCTGTTCGCTGTTATTGACCTGCACTGCCAAGCCCTGATTTCCCCCCAGGTTTCCAAGATTGAGGATCTCTCCATTCGCGTTCCAAAGAACGGCGACAGTTGCCGGCAGGCCGGTTGGCGGATCGATGAGACCATTTTGTGATCGTCCGGTCATTTGCCCAAGCTCATTTATCTCGTTGGCGTCACTGCTGCTGCCACCGGGCAGCGTGCCCAGGTCGATCCTGATATCATTCTCCCATTTGAACCCGTGCGAGACTAAGCAGTTTGGGCCGAGGCAGTTTGGGGCGAAAGGGTCGGGAGTGGACGTATCGGCATCCCCCACAACCATTCCCCGGTTGTTAAGGACCTTCGTTTCGAAACTCAGGCCGCTTGCGGGACCGCCGAGTGTACCGAGGTCTTTTAGGATGTACCGTCGATGTGTTGCGGCACTATTGCTTTCAATGCCTCTATCGGCGAGTGATTGTTGTGTCGCGGCATTTTGCGCCATGAGTCTTAATGACGGCGCCAGACAAAGCAAGGCCAGCACCGAGACGATAAGCGATAGTCTCACGATTCTTCTATTCATTCTGTTGTCTCCTTAACATTAGAATGCTGCGATACTTGACGCAGGGTTACTACGGTCGATCAGTGGTTGGAAATCAGCTTTGAAAAACAAGCATGACCTTCTATTCCCCGGGTCGATTGGAATGCTGTGATGGAACATACAGCGCGCGCCATCCGGTATGCGGCTCTCACGGCATAGCGCGTTGCTGCCTTCATCTATAAACGCAAGAACTTCGTTCTCAAACCACCATGCGATCATAATTAGTTTTTCAAACAGGTCGTTGGAGAGGTGCCCTTCGCACTTTGAAAGGTGCTATACTCTGCAATTCTGTACGCCTCTTCCCAATCAACCAGGGCGGATTTACATGACGCGGTCCACGCCCTCGCCACACAAAGTAACTGAGCTGCTCATTGCCTGGGGCAACGGCAGTCAGGATGCCCTTGAGCAGTTATTCCCCCTGGTTTATGAGGAGCTGCGTCGTCTGGCGCACCGTCACATGCGCCGGGAGCGCCCAGGTCATTCACTGCAAACCACGGCGGTTGCCCATGAGGCTTATCTCCGGCTTATCGACCAGAAGCACGTGCAATGGCAGAACCGTGCGCACTTCTTTGCTATCGCCGCCCAGATGATGCGGCGCATCCTGATCACTCACGCTCAGAGTCACGCATATGCCAAACGAGGTGGCGGCGCACTCAAGGTCTCGCTTGACGAAGCCGCCATCTTGTCTAAGGAACGCGCGGGTGAGCTGATTGCGCTCGATGAGGCGCTCACAGGGTTAACCGCTATTGACCCGCGCAGGAGTAAGGTAGTCGAGCTGCGCTTCTTTGGTGGGTTGAGCAACGAAGAGATAGCTGAGGTGCTGAAAGTCTCGCCGAACACGGTGATTCGCGATTGGAACGTAGCCAAAGCATGGTTATATCGCGAGATGAGTAAGGAGCAAGGGTGATGAATCCTGAACGCTGGCAGCAAGCCAGCCGAATCTTGGAAGGTGTGCTCGAATGCGCTGCGGATCGAAGGGCTGCGTATCTCGATGAGGTGTGCGCGAATGATGTTGATCTGCGACGAGAGGTTGAGAGTTTGATTGTCGCCTCGGAGCGGGCTGGAAGCTTACTGGATTCACCTGCGATGGAGATGGCCGCTCCATTGTTTGTTGATGATTCAGCCGAGTCAATGCTCGGTCAGTCTATTGCGCGTTACAAAATAATCTCTGCGCTTGGAGCGGGTGGAATGGGAGACGTCTACCTTGCCCACGACGCAAGTTTGGGCCGCAAGATCGCCCTCAAGCTGCTGCCGACCCACTTCACTACGGATAAAGATCGTTTGCGGCGGTTTGAGCAAGAAGCACATGCCGCATCAACTCTCTCACACTGGAATGTATGCGTCATTCATGAGGTTGGGGAGACTGAGAATGGCCGCCACTACATTGCGATGGAATACGTTGACGGATTGACACTGCGGAACCATCTGGCAGCGTCGCGGCTGAAACTTAGAGAAGCGCTTGATATTGCCATCCAAGTCGCTGCTGCCCTGACGGCAGCGCACGCTGCAGGGATTGTGCATCGAGATATCAAACCCGAGAACATCATGGTTCGGCTTGATGGCATTATCAAAGTCCTGGACTTTGGGCTCGCGAAACTGACGGAGCAACCGCAAACCTTAGACTCAGAGTTGGCAACGCGAGCGCGGGTGGAGACAGACACCGGGATGGTGATGGGCACCACTGCTTACATGTCACCGGAACAAGCGCGTGGATTGCCTGTAGACGCGCGCACAGACATCTGGAGTCTGGGTGTAGTGCTCTATGAAATGCTTGCCGGGCGGCCACCGTTCGAGGGCGAGACGGCGAGCGATCTGATTGCAGCTATTCTGAAAACGGAGCCGCCACCATTTTCTTTCTTCTATGCTCTCGAGGTGCCGAGTGAATTGGAGCGGGTCACCAGAAAAGCTTTACAGAAAGACCGGGAGGCGCGTCATCAGACTGCCCGGGATCTGCTGAACGACCTCAAGGAGATCAAACAAGAATTGGAGTTTCAAGCGAAGCTCGAACGCTCAGCCCAGCCCGAGGTGCGCGATCAAGCGAATGCGGCGATAAGCCGCCGGCAGGCAAAGCCCGACAAGACGCAATTGGAGCCGGTTCACACCGACGAAGATACCCAAGCGCGCAAGGCCTCAAGCGCGAAATATTTCATTAACGAAAAAAGTCGGCATACGCTGGGCGCTTTCGTGAGGCTCGCAATTCTGCTAGGCATCGTCGGCGCGCTCGCTTACGGCATCTACCGGTTTGTCGCGCCGCATCAAAGCAACGCCCATTTCCAGAAAGTGAAGTTGACTCGACTTACGACGGTTGGTAACGCCATTGAAGCAACCGTCTCTCCCGATGGAAAGTTCATCGCCTATACACAGAGGGAGAATGGAAAGTACAGCCTTTGGACGAAAGCAGTCGCAACAGTCAGCGCATTACAGATCGTCCAGAACGCTGAAGGCCTGGGCATGGACTGCCTGAGATTCTCCCCCGATGGCAACTACGTTTACTACTGGGCTGAAGAAAAGAACGGGCCAGGTGTCCTTTATCAAATACCGGTGTTGGGCGGCACCGCAAAGAAGATGCTGGCGCAAGTTGATACGCCTATTACGTTCTCACCCGATGGCAAGCAGTTCGCGTTCGTTAACTTCACCGGCGATCCGCGAGTGTCACAATTGGTTGTAGTCAATACAGACGGTAGCGGCGAGCGGAGGATACTCGCCAGCCGCGGTGTCGCTGAACAGTTTTCCGGTGGCGGCCCATCATGGTCGCCTGACGGCAAGTTAATCGCCATCGGAACTCGCACCGGGTCGGGCAGCACTCAGCAGGCGACAATAGTGATGGGAGTCGCGGTCGAGAGCGGTGAGGTCAAACCGCTCTCGCAGCAGAGTTGGAATGGTATTGGTCACGTGGAGTGGTTCAGGGACGGGAGCGGGCTGGCGCTGGCAGCGAAAGAGAAGTCTGAGGGCAAGAGGCAGATCTGGCACGTCTCATACCCGGGCGGCGAAGCGCGTTGCATCACCAATGACCTGAATAGCTATGCTTCTTTGAGCCTGACGGCTGACTCGGGCGCGCTGGTGACAATCCAATCACAAACTTCCTCCAATATCTGGGTCGCGCCGAAAGGGGATGCTGGCGAGGCGCGGCAGCTTACTTCCAGGAGCAATGCCGATGAGGGCTTTTTCGGTGTTACGTGGACCCCGGATGGTCATATCGTTTACAGCTCGACTGCCGCTATTAACCACTGGAATCTCTGGATGATGAACGGCGACGGCAGCAACCCTAAGCAACTGACAGACTCACTGGCTGATGATACGCTTCCTGCCGTTTCGCCTGACGGACGTTACATAGTTTTCACTTCGAACCGTTCGGGCAAGCTTAACCTCTGGCGCATCGACCTGGACGGCGGTAACCCGAAACAACTCACCGATGCCATGGCGTTGGAACCCGACTTCTCGCCCGACGGGCGCTGGGTCGCTTGCATCTTTATGCAATCGGGAAAACTCAACCTCTGGAAAGTCCCGGTTGATGGCAGCATTCCCATGCAGTTGACCGAGACATTCGCGAATGCCCCCGCGGTTTCTTCCGACGGTAAGTTGATCGCATACTTATATTATGATGAGCAGGCCGAGAAGAAAACGAAGGTTGCCATCATTCCGTCTGAGGGCGGCGCGCCGGTGAAGATTCTGGATTACACACCGGCACCACCTCCAAACCAGGGCCTGCAGTGGACGCCGGATGATAGCTCGATAATTTACCAAGACGGGCGTCAGGGAGGCGCAAACCTTTGGCGACTGCCGCTCAACGGAGGCCCGGCTCGGCAGTTGACCGACTTCAAGTCCGAGCAAATCTGGAACTTCTATTTCACGCGCGACGGCCGTCAGCTCGTCTGCGCACGGGGCACAACGACGAGCGACGTAGTAATGATCAGCGAAACCAATTGAGGTTGCCCCTCGCTTTATACTCTTTGGGTGGCCCCATACGTTTCCGAGATTCATCAGACTGAACCCCGGAGTGCTCCTCGATCAACAGACCTCTCCACCGCTAGTCATTGCTGAATTCGAAGCGGCCCCCCGCGGTGGAAGTGAATTATGCTTTAACAGAGGCTCCGGAATGGCCGACAGTTTACCGACCATTCATTGCGACCGTTTTGCGCGGTCGCGCGTTAACATATTGACCATCCATCATCGCGCGAGAACTGTTTACCCTGCTCACCGCGGGCCTCACAGGACACTCACCAGCTTGCGCCACCAACCAGTCGACATTATGTCCCGGAACGAATCCGCTCGCTGCAATTGTCACAACCTCGGTGCGGCTCCGCGCGCACCTGGTTTGAATCTTCCCGATCTCCCAACCGTCCAACAATACTCTGTCTCGCCGGCACCACCCCCCGAACGTGTTCACCCTTCGACCCGGCTCTATTATCAATCTCGCCCGTATTGCTTGCTGTATAGTCATAGCGACTTCACCTTTTAGTCATTTGTCCTGCTTAGAGGGTGCCCGAAAATATACGAAAATTCGTGAAGAATGTCAAGAACTATTTTCGCTATCGAATTGCATTATGTTCTTGACTTATTTGAACGGTTACTCGAAAATCATCCTTGGGATTTTCGATACAGCGCTTAGGCTGGCAGTTGTTTCATTCGACGGCTACCTAGACAACTTCTAAAGTCCAGGCAGGAGGTGAAATGGTCACACCCAGACAGCGACAGATCTACGACTACCTTTGCCGCTACGCTGATGCGCACGGATATGCGCCCACGATGGCGGAAATCGGCAAACAGTTCAAACTCAGTTCGCCGGCAAGCGTCCACCACATTCTTTCGGGTCTCGAACGCGAAGGGCTAATCAAAAGAATCCCAAACGTAAGCCGAGGCATCGAGGTCGTGAGAGAAGAGACTTCCGAACAGGAGTTCGAAATCCCGATGCTTGGCGTCGTCGCGGCGGGCCAGCCGATCGAAGCGATCCTGAGTCATGAAACCGTCTGCGTACCGCGCGATTTCATGGGCCGTGAACGCTTGTTTGGCCTTCGAGTGCGCGGCGACTCGATGATCGGCGAGCAGATCCGCGAAGGCGATTGCATAATAGTCGAGTCGCGACAGACGGCCCACAATGGTGAAATGGTGGTTGCGCTTATCGATGGAAGCGACGCGACCTTGAAGAGATTCTACAAAGAACGGGATCAGATCAGACTCGAGCCGGCGAACCCGCGTTACAAACCGATCCTGGTGACTCCTCCGGACCGCGTGACTATTCAAGGCGTCGTCAAGGGCCTGGTGCGCAAATACAAATAGTGAGTTGCCTGGCGAGCAGGAACCGTTGGGGTGTCTACCTGCGGCAGAAATAAGAAACCAGCCGCAAGACGCCCTGGTGTGCATCCTGACGCTTATTTGGGAAGCTCCACGCGAGAAGATGCTCAGATCAGTCAGGATTTGGATTCACGAGTGCTTTGTGTCAGCAGCAGTCTGACCGTTCTCGAAATATCGGTGACATCGAAGGGCTTCGAAAGAGCGATGTCTATACATGGATTTCTCCCCGCCCGTTCGTAAGCCTTCTGTCCCCCGTAGCCGCTCACAAGCACAACCTTAGTATTCGGTTTTCTCGACTTTATTTCGGCAGCCAGCGTTACCCCGTCGGTTCTGGGCATTGAGAGATCCGTTATCACGATGTCGATCTCGCGCGAATCCAATATTCCCAGCGCCTCCTCGCCACTCGATGCAATCGAAACCTGGTGGCCCTCTCCAATGAGCATTTCGGCAAGCACGCCTCTGACGGACTCTTCGTCATCTACAACCAGCACTCGCCCGACCCTATGAGGACTGTCAACCAGCGCGTCAGGCTCGGACCCCTGCTTGAGCTGGGGCAACACAACCGTAAAGCTGCTCCCTCGGAACGGCTCGCTCTCGACTTCCATGTGTCCGCCATGCCGCTCGATAATCCTGTAGCTCTCGCTAAGCCCCATTCCGAGGCCCGACTCTCCCTTGGTTGTGAAGAAAGGTTCGAAGATTCTTTGCTCGATTTCTTCAGTCATGCCAACGCCGGTGTCGGTAAATCTGACTCTCGCGCTCGACTCCTCCGCAGAGACATTGATCGCGATCGTCCCGCCGATCGGCATCGCGTCGAGCGCATTCAGGATCACGTTGACAAAAACCTCACGGAGCTCCGAAGGCTCTCCATTTATGAGAAGATCTTCTGCCTGCGATTCCAGCGTAACCTGGTATTTGATGCCGAGGGCTTCGGCGTCATCGCGCCATCGCGGGCGCGTAATGTCAACAGCATCTCGAACGATGTCCGCCAAGCGAACCGGCATCAGGTTGTCTTTGTGAGGGTTCTCGCGGGCGAAGTTCTGTATTCTCTCAACCATTCGCGCCGCATCTTTGGCCGACTGTTCGACGACTCGCAGGTACTTCTCCGCCGTCGGCTCTTTCACCCTCGGAATTGCGAGTTGCGTGTACCCGATCACCGCCGCAAGGGAGTTGTTGAAATTGTGAGCTATGCCCGAGGCAAGCTGCCCCAGCGCGCGAAGCTTGTCGGCTTGCTGCGCGCGCGCGTGCTCGTGATATTGCTCGGTAACATCCCTCACAAGCACGATGGCTCCGGCGGGTTCTCCCCATTCGTCGAGAAACGGGGACGCCGTCAATGAGAGGCAGGTGCGAAATCCATCGGGTCTTGTATACCAGAGCCGAGTGTCCACTACTCGCATTCGTGCGAGCGCCACCTGCACCGGCAGCTCCTGAGTTGAAACAACGCGGCCGCTTTCATCGGCAAATCGTCCTTCAGCCAACGACAGGTTGTGATCGTCTCGCAGTTGCTCAAACGTTAATCCGAATAAGTTCTGGGCCTGACGGTTTGCCCGGATTACGCTGACCCTCTCATCAAAAACCAGCAAGCCTTCGGCCATCTGTTCGATTATTGCGTCCAGGCTCGTTTGCAGGCGTTCGGAAGTTCCGTGTTTCATTCTGTCTCCTCGGCTACGCCGAATCTCAGTGTTTGAGCGGTCGTGTTACGACTTGGATCAGAGATTTTTGTTGGGGATGCGGTTGAGGGAGCAAGCGCGAAATCCCGCGCATTGTAACACCAGACGGAACGCAACTCTAGAGTTTGAATTCCGAAGGCTTCAGCTTCGGGCATGCCTTCCGGCCCCGTGGTGATGTACCATAACGTTTGCCGGTTTGACCGGCGTGACTTCTGAATAGGAATAGGGCTTTAGGAGACCAGAGGATGGGTGAGGAGTTTCAAAGCGATCAGGATTTCGCGCTCGGCGCAGGAGATTTTCCCTCCGAGCGAGAATACAAACTGCACTGCCTTCGGCATTCGACTTCGCACATAATGGCGACCGCGGTACAGCAAATTTTTCCCGATGTGAAGTTTGGCATCGGGCCGCCGATCAAAAACGGGTTCTACTATGACATGATGTTGCCGCGCCCGCTGACGCCCGACGACCTTGTAGAGATCGAGCGGCGAATGCGCGAGATTGTGAAGTCCGGTCTCCAGTTTGCCCGCGAGAACTGGGACAAACCAAAGGCGCTCGAGTTTTTTGGCTCGCGCGATCAGAGCTTCAAGATCGAGCTGATCAACGGCATCCCAGGCGAAACGGTATCGACATACGCCATCGGGGATTTCACGGATTTGTGCGCGGGTCCGCATGTGCGCCGCACCAGCGAGTGCAAGCACTTTAAGCTGACTTCGATCGCCGGAGCGTACTGGCGCGGCAGCGAGAAGAACCCGATGCTCCAGCGAATCTATGGCACGGTGTGGCCGACCAAAGATGAGCTCGAGGAATACCTGCACAATATTGAAGAAGCGAAGCGTCGTGATCATCGCAAGGTAGGCCGAGAGCTCGAGCTTTTCATGACGCACGAATGGGCGCCGGGCGCCCCGTTCTGGCTGCCTAAAGGAACGGTGATTTATCACACGCTTCAGGAAACGATCCGGCGAATGCTTTCTCGCAACGGCTATGTTGAGGTAAAAGCCCCGCTGCTCTTCAGCGAGAACCTGTTCAAGACCTCTGGGCATTGGGCGCACTACAAAGAGAACATGTTCATCGTTCACGAGGATGACCAGGACTTTGCGCTGAAGCCGATGAACTGCCCGGGACAAATGTTGATCTTCGGGTCGAAGCGCCGCAGCTACCGCGAGCTTCCATTGCGTCTGTCCGAGCAGAGCGTGCTGCATCGCAACGAGCGCGCGGGCGTGCTGGCCGGGCTCACTCGCGTGCGGCAGTTTCAACAGGACGATGCTCACCTGTTCATCACCGAAGATCAGATCGGCGAAGAAGTGAACCGGCTGCTGGCGCTGGTCGCGAGAGTCTACAACGCGTTCGGCATGAGCTATCGCTTTACCCTAAGCGTGCGCGGCGACGACGCTTCGAAGTACCTGGGAGATCCCGCCGTTTGGGACGAGGCCGAGAAGCTTCTCGCACAGGCACTCGAAGAGAACCATCTCGAGTACACGGTTGAGAAAGGCGAGGCGAACTTCTACGGTCCGAAGATCGATCAGATGGTTCAGGACTCTTTGAAGCGCGAGCATCAGCTCGGCACGATTCAGTTGGACTTTCAGCTACCGCGCCAATTCGGATTGACTTATGTCAACGAGCACAATGCCGAATCCATCCCGGTTGTGATCCATCGCGCGATCTACGGCTCGCTCGAGCGGTTCGTAGGCATTCTGATCGAACACTATGCCGGCGCGTTCCCCGTGTGGCTCGCCCCGGTGCAGGCAAAGGTTCTTTCGATATCGGAGAAGACCGCAGAGTATGCGCGAGAGGTTTATGACCGGCTTATTGCCGAAGGGTTGCGCGTCGAACTCGATATTCGCGATGACAAGATCGGGGCAAAGATTCGCGATGCACAGATGGAGAAGGTGCCCTACATGTTAGTCACCGGGGCGAAGGAAGCCGAATCACGCGCGGTGGCCGTTCGCTCGCGTGAGAAGGGCGACGAGGGCGCAGTGCCGCTTGAGGATTTCGTCGCGCGCATAAAAGCAGAAGCCAGCTTTGATTACTAGCCGCCATTAGCGCGGTCGTTGAGAGTACCGACTTTAGCCGCGTAGTGTCTTGTGACTACAACGCGTCCGTTTTGCAAGCCAGCTGCCCGGCTAGAGCCGGTACTCTGAATACCCGGTACTCCCAGCGCTTCTTTCGAGCACAACTTCCATGACGCAAGTCATCCGGCTAGACCCGGCTCTCCCGCAACAGGAAGCAATCGATCTTGCTGCGTCCATCATTCGCCAAGGTCGGCTGGTCGCTTTCCCTACCGAAACTGTCTACGGGCTTGGCGCCGACGCAATGAACGAGAACGCTGTTCAAAAACTCTTCGAGGCGAAGCGCCGGCCTTCTGACAACCCATTGATCGTTCACGTGGACAGTCGCGAGATGCTCGACCTCGTCGCTGACGACATCAGTAAGAGCGCTCAACGATTGATGGAAAGCTTCTGGCCGGGCCCGCTCACGCTTGTACTCCATCGAAGGCGGGGAGTCGCGCCGTCGGTGTCGGCAGGCTTGCCAAGCGTTGCGGTAAGAATGCCGCAGAACAAAATTGCTTTGGAGTTAATAAGATCAGCACGAACACCGATCGCCGCGCCGAGCGCTAACGCATCCGGCCGCCCGAGCCCAACCACCGCCGCTCACGTCCTGGAGGATCTCGAGGGACGAATCGATCTTATCCTCGACGGCGGAGCTACCAGTATCGGAATCGAATCGACGGTGCTCGATGTGACAACTGATCCGCCGATTATCTTGAGACCGGGAGCGATAACCCGGGAGATGCTGGCAGACGTCATCGGAAACGCCGAACAGTCCACATCAGGAGAAGAGCTGCGCCGCTCGCCCGGCACGCGGCACCGCCATTACAGCCCGCGCGCGCGTCTCCTGCTGATCGATCACGGATCGCCGGAATTGATCGAAAGAATCTGTAGAGAAGAGCTGAAGCGAGGGGCTGTCGGGTTCATCGGTCATTCGCCAGTCGAGGTCGATGACGCGATGTTCTTCTTCATTCGGCTCGGAGACGTCGCCGATGATTATGCGAGAGCGATCTACGGCGCGCTGCGTGAGCTTGATCAGAAAGGTGCTGGGGTCATCGTGGTCGAGGGAATAAGCGAGAAGGGGAAGGGCGTTGCGGTAATGGATCGACTACGAAAAGCTGCATCGGAGGTTATCGAGTAGCTGGCAGGAGCTATCGACTCCGCATCGTCGCTGATCGCAAGTTTGTGATAAGATCGCTTTCAACCTTAGCGGCCAACTCCAGCGGTCTAAGGGCAATTCGATATTTTGATATTCATTTCTGACATTCATGGACCTCGATTCCATTCGAACTTATTGCCTGTCATTCCCACACGCAACTGAAGACATTCAATGGGGCGACGATCTGTTGTTTCGAATCGCAGGAAAGATTTTTGCCGGAACTGGACTAAGTCCTCCTGCAGCACATCGTCTATCTTTCAAATGCACGCCGGAAAAATTCGGCGAACTGATCGAACGCGAGGGAATTACTCCCGCTGCGTACACTGCGCGCTATCACTGGGTGTCGGCTGAGTTTGACGCGTTGGAAGAGCCGGAGCTCAAAGAGTTGATCAAGCAGTCATATGAAATGGTGTTGTCTAAGCTACCGAAGAAAGCCAGGCTTCAGCTCGGTTGATATTCGAAATCGTTGGCAAAATTGTTAGGAGGATTAATGCAGGCGCTCAAGAAACATAGTCTCATTGAGGATGGTTTACAGCTTGTGACTGACGAACCGGAACCGAGTGTTGGACACGCCGAAGTCAAGATCCGCGTCGAAGCTGCGTCAATCTGCGGGACTGATCAGAGCATTTATCAAATCACGTCGAGGCCAGGGATGCGCGACGAGATGCTTGCCTACAACGGGGGCGACGTAACCCGCTATCAACCAATCATCGTCGGACACGAGTTCTGCGGCGAAGTCGTCGAAGTGGGAGAAGACGTTCCGCAGGGGATCGCTCGCCCGGGTGACTACGTCACCAGCGAGATGCACATTTTCTGCGGACACTGCCAGCAGTGCCGCACCGGCCGGCGGCACATATGCAAGAACATCCGCGTAAAAGGTTTGCACTTGAACGGAGCGTTCGCTGAGTACGTGGTGGTGCCTGCGAGCAACGTCGTGAACCTCGGCCGCTTCGGTGGACGCAACGTGATCCCAATACGCTTTGGTGCTTTTCTTGATGCGCTTGGGAACGCGGTGCATACGGTAATGGAAGGCGATGTCGAAGGAAAGACCGTAGCGGTGCTGGGATGCGGCGCTCAGGGGTTGATGGCGACGGCGGTTGCGCGCACCCTCGGCGCGACGAGGATCTACATTACAGATTTCTCCGACCCGCGAGGGAGCTTCAACGCGAGCCGGCTCGCTTCGAGATTCCAGACTGCGAAGGAGCTGGGCGCTGATTTCTGTTTTGATACCAACGAAGACGCCGTGGCTGGTCAGAAACAGGAATTGATGGAGCGCGCCCGAAGCGAGCACGGCGGAGGCATTGATGTAGTACTCGAGATGAGCGGCGCTGAATCCGCTTACAAGGACGCAGGAGCGATGGTCAAAAACGGCGGGCAAATTCTGTTGCTTGGAATTCCCGCGCGGCCATTGAGGTCGTTCGACTTTGGAAAGTACGCAGTGTGGAAAGGCGTGACGATTCGAGGCATCTTCGGCAGACGCATGTTTGAGACGTGGTACGCGATGCTCGATCTGCTGGCTTCGGAGAAGTCGGGATTGAAATCGCGGCTCGAAAAGATTATCTCGAGCGAGGCGGTTCCACTTTCAGATTTCGAGCGCGGTTTCGAACTAGTGCGCAATCACGAAGCTGTGAAGCTTCTGCTGACGCCGTAACGCGACCGGTTAACCGCAAGGTGGACTTCCGCGTTATGCAGGATACGCTCGGTCATGTGAATCCGCCTTATACGGGGTCACTACGCGCGGACTTCTGCCAGGCGATTCGAAGGCATTTGGGATTAGAACGGGACTTCCCGCCTTTACTAGGTAACGCGCTGGTGAGTGGATCTTGCCTAGAATCATTTTTCGGTTCTGTCTAATATGGAACAGACTCATCAGAACCTGATCTGTATAGTAGAAAATGAAGCACTCTGGCCAATAGAGGAGAAAGCCATGAAGATAGAACGTCGTTCGACATTTCGCGCAGCGCTGATGATGGCACTGATGTTAATCATCACCGCAGCGTCGCTGCTCGTGCGGGCAGACACGGGCACGTGCGGAGGTGCAAGCATTACGCTGCCGTTCACCGATGTGCCGGCTAGCAACATATTCTTCTGCTCGATAGCCGAGGCATACTTTTCAGCGCTGACCAACGGCACAAGTCCTACGACCTACAGTCCATCAGCCAACGTGCCGCGAGAGCAGATGGCTGCGTTCGTCACTCGCACTATGGACCAGTCGTTGAAACGGGGGAGCAGGCGGGCGTCGCTCAAGCAATTCTGGACTCCGACCTCTGCCAATAGCCTCGCGTTGACGACGGTTGGGACCTTCCCCGAACTAGTCGAATCAGACGGGGCAGACCTCTGGGTGGCCAATAACAGTGGCACAGTCTCGCGCGCGCGCGCGAGTGACGGGAAGCTGCTGGAGACGTGGACCGGCGCGACTCAAGCCTTCGGCGTGCTGTCAGCGATGGGACTAATATTCGTGACTGGGGACACAAGCCCCGGAACCATTTATAGAATCGACCCAACCCAGCCGCCGGGTGCGGTCACGACGCTGGGCCTTTTTGTTGGGAATTCTCCCTTCGGAATATCTTTCGACGGATTCGGAATCTGGACAGCGAATGGGGGAGGGTCTGTTTCCATCACACATATCAGGCCGGGCGAACTGAGTGTCGATACCGTGTCGGAGGGATTCAGTGCCCCGATTGGGATTCTGTATGACGGCGCCAACATGTGGGTCACAGATAATGGAACATCCCCCGGCAAGCTATTCAAGCTCGACTCAAATGGCTTCATCATACAAACCGTTACTGTGGGCACCAACCCGGACTTTCCGGTTTTCGACGGCACGAACATCTGGGTGCCCAATACTCTCTCGAACACAGTAACGGTGGTTCGCGCGTCAACCGGCGCGGTTCTCGCTACGCTGACCGGCAACGGGTTGAATGCTCCGTTCACCGCTGCGTTCGACGGAGAGCGCATACTGGTCACGAACACCTTCGGGGACAGCGTCTCGCTGTGGAACGCGGCGAACTTGACTCCGCTCGGCTCAGTTAGCACGGGGGCAAGTAGTAACCCGCTTGGAGCTTGCAGCGACGGCCTCAACTTCTGGATAACGCTAGATAACACAGGTAAACTCGCGCGGTTCTGAACTAAAGTCCAGTAATTCAAAACACGGATGAGGCGGGTGGAAGTACCCGCCTTATGCTGCCACTCTCTTGCGCAATCGCCGAGCAGACTCTGGTTTGAAGACTTTGGATCGCCTTGTGATATCCTAAATCGTATCCTTGACGGAGCGCGCGAAGGCGAGAATATGCCAGTTGATTCCATCGAAGTGGGCTGGTGAGTGCGGAACTTCCTTGAATGGCACTCTTCGGGATGCAGACGAATCTCGCAAACTATGTTCGTTCTGTGATTCGCCGTTTGCGCGGATTAACCTTGCAGTTAGCGACAGCCTAGAATTTCATTCTAAGCTTAAACTCACGGGTAAGCGTCCCGGCGTTAAGCGGCCGTTCATTGAGCAAATCGTTGGGGATGATTTTCATTGGGAAACCAGTCGATGGATGAAACTCAAACGCGTATTCGACAGGCTTCGCAACTGGTACTCGGAGCGAGTCGTTGATCCTGAGTCCGGACAGGTAGTCCATAGCTGTGAAGAACCTTTGTCTGAACACCATGGTCACGGGTCAGACAGGCAGCTCATTGACCACTGAGCTGTTTCAGGAAGTAATGCCGCCAGCTATCGGGGAGAGCCTCGACCTCGATCGCTCGTCGCTTCAGTGCATCATTGTACTTCTCGGTTGAGTACAGCTTCGTAATGTCTTCTACGGTGATGTTATTGGGATCACGAGCCATTAACTTAATCTCATCTTCTGCGGCGACTTCTCCCTCCTCGAGCACTGAGAAGTAGAAGCCAGACCTCAAACTCTTCAGAAACAGTTTTTTCAGATCGTCTCGCCCAAACTTTATTCCGAGCTTGTAACAAGGCATTCGGGGTTGGGTCACCATCAAAAGCGCCGAGCCGATCTGAAACGTGTCGCCGATGTTCGTTTTGTTTTCAAGCAATCCATCGGTCGTGAAGTTCTCGCCGAACATTCCCCACGTCAACCCGGGTCGTCCCAATTCGCTGCGCCAAAGAGGGTAGTGCTCCGAGGGATACGCGTACACGGCTTTCTCGGGCCCTCCGTGCACCGTAAGATCCGCTTGCCGGTCTCCGTCGAGATTGAGTTTACGCAACCGGACCGTGCCGGCGACCGGTTCCTTAAAGATTCCGGTCGTTACCTTGCGTCCCTTCCAAATCACATCTCGCGGCAGGCCTACATTCATTGAAATCAATTTCATTTGTTCGCTCCCTTCTTAGCCTGCGGCGGATTGAATCCAAAACCCGGTACAGAGTAAGCTAAACAGGCTAATCAAGACGACCAGACTAATCAATACAAGGCAAACATGAATCCAAACGAACTCTATGCAACACTGAACCGCGAACTGGAAAACATCAAGGAAGCCAAGACGTTCAAGTACGAGGTGCCGCTTGAAAGCCAGCAGGGTGGCGAGGTGATGGTCGAAGGCCACAAGGTCGTGATGCTTGCTTCCAACAACTATCTCGGGCTCTCCAATCATCCGCGCATAAAAGCCGCGGCCCACCGCGGGCTCGACGAGTGGGGCTACGGGATGGCGTCGGTGAGGTTTTTGTGCGGCACGGAACCGATTCATTTCGAGCTGGAACAACGAATAGCAAAGTTCGTCGGTTGTGAATCCGCGATCCTTCACTCCTCATGCTTCGCGGCGAACGAAGCCTTCTTCACCGCGCTGCTGGCGAATGATTTAGGCCAGGCCGACTATCAGGACGTGATCTACAGCGACCAGCTCAATCATGCGAGCATCATCGACGGCGTTCGTCTTGCCCGCGCGGTCGCCAAGCAAACCGTCTCGCGGTTGTATCGCAACGGCGACGTCAATCATCTGCGAGAGATGCTGGAGGAAGACCGCGCTAAGAACTACCGCATCAGGATCATTGCTACGGACGGCGTGTTCTCGATGGAAGGCTTGCTCGCGCCACTGGCTGAGCTTCGGGGACTTGCGACCGAACACAACGCGCTTCTATTTGTCGACGAATCTCATGCGACCGGGGCTCTTGGCAAAACCGGACGCGGCGCGGTTGAGGAATTGGGCGTGTTAGGACAGGTGGACGTGATCACGGGCACATTCGGCAAAGCGCTCGGAGGTGCGTCCGGCGGGTTCATCGCCGGACGCGCGCCGTTGATCGAGTTCCTTCGGCAGAAGTCTCGGCCCTACACTTTTTCAAATACGATGCCGCCCTCGGTCGTCGTCGCATCGATCGAAGCGATAACGATGATCGAGGAAGATCCATCGATTGTGAATCAGCTTCGCGAGAACACAAGCTACTTCCGCCGGAGAATCGTCGAGCTTGGATTCAAGATAATCGAGGGCCGTCATCCGATCGTACCGGTGATGCTCGGAGAAGCGGCGATCGCTCAGGACATGAGCCAGGAGTTGTTGAGAGAGGGCGTATACATCAAAGGTCTCTGGTACCCGGTCGTTCCAAAGGGTGAGGCTCGCCTGCGCGCGCAGATCTCGGCGGCTCACACGCGCGAAGACCTCGATCGGGCGCTTGATGCGTTTGATAAAGTGGGCAGACGGCTTGGTGTGATTCACAAATGAGGAGGCAGCAAGACACCGTGTTGGTTGCGAGTTCCACTTCAACGTCGACGCGTCCGCTCACCGACCCTCCGACTGTCAGGTTGTCGCGCAGGGAAATAGAGCGCCGCATGAAAGAGCTGCGGAGCTTGGAACTCAGCCGCGATGGCGTGAGTGTTGAGAATCTGAGCTCTTCTGGGATGTCTGTGGGCCTTGCGCCGTGCCTGAAAAGTCAATGCAACATCTGCCACATCGGATGGGCGAAATCCAACCAATTGCAGTTGGTGGATCATTCATATTCAGCCTACACGTGACACCTGCGTCGGGTCTCCCGAATCCCACCAACGCAGTTGGTGGATCGTTCATATTCAGTCTATATGCGACACCTGCGTCGGATCTCCCGAATCCCACCAACGCAGTTGGTGGATCGTTCATATTCAACCTAGTCGAGAAATGACGAACCGGCCGTCCGCAAATCCCACCAACGCAGTTGGTGGATTGTCCATATTCAAGCTACGTTCCTGAGCTTAGAAAGGCTTTCAACAGCGCAGTCGTCAAGTCGCCACACGTGCCAACGTAGGCGGACGGCTGCCATAGCTGATCTATCTTCGCCCGCACAATCGCATGCGGGAAATGCTTCGCTACGAAGTATTGGCCGTTGTTCATCAGAGAAAGCGCAACTTGCTCGATACTGATCTTTGGCGTTATTCGCACGAGCACATGGACGTGATCAGGCAGGACGGTCGCCTGATCAATCGCGAAACCATGCCGGGCCGCAACCTTTATCCAGTAGTTGGCCAAAGCCTCACCAGTCTTCGAACCAAATACTCCTCGACGGAACTTGGTAGCAAGAACAAGGTGATGATTCAGATCGAAGGTTGCATGCGCGGTGGCGAGAACCTCAGGTTCTGCAGCTCGGAACTTGAATACTGGAGGAAGCGGGCGCTTGTCGTAGCCATGATGCTCAGCTTGGTGCGCGAGGTAGCGCTTCACCGCCTGAACTCGGACGCTCCCGGCGCTACGCGCAAGATAACCGCGCGCCCAAAGCGGCGGTGTGAGTCCGAATTCCTGGCATATCGCGGTTGAACTTCGACCCTTGAGTCTCTTCAGTGCGTACGAAATTAGCTGGCTTGGGCGAAGGCTCAACAGCAACTGGACGTGTTCAGGCTGGCAGTCCTTCTCGATCAGATGAAGGTCGTTCACATTGCACAGCTCGCTCAATGCCTCTGAGAGAGCGACGGTTCGACGTCGATCGTCGAACACAGCCTTCCGGCGATGAGTCCGGAAGCAAATGTGGTAGTGAAGCTGGAAAGCCCATGAAATCTCTTTGAACGGCTCCACCTGCATGCCGCGAGCATACGAGAGATGAACCTTTGAAGACAACAGGTGTTTGCAGGTTGAGTATGAACGATCCACCAACTGCGTTGGTGGGATTCGGGGACGAGTGGCGGCAGTTTCTTTCGTAGGCCACGTATGAACGATCCACCAACTGCGTTGGTGGGATTCTGGACGAGCCGGTAGCCGGTCGCCTCGGTAGCTTGAGTATCAACGATCCACCAACTACGTTGGTGGGATTCTGGCCCCATTGCGTGAGACTCTGTTGGCTTTCACCCAAGTCAGTTCTTTCGTACCGTCGTGCTCATCACAACCAGTGTTCCTGGAAGAATTCAAAACTTTGAAGAACTCGGTAGAAGAAATCACGAGGAGGCCCCAACCCTATGGATCAAACAACAGACTCTCGCTATTGCAACTTCCTGACTTTTCCTGTCGTTTAACCAGAGTCTATTCGTTCTGATATCAAGAAACCGACTTCAATGTCGGGTCTGAAGTGTGCCCTAACAAAGCAATCCCTCGAGAAGGAGTATCCCTATGAAAGCGATTCACTGCTCAGGTGGCATACTTGCCGTTCTGACTCTGGTTCTGCTGGCCGCTGTAAACGGCTTTGCATCAAGCCGCACGGCGGGTCCCAAAAAGATCGAGTTCACCACTGATTCAAAGGAAGCGAAGGACTACGTTGCCCAGATCGTCAACCGCATCGAGACGTTTCAATTCGGTCCTGAGATAAACGCTCTTGCGAAAAAATCGGTCGAAGCCGATCCGAAATTCGCGTTTGGCTACTACCTGATAGCAACCACCGCCGCGACCCCCGAGGAAACGAAGCAGAACAACGAAAAGGCGGTTGAGCTTGCAAAGAACGCTTCGGAAGGTGAACGCCGATACATCGAAGCCGTGCTGCTCACCCGTGCGCAGAAACCGATTGAAGCGCTTCCGATTTTCCTCGACCTTGCCAAGCAGCACCCCGACGATCGAATGGTGCAGATGCTGCTCGGCCAGGTTTATGCCAACCTCGGCAAGCTCGACGAATCAAACGCGGCTTTTGAGCGCGCAACGAAGATCGACGGCAGCACGCCGCGCGTCTACACGTTTCTTGGCAACAACGAATTATTGAAGGGCAACTACGCGAAGGCTCGCGAGCTTTTCAACGTGTCGCTCGCAAAGCAGGTGAAGGGCAGTGCGCCGTTTGGACCCAACTACGGGATCGCCTTCTCGTACATCTATGCGGGTGACATCAAGTCTGCGGTAAAGACGCTCGAGGCTTACGCGGCCGACTATCAGACTTCGACCCAACAGCAGAACTTTCCTGCGGTGTTCATATGGAATTCGATCGCGCGATTGCATCTCGAGTACGGCAAGGCCGAAGACGCAATGAAGGCTTACGAAAAAGGCTATGCGACGATTCCGGGGAGCAACCTCGACGAAATGCAAAAAAAGATATGGCTCGGGCGGCTTCACCACGGCCAGGCTCGAACGCTTGCGAAGATGGGCAAGCAAGCGGAAGCCTGGAAAGAGGCCGAAGTCATAAAGAAGATGATCGAGGATGGGGGCAAAGATGGCGAACAATTCTGGCCGTCGTATCACTACGTGACCGGATATCTGAAGCTCGAAGCAGGCGACTACGCGAAGGCGGTCGAGGAACTGAAGCAGACTGACCTCACCGATCCGTTTCACAAGCTGCTGCTAGCTCGCGCTTACGACAAGAGTGGTGACGGCGCGAGCGCTCAAAAGCTCTACAAAGAGATAACCGAGTTCAATCAGCTCACGCTTGAGAGGGCGCTGGCGTATCCGGAAGCGAAAAAGAAGCTCAAGGCTTGAGTAACATCGATCCGGAAGAAACCGAAGGGCGGCAAACGGCCGCCTTTTTCCATTTGAAACTGCGTCGTTATTCGCAAGACGTAATGAGGGTCCACGCTGCGGCGGTTTATCCGTTGGTTCAACGGCGTGGTAATCTAACCTCTAATTGTGAAAAGAATTCTGAGTACTGCGTTCCTGATCGCCCTCGGCGCAGGCGTGTGCCTTCCTGCGCCTCAGACCTTTAGCGTGCAATTCACTCAGTTTCAGTTGCAAAACGGTTTGCGTGTCGTTCTCTCGGAAGACCACTCGGCCCCGGTTGTGGCAGTAGCGGTTTATTACGATGTTGGCTCGCGAAATGAAGTAAAAGGTCGAACCGGCTTCGCTCATTTGTTTGAACACATGATGTTCCAGGGTTCGGAGAATGTGCGCAAGGCCGAGCACTTCAAATACATAGAGAGCAACGGGGGAGTGTTGAACGCGAGCACGCACGCGGACTTCACCGATTTCTACGAATTCCTTCCTTCGAATCAACTCGAACTCGCATTGTGGCTCGAGAGCGATCGGATGCGCTCCTTGAAGATCACCGCCGCGAATCTAAAGAATCAGAAAGAAGCGGTGAAAGAAGAGAAGCGGCTCAGCTACGACAACCAGGCTTATTGGCCTGCCCTGTTGAAAATGGATGAGATGGTTTTCAGCAACTGGGCCAATGCACATTCGACTATAGGTTCGATGAGGGACCTCAACGCCGCGACTGTCGCTGACGTAAGTAAGTTCTTCTCGACCTACTACGCTCCGAATAATGCAGTCCTCGTGATTGCAGGTGACATCGGCTCCGCCGAGGCAGAAGGTCTTGTGCGCAAGTACTTCAGCTCGATCCCGCGCCATAAGTCGCCGCCAAACGTCCACGTATCGGAACCGTCTCGTGTCACTGAGCGAAAAGCAGTGATCGATGATGCTCACGCTCAGATGCCGGCGCTTTCGCTTGCATGGAAGATACCGCCGCGCAGAACACCGGACTTCTACGCTATAGCGCTGCTCAAGTCGATACTGTGTGATGGTGAGAGCGGTCGGCTTTATCAAAGGCTGGTAAAAGACCGGGGCGTTTGTCTTGAAGTGCAAGGGACTCTCGAAGCTCGGCGCGGGCCAGGCCAGGTCGAGGTCTTCGCTATTCATAAGCCCGACGCAAAGGTCGATGATGTGCTAAGGATCATCGAAGCCGAAATTGAGCGCATCAAGTCTGAAGGCGTGAGTGCGGATGAGCTGACGAAAGTGAAGAACCAGTTTCGGCTCGACCGGTTTCTCAGCGGATCAGAAGGCGAGTACTCGAGCCTGCAGACAGCGCTCGGCCGCGCGCTCGCACTCGGCGAATTTGCAATGTTCGACGGAGATCCGTCGCTGATCAATACCGATATATCCCGCTACCTTGCGGTGACGGCGGAGCAAATACGCGAGGTGGCCCGGAAGTATTTTGTGCCCGACAACACCTCGGTGCTCAACATAAGGGCGGTTGCAGGTCAATCGCAGCCGGCGAAAGCAGCGCCTAAAAAGCGGTGATCGAACAATGCTTCGATTGAAGCCCAAAGCGATTCTTATTCTTATAGGACTTGGATGGCTGTGCGCCTCCGCTGTCGGGTTTACTCAAAGAGGAATACCCAGAAAACCGACTGAGCCGTGGCGCAAGCACCCTCCAAATTCCGAGGACCCGCGCCCATTGAAACTACCGGCTGCTCGCGAGATCAAACTCGACAACGGACTGACCCTTGTTTTGATCGAAGACCACCGAGCGCCCGTGGTGACTATTACGGTCGGTATACCGGTCGAAGTTAGCTCTTCCGGCGACATTTCGGAGCTGACTAATGGAGTGGCGCTAACTGAAGCAACGGCGGAGTTGATCACCGAGGGCGCGGGCTCCAGAACCAGCGAAGAGGTGGCGAGAGAGGTTGAAACACTTGGGGGAAGACTCTCTTCATCGGCGAACGATGATTATGCGTGGCTGGCGGTATCCGTGGTTGCCGAGAACATCGAGCGCATGATGGAGTTGCTTGGCGACGTCCTTTTGCGCCCCAGCTATCCTGAAAACGAAGTCGCTCTGTACAAACGCAATCGAATTCAGAAGCTCGTGGTTCAGCGACAGGATCCCTCGTTTCTGGCAGGAGAACAATTTGATCGAATCGTCTACGGTTCGCATCCATACGGGATCTCCGCTCCAACACCGGCATCGGTCGAGGCGCTGGATCGAGAGAAGATTGTGCGCTTCTATGACTCGCAGTTTGCGCCAAGCGGTTCTGTAACCGTAATCGTTGGAGACTTCGACGCAAGAAAGATCGAGACAAAAGCGCGCGATGTGCTTGGCGCGTGGAAAACGCCGCGTAAAAGATCCGCCGACGCGCGCGCTCCAGACAACCTCGCCGGCCCATCTGCTGTGCGTGTCGTTCTGATCGACAGGCCAGGTTCCGCACAAGCTGACTTTCGCATTGGCGGTCTGGCGGTCAGCCGGGCAGGCGCCGATTACTTTCCATTACTTGTTGCAAACGCGGTTCTCGGCGCCGGCACTAACTCGCGGTTATTTCTGAATGTTCGAGAAAAGAAAGGCTATGCCTACGATGTGTTCAGCTCAGTCGACGCGTTGAAGCAAGCGGGGACTTTCTTTAGTGGCGCCGAGACTCGTACAGAGGTCACCGTCCCCGCTATCAAGGAGATACTTGCGGAGTTCGATAAGCTTCGGGCTGCGAATATCGGACCGGAGGAATTGCAAAGCGCAAAGAACTATTTGAACGGACTATTCTCCCTCTCACTCTCAACGCAAGGTGGCGTCGCCGAGCGCACACTTCAGAGTTATATGTTCGAGCTTCGGAGCGATTATCTCGAGGGCTATCGCGCGCGGATAGAGGCAGTGACAGCAGAGCAAGTACAGCAGGCAGCGCGCAAGTACCTGCAAACCGACCGGGTGACGATCGTGGTTGTGGGAGACGCTGCAAAGCTCAAACGTGAACTGGCTTCGCTTGGTCCCGTCTCGGAAGTTTTTGATTAGTAGTAGGTGTGAGCCAATCCGAAGAGTTGAAACGGAGGGGACAGGACTCGAACCTGCAAGGGCTTTCGCCCGGCGGTTTTCAAGACCGCTTCCTTACCATTAGGGTACCCCTCCTACCGTAATCGAAGAGAGTATAAGCGAGCCGTCACTTGTAGTTCAAGACGTCACTCCTCTTCAAAGGGCCGGTGCCGATTCAGTGGGCGAGTTCAGATGCGACAGTGGGGGAAATACTCCCGAGAGTGGATGGATTCTTACTCTTTGGTGGTTAGCCGGGAGGAACGCACAGGTTATTAGGGAGGAGCAACAAAAATAACGGAAGGAAGACTCGGGCGAGTGTTCCTTCCGTTTTTTCTGCGTCCCTTCAATGGTTGTGTCCCTCAACCATAGAAGAAGAGGAGGTTATTTGACAGCCACAATCCAAATTCCCTCATGGTTGCCGAGTTGCGCGTCACTATATCAAAGCCGCCTGAACCTTGGAATCACGGCTACCCTAAAAGCAAAGAAGAGTACCCCCCAGACCAATGAACAAACTTCGGTTTCTACTAAAGCGGTAAGTATAGAATTATCGGAACTTAGACTGCCGAGCGAGACGGTTCTTGAGAGCGTTGTAGCCGGAATCGGCTTAGTTTGAGCGAGGCGTTCTCTTTGTTCATGCGTCAGGGAGTTATCCGCATTATTTTGGTGGCATTCCCACAAAAGATTTGAAAGTTGCGCCTTCTCGTTCTATCTTGTTTGCCTCATGCCGACACGCGACGACGCATGGGCTCTGCTCTGCGAATACACCAAAGGCGATTCGCTGCGAAAGCACGCTCTCGCAGTGGAAGCAGTGATGAAGGCGTACGCTCGGCGCCTTGCAGAAGACGAGGAGAAGTGGGGAACGGCCGGTATGCTTCACGACTTCGACTACGAGATGTATCCGAATCCGCCCGATCACCCGATGAAGGGTTCTGAGATACTACGCGAGCGGGGCTACTCCGAGGAGATTCGTCGCGCGATTCTCGGTCATGCAAACTACACAGGCGTTCCAAGGGATACACTGCTCGCGCGAGGCCTATATGCTTGTGATGAGTTGACCGGGTTCGTGGTAGCGTGCGCTCTGGTGAGGCCAAACGGCATCTGGGATCTTGAATCAAGATCCGTGAAGAAGAAATTGAAGGACAAGGCATTCGCAAGAACGGTCAATCGCGATGAAGTGTACGAAGGAGCGGCAGAGCTGGGCGTAGACCTGGGTGAACACATCGATTTCATCATCAGCGCTCTCCGTGATGTTGCTGCCAATGTCGGGCTCAACCCGCGGAGCGATGATCCCGCGCGCGTCGGCACGAAGGAAACATACTGAAGGGACGCAATAATGTTCGAAAGGGTTCGAAGACAACGACGCGGTAGCTGCCGAATCTTCGCCGGAATGATTCTATTGTGCACCGCCGCATCGTCCGTTGGCGTCCCTTCTTACGCATCATACGCGGCATCGCCTGGATCTGTTGACTCGCGATCTAACCTCGTCACCGACGCGTTGAAGCGCGCCGAAGAATTACGCCGCCGGTGGAATCTCGAGGCTGCGAACGCCGCGTTTCGAGAGGCTGCAGATTTGGAGCCCGCGAATCTCGAAGCCGTACTGGGGCTCGCCCGTATCGCCCTCGCAAGGCTCGAGTACGCTCGCGCCGTTGGCCTCCTCAATCAGGCTTCACGCGAACATCCCGACTTCCTGCAAGTGCTCGTCGAGTATGGCTCGGTCTACCTTGCGGCAGAAGAACCCGAGCGCGCACGACTCTACTTCGACACCGCGCTTCGAATTTCGCCTTCAGATTCTGCGGGGATTGTGGGTCTCGCCGGCGTCGACCTGCTTGAACACAACTATGACAAGGCGACTGTTTCCCTGCGCGACCTTCTGATGCGCGAGCCGAAGAACACCTCGGCGCTCGCGATGCTTGCTCGCGTACTGCTCGAGAACAACCGGAATGCTGACGCGGCCGAGGAAGCGCGGCGAGCGATGACGCTCGATCCGTACAACACTGAGGCGCTCCACGCTTTAGCTTGCGTGAAGTCGAGTGAGCGCAACGCAGACGAAGCGCGCTCTCTTGCGCGGCGAGTTGTGTCGCTTGATTCATACAATGTTGGCGCGCGACGCTTGCTGTCTCAGTATCTCGACGGTCAGGCGGGCTACGATCAAAAGGTTTCCGAGCAGGCACGCGCTCATTACAAACGCGGACGGACGCTGAAACGAGAAGGAAAGTTCGCGAGCGCGAGCGCGGAGATGGAGGCCTCGTTAGCCATTGAGCCTCGCTACTATCGGGCGCTGATCGGGCTCGGCGACTTGTGGTTGAGACAAGGTGACTATGAACGGGCCGCTGACGCCGCAAAGCTTGCGATAGCTGTTGATCCGGAAGGTTCATCGGGGCACCTGGAGTTGAGTTGCGCCTATCGCGAAATCAACGAACGCGCCCGGGGCGAAATTGGCGGAGTTAATTTCGCGGGGTTGTTCTATGCGCAGGCCGCTAAGCCTTCTTACGCGGCGACGCGCGAGATTTTTCCAGACTATGCCTCGCTGAGCAGGCGTCAACAGGAAGTAATCGACGGCGCAGTCGCACCCCTCAGTCCGTTTCTCTCAAAGCTTGTCCACCATAAAGCGCGTCACTATTTACTTCCGCTCGATGAACGGCCCGGCGAGTTGTTGGGCTTCGCAGATGTTGCGAACGAGAAGACGTTTGACGGCCGCTACTACGCAAGCATTCGAGGTGTCGGAGGCCGCATCGCTGTTACAGGCATGGAGTACCTTGATCAGGCGGCGCGTGGTGGCTTCAACACAATCGCCCACGAGTTCGCTCATCAGGTTCACATCGCGGCCTTGAGCAAGCGTGAGGTGAAGGCAGTTCGAAAGCTCTACGAGCAAGCGCTGCAAAAGGGAGTCGCGCTGGACTACTATGCGGCTGCGAACGAGTATGAGTATTTTGCTCAGGGATATGAAGCATTCATAGCGTCGCGCAAGCGGCCATCCGCGGGAGTCACCGCTCGACACACAAACTACGAGCTGTTAGCCCGAGATCCTGATTTATATCAGTTCCTGACGAAGCTATGCGGCAGACAATAGTGACCGGCGTATACGATATATTCATTTCCTGGCAGCCGATTGCTTGCGAAGCTTTTCGATTGCCTCACGTAGTTCCGTTTGACGGGCGTCGGGCAGGTTGGGATTCTCTTTCAAGAAGGCATTCAATTGATCGATCGCTCTGGCAGGTTCATGTTTCAACTCGTATAAGTTTGCGAGGTAGATATGCGCGAGGCCCGGCCTGCCTATTTCATAAGCTCGCAACAGATCTGTTTCGGATGATTGAAAATCTCCGATCATCATTTCCGCAAGGCCCAGAAACAAATACGGCGTGGAAGAATGCTTCGCGATTTCCAGACTCCGCCGCAATGGTGCAATCGCGTCGTTATACTTCTTTTGCTTGACCAGCATCACTCCAAGTCCGACATACGCGGGCGCCCGATCAGGCTTCAACTCGATTGCCTTCTGGTAAGCACCCGCGGCATCCTCGTCACGTTTCAGCTTTGCATATTGCTCGGCTATTGCAACGTGCGCAGAATAGAATTGGGGATAAATCGTTATTGCCTCCTGAAAATGCTTTACCGCATTTTCAGGCTTGTTATTGCCGGCATCCTTAACACCCTTTTCGTACTCTTCGCGCGACCGGGCGGGAGTATTCGGATCAAGAGCTTCAACCGTGGTCACCGCGGCGGGCGAAACCGATTTGCCTGACTTGAGTCGCAACTGAATATTCTGCGTGAAAACCTGTGCGGCGTGCCCAAAGGCGGCTACATCCGCATAAACGGTAGTGGTTTCGAAAGTCTCGCCGTCGCCTTCAGCGGTGAGTTGATAAGTGCCCGTGCGCAACGCCGTGAAAGAGAAGCGTCCGCTGAGGTCGGTAAACGTCTCGTAGATATTCATGCCATTGAACGTCAGCTTAACTCTCACGGCGTTTGGCGGGGAACTACCATTTGGAAATGCAACCCTTCCCTGGAGGGAATGAATCGCTTGAGCAGACGCACTGCCGCTAATAGCGAGCATTCCGATTATCAAAAGTGCGACGCGAGAGCCCAGTGCCTTTCCCATAGATCCCCCATCCTGACATACGAATCAAACGAAAGCACAAAGGCCGGAGCTTGTAAGCCCCGGCCTTGTTGATCACCCAAAGCATCGGGCTTGGCGTTAGAAGGTGAAGCGGAACCCGAACTGAGCCTGGAATGGAATGCCGAGCGGCTCAGAGAACCCAGTTGCGCCAAAGAAGTTGTTGGGCTTCTTGAAATCGGGCGTGCCCACGACGTTCTGGAACGAGGCGCCGTAGTTTCCGGTGTTGAACACGTTGAACGCCTCGAAAAAGAGGCCTAGTTTGAGACGCTCACGGAACTTGAAGCTCTTAGTCACCCTCAGATTCAACTGGACGAACTTGTCGCCACGCTCGGTGCCTGGCGGAAGCAAGTCCTGATCGCTGCCGTCTCGCGACTCGCGATCGTTAGTACTGACGCCGTCCTTGTTGAGATCGCACGGTGAGCACGACGGCAAAATGCTGTAAGGTCTGGCCGAGGCGGCCTGGAAAATCGGCGCAATCTGGAATCCCCACTTCAAGTCAAAGATCCCGGATACGACAAAACGATGCCGCTCATCGGCATCCGTCGGGCCGAAGTCCGCTTTGGGGTCAAACTTATTGAATGGGTTCACTGGCCCGAGCCCAAAGTCCTGAGCAACGCCAAACCACGCTCTGGAACGAGACAGGGTGTAATGCGCCTGCAACTGAAAGTTATGGGAGTATCGCTTCTTGAACGCGATGGTCATCGCGTCATAGAAGGATCTGCCGTCGGACTCCGCAACGCTGATTCTGGCAAACGGTGTCGGGGTACCGAATGCCGCCGTCAACTCTGCCGCGTGCGCCGCGAATGCTCCGGCAAGCACCCTCGGGAAAGAGCTGGCAGAACTGCTTCGATTTGCGTTATTGAGCGGCCCAACACGAGGATTAATATCCAGACCCGTGAACTCGTGGAGTCCGAGGATGTGAACGTAGTCGATGTCGATCGACGCGTCTTTCCCGAGCGCCTGTTCGAACCCACCGTTGAACTGCTGCGTATACGGCGATTGAAAACTGGGATCGATCATGCGCCCTCGAGTTCCGGGAAGCGGATTTACGAGCGGCCTTGGGATACTTGGCGGTGCAGACGCCAGACTCAGATTGTCATCCGTATTCTGGAAGGTCGCATAGATCTCAGGGTTCGCCTGCTGGACCGCAAAGAGCGGTACATTAAGGAACGATTGATCGTAGTAGATACCGTACCCGGCTCGCGCTACTGATTTGCCATTCCCTTTGATATCCCAGGCAAATCCTATACGCGGTGAGACGTTGTTCTTGTCATCCTTGGCAACCTTTCCATACGGATTGCCGATAATTTGCAACGCGCGAACGGCACGGTTAGCCGCCTGGTGCCCCGAGTCCACGAACCCGATGTCCACATCGTACCGAACACCAAGATTCAATGTGAGCCGCGGCCGCACCTTCCAATCGTCCTGGAAGTAAGCCGAATACTGCTTCGCGCCGTCTCGTAAGTCGAAGTTCGGATCGCCACCAGAGAGAGTTATGGCCGCCACGACACCAATGCCAGCGAGATCGGCTTGTGTGCAATTGCTTTTACCGACAAAATCGCAGGTGACTGGACCCGGCCTGACCTGAGACGTGTTGAAACCCTGAGGAAACTGACTGGCACTACCGCTAATGTCCGACGCAAGGAAATTGAAGTCATACTCGGGCGCCGAGTTAAAGGCGAACAAGCCTCCCAGCGTCGGCTCGTACACGAAGTCTCCTCCGAACTTGAAGGAGTGGTTCCCATGGTTCCAACTCATGTCATCTTTGAACTGATGCTTGGTCTGAAGAGTCTGCTGCGGAACATTACCGTTCCGCCCCACGAGGAGACCGTCAGGGAATCCGAGCTCCTTCAGATCTGTGGTGGCAAGTATTTCATTGTCAAACTTCGAGACGTTATAGGTGAACTGGTTAATGAGCCTTGGGCTAACCGTCCACGTCCAGCTTACCAACCCGTTGTGTAGATCGTTGAGAGTCTTGTTTCCACCAGACAGATCAGTGGGAACAATCAGGAAGCCTGCCTGGTCATTGAGCGCGTCGTTGATTTGTCCAGCGTAGCGCGCGGTGACGGTGTGGTTGGGAGCCAGCATGAAATCCGTTTTGATCGTCCACTGCGTGTCGTTGAACGGCTGTGGCAGGAATCGCACCGCTTGATACCCGAGCGGCTCGAGCAACTTGATCTCGTTAAATACCAGTCCCGGCACTAGCGAGTTGCCGCGCTCTCTGGTGTGCTCGACAGCAGCGAACCAAAACGCCTTGTCTTTGACGAACGGACCCCCAATCGAACCGCCAAACTGCTGGCGCTGAAAGGGGGGCTTGATGATGTCCGATGGGTCTGGAAATAGAGTAGGATTAACATCCGCGAGCAGCTGCGGTGCGTTGGCATTAAACGTATCGTCCCGGAAGAATCCGAATGCGCTGCCGTGCAACTGGTTCGTGCCACTCTTGTTCACCACTGAAAGCAGCGCGCCCCCGGATCTGCCATTGGCCGCTGAGAAACGCTGAGTTGACAGCGCGAACTCCTGGATCCCCTCCATTGTGAAGTTCTGTAGGATGCCCCCTACCGCGTTGTCCTTGTTGTCACCGCCGTCAATCGTGATATTGAGGTTCCGGCCGGTCGAGCCCCCGATTGAGAACGTTCCAACGCGAGCCTTGGTCGGGTCGAACGAACCCTCCAGGGTTGCGCCGGGAATCAGCGGCGCAAGCGAGGCAAAGTTCCTTCCGTTCACCGGCAGGCTCTCCATCTGACGCGGGTTGATGACGCCGCTAACGTCGGTCTTGGTCGTCTCGACCAGCGCTCCGGCTTCTGCGGTTACCGTCACCTGTTCGGAAGAGCCGGCCGGCCTGAGATCCGGATCGAGTGTAGTTCGCTGGAGAACGCTAACCGTGACCGGATCGGCGACAAACCTCGCGAAGCCCTTGGCCTCGACTTCCACGCGGTACTCGGCGGGCACCATCTGAGTCAACTCGTAAGCGCCCGAATCACTGGTGGTCGTCCTGCGCTCGGCTCCGGTGCCTTTGTTTGTTGCCTTGACGCTTGCGCCGGCTACGACGGCGCCCGACTGGTCTTTGGCCACGCCGGTGATAACCCCCGTGTTTGCTGTCTGCGCAAGCACTGTGCCCGGCAGGACAAAAGATGAAACGAATATCACAGCCGTGATCAAGGACGTCACAGTCCGCCTGAATGAGCAAGCTTTCATGTCAATCCTCCTAAAGGTGAGATCGTTTCCCCACAGTTGACCGCAACTCAGAGCCTGGGCAGTCCTGAATATTTATTTCCTGGATTCGTAGCGTGACGCTGCGTGGGAGAAGTAGCACGCTCGGTTTGCGTAGTCGGTTGTTCGAGAGATCCTTTTGGACTTTTGTCCATCACTCGTTTGCAGCGTTGAATCAGGTACCGCTCGATTGGACTCCTGCATCTGCAGAAGCCCCCTTTTCTGGTGAGGCATCGTGCGTGCGAGCAAAAAATATTCCAACCGCGAAGGAGGCCTTGCCACCAGTGTTAAACGGTTCACCCCGGTGGCATTTAAGACTCCATGATCGGGTGTTAGCTTCCGGCGCAATGACGGTAGAATTATGAAATTCTGGATTTTCGTCCAAATATTTGAATGTCGGCGGCAAAAGACCCGCGTTTCACTATTTGTTTGATCCGGCCTCGATGAAGGTTGAATCAAGGTTACCGTCATCTGAAGGCCATGAAGAGCAAATCGAAGTGGGCAGTAAGCGAATGCGCCTACCGCGCTTGAATTGCTGAGTGTATAATCGCGCTGCTTGACGATGGGTATCGTGGGCACCCACTCTTCCGTTCAGCGCGCAAGCAAATTCAATCTTACGGAGCGTCAGTCATGATCCTTCTAACCGTGCTGGCCAGTTTGGTCTTCGGAGCATTCGGACAACAGAGTACGTTCGAGGTGTTTGGCAACGTTCGAGATGACAGCGGCAAACCCGTGAACGGGATTAGAATCTCGCTGACCGATGAGAACTACCAACCCATCAACACGATTTTCACCGATTCGTCCGGACGATTCCGATTCCCGGGTTTGGTACAGGGGCGTTATCAGCTGAAGATCGAACCCGCGGGTCAGCCTTTCTACGAACAGGTTCTCAAATTAGACCTCCAGGCGATACGCATCCGCCCAGGGAACGAGCCTTATCCGGTTGATATTGTCGTCAAACGGAAGAAAGAGGCGCCTCCTGAACGGGCCGCTGTCGTGTTCGCGCAACAGGTACCCGATACCGCCCGCTCCGAGTACGAGCACGGCGTAAACAGTCTCAGAGACAACAAGTCCGATGAAGCAATCGAGTCACTCAAGAAAGCGGTCGGTATCTTCCCAGACTATTTCCTCGCGCTGGAGTTGCTCGGGACAGAATATGTTAAGCGTAACGAGTTCGAGCCCGCTGTGCCGATCCTGACGCATGCGTTGGAAGTAAACCACGCCGCGTCCAAGAGTTTGTACGCGCTTGGCGTCGCGAACATTAAGCTCAATCACACGGCCGAGGCAATTGAGTGGCTGAAGAAGTGCGCTGAGTTAGATTCAGGCAATGCCAACGTGTACATGTATATGGGCATCGCTTACGGAAACAATCGGGAGCTCGACCAGGCTGAAACCGCACTTAAGAAAGCCTATCAGCTTGGAGGCACTCAAGCCGCAGACGCCCATTTGTATCTCGCGGGACTCTACAACAAGCAAGAGAGATATGCCGAAGCAGTTAAAGAACTCGAGCTGTACCTTAGAGAGGCAACGAACGTCAAGAACAGCGCTCCGATCAAGGAAACGATTATCAAGCTAAAGGAGAAGGCCAAGACAAAGAAGAGTTGATTGAGGCCCGCTTACATCGTTCGCTCAGGCAAAGAGGGCTGCTCACCGAAGTGAGCAGCCCTCTTTGGTTTTATTCTAAGAAATCCCTTTCGGGATCAAGCCTAGAATGTAAGGTGGAAGCCCAGGCGCACTTCGCGAATGCCTTGATATGCGCTTGGCAGTTTGTAGATTGGGTTAGCCGCCGGTGACGCACCGTTGGCCGGATTAATCTTGGACAATGCATCGAAGCCGGCGTAAAACAGGTTAGGATTCGCAAACGTGATATTACCGTTGCGATTGATTCGAGTGGTTTCGCCAGTCACGATGCCCTGATTCAGAAGGTTGGTGACGTTGATATCCACCTTTGCCTTCACTCGCTCGGTCAAAGTAAACGTGTGGCTGGCAAGCAGGTCGGTCTGAGTATAGATCGGAGTGCGACCGAGATCGCCACGACCGTTGAAGAAGACCGGCACGATGTACAACACTTCAGAACTGAGCGGTGTGCCGCTGAACGCAACTTGCGACAGCGATAGATCGGTCAGTCCCGCTCTGGTCTTGAACTCGTAAGCACCGAAGATCTTGAACTGATGCGGGCGGTCAGTTGCGAGACGCCCGTATACGTTCTTTCCGTGCTCATCGAAGTTGCCCTGCGGAAGATCGAATGCGCGGCTCACGTTCGGCTGTGATCGGCCCGCTTCGTCAGAGTTTGCAAGACCAGCCCAGTTGCCGTACAGCCGGCTCCACGTGTATGACGCGAAGTAGCTGAGGTTCTTGAGCGCGCCTTCTCTGATCTGATGATCGAAACGGAACTCGACACCATCATACTCGCGCTTCGCCTTCGGGGTGAACGGATCCCCACTCGGGCTAAGGATCGTGTTCGAGGTAGCACCGAACCCTGGATTGCCGATAATGTAGACTTCGTTCTCTTCTGCATCAAGAGTTCCGATGTCTTCGATTCCGCGTACCAGGTGCTTGTGGGTGTAACGTACCGAGCCGATCATGTTTTGACGCAGACGGTGCTCACTCGCCACCGTGAACTCTCGCGAGAGAATCGGTTTGATGTCCGGATCGATTCCATCCAGATAACCTTGCGCATTAATCGGAATCGTTCGGTTGTCGATATCGATGATCAACGCGCCAAGGGCGGCTGGGTTGGCTTTCGATACCTGGGTAATGTCCGGGCTGTCGAGTTTGTAGACTCGCTCGTGCCAGTAGTCACCGCCGAACGAGGTGCGAGCCAATTCATATTTCAACGTGTCAAAGAACTCGCCCCAGCTCGCGCTGATCTTCCACTTGCCGTCACCCTTGACATCCCACGCACCACCGATTCGCGGAGCAATCTTGTCACCCCAGCTGAAGTACACTGGGTTTGGAACCTTGTGTCCGTTGACTTCCTTGGTGAACGGAGGAAGGAACTCGTTCTCAAGACGAACACCAGCGTTGATGGTTACGCGTGAATGAACCTGCCATGCATCCTGAACGTAGAAGCCTTCATTACGGCTGCTGGCACTGGCGTTGTGCTTTACACCATCTTCCCAGATGTAGTAGCCGTATGTCCCACGAGCGCCGTTGATGCTGCCCCGCGTGAAACCGGTTCCCCAATAGAAATCGAACCGGCCATTGGGGTAGTCGTCGATTACGGTGTTGGAAATGTGGTTGAGCGCAAAGCCGCCCTTAAGCGTATGTTGCTGACCGAAGAGACGCGAAACATACGACATGTCCAGGTAGACATTGTGGCGGGTCGAGACATCTTTCAACACCTGGAATGGATTGCTGATGTTTTGTTTTCCAGCGTTCCCGGCGAACGCCGCCGGAACGGGCGGGCTGGTCTGCTGCGAAGTCGGCTGCTGGTAAAGCAACAGCGTGCCAACCGGCAATCCGTAGGTATTGCCTTTGTCGTTGAGGTACTTGTACCCGTAGCGCGCGCTGAGGATTAGCTTGCTGGTCGGGGTCCATGTCCACGAAGCGGTATATGCCTGGGCAGGCGTGTAGCCGCCAAGAATGGACAAATCGTTTGTCGGCGGCGCAACGCGCGGGTCAACGCCTGTCAGCACTCCCTGCTGCTTAATCGGACTCCAGAGGTAGGAGGAGTTGATCTGCATGTTCTGAGTCGGCGCGTAATCGACCCGAGCTATGCCATAGTGCCGAAGTAGTCTTTGCGTGGTTGTTTTGGTCCCAGTGGTAAAAGGAATTGTGCGCTCGGTGCGATTCATCTCCGGCGCATAGCTGGTGAAGAAATGCAGGCGATCCTTAAAGATCGGCCCGCCAAGTTGGAAGATTGGGTAAAAAGTCCGATACTCGTCTTCCTTCTGGCGGAAGAACTCAGGCAATGACGCGTTTGCAGCTTGCCTCTGCCAGAAGCCTCGAGGTGCGGAGTTCAGCGCAGCGCCGCTCCACATCAGCGCGCCTTCCCCGTGGAAGTCGTTTGTGCCGCTCTTGGTGATGACGTTGATCACGCCGCCGGTCGCGCCGCCGTACTCAGCTTCGTAACCGCCAACCTTGACCTGAATCTCCTGAACGAACTCAAACGGGATGGCGCTCTCACGGCCAAGCGCGGCATTACGAATATTGGACACTTCGACGCCGTCGATGATGAAGGCGTTCTCAGAACCGCTCGCGCCGTTGACTGAGTATCCGCCAACGCCGCCGCCGGGGTTATTTCCCGACGTACCGGTGACGCCGCCGCCGACGCTGCCAGCCTTAGTATCGAAAATTACGCCAGGGGCGTATTGCAGAATGGTGTTGAACGTGCGGCCCTTGGGCGTGTTCTCAATGATCTTCTCGGTAATATTAGTTGCCGTCTTGCTAGACGTAACGTCGATGGTCTCGCCGCCTGCGGTGATCGTCACAGATTCCGAAACGTTGCCGGCGGGCACGTCGAAATCCACGCTGGCGGTTTTGCCCAGCTGGACCACTACGCCTTCCGTCTTCACAGTCTTGAACCCCTGGTGACTTACTGACACTGTGTAAGTTCCCACCGGTGTCTTCGGGAAGTTATAGCTTCCAGAACTGTCGGTTGTGACATCAAGCGGGCGAATCAGGGCCGCGCTTGTTGCCGTAACTTTTGCGCCCGGAATGACGGCGCCGGTTTGATCCTTAACCTGGCCCTGAATGCTGCCCGTGTTCTCTTGCGCGAAAGCTGCGAAGGCAGAGCCGAAGGGCCCAAGCACAAGAGCCAAAAGCAGCAAAAAGCTTCCGGAGGTCCGGAGTCGCTTCTTTGTGAATCCTAATTTTGTCATGTTCTTCTCCTCGTGATTATTACTTCGCACAATGGCCTCATCAGGCGTTCCGGGAGGGTTAGCTCCTCACGCTGTAGTCAAGACAGCCACAGAAGGGCCAATGATGAGAGATTGCACAGAGTTTCATTCGAAATGCGGACCGCTCGGTCCGTTCTTACACCGGCGCCATCTGGGCGTCACCCGATGACGCTCAATGACTCGGGCTGGTACTTCTTGCCTTGACTGGTACCCGAATCCTATCGAGGCCCTCGATGCAGCGAACGTCACCAACCTGTCTCTTTTCGCTGCCTGAAGAGTTTAAGACTGCTGCGTAATACTGAGTTGCCCTGATTTTTGCTAGCTAACGGAGCGTTGAGGCGTACTGCAACGAGCAAGCCCTATTCCAGCAAAACCCGCGCCGCCGGATAGCCAGCCAAGAGCAGATATTCTCGCATTTAAGTGTCTAACCGAACCGAGATTTTCAGTTTCTCGCTAACGCGCGAATATGAAATTCTGGATTTTCCTCCAAAATTTTGAACCCTGCTCGAGACCCGCGGAGAGGCGCCGAGCCTCTGATTCTACAAGACTTTAGGCGTCGCCGGGACGTACAGTAATCTCAATAACACAGTCGGGAGACGGCTCTTGTCTCAATCCCTCAATTGCACTTCAAACCGTGTTGCGCGCCACGAGGGAGGGAATGGATTAATTTCGAACTGACTTCGAGTACGGCCACATCACTGAATGACGTCTGAAGAGCTGTCGGGCACGACGATTGGAACGGGCGACGCATGATGATGCACCATTAACCAGCGGCCTTCGCGTTGAATGAAAAGATTGGTTGCGGAGGCCAGCGCCGAGTCGAAACTGGCCTCGTTGAACACTGTGATGTTCTCGGTGCAAGTAACCCAGGCGAAATCGCCTTCGGTTTGGATCCAAACCTCTGAAGGCGTGGCTCGCAGTTTTTGGCCACCCGCAAAAATCATCTCCCAGCTTCCACGCACTCGACTCCAACCAGTCAAAAGGTCCCAGCCAGGATGCACGCACCTAACCCACTCCTCGTGGGCCCAGACCTCATCCATCCTTTCAAGCGCTCCGGATTCGAGAGCGCGATAGAAAGCTGTATTCGCTTGTTCAACCAGAATGCTCGCTTCGGTGCTCATACGCGCGCAAGACTATACCTGCACACGGACTGAATTCAAGTCGGCCAGAAGACTCACCGGAGACGCATCACAAGGGTTCGGCGGACAAGAGTTCGTCAGCTCCCAAAACTTCATGCCTGAACACATCGTCTCTTTGAGAGCAAGATCGAGGTGATCAACGCGTCGGCGGTTTTCGTGGACACGTGAAATCAATTGAAATATAATCTGCCCAACCCTTTAGGTTGGACTGCTTTGAGCGGGAGGAATGTCAAGGTGGACAACCTATGTAGAGTCGACACCGAGAGTCCGCCACGACGCCTCGATCGAATTGAACGCCATTCGGGCGCCACGACCTCTTGCAAGCGACGAGACCTGGCGAACACTCCGGCTGTTACGGGTACAACTCTCCGCAATCATATGGATCGTGTCTTCCAACAGCAAGAAACAGCCTTATTATCGGGAAGAGAGATGCCAGCCGGTTGATGGTTGGCGGGCGCGGCGGAAGCTTGGAGGGAAACTCTCTAGTGCCAAAAAAAATACTCATAGTCGATGACAGCGATGACACCCGCGAAATGATGGCAAAGCTGCTTGAGCTGGAAGCGTTCACCGTTTTGACAGCCGAGGATGGGAACATTGGATTGAAAGTGGCCGTCGATCAACACCCTAACTTAATTATCACTGATATCAACATGCCCAACATGAACGGTATCGAGATGATAAAGCAAATTCGCAAACAGCCCGACCTGGAACATGTACCGATAATGGCGATCACTGCTTACGGAAACGGAGTCGCGAGCGAGGCTCTTGAAGCCGGGGCCGATCGGGCTGCGACCAAGCCTATTCAGTTTAGCGCTCTCATCGTGGAGATCAGGGGGTTTCTGTCGTAGTCGATCGATCGCAAAGGCAAGGACAGCCAATTACACCGCTTAGTTTGGCTACCCCCAACCTGCATTCGTAGTCTGGACTGTTCGCGACTCCGACGTTTGCCGTAAACCGGAAGGCGTAGTCGTTCGGATCCCGGATTTCTCTATTGACTCTTTCGTTCGGTGGAGGCGAAGAGATTGCTCAACAAATCCGCGGTTAAGCTCCCCGTGATCTTAATATCGGTATTTAGGCTCGTTATGTTTACGGCTTTCAGCGCCTCGACGATTGCGGTTGACTTTGGATTGTTCGCAGCGCCCAGATAACCCCGGGCCATTCCGAGTAAACTATTGAGCCTATCGGCTATCGCCCTGGCGCTCTCAGCGCTATCGCTGCGCAGCGTTGCGTTGAGATCGATTCCGGAAGCAACTTCGATCGACCCGAAGATCAACTTGAGCGAGGAAAAGTCTGGAATTGGCAGCTCGCTGGATTCAAGACCTTTTGTCGTCGAGGGCGTAACCACGATCGCGAATCTGATAGCCGCTGAAGGGCTCTGTGCCAGCCCCTCTGCAAGTTGCGAGTTGTGAGTTATGCTCGGCCTTGTGCCGGTCATCACGTCGATAGATGCATGTATCGATTCAGTAGTTCCGATTACAATCGTATTGGCGTCACGAAAGGCAAACGATGCTTCGTTTCTGATTGTCGGCGCGTTCGCGCTCATCGAACCCGAAGAGGGCTTTGCATCGGATGGCGGGACCGATCTGGCGTTGTAAACGTCGAAGCCTTTGTATTTGCCCGAGGTGAGCTTCACCTTTGAACTCGATCGCAGACGCTCCAGAAGTTCCTTCTGATCAAAACTGCCGTTTATTGCCGCTGTAGGGCTGCTCATGTTGGCGGAGGGAAAACACAGAACAACGGTGTGCACATCGTTCAGCTTGAGCCCGAGGTCGGCGATCTCGGACTGCGCCTTGTCGATAAAGCTCGCGAGTTTCTGCTGGGCGCTCACGGTTGTCCAGAGCGCACTCCCGGTTATCTTCTGAAAGTCTATGACGGCAACTCCGCTGCCGTCGGGAAGAATTTCAAGCAAATCCGCCGGCGTGGCTTCCGTTCGCGTAAAACCCCAGGCTGTGACGACCATGAAAGCAAGTATCCCGAACGTTGCGGCAAAAATACTTTTACGCATTTTAGTTCCCTTCCTTCGATTCGCCTTTGACATCCCCGATCTCCCCGTTATGATCAATCCTTTCCAGATTATATGCCTCACCCGTACCGGGACGAAACTGCCTCTGCCACGTCGACTCGGAGCCCGCACTCCCTGGAAACAATTTTCATCAAACTTGCGCTTTCAAACCACGCCTGCTTAGAATGACTCATCGACCATCGCCTCACCATGATTGATACGCACGGGACGTTCGATCGAATGCATTCCATTGGCAGACCCTGGTAACATGCCCAGAAAACAACAGTCATCTTCAGCCCAGGGCAAGACCAATGCAGCTGCAAGCGAACCCATCGCAACTGTCGGTCTGGCTGAGCAGAGTGTATCAGCTGCGGAGCGGAATGACTCACAGAACCCAACCAGATGGCGGGCAGCTTACTCGCTCATACCGACAGTGCTCGCACTGCTTACGTCAATCAACACACTTCGCAATCAGTTTGCTTCCGATGATCAGGAGCAGGTCTTAAACAACTCGTTCATAAGAAACTTAAATAATATTCCGGCAGCATTCACAAAGAGTGTTTGGTCCTTTGCCGCGTCGGATATCATCTTTACGACAAACCAGTATTTCAGGCCGGCCTTCAACAGCCTATTCACAATTAACTATGCACTGTTTGGGACCTCAGCGTTTGGCTGGCACCTCGTAAACGTTTTGATTCATGGGGCGGTCACGCTATTGGTCTTCCTGGTTTCCGAAAAAATGACCGGCCGAAAAGTGGCTGCAGTTGTGGCGGCCGCACTGTTCGCGGTTCATCCAGCGCATGCAGAACCGGTGGCGTGGGTATCCGGAGTAACAGACCCACTTATGGCTCTCTTTCTGTTGCCGGCTTTCTACTTCTATCTGCGATTCCGCGAAGATGGTCGTTGGTCCTTGCTCGCACTTACATTGGGCTTCTACTTCTGCGCGCTACTCAGCAAGGAACCTGCGATAGCGCTGCCGGTGGTTGTCGCGTATTGTGAGATTTTTCACTTTAAAGCGAAGAGACCGCTCGCGCAGAGACTCATTCAAGCGTCAAAGTGCGTTGGCTTCCTGATGGTGCCGGCCGCGATTTACTTTTTGATGAGGCTTAACGCTGTCGGTCTTGGAACATTCGGCGCTCAACCGCGCTATCCGCTCGTTCCGGCGCTGCTGACGATCCCTCTTGCAGTTGTCAAATATTTAGAGCTGATGTTCATTCCCTTCGGCTACAGCTATCAACACTACACGGAGTTGGTCCAAACAATTTGGAGTATTTCGTTCCTTGCACCCTTCGCGATGCTGCTGGCAATTGCGGGCGGCGTCGCCTTCGCCAGGTCGAAACTTCTGACCTTCGCGGTTGTGTGGTTCATCGTGATGCTGGCTCCAGCTCTCGCATCGCTTCGAAGTTTTGAACTCGCATACCTGGTTCAAGAGAGATATCTCTACTTACCATCGGTGGGTATTTGCCTGGCACTTGCGCTGGGAATCGAGTGGGTTGGGAAGCGCGATTGGCTTGGCTCTCGTCAGCTCATTTTGACAGCCGCTTTAACGGTCATTTTGTTGTTCGTATGGAGCTTGACCTACATCCGGCAGAACCGAACCTGGGACAACAGCACAAGCGTCTACAAGAACAGTGTCGCGGTTGCGCCACTCTCCGCTACTGCCCACGCGTTACTGTCTCGCACCTATTACGACGCCGGCAGACCACGCGAAGCCGAAGCAGAAGCGCGCACCGCGCTCGACCTCGATTCGAAATGTGCAACCGCGTACATGGATCTGAGCTATTTCACTAGCCAGTCAGGAAAGCTCGACAAGGCTTGCGAGTATCTCGAGAGCGCAACAAGCGCTATACCCGAAAACGCGATGACTCGCCAAGATCTGGCGACCGTCTATCTCAATCTCGGCATGCTTTACCAACAGCGCAAGATGTTTGATGGCGCCGAGCAGAGTCTTCTTCGTTCGATTGAAATATCACCCCGGGCCGCCGCCTGGTATTACACGGGACAGTTTTACTTCGATCAAGGCCGTTTCGAGGATGCACTCGCGATGTATGAGAAAACACTGACAGCCGTGCCGGGCTGGTTCGCACCCGTACACCTTAAGCTCGGGCTCACCTATGAGGGATTGAAGAACCTGTCACGAGCCGAGGTTGAGTTCAATGAATATCTTGCGCTCGCACCCAACGCCCCGGACCAGGAGGCTGTAAAGAAGCATATAACGGCCATGAAAGGCGCAGCGACGCCGGCCAAGAGTGGACCGTAGTCTCGAACATTTCGTCACTTCGAGCATGCAGGGAGGATTGATGTGATAAATGCGATAGGAGTCATTGGGGCAGGAACCATGGGGAACGGCATCGCACAGGTTGCAGCACGCGCCGGACTCTCAGTCGTTATGCACGACGTCAACGACGAGTTGCTCCGCAAAGGTATGTCCGCGATTGATAGGAGCCTTCAACGCGACGTTGAGAAACAACGAATAACCGTCGAAGAGAAACGCCAGATCGTATCGCGAATCACGCCATCAACAGAACTGACAGACGTGCGAAATGCTGATTTCGTGGTCGAGGCTATAACGGAAAATATCGCGGTTAAGTCCGACCTCTTTGCACGGCTGGACCGAATCGTGCGAGACGAAGTGATATTGGCCAGCAACACCAGTTCCATCTCGATAACGAAACTCGCCGCGGCAACGAGCCGCGCCGATCGCTTCATCGGAATGCATTTCATGAATCCGGTCCCGGTGATGCGGCTTGTCGAGGTCATTCGCGGGATCGCCACGTCGGACGAGACCTGCTCGACCACCCGCGAGTTGGTTCTGGCTATGGGAAAGACGGCGATAGAGGTCAACGATTCGCCAGGCTTCGTATCAAATCGAGTGCTGATGCCAATGATAAACGAGGCGATCTTCTCGTTGTACGAAGGAGTGGGCTCAGCAGAGGCTATAGATCAGATAATGAAGCTCGGAATGAATCATCCAATGGGTCCGCTTCAGCTCGCGGATTTCATCGGGTTGGATGTTTGCCTCGCGATAATGAATGTGTTATATGATGGCTTCAATGATTCGAAGTATCGTCCGTGCCCGCTGCTTAGGAAGTACGTCGACGCAGGATGGCTTGGACGCAAAAGCGGTAAGGGCTTTTATGAGTACTGATTTCTCGCATGCCAGGAAGCAGGGGCCTCGAAAGTGGCTTCTGGAGCCTGTTTCAAGACAGTATTGATTAGCACTCAGCAAGTTGTTCTAATAACGATATGATACTCTGTCAGCAATGCACTCATCAAAACCCATATAACCGCGACACGTGCGCAGCTTGCGGTGCCCGGCTGATGGTAATCACCACGACCCCGACCGCCGAAGCTTACGGCGGCATCGAAAGCCTCTTGAGGCCGACTCTCGAGGAACACCTGCTCGAGCGCATCAGCTCGCTTGAGTCTCAACTGGATCGCGCTCAGGACCGGCTGGAATTGGTCCTTGACCTCGTTCATCGACAAGCTACAAGCGGACTCTATGATCACGCAATGATCGACGCGCTGGTAGAGCACTTGTCCGAGCGCGGCGCGGTTGAAGGTGGGACGCTCGAAACGCTGTGGCGTGACCGAATCGCGGAGCACTATGAAGAGGTTTCCGAGCAGGAGCAGTTCGACAAGCGCATCGAGCAGATGCTTGGATCCTTCAGCGGCGAGAACTTCGATCTGTTTGCAAGATTATTGGATACAGGCGCGGACCTCTTCGTCGAAGGCAACGCCAAGCGCGGCATTCGTTACTTTGAGAAAGCGCTCGTGCTGGATCCGGCCAACGTTTCTGTTGCACTCTTCGTCGGCGAGCATTTCTTCCGCCTCAATAAACCCGTGCTCGCTCGTAGCTATCTCGAGCGCGCAATCCTGGAGGAAACCGACAACTACACCGCTCGTTTGATCCTCGGCGTGATATGCGGAGATGATGGAGATCTCGATTCCGCGAAGCGACACCTGGGTCGCGCTTTGAAGATTCAGAGGAATTCCTTCGCCGCGCACTACGGACTCGGGAGAATACTCGTAAGCGAAGGCCGCGTGCGCGAGGCGCTGTCGCATTTGAAACGCGCGCTCAGCTTAAAACCCACCGCCGAGATGCACTACCTGGTTGGCCGAGCGTATCTCGAAGATGGAAGAGCCGAAGTGGCAGTCCGCCATTTGCGACGTTGCGTCGAGATGGATCCGAAATTCGACGCCGCGCTCTATCATCTTGGACTGATTTACCTGCGCCAGGAAAAGCTGCTGCTTGCCCAGGAGCATTTTCGTGCCGCTTATGAGATCAACCCAAGGGAGTCTCGATATCGGACGGCGCTCCGCGCGAGGAAAGCAGGACAGTTGGCTCCGCTGCCGGTGTTCGGACGAGCGGCGTTATCCAAACGCAAGATCGTGAGCAGCGGGGATGTGCGTCTGGCGGAGCTTCTTCGAAGCGACCTTCTGGAACCGCACGGCCAGTCCGCAGAGGTGAGAAAGGGACAAAAGCGGGGATAAACGAGCAGTAAAAGTGAAACGAAAAGGCGAAGGTTAATGCTGCACCTTCGCCTTTCCTGTTTGGATTTGGACGTGGACTCAATGAGCCGTGAGACTGTCGTGCGAGCGGCTGCCGTTGGGCAATACTGAGACGCTGCGCGACGCCGTTCCGAACGCCGCGTTCGTATCTGCGGTCAAACTGTAAATATCAAAGCCGAACGAATCCAGGTATGTTGCAAGGTCATTACTAGACGAGAGGTACAGAACCGGCTCGTGTCCCAAATAGTCGGCTATTTCAAGCAGTCGCTCGATGACCTCTATCGGCTCGAATGTTCTCGCTGGATCGCGGAAGCTAGCCATCTTTTTTTCCTTTCAAATTCTAATACGGGCCGCAAGCCCGAATAGTTTGTAACGTCCACTCTTGGATGCTATCTGCTTGGCCGGAGTTTGTTTTTCCGGCACCAGGGCAACGGCCAGCTTTAGTTGCCACAGTTGTAGAACGCTGCACGAGCTCGAGCTTGCGTCGCCTTTCGCTACCCGGCTACACAAATCCACAAGAATGCCGTTCGAACTTACGCAGGTACGTCTTGAGAAGAGACTATCGACAATGAAAAGCTGTCATCAGCTCTACGATGGGGTTCCTGTCGATTCTCAATCGCCATCGCTGGAGGCTGCGCTCGATGGGGCGGGCTCAGTCTTTTTGTCGGTCTTGTCGGCGCCCGACTTCTCAGACTTCTCCTTACCGGACGCCGCTTGCTTGCGGGGATAATCGGTCGCATACCAACCTGAGCCCTTGAGTTGAAAACTGGTACGCGAGATCGCCTTTTGAAGCTTACCGCGGCACTTCCGGCAGCGCTTTGGCGGAGCGTCGCCAACGCGTTGAATGATCTCTATTCGGGAGCCACACTTTTCACACACATACTCATAGATAGGCATAACTCCCGAACCTCCGACAGATCATTTATCACAGAGATGTTAGCACGACAGGTAGAGCGCATCAACAATATCGACAGATCGACCGTTTGAGAAGCCTATTGAACCTTCAAAGATGTTTGCGCAGATACTTCACAAGGAGATAACCAGCGTAATATTTGTAAGGCGCACGTCCCAGCGTGTAGTGCCCACACGGAACTATGACGCGATCCAGTTCGACGCCCTCTCGGTCGCATTCCTGAAACAGTAATTGCGAAAGCTCGGGAGTGAACGATAGGTCGTAGCGAGCCGAAATCAACAAGCCCGGTCGAGTGTCTCCAGCCAATCGGTTAACGTATGAGTTGGGACTTATCGCAAGCCAGGCATTCCTGACGTCCTCATGCGTCAGCCTGGTTTCGAGCGCTCGCCGGACATGCGCGGTGGTCAAACCTTCCCACACGACGTCTCCGAAGTAGCTCGACACGTGATAGTAAACGCCGACGCGAATTCGCGGCTCGTGAACAAAGGTCAGAAACCCGATGCAAGAACCGAGACTGGTTCCGACTATACCTATACGATCGTAGCCTCTTTTAGCTAGCCAATCGATCGCTGCTCTTGCATCGAGCACTGCCTGGCGATTTGCCTGTAGAGTTCGCCCGAGATTAGCGCTCACCATGAAATCTGCGCGATCAAAGCCCGGCAACATTCGGCGGTCGTGATAAGGCAAACTCAGACGCAGGGCCGCGATCCCCGCGCGATTCAGGAGTTCGCACAAGGCTACGTGCTCGTGAGACTTTGCATTCCAATGAGGCAACACTACGACTGCTCTATTACCAGCTCGCGCCACCTCGCTTGATTGCGACCCGTTGAAGGAACCCGTCCGATCGGCCACCGGGAAATAACGCGCATACACCGTGTTGTTCTCAGCGAACGGTGTGGTCAACGCGCTCGGGAAGCTCACCCACTCCTTCTCAAAAGAGTAATCAGGCGCAACGTTCCACGAAAAAAACCGCGCGCTCTCTGAAATTGCCCGCTCGTTGAATCCGGCTAAGACGTCTCGCGGATGGGTGCCGTTTAACCGTTCGAGAAGATAAGCGTGGTCGAGAAACTCGGTGCCCCACTCAAATGGTCGCTCTACCCGATTGTCATCCCGGCGCGAGAGCTTTCGCTCCCAGTTATGAATCACCTGTTTAAGCATATCGAAGCTGAATCTCCTGACCGGAGAACGCGAGACGCCATTCTAGAGAACGGTATCGCGCTCCTCAAGTTGACTTGCTAATCGGGAGTCACCCTTGCATCCGCTCAGGCATCCGCGGACATTATCTGGCACAATACGGAGTGCGCGAATCAGTTCACACGGATCGGAGGTAGTTCTTGAAAAACCTCGGAGGAAGAGATGAATAGTCCAGACGAAAAAGTGCTTGTACAGAGACAATCGCCATATCAATACACCCAGGACGGGTTCGAGCTAAAAGAGCGGGCCGATCAGGCGCTCATTCCATTGTTCGCGGAATTCATGGATCGAGGGTATAGCCCTTATCAGATTTGCGCAGTCGTCCACGACTCAGTGGCGGAAACAAGCCGCGACATAATATCTGTCCACAAATCAGCGGGCAAAGCAGCGGCTGATCAGATGATTAAAGAAAAACTAAAGTCATAACGAATTCTGGAAGCTCAGGCGCCTAGAGCATCAATTCCAGTGGAATTCTTCAGTTCTGAATACTGAGACTGCCGGCTAGAATCGGTGCTGAATTACCGGCGCTCACCGGTTTATCTGTTCTTGAGCTCGAGTAATTCAGCATACTCTTGTTCCATTTGATCGAGCCGGGTGTCGAGGTTGGCGTCGCGACGCCTCAATCGTACTAAGCCGAGCGTCAACAGCACGATTGCGCCAACTACCAGTCCCGTCGCGATCGAGAGTAGAGTTTGATGCGTCAGACCGATCATCGACCACGCGGCGGCCTTTCCGGCAATCAGATCATAGTAAGCACCCGCCGCCAGTAAAAAAAGAAAGACTCCTCCGCCGAGCGCCGCGCCGGTTTTCGTCTTGTAAAGGTCAATCTGGTGGGCGAGGTCACTTATACTTGAGCGCAGGCTGGTGAGTTGAGTATCGATCGATTCCGCGGTTTCAAAACGAGACATAGTCTAAAACGAGATTCGGATTCCGGTACGTTTCCACCCAAGCGAGGTCGTCGTCATTTGATGAACTTGCCCGTGCGAGACCAGCGAGACTTCGTGAAGAAATCCCTCGGATCAAATCCTCCCCCAGAATCGTTGTTCCGGTCGATTGACCAGTACACAAACATCGCGTGGCCGACGATGCTGCTGCGAGGAACCGTGCCCCAGAACCGGCTATCAAGACTGTTGTCGCGATTGTCGCCCATGCAGAAGTACTGGTCGCTGTCGTACTTTCCATCGTTGTTCGCGTCATAAATCCGTTGAAGCTGCGGATCGCTGCGAATTTCATCGGGTACAGGTTCGCCCTTCATCGGTACTTTAAACGGCTGTCTGGTCCCGTACTTGGTGCTGTCATCGTTGAAGGTCGATGCGACGCTGTCGTGTTCGTTCTCGTAGTAGTAGACGGTCCACTGCGCCCCCTGGGCATCGGGATCCGTGCGCACCGGTACAAGCTGCGATGCATCGTCATTGTTGTATTGCGGCTCTACGTAGACGCGGCGTTCTGGAAGCGGCTGGCCGTTGATATAAACCGTGTTGGAACGCGAATCATATTCGACTGTGTCACCTGGCAATCCAATGACGCGCTTCACGAAGTTCGTTTCGGGCGTCTTCGGGAACTTGAATACCACAATGTCCCCGCGACGGATTTCTCGCTCCGGGAACAAGGGGATCTTCCAACTATCGGGTCCAAAAATAAACTTGTTTACCAATAAGTGATCTTGAATCCAGATGGTGTTCTTCATAGAACCCGTCGGAACTTTGACCGCTTGAACGATGAAGGTCATGCCGAAAAGCGCCATCACGAGAGTCACGACCGCAGACTCGAAATACTCGCGCAGCACGCTTTTTTTAAAACTCGCTTGCGGAGGGGCGTCCTTCTTTCCTTCGATAGTCCTTATCTCAGGGAAGGGGCTGGGGAGCGTATCCCTCTCGGTCTCGTGGTTTGTTTCCTCTCGTGTAGTCAATTCCAACTGATCGCTCATAGATTGATTATCCCAAAAGCTCCGTGTCGTTCACAATCAAACTTCAAGTTCGCTCTCTGCCAGATCTTCATCCGCATAGACCTCGAGTGTGCGTGCTGATGTGTCCCCTGAGGGCTCGGATCCGAACGCCTCGACTAGCGCCGCCGTGGTCGCTTCGTAGTCAGAACCGATGGCCACGCTCCTTCGCTTCTCTTCGCCCTGCTCGCCCTTCTGCTGGCTCTTCTGCTCGCCCCTCTGCTCACTGGATAGCAGATCATCCGGTGATTCAAGAGCGACGCGCGCGGCCTCCTGTTGGGCAATCTTTATGGTGTGTCCCTCGCCCGTACTGATTGCGCGGCCGGCGATGCGAAGCTCGACGCGAAAATTCCTGCGGTGATCGGGGCCCATAACTTCAACCACCACGTATTCGGGACCGGGGCCGCCACTCGCCTGCAATCGCTCCTGCAATGCCGATTTGTAGTCAGCGCCGATCATCGAAGCAGGATTGAGACTCACAAGCTTCTGACGGAGCTCGCGGCGCAGGAACCTTTCGGCGACTGCGATTCCGCCATCGACGTAGAGCACGCCAATCAAGGCTTCATATGCGTCGGCCAGCAGCGCGCGCTTTTGACGGCCGCCTGTTTTTTCTTCGCCGCGATTCAAGAGAATGTAACTGCCGAGGTCTAAAGCCTCCGCCAATTCAACGAGCCTCGACTCGCTGACGAGATAGGCCTTCATCTTAGAGAGCTTTCCTTCGGCCAACTCCGGGAACCGCTCGAGGAGCCAGGCGCTCACGACAAACCCGAGAACCGAATCGCCGAGGAATTCCAGCGCTTCGTTATGTGGGCATTTTTCTCCGACGCGCTCATTGGCGAACGAGCGGTGAGTGAGCGCGCGATCGAGCAGCGCGCGCGACCGGAATGAATAGCCGATCTTTTGCTCGAGTTCAGAAAGCAATTTCTCGCGTTCCAGTTGAATCATACTTGTTTAGCGCAAACGCGAAGCGCCTTCACAATATATCATAGGGCGGCTGATGCCGTTACCCTAAACGTTCTCCGGTCCCCATGCAAAAGAGCCAGCCGATCGGCTGGCTCTTTTGTTGTTAGATTACCGCTGCCAACATTAAGGCTTTGTAGCTGCCGAGGCAGTGTTGCTGGTTGAGCTGGTAGGACTCGCTCGATTCTGGTCGATCAGCTTTTCCATTCCGTCGGTAGAGCCGTTGTGTCGGAACTTGTACAGTTCGGTGAATGCCTGCTGGATTCTTGGGCGAATATCCCACTTTTTGTCATCAACAGTGAGTCCAAGGAATCGCGCCCAGCAGGTAATGACTGCATCGGCCTGGGCATTGACATCGGCCAGCGCAGCTTTTGATTCGTCAAGCGCAGCTTTTACATCCGGCTTGGGATCCGTAGCGTTGCGATCGGCATCCGGTATTGCGTCGACCTTCTTTTGAGCCGCTTCATACTTTGTCGCCGCGGTCGCATACTTATCATTGTGAATCCGCCCGCAATGGAAGGAGTACGCCGGATTCGTTGGTTCGAGCGCCCCCGCCTTCTCATATTCCGCGAGTGCCTTGTCTACGCTCTTCTCGTGATCGTAAATCACGGCAAGCGTCTGATGCATATAAGCAAGCGTCACGTTCTTCTTGAATACGTTTGGGTCCGAGCCCGAAGGGGTCTTGCCTGCCTCTATTAGCCGAATCGTGTGCTGCGCGAAATCGGTGGCCTCTGCGGCGTGCGCGAAGTTGGGGGGCGTGGAAAAAAGTTCGTTCGAGCGTATCTGTACGACTAGCGCAGAAAGATAGTCGAGATTATCCGGATCACGAGCCAGTACTTCCTTGCCGATCTTAATGACCTCCGGCACATTCTTCGCGTCGGCCGCCTGCTTGAAAAAATATCCTTGCATCTGCGGAATCCACTTGTCCTTTAGATAGCCTGCGTTTTGGCCGGCTGGAAACTTTTCTAAGTAAGCTTTTGCCAACTCCATCGCTTTGGGGTAGTCCTTGGCAGAGTTTGCCTCGTACCAAAGCTTGTAAGCCGCTGCTTCAGCCTCTTTTTGATCCTGCGCGACTGACTCGCGCGCGGTCGTCTTTGCCGAGGCGAGGGGCATAAACAGCGCAAGTGAAAACGTGAGCGCTGCCATCACTGTTATTAGTCTTTTCATCAGACGATACTCCTCCTGCCACTGTCTTAATTCGAGCGTTGTCGAAAGTGAATTCTTCGCCAATACCGTCGCGTTTGTACTGAATTTCGTGCAACTCTGGGATGCGTGTGAAGCAGTCGGAGTTGCTGACCACGACTCACGGGAAAAGCGCAGCCTGCATACTCGCACGCACCAATATTTGTTGTCAAGCAACACCGAAACAAACGCCTGATCATAAGCGACCATGTTCAGTACGACCGAGCGCGATCGACAGGATTGGTCCCGATCGAGTGTTCATCGGGCAGCCCGGCTGCATTTCGCAGCGTGCGGACTTTCTCTACAAGTGGAGCGATTGGCATCTATAGAAAGCAGCGCATGCTTAAAGGGCCGCCCGGCTAAGTTGCATCAGCAGGGAAGTTTGGTTCTCACGAATACTCTCTGGTCAAGGAATGCACCTTGCTCTTACCATCGGCGCAGCACCCACGCCGCACCATTTGGTAGGCACTCGTGTTAGGTATATGGGAGTTGATGAAATGGCAACCAGCAACAAAGACGTCGCAATACTAGTAATCGATGATGAAGAGCCGATACGCCAGCTACTCGTAGCGTATCTCTCAGACAATTACAGATGTGTCTCAGCGGCTAGCGCCAGCGAAGCAATGACACTGCTCTCGGGCAGTTCGTTCAACCTCGTCTTAAGCGACATAAATATGCCGGTCACCTCTGGAACCGAGCTTTGTCAATACATCAATAAAGCCTATCCCGATACGGTTGTGATAATGGTGTCCGGGATGACAGACATCGCCTATGCTATAGAAGCGATGCGGCGAGGTGCGTTCGACTACATAACGAAGCCTTTCGATTTGGGACAGGTCCACGTATCAGTCGAGCGCGCGCTACGTTATCAAGTCCTTGTCGCGGCTAAACGCTATTACGAGCAGTCGCTCGAAGAAACCGTCAGGCTGAGGACCGCGGAGCTGCGCTCATTAAACGAGGATTTGAATCGGATGCTGGAAGCGTTATACCGGAACTATCGCGCAACACTGCGAGCTCTTGCGGGCGCGCTGGAGGCGCGCGACGTTGAAACCTCCGGCCACTCGGACCGCGTGGTCGCTTATTCACTCAGACTCGGTCGCGAGCTCGGGCTTTCGCACAAGGAGTTGATTGCGCTCGAACAGGGCGCGCTGCTGCACGACATCGGCAAAATAGGCGTGCGCGATTCGATACTTCTCAAAACCGGAGCGCTGACTGTACCCGAGTGGGAAGAGATGCGAGAGCACATCGCCCACGGGTTACGCATCATCGACGGGATAGACTTCTTGAGCGGCGCATCGCCGGTCGTTGGCCAGCATCATGAGAAATTCAATGGCAGCGGTTACCCGTTGGGATTGTCCGGTGCAAGGATTCACATCAACGCGCGGATCTTTGCGGTGGCCGACGCATTCGACGCTATAACAAGCGACAGACCTTACAGAAACTCGTCTTCCTACACCGAAGCCCGGAAAGAAATAGTTTCAGGCTCGGGTGTTCACTTCGATCCCGTAGTCGTCGACGCGTTTCTGGCTGTGCCGGAAAGCGAGTGGACCGAGATACGCAAGATTGCAAAGTCACAGGACTACATTGAGCACATAATCGACAGACACGAGATTCGTTCCTTTGTCATATCGCTCAAGCGTCATTCCGGTTTAACCGGCCCGCTAGCGGCGAGTCGGATCGCGTAGCAAGTTCGGCCCGATCGATCCGAGATTGCCATCATGGTAATCCACAATACCGGCGCCTGCTTTTTTCAGCACGGCGTCGGCCAGTGTCCCAGGGAACAGGACACTGCCAACTCAAATACTTTACGGCTATTTCGATCGTTTGCTAAACTGAGACTAGCTTCTTACGGGTTCTTTTGCTGGAGAAGTATTCCGAGATTCGAATACAGACTTTTTAGGAGTTTCCATGAAGTTGACAGCAGGCTCGCGCGCAACTTTGCGCAGGCTTCCTTTGACAGTGGCAATGTTATTAGTGTTGTTCCTCATCAGCGCAATCGGTCCGACTCATGCCCAGACGATTAACACGACAGACCGCGATCGGGGTCACGTGATTCTCAAGACTCTCAAGAACGAGATCAAAAAGAACTACTATGATCCGGGCTTTCACGGTCTTGACCTGGATGCTCTGTTTAAGACGGCCGACGAGAAAGTCGATCGCGCGGCGTCGGTGAGCCAGATCTTCGGCATCGTGGCGCAGACGTTAATCGAGTTTAACGACTCGCACCTTTTCTTTATTCCGCCTTCCCGCGCAGCTCGCTCAGATTATGGCTGGCAATGGCAAGCAATCGGAGATAAATGCTACGTAGTCGCGGTGAAGCCCGATAGCGATGCCGAGCGAAAAGAACTGCTACCTGGCGACCTGGTCATCTCGATCGACAACTTTCAGCCCGTTCGCGACAACGTGTGGAAGCTGGACTATCTCTATAATGCCCTAAGACCTCAACCTGGAATGCGCGTGGTCGTCCAACATCCCGGCGGTAAGCAGCAGCAGATTGATGTGTTGGCGAAAGTCACCGAGCGAAAACGCAGACTTGATCTGACCCACGACTTAAGTGATTTTTGGACGCTCATAAGAGAATCAGAGAATGAAAACCGCCTGTATCGCGACCGCTACTCGGAGATAGGCGTTGATGTGATGATCTGGAAGATGCCGCAATTTGAGTTTAGCGAGCAGGCCATTGACGATATGATGCGAAAGGTTCGGAAGCATAAAGCGCTCATCCTGGATCTGCGCGGCAATCCCGGAGGTGCCGAAGAAACCTTAAAGCGAATGATCGGTTATTTCGTCGATCACGATGTCAAAGTCGGCGATCTTAAGCGACGCAAAGAAACCAAGCTGCTTGAAGCCAAGCCTCAAGGCGGCGTCTTTAGCGGCAAGCTGATCGTGCTCATCGACAGCAGGTCAGGTTCGTCGAGCGAGATTTTCGCTCGGGTGATGCAGATCGAAAAACGCGGCACCGTAATCGGTGATCGCTCGGCGGGCGCGGTCATGCGAGCAATAGGAAATAGCTACCAACTGGGCGCCGATGTTATCGTGCCCTACGCGGCGAGCATCACGGACGCTGATTTGATAATGACCGACGGAAAGAGCCTCGAGAAAAACGGAGTAACGCCCGATGAACTCTTGCTCCCGACGGCAGCAGATCTCGCCGCGAAGCGTGATCCGGTGCTTGCGCGCGCAGCCGAACTGGTTGGTGTGAAACTCGATCCCGAGAACGCCGGCTTATTATTTCCGGTTGAATGGCGGAAGTAGGCATCAGTCAAATTAACGAACAACAGAGCGGGCGCAGAAGCAAACTTTCTGCGCCCGCTCTTCGATGATCTTACTATGGAATCGTTACTCGCTGGCCCGGGTTCACAAACGAAAGCCCGCTCTCGCGAATCTGCTTGTTCAAGTTCGGTATTGCCTCATCGATCAGTTTGTTCAACTGTTCGATCATAGCTTTTAATTCCGTTGAGAGTTCACCGAGTCTTGTCATTTGATCAGGTGTCGGCGCGGCTGTGTAGTTATCGAGCCCGTTAGAGAGCTGGCCGATTCTTCCGAGTACTGGTCGCGGCGCATCCGGTAGCGGAGGACCCGCGCTTCCCGATTGATCGAATGTTGGCACAAGCCTCTTCTGAATGTCGTCAACCTGATCCGATAAAGACTTCACTGCGTCATTGACTTCCCGAGACACGTTCGGTGTTCGTCTCAACGACTCTTGTAGCGAAGTCATTTGGGTCTTCAGATTTTGCACCGAGCGCTGGGCGGCGCCGGCCGCTCGCTGAAGCTCGTACGACTTCATGAGGGCATCGCTCCATTTAGCGCGGTCGCCTTCTGAGATTTGTACGCGCGGGTCTTCTTGAACGCGCACCGTAGTCGTCACGTCCTTGCCGCCAACCGAGACCTTAACACTGTATTCACCAGGAGAGACGCGAGGTCCCCGTCCGCCGCCGAACGGGCCTCCGCCACCGCCAAGCTGCGGGCCGGCCGGCTGCTCCTGCCCGGCGACTCCGGGTTCTGCCGTGGCCGGCTGCGCCGATTGCGCTTGCTGACCCGGGCCTCCTCCTCCTCGGGCTCCACCACCAGCACCGCGTCCTGCACCTCCGCCTCCTCCACCGCCTGATCCGCGGGCGCCTCCACCACCGGGGCCCAGGCCGGTCTGGTTCGGCCCCGCGAGCCGGAGGTCCCAAACTACTCGATTAACGCCGGCTTCTTTTGGACCGGTCAGTTCGCGCACGACCTTGCCGCTCTTGTCGGTTATCGTTATTCGAACATTCCCCTCAGGCTTGGCCCGAAGATAGTAATCGATCATCGCGCCGTAGGGCGGGTTCGCCGATTCAAACCATTTGTGACCCGTATTACCCTTGCGGTTGTACAGCCGGAACTCGGTCGCGGTTGGACTCTCGAACACCGCAACGTCAGATGACATCACTGCGTCAGACATTTTCTCAAGAGCGCTGATGTTGTCCAGAACCCAGATCGAGCGGCCGTGAGTCCCAAGCACCAGATCGTTGTCGCGAGGATGGATCTGAATATCGTCAACCCGAACCATCGGCAAGTTTCCTTTCAGGCGCGACCAGTGCCCTCCGCGATCGAGCGAGACAAATGCGCCGAACTCGGTTCCGAGGAAGAGCAGATTCTGATTGCGGGGATGCTCACGTATCACCCGGCAGGTAACACCCGCCGGCAGATCGTTCTTCAGGGATTTCCAGGACTCGCCGTAGTCGGACGACACAAAGATGTATGTGGTGTAATCGTCACCACGATGCCCGTCGAATGTGGCATATACCATGCCCTCGGCGAAACGCGACGGAACGACCCTGCTTACATAAGTGTTCTTTGGCAGGCCGGGTACCTTGTCGGTTATGTTCTTCCAGGTCTTGCCGGCGTCTCGAGAAATCTGAAGATTGCCGTCGTCGGTGCCGGCGTAAAGCAACCCCTCCTTGATTGGCGACTCGGCAATCGTGACTACCTGACCGAAAGTCTGCACTCCGTCGTGGCGCGAGAGCATATTTTTATCTGGAAGGACGCCCATGATCTGAAGCTTCTCACGATCCTGATCCTTCGAAAGATCCTCGCTTCGACTCCACGAGTCGCCGCGATCGGTCGATTTGAAAACGCGATTCCCGCCGTAGTAGATCGTGCGATTGTTGAAGGGAGAAATCAGGATAGGCGAATTCCAATCGAAGCGATAAGGCTTCTCGCCCGCTGGAGGTTCGGGCCTGATGTTGCGGCGCTCGCCGGTCTTAAGCTCGAGGCGCGCAACATTTCCGTCCTGCGATTCAACATAAATCGTATCCGGATCGGTTGGATCAACGACTGAGTAGAACCCATCTCCGCCGCCGGTGCGAATCCAGTCGTCGTTGGTTATGCCTTCAGTGTTGAGCGTGCCAATGGGTCCCGCCCAGCTTCCGTTGTCCTGGAGCCCGCCGTAAACCATGTAAGGCTTTCTGTTATCCAGAGAGATTTCGTAGAACTGCCCGAGCGGGATCGTGTTTAGGTAATCCCACGATCGCCCTCGATCATACGACTGATGAATTCCTCCATCGGAGCCGGCAAGCATGTGGTTCGAATTCGACGGGTCAATCCATAATCCGTGATAGTCGCCGTGGATGCGGGTGACTACGTTTTGAACCCAGGTCTTGCCGCCGTCTTCGGAAACGAACATGTTAGCCGCGCACTGCCAGATGCGCTGGTCGTTGTTCGGATCGATTCGAATCTGGCTGTAGTACATCGCCCGGGAATCAAGATCGCTCATCTTCTTCCAGGTCTCGCCGCGGTCCTCCGAACGAAACACGCCGCCCTTGGCGTTTTCGATGATCGCATAGACGATACTGGGATTCGCGCGGTAAATGTCGATGCCTATGCGGCCGATGTTCCCTCCTTCGGGCAGGTCCTTAGTCAGCTTTTTCCACGAAGCGCCGCCGTCAATCGTCTTGTAGAGCGCGCTCCCCGGACCCCCGCCGTTGAAGCCCCATGGGGTGCGTCGTCGCTGGTATGCGGCAGCATAGAGAGTTCCGGGGCTCTGGGGATCGATTGCGATATCGATTACACCAGTGTCTTCGTTAATGAACAGCGATTGCGACCACGTCTTTCCGCCGTCAGTTGTCTTGTAGACACCTCGCTCGCGATTCGGCCCCCACAAGTGGCCGACTACCGCGACGTAAACGATGTTTGGATCGCGCGAGTCGATCACAACCCGGCCGATATGTCTGGAATCCTTGAGCCCCATGTTCTGCCAGGACTTCCCTCCGTCGAGCGAGCGATAAACGCCGTCGCCCCATGAGGAACTCTGGCGATTGTTGGGCTCGCCGGTGCCGACCCAGATTATGTTGGGATCGGAAGGCGCAATGCAGATATCGCCGATCGACGTCGATCCCTGCTCATCGAAGATGGGCTCGAAGGTCGTTCCGGCATTTGTCGTTTTCCAAACACCCCCGGTCGCGGCTCCTACGTAGAAAGTCGACGGATTCCCATCGACAACGGCGAAGTCGTCGATGCGTCCGCCCATAATAGCGGGTCCGATTGAACGCCATTGCAGATTCTTCAGCGCGACTTCTTCAGGCCTTAGCTTGCCGTTTTGTCCGAGCACAACGCCGGCTGAGGCGAGAACAACAGCCGATATTAAAACCATTGAGCGAAGGTAAACACGCTTGAACGATGTGTTCAGGCGAAACTTGATGTTATTCATAGCGTCCTCGTGTTGTTGTTCCACTGGTTGGAGAGGAAAGATTAGCCTTGTTAGCGCCCGGAAATTATCACCGCGATAATCCCGAGTCAAGTACGCCCTGGGGCGCGCACGCGGCTGGAACCAGTACTCGCAAGGTTTGATTTCCGGTTGTAGCTCGCCGGCGTGGGTCAGGAATTCGACGGGGTGTCTAGAAGCTCGATTTCTTCGCCACGAACAGGCCGAACGCCATAGCTCCGCAAGCGTAGGCTTGTTTCATCAAAGGAAACGACGCGACGAATCGGCGGGTCGGGGCTCCGGTAAAACGCACCAGGAATTTCATCGCGTGCCGGTCAGCGAGGCTAGAACAAAATTCCCAGGTGCGCTTGACGTGGCTGGTTATGTCTTCAGCCGTTGTAACCGTCAGACCCGAGTCACGCATCCACTTCTGGTAATCGCTAAGACTGTCGAGACTTGCACTGAGCATCGCCTCCGCAATCGTCGCTACCAACTTCTGTTCGTTTTCGGGCATGGGTCCATCCCGGCGAAGCCAGGCGCAAACCGCCAGCACGCCGCCGGGTTTCAAGGCTGAGGCGCAGCGTTCGAAAAACCTTTTCTTGTCCGGAAAGTGCTCGCTGCTTTCCATTATCCAAACCATATCGAAGGTTTCAGGTTGAGGTTCCCATTGATTTGCGTCACTCAATTGGAATCGAACGCGATCGCTCAGACCCCTGGCCTTCGCCTTTTTGCTTGCCATTCTTGCTTGAACCGGACTGATTGTGATGCCGGTTACCTGGCAGTCAAAGTTCCGGGCCAGCCAAAACGCGGAACCGCCAAGGCCGCAACCAATGTCCAGCACCGTGGCGCCTCGAGAGATTCCAGCGCGTTCCGCCAGACGTTCCATGAGTTGAATCTGGGCCCGCGGGACCGTTTCATCGCCGTTCCAATAGCCATGATGGAGATGTTCTCCCCAGAACAGTCGGTACAAGAACGACAGGCGATCGTAATGCTCGCGTATGTGATTGATATCAACCTTAAACTGCGTCGATGTGCTCATGCTACGGAAGTTCACCTCGATTGAATACGACGACAAGAAATGGAAGCTATTCCGGTTTCAAGATCGAAGTAACCCGCAAATAACCAACTACCAATCTCAGGTCTGGTACGAATACACTCTTCTTAGATTATGTTCGAACAACCTGGCCGGCAGCACGCTGGTCACCGCTTGACGGGCTGTCACAAAGATCCGGTTCTCCCATTGTCCAACCTGTCCCATCCGCCGCGCGCGTTGTTGCATGTGGGCGGTGCGATGACAGCGCAGCGATTCGTAGCGGCGCAAGCTTGCCTCCAGCGACCGGCCCTTTTCGAGGCACTTCGCGAGTACCAGCGCATCTTCAAGCGCAAGTCCTCCACCTTGTCCAAGGTTCGGAGTGCAAGGGTGCGCAGCGTCACCGAGCAGCGTCACCCGCCGATCACCCCACCGTCGCAATGGGGCAAGATCATACGCGCCATTCTTCAGAATGGCTGTCTCATCGGTTGACTCGATCAATTCGGGGATAGGGTCGTGCCAACTGGCGAACATTTTGCGCAGCTCCCGTTGTCGTCCTGAGGGCGCGTCGGGATGGTTTGAAGGCACATTGGCAGTCGCATACCAGGTGAACCTCCCGTGACCGCTGTTGAGGATTCCGAAACGATGTCCGGCTCCCCAGGTCTCGCTATTGACGCCGGAGTCTACGACAGGGCCGTCGTACGACGCCAACCCGCGCCAGACCGTGTAGCCGCGATAGATCGGATCCGAAATCCCAAAGAGCTCTGTCCGCACTCGAGACCGAATGCCGTCGGCGCCAATGACCGCGTCATGCTCCTCAACCGCGCCGCTGGAAAAGTAGATCCGAACTCTATCTCCAACCTGCTCCAAACGGTGGAGTTCCCGACCCAGTCGAACCCGCTCGCGTGGTAAGGCGTCAATGAGAACAGCCAGGAGATCGGCTCTGCGAGCGCATAGAGCCGGGACGTCAAAATTCCCCAACGCAATATTCATCAGGACTTCACCGCGACGTGCTCGCACGAGGAAATGAGTGTTCGGACCACTGCACGCCAGAACCTGCTCCAACAGACCCAAATCACGCAACACCCGGGTTGCATTCGGCCATAGCATCATGCCGACTCCGGCTTCGGAGAGTTTGGGCGCTCTCTCATACACAACGGCGTCAATGCCAACTTGATGAAGCGCGACTGCCGCTGCGACTCCGCCGATTCCTCCGCCGATGATGCCAATTTTCGCCACAGACACGTTCGTTAATCAGGGACAACGCGAACCAAATCCGATCCGCCCGTCACATACGGTGACCTCGGTTGCCGTTTTTCTCTTAATCAGGTTTCCAGCACGGTGGGAGATCAAAACGAAAGGTCATGATAGCTCATGAAACGGAGCTACGTCGAGCATGCCGGCCGCCAGGCGTCGCTGCTGATGTGCTTCCCAGCATTTCCTTAAGCTGTTCAACCCCATCGCTTGTGAGATGGTACCGCCGTTGGGATAATCAGGCCACAGCGTGGACAAAACATTGAGCGGAATTGATGCCTCTCCTGAAGTACTGGTCGACGAATTCTTGAGCGAATTTCAGCGCTCGGGAACTTTCCTGCGCAACCGTATATCCGGCTTGGTAGAGCTCGCCTCTTCGCGAGATCCAGGAGTCGCGGAATCCGCCACCAGAGCATTGTTTGGATCATTAGTCGAACGACTGGCGGATTCGTTCGAGCCGCACGCGGCGGCGCTGTACAACCGAGTCTTCGCCCAGATAATTCAGATTTGCCGAAGCGATCCACGCGCACTCGCTCTCGATCGAGAGCTCACCCGCTTCGGCCTCCACACTGAAGAGGATATGGTTATTCGCACCGATGCGTTGCGGCCCGCTTCGCGCTTCCTTGCGCCGGCCCTGGAATATTCCCTCAAGCGCGTGGTTGTTCTCTCTAGAGTTACTCTCGGGGCCGACGTGGCCATTACGAGCGTGATTCTTGAACGCCTGAAACTCGAATTTCCCGACGCCGAGCTAGTGCTGGTCGGGGGTAAAAAGACGACAGAGTTATTTGGTGGCGATCCGCGCCTGCAATTCAAATCGATCGACTATAGACGTGGCGGTGCGTTGATAGAGAGACTGCTGGCTTGGATCGAATTGCTCGCCAGTGTGAGAGAACTGACCAATGGATTAAGCGGCGGCGAATATCTCGTTATCGATCCCGACAGCAGACTCACGCAGCTCGGACTTCTGCCAGTTACGGATAAACTTACCGCCTGTCTTTCACCGAACTATCTATTCTTTCCCAGTCGCGACTACGGAAGCGGCACTTCACAATCGCTCGCGGAACTGACTAGCGCCTGGCTGGACGAGATCTTCGGCGAGGGCCGGATGACTCATCCCGGCGTGAATCTCAAGCAAGGAGACGTAGACCTAGCACGCCGCCTCGCCAGTCGATTAAGGGGCAGCCGTTCGCGTCGAATCATAGCGATGAACTTCGGGGTGGGCGAAAACCCGCTTAAGCGCGTCGGAGATGAGTTTGAGATCTCGCTGATTGATTGTCTCGCTCTACAAGGCAACGCAGTGATTCTGGACAAAGGCGCCGGAGGCGCCGAGACCGCCCGGATAGACAGGGTTGTCGCCGAAGCAACGCGCATTGAACTCGATCGGCGCGCGCGCGCGACCGAAGTCAACGAAGATAACTTACTCAATCACCTAACTGCGGCTCCTTTCGAAACCGATATTCTAGTTTGGAGCGGCCGAATAGGTATGCTCGCCGCATTGATCGGTGAGAGTGATCTCTACATCGGATACGATTCGGCGGGGCAACACATCGCCGCGGCGCTTGGAGTCCCTTGCATCGACGTCTTCGCTGGATCGAGCTCGCCGCGCATGCTGGATCGCTGGAAACCGACAGGCAAAGCCGAAACTCGAGTGGTGCCGGTTGACACTGTCGCCCAAGCCTCAGCCGAGATTGTCACGAGCGTACGGCAACATGCCGATGAACTGCTGAAGTCCAGTCGGTAGGAGTAGAGTGTGAGCGATCGCGCCCGGTCCACGAGGGCATTCGATCGACAGCATATATCTCTGGTTGTCACCTCTAGTTTCTTTCACCCCCACCGTGCGTCATGCTACACAACTTGCAGGCGGTCGGAGGCTCGGTGTTGTCCACGGCGTGCCTAACCGGTTTGAGCGTTCGCAGGTACGCGAAGATCGCGCTCAAGTCTTCATCGGTCATGCTCCGGTAGAATGCCCATGGCATTACCGGGCTGATGGAACGGGCTTTTACCTTGCCCGTCCGCATTGTTTGAATGAACAGTTCTTCGCTGTAATACGAAATGCCGGATGCATCCGGAGTAATGTTGGCAGCCATCACCGTTGCCTCGGGTGTTGTGAACAAAAGGCCGCCCGCGAATTCGAGCCCGAGCTTCGGTTGTCCCCTTTCTTGAGCGGTGTGGCAATCAGCACAACTCCCCGTACGAACGAGAAAGGCTCCGCGCTTCACAGGGTCCGACAAGTCAGGTACAGGTACTGGCTCGGTCACGGGTTGCGGCGCGCCGCGGATAAGATACTTAACCGGAAAGATGATTTCGGTCTTGGGCAGCGCATTCTCAACCGGCGGAAGAGAGCGCAGGTAGACGATCACCGACGCCAGGTCTTCGTCGGGCATCTCGCGATAATTCATATACGGCATCAGCGGGAACAAGGTGCGGCCGTCGTGGCCAATGCCCTCTCGAATCGCCCGCGCCAGCATATCGTCGGTCCAGTTGCCAGCACCCGTTTCCTTGTCGGTAGTGAGGTTCGGGGCAACGAGCCGGCCAGGGAGGGCTGAGCCTTCACCGAACACGGTTCCCGCACCCAGTCTACTGGCCAATGCAGGCATGCCCGGCGCGTTCGGGTCTCGTTCGGAGTGACAAGCTACGCAGCCTGCCACCGAGGTCGCCAGATAACGTCCTCGTTCCAGCCGTGCTGGCGTTGCTTCAAATGCCCGATCGGTTAGCGCGCGAACCTTCGGCCCGATGAACGGCCGCCATCCAATGGTGGAGCTGATTCCCCCGATGAGAAGGGCGAGGATTACGAATGCTGTACCGGCCAGCCCCCTTTTCCAACGACGAGCCATGATATCCCTCTTTTTTTCTCGAATTAGCTCATACCGCGGATCTTCTTATTACTTCGGTTTGTTTTCTGTCAAGGCAGCAAAAGCTAGACGCGCGGCGCATTGTGCTCTATCCTATCGCCAGTGTGCCCACCTGACTCAACACGGTAATTCGAGGAACCCGATGGGACTCTCGTCAATCTACCTAGGCAATCAAACCTGGGAAGACTTCATAAGCGATCGTCAGTCAATCGCAAGCTTCGAGAAAGCTGTCGAGCAACGAACTGGTCTGGTTGATGAATCGCTGGCAATCCCGGGCGCTATTCGGGTCGCGTTGAACCCGCGCGATTATCGTATAGCGCTCGAATCGGGACTGGGCGCGCTCGGCTCAGGAATGACTTATGGAATGAACGATTCGAGCTACAGCATCGAATTCGGTTTCGACAGGCTCGCCGGTGGAATCGACCGCCTTAACGCGGACTTCAACCTTCTGCTGGGAGACGTCATCTGGAAGCTCGAGATGCACGAGGAAACTCTCAGCAACATCCTGAATGAAATTCGCCTCGCCGAGTTCGAAAGAGAAGCTCGCGCGTATCGAAGCCGAGCAGAGAAGGCTTACTTGAATGGGTGGTACGTCGAAGCGCTCGGTGACTTCCTGGAAGCGGAAAAGCGCAATTATCCCGACTTCGGCGTTCTAAGATCGATCGCCAATATTTGCCTCTACCATCTGATCAACCTCTCGAGCTCGCTCGAGTACTTTCGCAAAGCCGCCAAGTACTCGCGCCCGAACGATGCGCGACAATCGGCTGAAGCCCATTATTTCGCAGCGGTCGTCTGCGCGATTCAACAGCAATTCACCGAGGCGCTCGATCATTTCAGTGAAGCCGTCGCTCTCAATCCCGAATTGTTCGAAGCCCATTATCAAAGGGCTTGCATGGCGGCGATGTTGAACGAAAACGGCGCAGTGATCGCGAGCCTGGAGATTGCAATCAAGGGTGACCCCCGATACTACGAACGCGCAAAAACCGATGATGTGTTCGACGGCATTCGCCCCGAAGTGCAAGCTCTGCTCGACCAGTTGATGCAGCCTGTGAAAGCGAAGCTCGCAGAAGTCACCCGCGACGCGAGCAGGCTGAGACGTTACGTCATCGCCACGCCTGAAAAACGGCAGACGCTGTCTGGAATGTTCCAGGATGTTGAGCTTCGTGTGGCGGCCGCGAATACTTACAGATCCGGAGTTCAGCTTATGCAAACGCTCTCGCAGGTGCAGCAGGACTTGCGCGGCGTTTACGATCAGTTCTACAAGCAGTACGACATCGGCACGCGCGACTATGTGAGATCCGTTGCCATCAGCCCTGATGGGCGTCTTGTCGCTTCGGGGTTTCTCTACGAAGGAATCAAGGTCTGGGAGGTGGACAGCGGCGTGCCTCTCCGATCACTTCGAGGTCATACCGCAAGCGTTAACTCGATAGCGTTCAGTCCAGACAGTCAATGGCTGGTTTCAGGCAGCCGCGATCGTACCATCAAATTGTGGGACGTCTACGCCGGGCGTGAGATGCGAACCCTCGACGCAAAGGACTGCGGCGAGGTGCGCGCGGTGACCTTTAGCCCTGACGGCTTATGGCTCGCCTCGGGCAGCACCGATTCGATCGTCAGACTATGGAGAGTGATCACAGGTAAGGAAGTTCAACCGATGGAAGGTCACGAAGGGCCGGTCACTTCGACAGTGTTCAGTCCCGATGGGCGATATATAGCTTCGGGAAGCCTCGATCGCACGCTCAAACTTTGGGACGCGGACACAGGGCGTGAAATGAAGACGTTCGAAGGCCACACTGCCGGCGTGGATTCGCTAGCCTATAGTCCGGATGGCCGCTTGCTGGTATCGGGCGGCGAGGACAAGATGGTGCGCGTCTGGGATGTCGACACTGGGCGGGAGATTCGCGCACTCGTAGGGCATATCAACGACGTGACTTCAGTGGCATTCAGTCCAAACGGCCAGTTGGTCGCCGGCGGGAGTCTCGGTCAGACGATCAGGATATGGAACCTGGCCACCGGCCGTTTGGTTAAGACTCTGTGGTTCAGCGAAATCAGCTGGCATCCGGTTGCGTTTAGCCCGAAGGGACAGTGGATGGCGCTCGCAAGCAGGGACGTTCAGCTCTGGTTGAAAGCGCTGCTGACTGAAGAGGAATATGCCGAAGTGAAGGCGGGCGAAGAGCGCGCGAAGCTTATGCGACTGGAGGCCGACAGCCTTGCGCACGAGCTTGCAGAGCTGAAACGTTTTGAGCGAGACGAAGCCGCGCAGGAAATCACAAGAGCCCAACGCCGCGCCGCCGGTGAATGCGAGGTCTGCGGCACCAGACTGAACATTGCCCGAAGAGTCGTGCGCCGACACCGATGCAAAGCTCACCGAATGCCAATGCGGTTAATACGCGATCATGACGCCGACGAATTTGGTTGATCAATAGTGAATAGCACTGCTTAGCGAGGCGGTTTTACCGGCGGAGGTTTCGGCGGCTGTTCACCCTCCGGCTTCGCAGAGTGCGCGGCGGCAACGCAGGCTTGTATCTGGGCTCTTACTTCCGCGTACGGTTTGTCAATGGGCTTGTTCGCCTTGTCTCGCCAGCCCTTGACGATTTCACCTACGATCGGGAACTGGCCATACTGATAATCCACCGTATGAAACAAGCTGTCTTCCGGTTCCAGAAAAACCAGCATCTCTTCGTCTTTGGTGTAGTTGTCTTCGGCGCACCTCACGCTGGATCGTGCCAGTACATTCAACTCCTTGAGCGTGAAATCCCCGTCGATTACGTCGACTGGCGTCAACACCGCCAACTGACTGTACTCGCCTTTATAGTTAGCCCTGTTTACCCGGCGAACTTTGACACGAGCGATGAGGATTGACTGCCGCGTCAATTCGTCAATAGGCATAACTCGCAGACAGCTATTTGACTGCGCGAAACCCGGCAACGCTAACAGGGGCAGCGCTATTGCTAAAAGAACCTTTCTATTGTAACCCAGACCTATTCCTCCGAAACTTGTAAATGCTACCACACGCCCGTTCGCGGGGAAAAGTTCCATTTCCTGAGAGCTTGCGAGCCGTCCTTCGACATGCCCTTCGAGATGTGCGGTTCTAGCGAGGCTATTCTAATTGATGCGCGCGAAGGCATCCGCGTAGCTTTCCAGGTTCTTTCCCTACAACCCGCGAGGGCCTTCATTCGCTGTATCGATCGGCGCCGCCAGCTCCTTTCCCTTCGCGTGCTCACCAGAAGTGTCTCTTAAACGTCGCCCCCGAGCACGCAAGAAGCTCAGGCCGATTACGACTCCAGCCATCGCAACAACGGCGATCAGAACTTTCCATCCGTGCTGTCTGATGATGCGGCCTGCGTCCTCACCAAACGTGATTGCAAGCCATCCCTCAATAAAAAATCGGAACCCGCGGCCGACGAAGATTGCGGCGATGAACCTCGACGTCTTCAGTTTGAAAACCCCGGCGCACAGGACGAAGGGCTTGAAGGGAAACGGCGGCGGCAGAACCGCAGGCACCATCACAGCTATCAGATCATATCGGCCCAGCAGGTTTTCGATGGAATTGCGTTTCTCAATCGAAACACGTTTGAGCGCGGCGATGCCCGCTCGACGCGCGGCCAGATACAACAACGTGCAGCCAACAGCCGAACCTGTGGTGGCAGCCAAGGCATAAAACGGCATCAGCGCGGGCGTGTTGGCGCTCAGCAGGATCATCACAGAGTCCGGGCCTCCGGGCAGTGGCACGCCTATCGAGTCCACAAGTGAAATGCCAAACAACCCAAAAGGACCGAAGGCTTTCAGCCATTCAAGCAGGACTTGAAGGCTGCTTTTGATTCCTAAGAAAACCAAGCCGGGTTCATTCATGCGAGGGTGACTCGATTGTCTCTGCGCCTGGATAGTAAAAGCACAGGATATCACGGTAGCTTCGACCGGCGGCCGCCTGCGCGATCGCGCCAGCCTCACACAAACCTATCTGGCTTCCAAAGCCTCGACCGCGAAAGATGAATCGTTGCCCGCGCCGTTCAATCGTGAACGTCGGACTCAGTACGGTGTTCCAACCGAGCTTTAGCCCGATCGCGCGCCGAAAGGCATCCGCCGTCAACGTTTTCCGCGTCATTGCATCCGCTACAGTGACTGATCTAACAAATCCGCCAGCACCGCCGTGATCGGTAATCAGTTCCGTCGAAAGGGAAACGCTGGACCCAAGGAACTCCGAAAGCGCGCCGAGAACCTTTCCGATTCCGGCTGAACGTTCCCATTTGTCGAAACGCGAACCCCTGCACCAGCGACACGAGACGCGCCGATATGGGTAACTTGTACTCCCGCCCCAGAGCATCGACGGCGTCACTGTCATTCCTCCGCACGTCGCGGTGTAGTAGCCCTCGACCGTGCGGCCTGCGAAGGTCAGGACTTCTCGTCTTGTCGCTTCAACCGCCTTTTCTATTTCGCTTGACGCACCGGTCTCCAGGAGCGCTTGTTCGCCCCGATAGAACTGGCAGTGAGTAGTGTCGCAAAAGTCGTAGCCTTCGACCGAGTGGCGTCCCGCATGCGCAACCATGAAAGTTCGCACGACTACTGCGAGAGCTTTGAGCGCTTCGGTTTTGCGCTGGCTTGTCTCGGCCGCGACGACGGAAGCAACCGCGGCTTCCCGATCGGTCTTCAGCACAATTCGAAGGGGACCTCGACCGCCGGAGCCCGTGTCTACGATCAACTCCCCGCATACGGTCCGCTTGATCTTTCCGGGTAGTCTCAATTCCAATGTTGCCGAACCAACCGGGCTGATTCGCGTCTCGGTTGCAACAAGCGATTCGCCGGCGGCCAGTCTAATGTAAAGTCGATTACCCGACAGTCGGATCGCTATCGCCTCGCCGCGCCTTATCGAAACGATACCCGCGACCCCAGCCGCTGTGAGATCAGCTCCTTCACCTGCGGCAACCCGTATTTCAACGACCTCCGGTTTGAACAACGTGAACAGTCCTATACGAACATCATCCCGCCGGAAGCCTGGCGGCAGCAGAAAAAGCAGCGGCACTAAAGCGGTGAGGATATTCATCAGATCGATAGACGCGTAAGCCCGGCGGAGTTCAATCCCGCCGGGCTTGTTTGGCTCGGAAAATTATCTGAACCGCGATTACTTCTCAATCGCCTTGAGCGGCGCAGTAGTGAGCCCGCTATCGCTCGCTTCGGCCGCGACCGCGCGTTCCTCCTGCTCATCGTCAAACATTTCGCTGTACTCTTCGCGATAGGGATCAACCAATGCCCCGCCTTCTGCCTTCGTAAACGTAAGCTTCCCGGTCTCGGAGTCATAGTCGATGATCACGAGATCGCCGGTTTCGACTTGTTGCGTCGCTACGAGGTTCGAAATCGCATACACCAGAAAGCGCTCGATCGCACGTTTCAAGTGGCGCGCGCCGTACTTGAAATCGATCCCTTCATCCAGAAGGAACTTCTTCGCTTCATCGGTGCATTTGAAGACGAACTTCTCACCGGTGCCTCGCATAATGCGGTTCTGCACCTGAGAGAGTTCCAGATCGAGAATAAGCTTGAGGTGATATTCCTTCAGGCTACGGAAAACGACCACCTTGTCGATCCTGTTCATGAACTCGGGTGAGAACTTGCGCTTGGCCGCTTCAGAAGCGGTTCGATAGATCTTCTGGTCGACGTCGTCTTCAAGCATGTGCTTGCCGCGCGCCGGAGCGAATCCTATCGAGCCGGTTATCAACTCGCTCATCTCTTTCGCGCCGAGATTCGAAGTAAGAAATATCATGCACTTGGAGAAATCGACTTTGCGGTTGTCGCCGAGCGTGAGCGTTGCCTTGTCCAGGATGCCGAGTAGCAGTTGCCAAAGCGCGTCAGACGCTTTCTCGATTTCATCGAACAAAACAAACGTAAGCTTGTCCTGCTCGGAGTGGTACTTGTCGAGATTCTCCTGAGTCAGCATCGGGGCGGTCTCGCGATGCCCAAGATAACCGGGCGGCGAACCAATCAGCTTGGCGATCTCGTGCGAGTGCTGAAACTCGGCGCAATCGATTTTGACCACTGCGTTGGCTTCGGCAAACAACACTTCAGCTGCGGCTTCGACCACGCGTGTCTTGCCCGAACCGGTTGGTCCGAGGAACAGCATTGTCCCCACAGGCCGTCCGGGGTTCTGCATTCCGGCAAGATATATTTGATAAAGCCCGGAGATTCGGCGAACCGCGCGCTCTTGTCCGACGATCAGCGAGCCGAGCTTAGTCTCGAACTCCTGAGCGCGCGGGCTCTTCATGTCCGGATTCAAAGGTACCCGATTGTGCGATCGTTCTCGAATTTCATCCACTTTTGTCACTCCAAGCTCCGAAAGGCAGGCGCACAGCAATGCGAGGCAAGAAGCGCCCTTGGCATCTCTGCCAACCCTCCTGGTTTACAAACAACCTGTTCCTTGGCTGCGGAGAAGCTTCGGAATGTTAGAGAAGTTATCTCGGCTAAATTATAGCCCTGTTCACGCGCGACCTGCCACGTCAACGCCTTGCTAAGCAAACCGGGGCCAACTCTTAGTGCCCCTATTATTCCAAAGGCGGTTTGTTTGTCAAGCAAAATAAAAAACAACTACATTCAACAAGCACAAAAGTAATAGTTGTGATGCGCTCCGGCGCTTCATATAATGTAGTCCCTCAGCGTAGTACGAGGCCTGGTAGGAGGTTCACTATCGCGTTGAAACGCTCACACATGCGAGTCTCTGACACGACTTCGACAAGCCGGGTGGAGCAAAAGCGCAAGAGCGTAGTTGGCGTCTGGCGATCAGTGTCGATCACTCTTGTATTCGCAGCTTTGACCGTGCCGTTTGCAAGAACGAACGCGAATCAGGGCGCCTTGAGAGCCTTGCCTTCCTGCAGCAAACCACTCGACTGCGGATACGACGCGCGAGGGGCCGAAGACGAGTTGAGCAATCACAAGCTGCAAGCGCTTCGGCGCGGTGAGCCCCCCGCTGAGCACGATGACGAGCGATCTATATCGTCATATCAGAAGCGGGGCCCGTCTGCGGACGATACCAACGATATCGCCGTCCTTCAGGATGACGGCACTCTTGTGATTCCACCCTCGAAGTTCAATCTAAAGAACCGATCGATCCTCTTCACGCCGGATGGCGCCGCCGATGGGTTTGGATATCGAATCTCGACGCCTGAAATCGATTTCAATAGTGACTTCGGTTCAAGACTCAACTTCTTTGGACCGGATGGCGAGAAGGATTCAGACAATGGATATGTTGGGGTCTCTTTCGATGGCAATCAATTCCCCTTCTACGGAGTTGCATACGACAAATTCTTTGTCGGGACGAACGGCTACATAACGTTCACGAGAGGCGACGCATCGGCCCGAATATCGCCGTCAGCGCTTGCGACCGAGCTTCCGCGGATCGCGCCGCTCTGGGCGGATTTAGAGGTAAGCGACTCAGGAAACATTTACTACAACCGTATTCGGGACGGGTACCTCTTTACATGGAACAAAGCCGGGCAGCCCACTTACGACGGCGCGAGCACATTTCAAGCTGTGCTGTACGACGATGGGCGAATCGCCTTTATCTATAAAAAAGTAAAGGTACAGGCCGCGCTCATGGGCATTTCGCCAGGCAATTCCGCGGCAGCCGCGCAACCGGTGGATTTTTCAAACCCGCCCACCGGGAGACTAACCGGTCCCCTGTTTGAAACCTTCGCGAAGGAGAAGCGGTTGGATCTTCCGGCAATCCTGCGTGCATTCTATCGCACACACTCTGACAGTTTCGACACGGTGTACGTGTGGACTAATTTTGCTTTCGACAACGGCCTGTTCATCGCACACACATTCAACATTCGGAACAACATTCAAGGTATCGGGTTGCCACTCTTCGATCACGGTCCGGCATACGGCAGTGCACATCTTGGCTCACTAATAGCGATGGGAAACGCAGGCGACTGGCCAAAGAATCCCGACGCTTACATGGTCGGATTGAATTCGGCGATAAGCATAGTCTGCCATGAGCAAGGTCATCTGTGGCTGGCGTACATCCACTTCGATGCAGACAACCAGGTGAGGGATGATTTGCTCGGCCGGCAGAATTCGCATTGGAGCTTTCTGGCTGACACACGGACGAGCGCGGATGGAGGCTACTCATCGTTGATGGAAGGTAACAGTTGGCGCGATTCGGGCGGCGGCATATTCACTACGTTTGAATCTGCCGTTAATTATTTTACGCCGCTTGATCAATACTTGATGGGCCTGCGTGCGGCGAACGAAATCGGAGACATACCTTACCTCGTGACCGATCCACAACTGAAAGAGTTCCTGCACGAGAAATCGCCGGCCACCGGCTTCTCGATGAGCGCGACGAGAAAGACCATCTCTGTAGATCAAATCGTGGACCGTGAGGGACCGCGCATCCCGGATGTTACGATCTCACCAAAAGTATTCCGCATCGCCTTCGTTGCGTTGGCCGAACCGGGTTCGACTATCTCGAGCAGCGAACTTACAAAGATTTCGGCCTATCGTGACGGAATTGTTAGATACTTCTCGACTGCAACTGGCGGACGTGGTTCGCTCGATGCCGCGCTGAATCAATAACGGGCCTTGAATGGTAAACTGTCGAGTCTGTTCCGGCGCTTCAAGGCCGAACGAATCTCTCGGCAGACAGCCTACGTCACAGTTGTAAGAAAGAAAGCCCGCAGCCAACTCCTGGATAGCTGCGGGCTTTCTTTCACCCAAATAAGAAAAAGCTACTCTATTGTTCCGACGCGATCAGACTCTTGGTCGCGCGATCGGCTTTAGCGGGACCGTGTGTAAGGACCTTGATCTTGACTTGCCGCCGTCCAAACTGAATCGCTTCCCTGTGCGTTGCAACGTACACATCCACTCGTCTGCCCCTGATGCGTCCGCCGGTGTCCATCACCTTGTACGTTCCGGTATAGGAACCGGACCTCAAGTGTACGACGGTGCCCAGCGGCAAAACGCGAGGGTCGGCGGCGATCATCCCCGGCTTGGCGTCCATCCCGGATGCGGTGCGACCTTTCAAGCAGTAAGCCGTTGCATCGAAATCAACCAGTTCAGTGTCGACATAAGGCACAACAATCGTCCTGGCGCTGGCGCTCGCTGCTGGTTTCTCCGACCGGGCGCCGATGCCGAGTTTCTCCATCCTGGCGGCGCCGGGTGCTGCAGCTTTCTCGGCGTCAATCTCGAGCGCTATCGATCCAGCATTGTTAGCCACCGCGGCCGCAATCTCAGGCGAGCTTTTTGCCGTTACCGGATCCCTCCCGACAGACAGATCCTTGAATGAACCAGGTATTTCGAGCTGGTCATTGTGATTGATCTTCGGATCCGTTGATTTGGGATTGTCGGCCGCCAGTGCGGTGTCGATTGCTCCAGTAATAAAAATGACAATCGTGAAGCTTGCTAAAACATGTAGAAATGAGGTGAGGGCTGTTGCGGGTCTCCTGCGAGGTAACCGAATCATTCTCTCTCCTGCGTGATCCTGCAAAGACATGCACCGAATCGAATTGAACGGACGAAGCGTCTCTTCTCGTCCTAATCTGAAAACATCAACGTTCAATGCGGCGCGCTTCATAATGAAGAAGGGCGAGTATAACACGCCAAACCGAGAGTCAAGCGGGCTCCAAATTGCGCGGGCTGCGCAGACCGGGTGATCGGCTCGATTACTTACCGAGCGCCAAAGGCTTAACGCGACTCTTGCAAATTTCTTGCGTTTGCCGCACTTTCTCTAAGTGTTGATTTTCACACACGGGTCTGACTTCCGAACGACTCGGGATTGAGACCAATCTGCAATGACGACGCCATGAAGACCACGGTAAATGGCACTAACATTGAATATCGCGACGAAGGCAATGGGCCTCCGGTCGTTTTCATTCACGCGTTCCCGCTCAATCAAACGATGTGGCACGATCAGGTTGCCGCCTTGAGGAATCGATATCGCACTATCACACTTGATCTTCGCGGGTTCGGTCATTCGGACGCCCCGCCAGGTCCTTATTCTATGGATCAGATGGCGGCTGACGTTCGTGGTCTGTTGTCTTTTCTAAACATCGATCAAGCCGTGCTTGTGGGTCTTTCCATGGGCGGCTATATAGCCCTTGCGTTCTATCGGAACTATCCCGACGCAGTTCGCGCAATGGTTCTTGCTGACACTCGCGCAAGCGCGGATACACACGAAGCGCGCCGGCGCCGAATTGACTCTGCCGATAAAGCTGAAAAGGAAGGCAGCCGAGCGATCGCCGAGGATATGGTTCCATTGCTTCTCGGGCACACGACCACCGACACGCTGCCTTCTATTGTCGAGCGCGTTCGCGGAGTGATTCAAAGCAACTCGCCGGAAGGGATAGCTGGAGCTCAACGCGGGATGTCCACGCGTCGTGATTCAACTTACATACTTCCAGGGATCGATTTCCCGGTCTTGATTATCGTCGGCTCCGAAGATGAGTTGACGCCGCCCCAGGAAGCCGAGAGCCTTCGAAGCGGAATCCCGGGCGCACGGTTGCGAGTGATCGCGAATGCCGGTCACCTTTCCAACCTCGAGCAGCCGGAACACTTCAACGCAGAATTGATCGACTTCTTAGAATCGCTCGAGTAGGTTGAGGTCTGAAGCTGACTTATTCGCAGGAGTACCGTAGACTGTCCAGTCTGCGGGCGGATTCGTCAAAGCGTCGAATCTCTCCGCAGAGTCCGCGCAGACTGGAAAGTCTGTGGTACGTCTTAAGTATTGGAAACACATGCGATTCTTTTCGAAGGCCTGGATTAACTCGCCGATGACTGGCGTGTGCGCAATGCTTCTTCTTGTTCTGTTGACTCGACCCTCATGGGTAACGGGTACGCAGGATCAAGAACCCAAAACCAAAGAAGAGAAACAGGCAGAGAAAAAGCCGGACGCTTTCAATGTTCGACAGCTGACTCATGGGATGGGACTCTATGCGATTGGTCCGGTATCCCCAGACAAGCAATCCGTGCTCCTGATAGCCCAGAAGCCGGACGCCTCCCCCAACCTCTACGTGATGAACCTCGGCGATCATTCTATAAGACCGCCGCTGACCAAATTGAAGTGGGGAGTGGCTACGCCGCAGTGGTCGCCCGACAATCAGTCGATCGCGTTCGCGGGATTCAATGAAGCGGCGAGCTTCGATGAGATATTCGTTCTCGACACTAAGACAAGCTCGATACGGCAGCTTACGAAGAATGCCTTCAGCGACAAGGAGCCCGTCTTCACGCCGGATGGGAAGCGCGTGCTTTACACCTCCGATGAAAGCCCGCTGCCGGACGCCGCATTCGGCATCCTGCACGTCGCGTCAATATCCGTAACCGGCGGAAAGCCCGAATTCTTCACCGAAGATGAATGCTCGTCGATTCATCCTCGCATCGCGGCCGACGGGAAAAGCGTTTTGCTCGTCAAGGTAAGTGAAGCGAGCGGTCGGCAATCGCTCTGGCTATATGGCATTGATGGAAAGCCTCAACGCGACCTCACTGAATCGAAATTCGCGCGCGTTCGCGACTACATCACCGGAGCAGCCGGAGGCTTGATTGTGCTTTGGGCGCAAGAAGAACCCGAGCAGCAGGACAACATTTATTTGCTCGATCCCAGGAACGGCCAGGTACGCGAGCTGCCCGAGCCCGATTTGCCCAAGCACAACCCGGCGCTGTCACCGGACGGCAAGCTTATCGCGTTCGTCGGACCGGCAAATTTCGGCTCGCAGCTTTTTCTGTACGACTCGTCGACCGCTCAAATCAAACAGCTCACCTTCAAGCCGGGCAACACCCACTCGCCGATGTTTGTCTCAAACACAGAAATAATGTTCGGCTCCAATCGAGATCGAGACAACGAATTATATCTGATGGACCTCACTCAATCGGTCGAAGAGAAGAAGAAAAAGTAAATCGACCGGTAGGCGTGTGCCCCTGTGCGCGGCCCGCGTACTCATTGCGCTCCTGTACGGAAAAGGGGCGCGCGCGGAGGCACGCCTCTACAGGTGCCCAAACAAATCCTTTTGGCCGCTCGCGATTATTGACTCTTTCAAGCGAGGATATTCGCCGATAAGCAATGCCGGGCCCGGAACCTTGTCACCCTCGAGCATGGCTTTGATCTCGAGCGCGTTCACGACGCCTTTGCCTCGGAAATGATTGTTAGTCACAACGTAACTCTCTTCCGACTGCATCGATACCTTCTTGATCTTATTGACCCAGCTATCGAGCTCATCGAGCGAATAGAGATAGTTGTAACGGTCGTGCGGGGCAGCATTCGCCCGAAACCAGTTCTCGTAGTTCCGTCCGTGCAAGCGCACATAACCGACACGCGAGGTCGTGCGAGCCGATGGTTTTATCGAGCGCGCGAACAACGGTTGATCGATGTTGCAGAAACCGACACCGCGCCGCTCGAAGGATTGATAGATTGCGGGTTCGTTCCACGATGCGTGCCGCAGCTCAACCACAAGAGGATAGTCGCTGAATCGATCGAGCAAACCTGCAAGATAGTCGCGTTCCCCTTCGGTATTCTTGAACGACCATGGAAACTGAAGAAGCAACGCTCCAAACTTCCCTGCTTCCACCAGAGGGTCGATTCCCTCGCGAAATACCTTCTCATCTTCTTGAGTCGCCTGGCCGCGGTCGTGGGTGAATCGTTGATAGAGCTTTGCGGTGAACCTGAAGTTGCGATTGTGCGTGACGCGTTTGGCCCACGCTCTGGAAGAAGACGCCGCGGGCGGGCGGTAGAAGCTGCTGTTGATTTCGATGGTGTCGAAATAGGTTGCGAGATACTCAAGGGGATCAAACTTCGAACCAAGCCTGGGCGGATAGACGATGCCGTTCCAGTCTTTGTAAGACCATCCGGCCGGTCCAACGCGGATCGTGTGCTTCACTCTTCAACATTAAGGCAGAGTTGGTGGAGTGTGAAGTGATTGCAGAGTGGGATGCCGGCTAAGGTTGCTTAGCTCGCAGCTCGCTGGCTTTCCGGTATTCGCGGTTCGCTTCATCCGGAAGTCCCTGGCTGTAGAGAGCGTGACCGAGCTTTGTGTGGAGTGCGTCGTCGGACGGCTTGAGCGCGATGGCTCTGCGAAAAGATTCGGCGGCCTGTTTCCACTGTTGCCGCGTGAAGTACTCTTCGCCCAACGCAGCGACAAGGTTCACATTTTTTTCATCCAGCGTGGCGGCGGCTTCAAGCTCCGAAAGTGAGTCCTGATTCTGCTGACTGCGATAAAGCAAGGCGAGGTTGTAATGCGGCGCCGCCCATTTGCCGTCAAGGTCGATCGCGCGTTTGAACGCGCGCTCGGCCCGCCAGGCATCGAGCTTGCCCTGATAAACAAGCCCGAGCGCGTTCTCAACCGAGGCCAGCTTCGCGCTTTGTAGCTGCATCAGCGCGCGTTCGGCCTCGTCATAGAACTGTAATGATATTAACGCCTCAGACGCGCTGAGCTTTTCAAGCGTGCCAAGATCCCCACTGTCTGGCGCAAGCGCCCGTGCACGCACGAGCATCTGCCCTGCGCGTTTGAACTCATCGACTTTGTCGGAAATGTTATCGCTGCGAACGTCGCCGCTGACGATCAACCGCCCCTGTTTGATAAGCGCCTCGGCAAGCAGCGGTTTGAGTCGCGCCGCATCCGCCGCCGCGCCGGGATCCGAAGCCAGCCGCGTGTAGATGTCCCACGCACTGGCGTTCCCTGGTCCGAGCAGGTTCTTCGAAGCTATCGCCACTTCGACTTGCAACACCAATGGCGAGGGCGCGCCTTCCGGCCGAGCCACGGGAACGGAAACCGAGAGATTCTCAGGCTGAGAATTCGCGCGTTCCGATGATACGGCCGCAATGCTCGGTGGATTGACCGACGGTTTTGGCGGAGATGGGATCGTTGGAGTGGTCACTTCAGCCGGCACCGGTTCGCGAGCGGGCGAATTGCCTGGCTGAGATGCACGTATGCTTTCGGTGGCCGGTGGAGTTACCCCGCGCGCTGCAGAGGATTTCGCGGTCGTCGGTTGTCCGGGTCTGGATGCAACCGCCCCGGGCGTCGCGGCCGGTTTTACAGGAGTGCGTCCCGGCGTCGATGGCCTGGGTGGGGCCGGCGTAGTGGTAACTTCTGTCTTCGATTCGCGAGCTATCGCAGTGGCTGGCGCCTCAACTTTCTCTGAGATTGTGGAGGGATCGGTCTTCGTTTGAACTGCAACCGGCGGCTGATTCGTCACCGCCGGCGCCGTTGGTTTTTGCTCGACAATCGCACGAGGCACTTCATTCCCATTGGTCTCCGACGCTTTGGCCTTGGCGGCCCTGAGCTCTGGAGCCCTCGATTCCGGCGTGGACTTCGGCGCAGTTGCGAGCGGCGCCGGCTGATCGCTTACCGCGGAAACATGTTGTCGCGCGACGCCGATCTGCGCGAGCGCGGTACCGGTTCGCCAGGGATGCTGTTTGTTCGCCGTGTCGTCCGCAAGTCGAGCCTTCAACAAATCGAAGAGTTCATCGGTGGTAACGGCTACATTACCACTGGAGTCGGCTCCGTCGATCAAGACATCGGCCAGATGCTTTGTAAACGCGCCGTGACCTCCCCATCGTTGTCCCTCGCGAGAGAACTCACCGGGCCCACTGGCAATGATCGCAGATATCCCGGGACGCGAAGCAGTAAGTTGTTCGAACGATTGCTCGAATGCTTTGGCCGAGTTGGAATCAATATCGGGATCGAAGAAGTCGCGTCGCACCGCATCGGCAACAAACAGTACGCGGGCCGCGCGAATCCGCCGGCTCAGCGCCAGGCCGAGTTCGGTGACTGACAACCCGGTCCCGTACGAGTCCTTCGGATCGGCGTCGTAACCGAGTAGATAGGATTCTGCGAACTCGCGCTCGATGAAACCATGACCGGAAAAAAAGATGATGACGGTGTCAGACTCAGATGCAGATCTCGCGAGCCAGTTGCCGATTGCGGATTTGATAGCTGCTGCGGTCGCTTCGGCGCCGGTGAGCAGCCGGACGTTTTGCGCACTGACTCCACGCTTCTCGATTGCGTCCGCAAATAAGGCGGCATCGCGATCGGCAAACTGAAGCTGCTGACCACCTGGTAGTTTTTGATACTTCGATATGCCGATAACAACTGCCCAGGTTTTCGGCGACTGGGTAGGTTGCTGGGCGGGGGCGGAGAAAACCAACGCAAGAATGATTAGAAACGCGTGCAGCCACTTCGGGCTGAACATAAGCCTGGGTTTGAGCTCGAGTATTAGCATGAGTTCAGATGGGAAAGGGCGCTGGCTTCTACGTTGAGTAGAGGCGCGCGCCCTTAACAACTTCAACATCATTCGCCCTCATTCAGGGCCTTGCTCTTGGTCTATTTGAAACTTGTGACCGCAGCTTCTTCGTTGTCGAACGATTCAAACACAGTGAGAAGCTTGGTTATTGTCAGCAGGTCGTGAATCTTCTTGGTCTGATTCAGAAGCTTCAACTGTCCTCCGTTGTGGTTCGTTGTGGTATAAGAGCTGACCAGCTCGCCGATCCCCGAGCTGTCCACATACGACACATCACCAAGGTTGAGTAATATCTTTTTGTGCCCCTCGTCGAGTTGGCGGCGGACGGCTTCGCGCAGTTGCACGCTTCCTTCACCAATCGTGATCTTGCCGGAAAGATCTAGTATGGTGACCTCGCCTGTCTGACGGTCTTTGATATTAAGATTTGCCATCGCACGTCTCCTTTTCAGTCGGTACAGATTTAAGGATCTAATTTCAGCGCTTTTTCTTTGTCATTCGCACTACGCTTCCGCCCTCCGGATGAATCGAATGCTGAACCTCATCCATGAAAGTTCGCATGTAAAAAATGCCCCGGCCGCTCGGGTTTAGCAAATGATCCGAGTCTGTGGGGTCGGGTAAGTGCGCCGGATCGAACCCCGCTCCGTAATCTCTGACGTACACAGTGAGCGCTTCGTCTTCTGTAACGAAGCGAACATCCACTTGCTTGTCGGCGGCGTTTCTATTGCCGTGCATTATCGCGTTAATGACCGCCTCGTGCACCGCAAGCTCGATCCAGCTTGCATCATCCTCGCTAAACCCCATCTTGGCTGTAACGCTCTTGGTAACCGATGCCACCAGGTCAACAAACTCGAGTTTGCTATTGATTGAAAGCTCGATGGTCTCTGTCATCGGCTCGCGGGATGCCTTTCGTCTGAACGTTCCAACCGCCGGTCAAACCGCGCACTGTAACAAGCAAGGTGGTCTCAAGGCGCGTCATTGTGTAACATACGGAAAGTTGCGATGTCAAGATCGATGAGAATCAAGGGCCCCGCGCGCGTGGAAGGGTCACTCTCGGTCCCCGGCGACAAGTCAATTTCACACCGGATATCGATGCTCGCTTCCATCGCGAGCGGAACCTCCACGGTCACCGGGCTGGCTTCCAGCGCCGACTGCAGCGCTACACTCGACTGCATTCGTAAGCTCGGAATAGCGGTTGAAAGTGATCGTTCCGAGCTCGTGATTCACGGCCAGGGGCTGCTCGGATATCGCCAATCCTCGCCGGTCGTTGATCTCGACGCGGGTAACTCAGGTTCAACGATGAGAATGCTCAGTGGGCTGCTCGCCGGCCAACGCTTCACGTCTCGCATTGACGGGGACGGGAGCCTGCGCCGCAGACCGATGGCCCGAATAGTCGAGCCGCTCAGCTTGATGGGCGCGCAAATCGAAGCCACGAATGGGAATTTTCCGCCACTGACCATATATGGTAAGCCGCTCAAAGCAATAACTTACGCGAGCCCCGTCGCAAGCGCACAAGTTAAGTCCTGCATCCTGCTTGCCGGTCTCTTAGCCGAGGGGCGCACGAGCTATTCTGAACCGGTGCCTTCCCGCAATCACACCGAGTTGATGCTGAAAGAACTGGGCGCATCGATCCACACTCAATCGTCGGGCTGGACGTCCATCGAAGGGGGATACGAGTTGAAGCCTGTCGTCTATCAAGTGCCCGGAGACATTTCGTCCGCGTCGTTCTTCATCGCCGCCGCGACAATATTGCCCGGCTCTAAGCTGGTGATCAAGAACGTGAATCTCAATCCGACACGGACCGGCTTCCTGGATGTCCTGGCCGAACTCGGCGCTCGCATAGAACGCAAAAACATTCGAGAACAACACGGCGAGATGGTCGGGGACCTCGTGGTTTCGAGCCATCAGCTCACCACCGATGGGCGTGACAGAGTTCTCTCTGGCGCGATAATTCCTAACATCCTCGACGAGATTCCGATGCTGGCCGTCGTTGCGACTCAGCTCGAAGGCCGGATCGAAGTCCGCGACGCAAAAGAGCTGCGCGTCAAAGAAAGCGATCGCATACGAACTGTGGCCCGGGGCATACGAGCGCTCGGTGGTGAGATAGAAGAAAGGGAAGACGGATTCTCGATCACCGGGCCACAGCGCCTTGCCGGCGGTCGAGTTAATAGCGCCGGGGATCATAGGATCGCAATGGCGTTCTCGATTGCCGCCTTGACGGCAAATGGAAAGACCGAAGTTGCGGGGGCTGATTGCGCAAGCGTTTCGTTCCCCGAGTTCTTTGAGTCACTTGCAATGTTGACCGCGCCCTACGGCGCGGTGGAAACCGAGCCTGCTCAATAGTCGATGAGTCACGACACGCCGCTCACACGTTCTAAGGACACGACGATTTTCTTGGTCGGCTTTATGGGCGCGGGCAAAACGACCATCGGCCGAGCGCTTGCCGACTACCTCCAGTATGATTTCTTCGATCTGGACGAATTGATCGAAGGGCGCGCTGGCAAATCGGTTCAAGAAATCTTCGCTGAGCGTGGGGAATTTGAGTTTCGCCTCCTCGAGCACGAAGCTATTCGATCGTATACGGCTGTGCCTCGTTCGGTGATTGCGCTCGGCGGCGGCGCTTACGCGTCGGACGAGAACCGAGCGCTTCTGCGGACGATTGGAAGGACCGTGTGGCTCGACTGTCCGCTCGACATTTGTCTTCGCAGAATCGGCGGAGATACGTCACGGCCACTGCTTGGCGACGAAGAGGCGATGCGCGAGTTGCTTGACGAACGGCGAGCGTCTTACGCTCAGGCAGACTACATAATGCAGACCGGCGAACTCTCTCCGGAAAAGCTGGTGATCGAGATCTCGAGGCTGCTAAGTAGCTGAGAGGAGTTACGCTGTTTCGAAAAACACTTCGTTTATTCGCACGCAGTTGATCGCTCCTAGCCGGTCTGTTACAAGTCATGAAAGCAGGACGCGCATTCCCACCGGAGGTTTGAAATGAAGCGCTCGAGTGTTGTCCTTGGTATGCTTGCCGCACTGTTTTTGATTTCGAACTCAGCGAGGGCCCAGCAGTTTGAACTTGGGCTATCGGTCGGCGCGCTCAAGAGCGGGGATCACACCCTGCCAGCGACAGGATCGATAAAGGCCGACACCGGTTTCGCCTATGAGGTGAACTTTGCTGCGCGCGTCTACAACATCCACCTTGCCGCGCTATATGTTGAAGTTCCGTTTGCCGGCACTCCCAGCACCGGCCTTACATCTTCAAACCCGTTCTCGCCGAGCGACTATTCCTCTTTCTTTTTGACGCCGGGGCTCAAACTCAAGCTGCTGCCGGTTGCGCCCATCTCACCGTATGGGTTCGTCGGGGCAGGCCTTGCCAGGTTTCACTCGAGCTCGTCTCTTATCAATGGTCAGAGTAATACGGGAGACCAGTCGGCCACTCGCGGCGCTGTGGATTTCGGCGCCGGCGTGGATTGGAAAGTGATGCCGTTTTTCAGCGTCCGAGGCGAGGTGCGGGACTTCTATTCCGGCACTCCCAGGTTCAACATCAACGTGATTGGTGACAAGCAACACAATGTGCTTGTATCGGGCGGCGTGGTATTCAGGTTCTGAGAGTTCTGCGTGACGCGTGATTCGCGGCAATAGGGCCAATGTGACCCATGGGGCCGATCACGAATCACGTTTCACGCATCATCCCACGAGTTTCGCCTTACCCTTCCAGAAGCGCTCTCGCAAAACATTCTTTTGAATCTTGCCGGTTGCGGTGCGCGGCAGAACGTCAATGAAATCGATGCGCTTCGGGCACTTGAAATGTGCAAGACGTTCGCGACAGAAATCAGCGAGCTCTGATTCAGTGGCGCTCGCTCCAGGCTTTAGCACCACAATGGCATAAGGCACTTCACCCCAGCGCTCATCTGGAGCCGCAATCACCGCCGCTTCGAGCACAGCCGGATGCTTGTAGAGCAATCCTTCCACTTCGATCGAAGAAATGTTCTCGCCTCCCGAAATGATCAGGTCCTTCTTGCGATCCACCACTTCGATGTAGCCTTCGCTATCGAGCAACGCCATGTCGCCGGTGTGAAACCAGCCGTCGACGATTACCGCATCGGTCGCTTCGGGTTGGCGCCAGTAGCCTTTCATGACGACGTTCGCCCGAGTGATCACTTCCCCGACCTCGCCGCTATCCGGCTTCACGTCGTGACCTTCATCCGCCACCACCCGAATATCGACGCCGATCATCGGGTACCCGGTCTTGGCTTGCACCCGGAGCTTCTGTTCCTCAGGCCATTGATCCATGTGCGGTTTGATCTTCGAAACCGTCATGAACGGAGCGGTCTCGGTCAGCCCGTATATTTGAATTACCTTCCATCCGAAGTTCTGCTGCGCGCCTTGAATGGTTGCGAGCGGAGGAGCTGAACCCGCCGTCCCGATTCGCACATCTTTGGGCAGGCGGTCCCGCGTCTTTGCGTCCATCGAATGATTCAAAGCCATGTTGATCATCGTGGGTGGCATGCACGCGAAGGTCACTTGCTCACGAGTAACAAGCTCAAAAAACGCGGCTGGCTCGAACTTTTTGATGATCACATGAGTCCCGCCCATGCCCGTCACCGCGTAACCGACTCCCCAGCCGTTGCAGTGAAACTGCGCGAGTGTGTGCAGATAGACATCGCGTTCGTGAATGCCGAATTCGCAGATCGAATTCATCGCGTTGATGTAGAGATTCCTGTGCGTGAGCATTACACCTTTGGGCCTGCCCGTGGTGCCCGAAGTGTAGAGCAACGCCGACGCTTCGTTCTCATCGATCTCGACCGGCGGCGGTAACTGAAAGGAAGCTTCGGATAGCAATGATTCGTAGTCGAGCCAGCTTTTATTCGAACTCATATCCGTGACTTTCGAATCGCTCGCCAGAATAAAGTGCTCGACGGCTGTCAGCTTGTCTCGGATCGGATCGATCAAGTGTGTCAGCCCTTCTTCGACCACAAGCACCTTCGCGCCGCCGTGATTCAATATGTAATCAAAGTCATCGGGGACTAGCCTAAAGTTCAGCGGCATAAGTATTGACCCCAAGATAGGCGTGCCAAAAAAAGCTTCGAGAACGCGATGACAGTTTTGTGAGAGAATCGCGACCCGATCGCCTTTCTGAACCCCGAGGCTGCGCATCAGATTTGCCCATTGGTTGACGCGCTCGCCAAACTGGCGATAGGTCAGTTTTACCTCACCACAAACAATGGCGTTTTTGTTGGAATGCGCGACCAGCGCCCGCTTTAGAAAGTCGTATTCGTTGAGGGGAACTATCACCGGAGTGCCTCCTGAGAGGAAGTTGTTCGCTTCGAGCGCGGCCCAGCATAGCACAGATCAAAAGGTGTCGTGTAGCAGCTCAATTGAACGACGTCACGCCGTTAATTTGATAACCAATCCACTTTCGGGCATCATTCTGCTCCGTGAAATCAGACTTCAGATTCCATCACGACATAAGGGTGCGATTCGCCGACACCGATTTGCAGGCTATCGTCTTCAACAGCAACTACCTCACTTACTATGACGTAGCATGGACGGAGTACTTTCGCAGGGTAGGTTTTGAATGGAAAGACCTGCTAGCGCTTGGAGTCGACACGGTCCTGGCTCGCACGACAATGGAATTCAAATCGCCCGCCAGATTCGATGAGGTGCTCGAGGTTCATGCGAGGATATCAAGAATAGGAACGACCAGTCTGACTTTTGAATTTGAGATCTATCCTGAAGGTGAAGATCGGCTGGTTGGTTCGGCAACGTCGCTATATGTTTGCATCGACCCGAAGACGATGAAATCAACGCCCGTGCCCGATCCATTGCGTGAGCACATAAGTCAGTTTGAAGGAGACAGCCTCAGCGGTTACTCGGTCCAATCTTCTTCTTCTTCTTCAACCGCAACATCCAGTTCGATTGGATCCAACCCGACGACCTCCAACTGAGTGCCGCAGTCAGAGCATTCGACAGTGTCGCCCTTGTCGGTGTCTTCATCCACTTGAACTTCAGCGTCACATTCGGGGCACGTCCCTCTTGGCATCTTAGTCAGCCCTCCGTGATATTTTCGTTACGTTCTTATTGAGCGAGCGTCAACGAAAAATATCTAAACCGAAATGTAGAGGATTTGCAAGAAGCGCAACGCCAACAACGATAAGTGAGTTCTACCAGTCCAGTAGCCTTCGCTGTTAGTCTTGTTGGCGTTTTGCCATCCTCTGCCTCACTGCCTCGATACGATGCCGCGCGAGTCCTGCCTCCTCGTGATTTGGGAACCGACGCATGACTTCGCCGTACGCCCTGCCATCGTAAACATATTCCGAGGTAAGTTCGTTGAAATCGAAAACGATATGGAGCTTGCTGTATCGATCCAGACCAACATCATTGAGGAAGTAATCGCGCGGGCTCGCGTTCCATTTCTCCTCCGCCGCGTCCGCCAGTCGCTTTCTGGCGCGTTGGGTGAGCAGCTGCGCGGCGCGATCAGCTTCTTCTCCCATCAGCAGCAGTGCGCGCGGCACGAGCTGCGACTGGCCGAAACGGTCGATGAGGAGGCGGCACAGAGAGATTCGATCGACACCATCTCTTGTGTCTTCGATCAGTTTCATTATGCGCCGGTCATCGCCGGTTTTTCCTGGCGTTGCTAGAGCCGATTCGAGTACCCAGCCGCGGGTGCGCCTCGTCACTGCGACCCGGCAAAAACGCGGCGCAGCCTTACGCCTGGCTAAGCCGATGATGTACACAGGGCGTCCCAGTCGAAGCCTATGGATCACTTCAGACTGCAGGCCCGCTTCACGTCGCAGAGCTGACAGTCGATCATCAACTACGAAGGCCTTTGAAAAAGTCAGGCGTTTGGCAGACGGCTGGCTGCTTGTAATTCCGGCACTGCTTGACCGATTGACTTTGGATTCCTGCAGTCCGGCGGCGTGCGACCAATGAACAACTAACAGCAAGACCGCTGTTGCTGCACTGCTGAGCTTCAAGTGTCGGTTCATAGCTCTCCTCCGAGGGAACAACCCTTCGCAAATTGAAGAATGGAAATAGACCCAGGAAGGATTAGGTGACTCTCGACTTCCCCAACTAACCGTTTTGGTTCGCTCCAGAATACGACCTATTAAGGGGAAAAAGCAACAAAACTTGACATCGGCTCAGGGCATTAGCTATTGTCAGATTCCTTCCGACTTCAGACGGGAGGCCAGCGTAGCTCAGTTGGTAGAGCATCGGTTTCGTAAACCGGAGGTCAAGGGTTCGAGTCCCTTCGCTGGCTCCATAGAATCAAGAAGATAGGCCGCTTTCGTAGCGGCCTTTTCCATTTGGATATACAAACGGTTATACATTCAGCGCTTGAGTGACATGAATCGTAGGCATTGAAAGAAATTCTCTGAGAAACCAGTTATCGGTTGAGTGAGGCGCCTAGCACTCGGTACCGCGCTTTCATCGATAAGATAATCCGGCAGTCTTTCGCCGAACAACTAAGAACTTCCAGTCGTGAGGCAAAACCTAAGATTCTCACCGTCTTTAAGTACAGAGGATGTGATTGGCAGGATCGAAGAATGGCTCCGTCACTCCTTTGCTTCAACAACCGAATGCTATGTCACAGTTCGCGTACTGCTCGACGATCTTCGCGATCTCGCGTCTAAGTTCATCGCAGGGATGCGCGGAATGTACGAGGAAGCAGCCGGTAGCACAACTGCGATTCTGAGGAGACGACAAGCACAGGTAACACCATGGCAGCAGCACTCGAAGGGATCATAGGACACTCAGCAGTTATGCAAGAGCTGACGACTTTGGTTCTGAAGGTCGCGCCGCACGATTGCACCGTTCTAATCGGTGGAGAATCAGGTACCGGCAAAGAACTCATAGCGCGCTCCATCCAAGAGAATTCTAGGCGAGCCAAGGGACCGTTCGTGCCACTCAACTGCGGAGCAATGCCCGACGCTCTCGCTGAAGACATTCTTTTCGGTCACGAGAAAGGCTCCTTCACTGGTGCCTCATCTGACAAGCGCGGGCTCTTCGAGGCAGCCAACGGCGGTACGATCTTCTTGGACGAAATAGGTGAAATGCCACTCACCGCCCAAGTCAAACTCCTCCGAGCCCTCCAGGAGAAAGAGATTGTGCGCGTAGGTGCAACGCGGAACATTAAGGTCGATGTCCGGGTGATAGCAGCAACCAATCGGGATTTGAGGAGCATGATAGCGGAGGGTCGATTCCGACAGGACCTCTATTACCGTATTTCGACATTCGAGATTCAAGTCGCTCCGCTCAGAGAGAGACGGGCAGACATACCGTTATTGGCCAATCATTTTCTCGACAAGCTTTCGAGCCCAGCTTGCCATCCACTACGCATGACCATCGAGGAAGATGCGTTGAGCGCACTGGCAAGTCATGATTGGCACGGCAACGTACGGGAGCTTGAGAACGTAATGAATCGCTTGATCGTCGTCGCGAGTGCCTCGACGATAACACGGGCCGATGTGGAGAACGTGCTCGGCATACATCCGGGCACTGCCAGCCTAATTGTCCGGACCCGCTCGAATGCACAAACCGAAGCGAAACTAGTGCTGCCCCCCAACACATCGGAACTTTGCGAAGATGAAACAATCACAGCTTACATGAGGCGAGTTAAGCTCGACGTACTTAAAGCAGCAATCACTCAGTACCCCAGTCGAACCGCTGCAGCCGAGCGACTCGGCTTAACCAAAGATGCGCTCAAGAGACAGTTACGATATCTGCGTAACGCTAACGTGCGCTCGACAAATATATCAACGAATGATCAGGAGGAGGTATGAGCAGACGAGCAAGTACTCTACCCGAGAGCAACTATCCGCTGGTCACTGTCCAGCGCTTCCAGTCATTGAAATGTGACGTGAACACTCGGCAGCTCGACGAACTTGCCAAGTACATTAGCTACGTTGAGTCGGCTAGCGGAGACAAACCCACTGAGGGAGAAGTTGTAGGCGCCGCACTCACCGAGCTCTTCAAGCTCGACCGTGGCTTTCAGAAGTGGAAAGAGCGGTCCCAGAAGCCTGATGCAAGTTCACACAAAGCCGGGGAACTTGCAGCACCGAGCAAGGAGTGATCCTAGTGAAATCGACGGAGGCTTTGCGGCGCGCCATGCTCCTTCAGAGTTGATTAGGAGTCTCACAAGGAAAGAATGATGCGCACTTTAGTACCCCTTAATTCCCTATTCGCTAACCGCTCTGCGGCTCTGCCAGGACTGTTGACGGCTGGCAATTCACCTTCGAGGACTCGATTCGCGGTCTGCGAGTAGTTGTCACGTAGCGGCGTTCGTCATCGATTGAGATGGAAAGGGAAGCAGATGGCCAGGCCGAAACTACCAATAGCGCAACTCAAAAGTCTGGTGATGACCGTGAGAATGAGACTGGATCTGAACGATGGCTTGGCAGCGGTCGCTCACCTGCGCGGAACGACAAAGAGCGGACTTGTGAGTCAATACTCGGCGGAACAAATCAGGCTTGAGCAGCAGCGTGATCGACTTGGCTTCGACGCAGCCGTCAAAGATATTCGGTTTAAGAGAGAGGCGCAGCGGCGAAAAAAGTCTGCTCAGTCACGACTCGAGCGCCAATCAGATGCGCATGATCGTCCGAAAGCCGGCACAGAGCAGCGTCCATTGGCTAGGTCTTGGTGCCTTGAATCGCGGCCCCATGATCGCTTAATCGAACCTCTATATGATAGTGGGAAGAGGGTCATTCAGGCCACTCATGGAAGCCTACCTTCCATCGCACGGCGACAGCGAACCGTTTGTGGCGACTCACGAGTTACCTTTAGCGACATCAATCTGGCGGCAGAATCTCGCGAATAAGACTCACTCAATAGAAGCGAAAAAACCTGTGCCTAGACGACTGAAAGGAACTGACGAATTTAGAGCTTAAGGCGGGATACGCATTCGCGGCACCGCGAATGCACGGGGGCCACGCAGGCCCCCCACAGATTCAATGGCGGGACGAAAACTATATCCCAGATCGACGAGAGTTCGGCTCACCGATGATGAGCACAGGCGCATAAGTGAGCGGGCTAAGAAGGCCGATCAGTCTATTTCACGTTATCTGATCGAGAACGCTCTGAGAGAAGAAGCAATGACTTTTGATGAGAAGGAGCATGCCGAAGCGATCGTTTTCCAGCGCGATTGGGCTATCAATGAGGTTGCAAGAGTGGGAAACAACCTCAATCAGATAGCGCGACAACTAAACTCGCAACGAGGGAGCATCACTTCAGACGCGATCCTAACGGCTCTTATTGAGGTCGCTTCCGTTCTAAATGAGCTGCGCCGGCTTTTGAGCGCAGGACTCTCAATGAATGGATAGGAATGGCAGAAGCTTTTGCAAAGTTCAGAGTAGGTACGCCTGGAGCGGGAGCTGCCCACGCTTCCTACATCACTCGCTATTCGGCTTTGGAGCCCAATGGCGAGCGCAATCGCGGCAGTCAACTCGAACTAAATGACCACGAGATGAGCGTGGCTGCTGCACTGGAGGAGGACCTTCATGATCGTGCGGTTGATGAAGGAGAACGATCTGATGAGGTCGATCCGGTGTGGACCTGGAACGCGCCCAGCTACCTCACAGGGGACCACTACGGCATTCAAGAAGACAAATCATCGCGCGTTCTTCGTCAGGTTTCACAGCGAGAAGGCGCGCTCCACAACAGGATAACCGCAGGCATCACCTCCCCAAACCGTCATAAGAGACTAGACGAAAAGACAGCCAAACTGCGCGCGTATTTTGGCTCGAAGGAACAGTTTGAGAAGGCGAAGGGAGGAAGGACGCACTACCGACTCATCCTATCGTTCGACGTTCCTGCCTCCAATTCGCAGATTCGCGAGCTAACAAATGAGTTCCTGAAAGAAACCTTTCCTAAGGCCATTGCTTTCGGAGCTATCCACCGAGATACCGAGCATCCTCACGTACACCTGTACCTTCACGCCCGCCAGATTGACGGAAGGAAGATATATCTGGCCAAGAATCAGTACACCTCGATCGACGAGAAATGGGCAAAGATATACTCGGAGTTTGCCGGGGAGCGGAGTGTGTACGTCCAGCATCTTCGTAAGAAACAGGAGACCAAAGAGTGGAAGATCGCAGCAGCCGAAGCCTATCGAAAAGGCGAACCGATCCCACCCAAGCCGGAACGAGACAACGATCGTCGGTAGCGATTGGCCGAGCAACGACTCTCAGCGCAGAGATCTCAAGCCAGGGACCAGGGCAAACAACTCAATGCTCGTCCAGAAGCTGAGCCCGTGATGCGGCCCGGATCAGAGAAGGAAACAAGTCGATTGCTAGCCAAGGCGGAAGTCGCTCGTGAGGAACTTGCTCACCTTATCAGAACTGAAGCGCCCGCAAAGCAAGTCATATGGGCGACCAGGACCGCTCACGAATTCGCAGTTGCGCTCGAAAAGACGTTGGCAGCTAGACGGGAGATGGGTAAGGAAAGACTGCCACACGTCGTTTACACAACTGAAGAATGGAAGCAGTTGAAGGAGTATGCGGAGACGCGCGACGTTGCGGTCAAAGACGACCGCGCGGCTGCCCGGCTTCAGTCAACACGGGTCTTCGCCGGCGCTGAACAGAAGGATGCCCAGGCCAAAGTTGATGCGTTCCAGACTCGAAGGCACTTCTGGAAGTTTCACGTCGAAGGCTTTGGGAAAATCTCACTCAGGGAGGTCGAACAAAAGATAAAAACCGAGACTGAGGATAAGCTCAAGCTCTACAACTTTCTGCGCCCAACCAAGAGAGAGGCGATTCAACTCAGGATTGAGTTTTTGCAGGAAACCAAAAAGGATATACAGAAGCAGATCGCTTCTGCAGAGCGGCCTGCTCGGAACAGCCTTGCGGCGTCCCATCTCAAGTACAAGACTGCTTCGAAGCTTGTCGAGTACGCCGAAAAAGCCCGTGCTCAACAAGGAAAGGAGATGCCCCTGCCCGTCTTTGAAAAACGCGAGTTGGCCAGGATGAGCAGTATCGCCAACCGTATTAAGGACGCCAAGCTGCTCGAATTTGTGTATAACGAGGTCAAAGACAGCTTGCTGGTTAATCCAACTCCGTCAACTCTGTCTGACCAGAAGGGCAAGGCCCTGATGGCAAGGCTGGACATGCTTAAGGCTGCCGATCGACTCAAAGCAACGATTGAGTACGGCGACTATCGTCAGCTTCCAGTTACCGATGCCCAAGGACTGACGTACACCACGAGCGTCAGGGAGGTTGAGCCAAAGAGCGCACTCGAAACGCTCATCAGACATTTCACAGACACGCCGGAGAAGAAGCGCGAGCGACAAGCTGTCGCCGACGCCAGAGGTGACCAACTAAGAATGGCTCATTCGCAGTCTCGAGATGCGCGTGATTACAGTGTCATCAGAGACAGGATCGCAATGGACTTCTATCGCGCCGCCGGAGTACGCGAGAAGGCCGTAGCGCCAACGCTTGGCCGTGAGCAGATCGCCGAGCTCAACAAGTATGCTGACACGCTGCCTTTCTTTAGTACGGATCGGAAGGAGTTTAAAGAGGCCGCTAGCATAGCCGAAGAGAGCCTTCTCCGAATAGAAACTCAGGAAGCTAGAAAGGACACCGACGGGTTAAGAGATCACGACTTCGTAAGGACGATAGAACAATCGCGTCCTAGAACAAACACTGAACGCTGTGATATGGACACTTTCTCGCGCGGTAGATGAGATGTTACCAAGATGAACTCATAACCTTTTGTCCTCGAGTCAGCTCACCGAGGGGTCGCAAACCGAAAGTGCCTTTGTCTTCTTACCGGCCTGGATGCTGCGATCTTCGCTGATACGGGTTGAGAGGTAGAGTCATCGACAGCGGCTGTCTTAGGTGCATAATTGGTACACGGCCCAGCACTGGGGCTGTTGCTTAGCGAAATCTGAAATAGAATCTCAATTCTCTCGGTATCGCTTAAACCAGGGGTTCATCACGGCATGTCACTAGCAAATTAAAATGTCCGCTTTGCTAGCACACGATCTGTCCGGTTTGGTTTCTTATCAGTAGTAGCAGTGGCGGTGGAAAAGTGGGAATCGCGAAGCGATTTCCAAGGGCGCGCAGCGACCGGCTTTTCCACGGCCTTCTTCCGTCCGATTGGTTCCTCTAACGGGGTTCCATCCCCCGAGTAT